>ENA-UAMB01001862-UAMB01001862.1-human-gut-metagenome-genome-assembly--contig:-NODE-1862-length-9483-cov-3.880356_pt1 | contig 9483 bp, 9 predicted proteins | sample MGYA00243707_ERZ654484 | MGnify/ENA primary metagenome ERZ654484 (study PRJEB26926, sample SAMN06164464) | human gut metagenome | biome: ENVO:00009003; feature: ENVO:2100002; material: ENVO:00002003... | reverse complement strand
CGGAGATGTGTATAAGAGACAGGTTGACTGCCAGCACCACCATGATGACCAGCAGGGCGATCATCATGACTTTCGTGACTTTCTCGAGGCCGTTCTGCAAACCGCGGGCGCAGACGAAGATGCCGATGGCCACAACGACCACCATCCAGAAGCCCATGATGAGCGGGCTTGCCAGCATCTCGGTGAAGGCATCTGCCACCTGACCGGCATCCAGACCGGAGAGCTTTCCGGCGGCGGTCATGTAGAAGTAGTGGAGCATCCAGCCCGCCACCGTGGTGTAGAACATCATCAGCAGATAGCAGCCGATGAGGGTGAAGTAGCCGTGGATGTGCCACTTCTGGCCGGGCTTCTCGAGGGCCTGATAGGCGCGCACCGGGCTTTTGTGGCTGGCGCGGCCCACGGCAAACTCCATGCTCATGATAGGCAGGCCCAGAATGACGAGGAAGATCAGGTAGAACAGCACGAAAGCGCCGCCGCCGCCCTGACCTGCCATGTAGGGGAACTTCCACACATTTCCGATGCCGATCGCGCAGCCGGCGGAAAGGAGGATGAACCCGAGTCTCGATTTGAGTTTTTCGCGTTCCATTGATTGTCTCCTTTATTGCACCATGCAAAGATCTGCGCCCGTCGTGCTTCGTACACGACGGGCGCACAGTGTATTGATTATATCACAGCTTGCAGCAAGTTTTCCAGAAGTCTCACTTGAATCTTTTTCATATTTTCTCAAAAAATCCAACTGTATCCTCACCCTTTGAGCAGCTCCGCCTGCATTTCGTCCAGCTGCTCGTAGCTGTAGAGGCGGTTGAGAGCCTCCACCAGTTCTTTTTTCGAGAGCCGGGGTGGCAGCCCGAGGGCTGAGAGCAGCTTCATCTTCCGCTCCGCCGAGCCTGACGTGCCCGAAAGCCCCCACTCGTAGAGGTCGGTGTAGGTGATCTGCCGCCCCTCCGGCTTCACCGGGGCCGTATCGGCCTCTTCGCCCAGAGCATCCCGCAGTGCCTGCAGGACAAGGGCGTCGTCCACGCCCTCGACCCCCAGAAGCCCCTCCTTGCCGGGCTGAGCCTTCCGCTTTTCCTTGCCGTGGATTGCCGGGACATAGGCCTGTACGACATTCTTTTCCCCCACCAAATTCGTGATGTAGGTGCGGATGCGGAAGCCCGCCGCGTCGGAGTCCGTCAGGAGGATAAGGCCGTTTTTGTGGGCCAGCTGTTTGAAGAGCTGCTGACGCTTCTTATCCTTATAGATGCCGAAGCCGTCCGTCAGCAGGATCATGGCGTCGGTCAGGTGGGAGAGACGGGCCGCATCGTATTTGCCCTCCACGATGAGCACACGGTCGGTGTGCAGCAGTTCCTGTTTTTCGCTCATCTTCTTCCTCCTGCCATAGCCAAGCGGCAGAGCGCCGTTTCCAGAAGGGTCTGGGCGCTCACCGGCTGGCTTTTCAGACTCTTGTCCAGCTCCAAAAGGATCTGCATACAGGCTTCGAGCTGGGGCAGGGTGTAGTGGCTGGCCGTCTCCGCCGAGCGCTTGAGCCGGTAGTCGCTGCCCTTGTAGCCAAAGTCCTTGAACACGGTGTTATAGTTCTTCCGCTTGGCCGCGCCCAGCTTGACCCGGTACAGATCGACGTAGCTGCCGATCATGGCAGCAGTGATGGGGATCGGCTCCTGCTGTAAGCGCAGCAGGGTCTGGAGCTTTTTGCACGCGCCGGTAGCGTTTTTCGCCGTGATCATCCGTATCATCTCGAAGACATCGGCCTCAAGGCTCACGGTGCCCATCTCGGCCACCATCGCCGTGGTCACAGTCTGATAACCCGAGAGGGCGCAGAGCTTATCCACCTCGTTTTCCAACAGGAAGGGGTCTTCGCCGCAGCGTTCCAGCAGGGCCGCTGCCGTGCCCTCGGAGATGGTGGTATCCTGCGCTTTGGCCCGGTCCATCATCATGACCTTCAGCTCGTAGGGCTTGGGCTTGGCCAGCTCCTCGGCAAAGCCGACCTTGGTGCACTGGGCGATGAGCTTCTGCGCCCGCTTGCCCAGCTTGAGCTTATTGCGTTCCAACTCAAACACGCTGCCCAGCACCACCACAGCGTTTTCGAGGCTGGCCAGCGTAGCGCACAGCTCGTCGAGGTCTTTGTCGCTGTAGGCGGCAGGGTCCACCTCGGGCAGAAGCACCACCCGCCGCGTCCCGAAGAAGGAGATGGTGCCCGCCGCCATGATGAGCTGCTCAATTTCCGGCGTCGCGCCGTCCAGCACCGTCGTCTCCTCGTCCTCGCCCTCGGCCAGCAGCTTCGACGCCCGGGCCACGGCCTGCCGGACCAGATACCGCTCACTGGAATAAAAATAGTAGACCGGACAGCCCCCTTGGGCCAGCTGCCGGAGTTTCGTTTCCGTTGCCAAATCATCGGCTCCTTTTTCTATTAAGGTGATGGCCTTATTTTATCATACTCCGCCCGCTTTGAAAAGCGCTCACCCTGCGAGGCGGAGGCGCAGGCGGGAGACGGGTGCGGCGTCGCTCTCCCGCATCCAGCGGTACTTTCGGCTCAGGGTCAGGCAGTCGGTGTACCGGATGTTGTCCGGCCGCGCCATCGACGCCAGCAGCCACTCGGCCCGGATGGGCTTCGCGGGCCGGACGGTACCGCTTACCGTGACAAAGCGCTGCCCGCCGATGGTCAGCCGGACGATGCAGCCCTGCCGGGTGCGGTAAAGCTCCAAGTCCACCCCTCCGCAGGCGGCGCGGCGGGTGGTGTCCGCAGCCAGCGCAGCGGCATCGATGCGCGTTTCGGCTTTCAGATCGCAGGGCATCTCCGGCTGCATCCGCAGGTCCACCAGCAGCTCCACCGTCTTCACGCCCCGCTTTTCCAGCTGGGTCTCCACGGCCCGCTGGGTGATGCTGCTGCCCCGGAAGAGGACGACCGCCTGTTCCCGCCGGGTGATGATGACGGCGGGCGCGGCCTGCGTGCCCACAAGCTCAATGTTCACCACGTTCCAGCTCAGGGCCGTTTCAAGGCCGAAGGCCAGCGCCGCCAGTAAAACGACCGTAGGAAGTGCCGCCCGGAGGCGGACATTCCACCGCATCGCCGCTGCGCAGAGCAAGAACAGCACGAGGCACACCAGTGCCGCATACCCACCATCGAACCAGAGCGACGCCCCCGGCAGACCGGACACCCGGAAGGCCCACTCGTTCATCCCAAACGCCAGCCCCTCGGCACAGAAGGCTATGGGGCGGCGAAGGATCTCAAACAAGGGCAGGGATCCGAAATGCTGGGCCGCCAGACCCAGCAGCGCCGCGCCGAGGCTGAGGCCCAGCATCGGCCCCACCATCCAGAGGACCGCCACGCCCGACACCACGGCCCAGACCGTCGCGCTCATCCCCCGCAGCACCAGCACCGGGAAGGTCGCCGCCGAGGCACAGAGGGAGACGCAGAGCGAGTCCCACACGCCGCCCGCAAAGCGCCGGAAGAGGAGCACCGCGCGGGATGGTTTCTCCCGGCGGCTTTTCCGCTTCTTCTTTCTTTTGTTTCTCGGCCTCCTGCTTCTCTGCCACCGCAGAGCGCACCGCCGCTTCTATATCATAGGTCTTGGCTTCTACAAATTCCACAGCCAGTTCCAGATCGAACAGCTTATGAATTTCCTGGGCCAGCAGCTTGTCCGTGCCCTTGGCCAGCAGCACTTCCCTGCCCCCGTATTGCAGGTCGATATGCAGGGTGTTGCCGTTTACCGTAGCCTTGGCGTCCTTAAAGAAGCCGTTAACCTCCGCATGGTGCCGCCGAATGTTGGCAATTAGGGAGGGCAGACAGTCCGCAGAGAACGCCGCTGAGGCATAATGAGGGGTCAGCACCGCCTTTTCCAGTCCCATTTGGGCTGCAATTTGGTCTGCGCACCGCTCCAGCTCCGCCGTCTCAACCAACGCCGGCAGCTGCAAAGCAATGTGCAGTTCTCGCCGATCGTGGTAGGTAGACATACCCACCACAGCCGCGTCTGCCAACACCAGGCGTCCCGCCTCGTCCATATAGGCGCCAAAATATTCAACAAATCGGTTCATTGCTTGCATTATAATTTATCAATCTCTTTCATCAATTCCGTTAGCAGTTGGTCCTCCGGGACTTTGCGAAGAATTTGGCCTTTCTTAAACAGCAGGCCCTCGCCGTCGCCGCCGGCAATGCCAATGTCCGCTTCTCTGGCCTCGCCGGGGCCGTTGACCACGCACCCCATCACAGCCACTTTAATGGGCTTGTGCACATCCCGCAGCTTCTCCTCCACCTGTTTTGCAAGACCCACCAGGTCAATGCGGGTGCGCCCGCAGGTGGGACAGGCAATTAGGTAGGGGCTGTCGTTTTTCAGGCCAATGGCTTTCAGTATATCCATGGCGGCAAAGACTTCCTTCACCGGGTCGTCGGTGAGGCTCACCCGAATGGTGTCGCCGATACCATGGCAAAGCAGGGAGCCGATCCCCGCCGCAGACTTGATAATACCCATACGCTCGGTGCCCGCTTCCGTCACACCCAGGTGCAAGGGATAGTCACACCGCTGCGCAGCCATCTCATAAGCAGCGATCATGGTGGGCACATTGCTGGACTTAATGGAGATCACAATATCGTTAAAGTCGAACTTCTCCAGCAGTGCGGCGTGGTACATGGCGCTCTCCACCATGGCCTCAGGGGTAGGCGCGCCGTATTTGGCTAAAATATGTTTTTCCAGCGAGCCGCTGTTGACCCCAATGCGAATGGGAATTTGCTTCTCTCTGCAAATATCCGCCACCGCTTTTACCCGATCGTCGCTGCCGATATTGCCCGGGTTGATGCGGATTTTATCAATGCCACGCTCTGCCGCACCCAGCGCCAAACGGTAGTTAAAATGAATGTCCGCCACCAAGGGCACATCCACGGCGTTCTTGATAGGCTCAATCAGATCCAGCGCCGCCTCGTCCGGAATGGCAAAGCGGATCACCTGGCACCCGGCAGCTGCCAGCGCCTTGGCCTGCGCCACGGAGCCGTCAATGTTCGTAGACGGCACATTCAGCATGGACTGTACCAGCACCGGGCTGTCGCCGCCCAGGGTGGTATTGCCTAATTTGATTTTTCTGCTTTTTCTTCTTTCCATTTTGCTCACCTACGAAAACAACTTGGTAATATCACTAAAGGTCACCACGCACATAAAAAGCAGCAGTAGTGCCAGCCCCGCCGCGTTAATGACCCACTCTGCCTTATCCGGCAGCTTGCGTTTGCAAATTCCCTCGCCCACCAGCAGGAACAGCCGCCAGCCGTCCAGCGCCGGAATGGGAAACAGGTTAAACAGCCCCACATTGATGGTGAGAATCGCCATCAGCCGCAGGGCGGAATAGGCGGAGGTTTTCACCGCCTGGCTCACATAGGACACGGCACCCACCGGGCCGCTGATGTCTGCCAGGCCAAAGCGACCGGACAGCATATCCGCCACAGACAGGAACACCATGCGGGCGTAAGACACCGTTTGCATGACGCTCTCCCGCAGCACATTGCCCACATTCTTGGGCACACCGTGGAGCCAAAAGTCCATCTTTACAAACCGATGACCTTCATATTCTTCTGTATCAAACTTGACCTGCAAGGTCTTTTTGGCACCGTCCCGCTTAACAACCACTGTCAATGTATCGTCTGCACTGCGGGACAGGCCGGTAGTCACATCGGTAGCGGTGTAAACCCGCATACCGTCAATGGACTGAATGGTATCGCCCACTTGCAATCCGGAGGCTGCGCTGGCGGCATTCGCCTCAAACTTAGCCACCTGGGCAGTACCGATCAAATTGCTGCCGCACACAATCAGCACGGTCAACAAAAAGCCCAGCACCAAATTCATCAGCGCACCGGCCACCACCACAAACAGCCGAGCAGGTACGCTCTTTTTGTTAAAGGCGTTGGGGTCTTCCGAGTCCTCCCCCTCGCCCTCCATTTGGCAGTAGCCGCCAAAAAGGATCCAGCGCAGGGTGAACTTTGTGCCGTTCCTTTCCCGCTGTATGATCTTAGGGCCCATACCCACGGAAAACTCATTGACTTTGATCTTCATTAGCCGAGCGGCAATATAATGCCCGCCCTCATGCACCAGAATGATCAGCTCAAAAAATAAAATGGCAATTAGAACAGGATATACCGTATGCCACAGAGAAGATAAGGTCACGAAACCGCCTCAATCACATAATCTCTGGCCGCGCGATCGGCCTGCAAAACATCATCCAGGGTGTAATCCGCCACTTGCGGGCACGCCTCCATGGCCGCCCGGTTCAGCACCGCAATGTCTGTAAACTTGATCTTGCCGTTTAGGAACAGCCGCACGCTCTCCTCATTGGCGCCGTTGGCTGCCGCCGGGCGCAAACCGCCTGCCGCAATGGCGTCCTTACACACATTGATACAGCGGAAAGTATCATAATCCGGCGCATAAAAAGTCAGCTTGCCGTAATCCACAAGGGACAGCTCCTGCACCGGACTGGGCAGACGCTGGGGATAGGTCAGCGCATACTGAATGGGAATACGCATATCCGGCACACCCAGCTGGGCGATGACGGAATTGTCTTGATATGCAATGGCGGAGGGCACCACGCTCTCCCGGTGCACCACAATATCAATGGCGTCAATGGGCATATCAAACAGCCACTTGGCCTCAATAAATTCCAGCCCCTTGTTCATCATGGTAGCACTGTCGATGGTAATTTTTGCACCCATATCCCAGTTAGGATGCTTTAAGGCGTCCGCCGCCGTCACATTTTCCAGTTCCGCTAAAGTCTTGCCAAAGAACGGTCCGCCGGAAGCGGTTAAGATCAGCTTCTTCACCGCGCCTTTTTCCGGGCTGCCTTGCAGGCACTGAAAAATGGCGGAGTGCTCGCTGTCCACCGGCAAAATATCCACACCGTAGGCCTTGGCGGTATTGGTCACCAAGTGCCCGCCGGCTACCAGCGTTTCTTTATTCGCCAGCGCCAGGGTCTTTTTGGCCTGAATGGCCGCCAACGTGGGCTGTAAGCCCACCATACCCACTACGGCGTTCAGTACCGTATCCGCGCCGGAATAGGTAGCACATTCGATCAGGCCGTCCATACCGGACAGCACCTTGGTACCCGTATCTGCCACCCGGGTGCGCAGATCGTCTGCCGCAACCGGATCCATCATAGACACCAGATCCGGGCGAAACTCCCGAATTTGTGTCTCCATCAAATCAACGCGACGGTTAGCGGTCAGGCACACCACCCGGTAGCCGTGCATACGGCAAACATCCAGGCTCTGTGTACCGATAGAGCCGGTAGAGCCTAAAAGAGCAATTCCTTTCATCTGGTTACCTCTTACTTAGAAAAAACAGTCAGTGCCAGCGCATAAGTCACCGGCAAAGTGAACATAGAGGAGTCAAACCGATCCATGACCCCGCCGTGGCCGGGAAAGATCTTGCCAAAGTCCTTTACGCCGAAATTGCGCTTAAGGACGGAAGCGGACAGATCGCCCATCATACCCAGGAACGATACCGGCAGGCACGCAGCCAGTAGCACTGTCACGGCAAATTCGTCCATCTTAAAGTCCGCCAGCCGATTATACAGGATCATGGCCACCGCATTCAAAATCAAAGAGAAAATCAAGCCGCCGATGGCGCCCTCCACCGTTTTCTTCGGTGAAATGTTAGGGCTCATCTTATGCTTGCCAAAGGCCATACCTGCCAGCTGGGCGCCGCTGTCCGTTGCCAAAGCACAGATCAGGCCGTAAAAGATCAAATAAATACCGAACTGCTCGATTTGGAACATATCCCGCAGCCGAATAAAAACAGAAAAGCCAAAGGGCACCAGTGCCCCTGCAAAAACGGACACTGCCACATCTTCGAAGGTAGTATAGGCGTAGCCTTTGAGCATAGCCAGCAGTAACACCACCACCAGCGCGATCAGATACACAACGCCGGGGACCGCACCAATTACCTTGCCCCACACAGCCTGGCTGACCCAGGGTGTCAACGCCTTGGCAGAGGCAAAGAACGGCACGCAGGCCGCATAGCCGGTAGCCACCACGCGGATAAAGGTGTTTTCCACCTTGGCGCAACGCATAATTTCGTTTGCTGCCACAGCCGCCAGGAAGGCGATCACAAGCACCAGCACCGGGGTATTGATCTGCCACACCACCACAGCCAGCAGCGCCAGCAGCACCACGGCGGTAATCACTCTCTGTTTCATCTTTTTCTCCTCTTATCTTCCGCCGAAACGACGGTTTCTATTCTCATAGGCGTGAAGCGCTTCTGCCAGATCCTGCTCCGTAAAGTCCGGCCACAGCACATCGCTGTACCAAAACTCGCTGTACGCCGCCTGCCACAGCAGGAAATTGGACAGCCGCTGCTCACCGCTGGGACGAATCACCAAATCACAATCCGGCACCGTGTATACATTGGCGGATATATCGTCCATGGTGATCTCCCGCTTACCGCTTTGCAGCGCCCGGTTCACCGCCTGTACGATCTCCTGGCGGCCACCGTAGTTGATCGCCACATACACCGTTGTACCGGTGTTGGCGGCGGTATCCCGCTCGCCCTGGTCCATCAGCTGCAACAGCTCGTTGCTGATCCCCTCTCTCGAGCCGATAAACTTTAAGCGGATATTACCGGCCTGGCTAATGTCTGCCTGCGCCTCCAGCAAATAATCCTTAAAAAGCCGCATTAGAGCGTCCACTTCCTCCGGCGACCGCTTCCAATTTTCAGTAGAGAAAGCATAAAAAGTCACATAAGGAATGCCGATACGCCCGCAAGCCTTAGAAATCGTGCGAAAGACCTCAGCCCCCGCCTTATGTCCGGCAGAACGAGGCAAGCCCCGCTTTTTGGCCCAACGACCGTTGCCGTCCATGATAATACCCACATGGTTGGGTAGCAGGGCAAAATCCGCGCTTTTTTGCTGCGGTGCAGCACTTTTTTTGTTAAACAGTGCCATAAGCGACCTCCCCGTAAAACGCATAGACGGGCGAATGCCCAGCCGCCGTACACAATCCATTGTTGCGCACAGCCGCCGGCAACCGCCCTCCTTCAAGTAAGAAAACAGGGCGCCCCCATTTTCTTTAGCTATTGGTTAGATAGACAGCACTTCCTGCTCTTTTTTCTTGGCTGCAGTCTCTGCCTGCTTCACATAATCATCGGTGATCTTCTGCAGCTGCTCCTCGCCGTCCCGCAGATCGTCCTCGGTGATCTCGCTGTTTTTCTTCATCTTTTTCAGCTCATCCATAAAATCGCGGCGCACATTGCGGATGGCCACCTTCGCCTCCTCGCCGCGCTTGGAAATGTCTTTGGTCAGCTCTCGACGGTGCTCCTCCGTCAGCTGGGGGAACGCCAAACGAATAACCTTGCCATCATTTTGCGGGTTAATGCCGATGTCAGAGGTGTTGATGGCCTTTTCGATCTCCTTGAGTGTGGAGGCGTCCCAGGGCTGGATCACCAACATTCTGGCCTCCGGCACGCTGATAGCGGCCATTTGGTTAATGGGGGTAGGCACGCCGTAGTAATCCACCAT
>ENA-UAMB01001857-UAMB01001857.1-human-gut-metagenome-genome-assembly--contig:-NODE-1857-length-9504-cov-9.017674_pt1 | contig 9504 bp, 1 predicted proteins | sample MGYA00243707_ERZ654484 | MGnify/ENA primary metagenome ERZ654484 (study PRJEB26926, sample SAMN06164464) | human gut metagenome | biome: ENVO:00009003; feature: ENVO:2100002; material: ENVO:00002003... | reverse complement strand
ACAGCTTTGAATGGATCATTGACAGAGAGGCCACCGCGACCGAGGACGGAAGCAAACATGAGGAGTGCTCCATATGCGGCTACGCCAAGGATTCTGTTAAGATCCCAGCGGTCGGGATAGATCCGTCAGATCCTCAGAACCCGGAACAGCCGGATCCCGAAAACCCGGATCAGACAGATTCGGAGAATCCCAATGGAACTGCCCAGACTGGCGACAGCAGTCTCATTGTGGTATGGGTGATCCTCCTGACGTTAGCAGGCTTCTGCATCGCGGGAATATGCATCCATAAAAAGAGACTCGGATAAGATGTTTTAAGGTATCGCAGAACCAACTGAGCTTGGTTCTGCGATACCCTCTGTTCACTTTACATGGAAGAAAACGGGGGATCTTAGAATGAGAACGATTATGAACAACGAGAGCCTGTCTCTGGGGGTGTGCTATTACCCGGAGCAATGGGATCGGGGCCTTTGGAAAGAGGACCTGGAGAGAATGCGGGCCCTGGGTATACGGGTGATTCGCGTTGGAGAATTTACCTGGAGCCTGATGGAGCCTAGGGAAGGAGAATACGACTTTTCTTTGTTCGATTCCTTCCTGGAGCTGGCGGAAGCGACGGAAATGAAGGTGATCTTCTGTACGCCCACGGCTACGCCGCCTGTATGGATGACAGAGCGCTATCCGGAGATTTTGAACTGCGATATCAACGGCGTTCCTTACCGGGATGGAGAACGGCGGCATTACAATTACAATTCCCTTATCTATCAGCGGTATTGCCGCAATATTGTGGAGCGGGTGGTATCCCGTTTTGCGGCTTATCCATGCGTTATAGGCTGGCAGATCGACAATGAGCTCAACTGCGGAGAGGACGTCTTTTATTCCGAAAGCGATACGGTGGCGTTCCGGGAATTTTTAAAGAAGAAATACGGTCCCATAGAAAAGCTGAACGAGGCCTGGGGAACTGTATTCTGGAACCAGATCTTTTCCAGCTACAGCGAGGTCTATGTGCCTCGCCCGACGCCTGGGAATGCGGTGAATCCGCACCGGGTGCTCGATTATCTCCGGTTCGTTTCGGACAGCGCCTGCCGGTTTGCGAAAATGCAGGCGGATATTATACGAAGCCATAAAAAGCCGGAGCAGTTTATCACCACAAACGGCAGCTTTGCCCACCTAGACTATCAGCAGTTACGGGAGGAAAGCCTCGATTTTCTGTCCTATGATTCTTATCCTAATTTCGCGTATGACAGCTCTCTCTATAGGGCGGAGGATGTGTTAAAGGATCGCAAGTGGAGCCGCAATCTGACGGAAACCAGAGCCGTATCCCCTATCTTTGCCATTGTGGAGCAGCAGACGGGAGCCAACGGCTGGACGATTAGTATGGATTCGCCGACGCCGAGACCTGGTCAGATTGCGCTGTGGACTATGCAGAGTATCGCACACGGCGCGGATTTTATCGGCTTTTTCCGCTGGCGCACCGGAATTATGGGAACGGAGATTTACTGGCACGGAATTTTAGATTATTCCGGAAGAGAAAACCGCCGGTTCCGAGAGGTGAGAAAAATTGCCGAGGATCTTGAAAAGATGCAGGAAATTGCCGGGGCAGAATACGTCGCCAAGGCGGGAATCGTAAGAGATTACGACAATATTTGGGATGCGGAAGTGGACCGGTGGCATGGAAAAGTGGAAAAAGCAAGCGTAAACAATCTGTATGCGGCCGCGCAGCTGCTGCATGCGCCTATGGATTTTGTTTACCTGAACGATAGTACGAAGGTTTCGGACCTGCAAAAATATGAGGTATTGTTCTATCCCCACGCCTCGATTCTGACAGAGGAGCGGGCAAAGCTTCTGGAGGCCTATGTGTCTGCGGGAGGAAAGCTGTTTATGGGATGCCGTACCGGCTACAAGGACATTACCGGGAAATGCGTCATGGATTATTTGCCGGGACTTGCCGCGAGGCTTACCGGGACAGATATTCCGGAATATACGCCTGTTGCGCCGGATGAAGGCAAAATATATATCAATTGGGAAGGAGGAAAAGCAGAAGCGGCTGTTTTCAATGATATTTTATCTCCTATGGGAGAAAGCGCGGAGGTTCTGGCTACTTATGACAACAGCTACTATAAAGGGGAGCCCGCGTTGATATGCAATTCCTTCGGAGAAGGCAAGGCTTATTATTTTGGCGGTGCGTTCGGACTGGATACGGCTAAGCTGTTCCTGGAGAAATCCGGCGCGGCGGAGCCTTACCGCTCTGTTATCGAGCTGCCGGAATGCTGCGAGATAGCCGTGCGGCGAAAACAGCAACAGGAATTTTTATTTGTGCTGAATTATTCCGCCAATACGGTGGAGTTCAGTTTAAATCAGAAATTATTTGAACTGCTGGCACAAACAAAAGAAAAAGGAAAGATAGAACTAGCTCCTTACGGAGTAAAGATCTATCGAAGAACGTTAGGAAAGGAGATTTAAAATGATAGGTGGGTTACGCAAAAAAATTGCGCTTGGCCTGGCCTGCTGCATGCTGCTTGGCACAATACCAGTCAATGCAAGCGCGGCAAAAACGGCCGGCGATGTGCCGCCTGTGCAAAGCGACGCAAAGAACGCATCTGCCGTCGAGGAAGCAAAAGAAGGGGATCTGCTTTACTTTGTAGACGCGGGCGACTTTGATACGTCCACAGTACCGGAGGGGGAATCTCTCGGTCTCTTAAACAGCAGGACCGATCAATTCTACAGCGTGGATGATAAGGCCGGCTACAGCTGGGGATTGGTGTCCCTGGACAACGAACAGGACGATAAGAAGCAGGCAGTCGGAGAAAAGGGAAAGGTTGAGACGACGCATCAGGGCTCCAACAATACCTATGATTCGACGAAGGGATATCAAAACTGGGCAGACGGTACTGAGACCGGGATAGACGTAGGCGCCATATCCCTGCGCTTTGCCAAGGATCAGAACGGCAAGTATGGCAGGCCCCAGGTCCGCTACGACTTCGAGGTGCCGGCGGGCGCCTACGAGGTGGAGGTGGGCTTCAGCAACAGCTGGGGAAACGCCGGCAACGTTGAGGTGCTGGTAAACGACCAAAGCATCGGAACCGCCCAGATCGCAAATCTCAGCACCGGAGTGGTCAAAGGTGTTGTGAAGGCGGAGGAAGCCTCGAAATTGGTTGTGAACAGCCAGAGCGCCGACTCTACCGTTCAGGTCTGCTATATCAAGATTTATAAGGGCGAAGGAACGGATCCGGTACCGCCGAAGCCGACCTTTGATCCCGCTGTTGTGGATAACGCGCAGGTTGGCGACCTTCTCTACTTTGTAGACGCGGGAGACTATAATACTTCCACAGTAGCGGATGGCGAGAAGCTTGGTATCCTAAACAGCAAGACCGATCAGCTGTATGGGACGGATGATAAGGAAGGCTACGGCTGGGGTCTGGTATCCCTGGATAATGAGAAGCACGATACCCTCCTGGAGACCGGACCCGAGGGCCAGGTTCTGACAAACCACCAATATTCTAACAATAACAAGGACCTTGATCGGGGATACGAGAACTGGGAGACTGGACTGAGCGGGATCCTGGATTATATGGTGTCTCTGCGCTTTGCAAGAGATCAAGGCGGTATATTCGATCCCAGACAGATCAGATACCAGTTTGATGTGCCGGATGGCTATTACGAGGTAGAGGTTGGCTACAGCAATACCTGGAATAATGCCAACAACGTGGAGGCCAAGGTAAACGGAAAAAGCATCGGTACGGCGAACATTGGAAATGAAAGCACCGCAGTGATCAAGGGAACCGTGCGTGTTCCGGAAAATGAGACGCAGCTCACTGTAGACTGCCTGTCTTATTCCAGTACGCTGCAGGTTTGCTATATCAAGGTGTATAAGGCTGACGACAGCAATTATGAGGAAAACGAGTGGACCACCGAATCTGGTGTGAAATTTGAAAAATTGCCGGATGGCGCCTATAAAATGACCAATGATTACTTTGAGGTAAAGATTGGACAGTATGGCCAGATCGAGGAATTGTATCTTGTAAACGACGAATACAAAACCAACTATGTCCTCAACGGCCAGAACTTCCCGTATTTGGCGCAAAGCCCCACGCATCAGTGGATGGGAGAGCTGATGTTCAGCATCAAGAAGGGGCAGGAGGAGCAGTATTCCGAATACTATACCTCCCGTTCCGATAACGGACGTACGATCTCCATTGACGGTGACAAGATTGTGGTTACCTATGAAAACGCTACCGGCGATAAGGCCATTTCCGGCTTTAAGGTAGTAGAGACCTACCAGTATGTGGACGAGCAGCTTCACTGGGAGGTTACCGTGGAGAATACCGGCTCAGAGAATATGATTGTGGGCGACTGGGGTATGCCTATGCCCTTTAACGAGCTTCTGACCGGCGGACCCGATGATGTGTACGAGAAGCGTGCCATCGACCACTCTTTTGTTGGTTTAGACAGCTCCTATATCTATGCGACCCGCCCCAACGGCGACGGACATTTTCTGGTGTTTACGCCGGACGCTTCCACCGGGGCGAAGCTCGAGTATAACGACCGCTGGACCGCGGAGCGCAGCGAGGAAGAAAATAACTGGAAAGCAAGCGGCACTTGGGCAAGCGGCTTGAATGTATATTACATCCATTCCGATTACATCAAGAAGACCCACAGCGGATATTTGAGCAATTCATCTTTGGAAATCCCGGCGGGCCAGAGCAAAACCTACGCGTTTAACTTTACCGGCGTGAAAGACGAAGAGGATATGAGAAGCACCCTCTATGAGGAAGACCTGGTGGATATGGTCGCGGTGCCGGGCTTTGCCTACTCGGTAGATATGCCCGGAAAGATCTATCTGCACACCACGGCGGGCAAGGATGACATCACCATTGACATCCAGTGCCCTCATGAGACAAACCTGCATAATTACGGTTCCTCCTCCAACATTCACTCTACGATGGAGCATACCAAGACAAATGAGAACACCTATGCGAAATATCTGGAGACGAAAACGGTTGACGGGGAACAGTATCATATTTATGAGCTGAAGTTCACGGAATTCGGCCAGCACAACCTGATCGTGAACTACAAGCAGGACGGCGAGGCCAAGCAGGCCGTAAGCCAGTTCTACCTGATGGATAGCGTAGACAACATGCTCAACGACCATGCGGAGTTCATGGTGGAAGAGACCCAGCTTGACCGGCCCGGCAAGGTTGGCCATATGCTGTTCGACGAATGGTGGATGAATATCAAGGGCAACCGGATTGAAACCTTCGGAGAGGACGGCGACGGTTATTTCCAGATGAACTACTGGGGCTGGGGCGACGACTGGGGAGCGACCCACGCTCAGTTCCTGGCGGAAATGAACGCGATTTCTCCGAATAAGGACCAGGTAGAGGCGCTGGACGCCTATCTGGATGTGGCGATCTGGAATGAGCTGATGCGCGAGCACCAGCAGGATTACATCATCCATGACTTCCTGATGGAAGCTCCCAATACCAGTCCCAGTGGACGCGGTTACGCTTATCCCCATATTTACAACACCTTCTTCTCTATGTATAAGATTGCGTCCACCTATCCGGAATTAACGGATTACCGTGAAGACGCGGTTACCTATCTGCTGCGGGCCTACAATATTTTCTGCACCCAGAATACAGGGCCCGTAGGCTACGGCGCTAACTGCGGCACCATGGGAGAGGGATCCGTTCCGGATATCATCGAGGCTCTGGAAAAGGAAGGCCTATACGATGAAGCCGACAAGATGCTTCAGATCATGGAGCAAAGCAAGTACGAGGCCTTTGAAAACAGGCCGTATCCTTACGGCTCCGAGTATCCCTATGACAATACGGCCGAGGAAGGCGTATTTGTAGCCGCTATGCTGGCGCAGAAGTATGGGTTTGAAAGCGATCCCTACATGTCTCCGGAGGAGCGGATTGAAGCCCTGGACAACAAGACCAGAGCCTGCCGCGGCATGCAGCCTCTGTGGTATTTCTATGCCAACCCGGTGACCATCTGCGGCGAAAGCTGGTGGAACTTCCAGTATACGTGTGCTCTTGCGGCGGTGCCTATGGATAACTGGCTGCGTCTGCAGGACAACGGCATGACCCAGGAGGAAAAGGGCGTGGCGGAGCGCGTAAACTACGCCGCCAAGCTTGGCAACCTGACCTCTGTCAACTCGGGACAAATTAACTCTGATCCGGACACGATCGGAACCGTCGTTTGGGCGTATCAGTCAGAGCTGGGCGATATCGCGGAGACCGGCGACGTTCGTTACAACGGCTGGCGCCATAGAGCGGGCGAGTCCGGACTGGGACTGTGGGGCGCGCTGCGCATCCTGTCCGCGGACGTTGCGACCGACCCGGTATTCGGTTTGTTCGGCTACGGCTGCGAGGTGAACGATAACGGCAGCGCCTATGAGGTTACGCCTCTGGATGGCGTGCAGCAGAGACTGCATCTCATCGACGAGGAGATCTACATTGAACTGAACCGCGACCAGTATACCAAAGCGGTTGTAAACAAGGACGGCACCGGTTTTACCCTGACCGTGGACAGCAACGGCACCGGCGAAAAGCATGATCTGGAGCTGGAGGTATACGGTCTGGCGGCCGGCAGCTATCAGATCCAGTCTGGCAATTACACCGGAACCTTTACCGCCGCGGAAGGCGAGACGGAAAAGGTAGTCGTTCCCGTAACCGGAAACGGCAGCGAGATTACCGTTACCAAAACCACTGCTGCGGGCGGGCTGACCGTAGAAATTGAAGAACCGGCTGAGAGCGTTGTATCCGATACTGTGAAGCTTTACGGAAAGGCCGTTGTGGGCGGCGCCCAGATTATCGGCGCCGACAAGTATGAGTGGACCGTACAGGAAAGCGGCGCGGCCATCGAGGATGCTGACAAGGCGGTGGCAAAGCTGAACGTGACCGAGGCCGGCGTCTATCATGTGACCCTAAAGGCAACTGTGGGCGGCGAGACAAAGGAAAAAACAGTTACGGTTACCGTAAAGGACGATCCGGCGATGAAGGAGCTTGTGGCTCAGTTCACCTTCGAGGATGACACCATCGAGGGTAAGGACGAAACCGGAGCGAACATCGCGAACAACGCGGCGGTAAACAGCGTGGGAGATACTATGGGACATACCGCGCTGGCATCCAACTTCCAGAGGATGGAAGAGGGAGAGGACGGCAAGGCCGCCAGATTTACCGGAGACATCAAGGGCGGATATCTGGAGATGACGGAGGACGCCTTCAAGCGTCTGGAATCCGCCACGATTTCCATGGATATCTGTCTGAAGGCGGAACAGGCTATCAACGCGACGCTGATGGATTTGGGAGGCCAGATTCTCCTGTACTTTGGCGAAGATGGAGCCCTTCATCTGCAGGCAGGCGAGGCTGAGTCGGTCTCAACTAACATCAGCATGGCACCGGAATTCTGGAAGAACGTAACCCTTGTAGCGGACGGTGACGATTATATTCTGTATGTTGACGGAAAAGAGTGCGCCTCTGTAAGGGGTACCGGCGTTTTCCTGAATCAGCTTGGCAGCAGCAAGCGGTATCTGTTTGGCCGCAGCCAGGTAGAAAACGGTGCGTTTTACAACGGCCTGCTGGATAACCTTACCATCCGCAGCAGAGCGCTGAGCGCCGACGAGGTTGCGGGACTGGTGGATGTGAAGGAGCATGTGCCGTTGGAAGCGGTACCGACAACGATTACCACTCAGGTTGGCGTGGCTCCCAGCCTGCCGGCCCAGATCAAGGTTCTGTACGCGGACGGCGTATACGAGATGACCAACGTAACGTGGGAAGCCGTGGATCCTGAACTGTACGCGCAGATGTCCAAGTTTACGGTTAAGGGCGCGGTCAACGAAACAGTGACGGCGGAAATCAATGTTCTGGTTGTTGACGGCGACAGCATCCAGCTGGAGCAGCTGCCGGATACTCATGCGGATTCCATCATGGGTGACAGAAGCACCTCTGACGGTCCCTCTATCCTGATTACCCATGAAGAGCCTACAGACAGCTATCAGTGGGGCAGCGGCGCTTGGCAGAACTGGGGAGACGGTTCTCAGAACACTAATGCCTGGGTATCCTATACCTGGGATTCTCCCAAGGTGATCACTGGCTCTGACGCGTTCTTTGCGATCGACGGCAACCAGAATTTCTTCCCCAAGAGCTATTATCTGGAGTATCTGGATGAAAACGGACAGTGGAGGCCTTTGGAAAGCACCAGCGGATATAAGGTGGTCATGAGCGGATACAGCAATGTGACCTTTAATCCCGTGGTGACAACCGGTCTCCGTCTGACCATGACTCCTTCCAAGGACGGAAGCGCAATTCTGAAATGGAAGGTTTACGGCTGGAACTATGGATTGGCTCTGGATGTAACAAGCCTGAAGGAAATTGTCAGCGTGGGTGACGCCCTTGTTGCGAGAGAGGAAAGCGGACTTGTTGCCGGCGGAGACTTTGCGGCGCTGAAGGAAAAGCTGGAAGCAGCTAAAGAGTTCCTGGATGAAATGAAAACAGTAGAAATCACAATGGAATCCCAGCTGGAAGAGTATGAAGCGGAGGCCCGGGCGCTGGAAGAGGCGATTGCTCAGACAATTGCGAAATTCCGCGCGAAGGACAATAACCTGGCGTTCCTGGCGGGCGTAACCACGAGCTTTGTATCCGGTCATGAAAGTCTGGAAGCAGTAAACGACGGGATTATCAACCCCGGCGACAATCCGGCGAAACCTCGGTACGGTTCCTGGGGCCACAATTCCGCTTTTGAAACCATTACCTACACCTGGGCGAATCCTGTAGACCTGGATTCTACCCTGATTCAGTTCTGGACAGACAACGGAGGAGTACTGCCGCCGGCCAGCTATGAGTTCTACCGCAGAAATGAGGCCGGAGAATACGAGCTGATGCTCACGGTAGACGGCCCGGTAGAAATGAATCAGCTGCTGGAGTCCGGCTTGTCAGGCCTGGCGCTGCCTCCTGTGAAGACTGTGGTCGAGAAAAATGACGCCCGGATTCAGACCGGCAACGGCTGGAGCGGCACTGGATCAACAGCGGCAGGGGCTTATGCGGAATATACCTTTACTGGCAACACCTTCAGCTGGTACGGAGTTTTGGGACCTGACCACGGAATAGCCAAGCTCACGATCGACGGGAAGCCAGTCGATGTGGACTGCTACAGAGAACAGCGCCAGGAAAACGCGCTGCTGTATCAGTCTGAGGACTTGGGTGCCGGCGAGCATACCATCCGCATTGAAGTCGCTTCTGAGAGGAATCCGAGCGCTACGGACAGCTGGGTGGAACTTTACAGTATCGTGACAGAGGAGTATCGCACCGGAACAGTAGATACCGTTACGGACAGCCTGCAGGTCAAGATGTACAAGCAGTATAACGACGGCAACGGCGTCGGCGTTATGGAATGGCAGGTATTCGGAAAGGAAGTTGCGGTAGAAACAGTAACCTTGAATAAGGATGAGATCCTGTTCACGGAAGCCGGCGCGAGCGAAACCTTAATCGCGGAGATTGCTCCTCA
>ENA-UAMB01001850-UAMB01001850.1-human-gut-metagenome-genome-assembly--contig:-NODE-1850-length-9542-cov-3.834616_pt1 | contig 9542 bp, 8 predicted proteins | sample MGYA00243707_ERZ654484 | MGnify/ENA primary metagenome ERZ654484 (study PRJEB26926, sample SAMN06164464) | human gut metagenome | biome: ENVO:00009003; feature: ENVO:2100002; material: ENVO:00002003... | reverse complement strand
TACACCTATTAAGTCGTCGGCAGCGTCAGATGTGTATAAGAGACAGCCGTTTCATCAACAAATCGAACATCAATTTTTGTATCACCGTCATCAGTTTGATAAATAACTATTTCGCCTTGATTATTATCTTTATTCATTTCTTTAAGATCGGTTTTTTGTTCTTTCATAGCGATTTATCCTCCTATTATCATAGTACCATAATTGGCTTTTATATACAACATTTTCTTGTCAGCACAATTTGGGGCAGTTCATATCAGAGGGTGCTCATTGTATTTGTAGCTTTTGGATGTTGTTCTTAATTAAATCAATTTATATGGTTTTGTATGCTTTTGTTGTGAGCAGGGGCTTTTATACCGCTATGCAAAATTCGTATGTAATCGGCTGAAGTTGGTTATTTTTAGCCCAATTTGTACGCTGAAAATGCACAGTTCGTACAGGACACATTACATTAACCATCTGGCCGCCTACGGAACCGGCCTGCTTAGAAGTCAGGTCGCCGTTGTAGCCCTGCTTCAGATTTACGCCCACTTCAGAAGCCGCTTCCATCTTAAAACGGTTCAGGGCTTCCTTAGCCTCGGGCACAACACTCTTGTTGCTTGCCATTGCGAATACACTCCTTTTTCGTAAACTTGCGTTTGCACCAATAGTGTATGTGTCGCAAAAACAAATAAAACTGAAAAATTTTTACAGTTGGCTGGCAACGAAGCGTTTCGTTTTGCCATCTGTTTTTTTATTTTTGTACAAATGACGCAGTCGCGCATTCGCCGGGAAGCATTTGCTGCAATACTCCCCGGAGAGCGGACGGAAGGGATAACCCACCGCTTTCTTGCTTAAATGCCCGCGGCGCTACGGCAAGTGCACGGTGCTAAAGTTGATGATGTGCTTATGAAATGCACGCGGCGGAGTCAAAAGACTCCGCCGCCATATTGTTCGCATTCTTTTTTTTCGTTTATCTGATTACTGCACTTCCTGCACGGTGGTCTCCGGCTTAGTTGTGCTTTCCGGCTCCGTGGTGGTCTGTTCGGCGCCGTACACCTGAAGCACCACCTCGCTGCCCACGGCAGCAGTGCTTTTGGCGTCCGGGGTCATACCGTACACACTCTTCACGGTGCCCTCTTTATAGCTGCCGTCGTTATAGACAGTCACTGTGGTCACCTTAAAGCCCTTTGCCTCCAACTGCTTCTTGGCCTCTGCCACATCCAGACCGCCTACATCCGGCACTTCCTCTGTCTGAATTCCCTTGCTCACCGTCAACACAATCTGCGTGCCCTGGGCCACACTCTCGCCCTTCTTCACGCTTTGCGCGATGATCACGCCTTCCGCTGCTTTGTCTGAATACTGGGCGTCATAGGTGATGGAAAACTGCTTGTTCCATGCGCCGTTGTTCTTAATGTCACTCTGGGTGTACCCGGCAGACACAAAGTCCGGCACAGTATAATTTACAGAGGAGGCAGCCTGCGTGGTATTCTCTCTGCCATCCACCAGGCCGGAAAACTTTACCACATAAATACCTGCCGCCACGGCAGCCACAATCAGCACCACCAAAATAATAATAACAGCCTTATTTTTGCCGCCCTTGGGCTTCTCTGTCGGAGGGGCGCTGTGGCGCACATCCGGCTGAGGTGCAGGTTGAGGCTTTGGCTCCGGCTGGGGCGGCTGGGCTGCTTCCGCTGCTTGCGCCACCACAGAAGGTGCCGCATTCAGCAGCTCTCGCAGACGTGCTGCGCTCTGCGCCCGGTTCTCCGGGTAGATCTGCAACCCGGCGCCAAGGGCACGAATCACATGGGTGGGAATACTCTCTGCGATCTTGTTGGGAATCATCAGCTTGTCATTGGTCTCTCTGGACGGAGCATCCGGCGGATTGCTACCCACCAGTGCCCGATAAATACAGGCGGAAAAGGCATAAATATCCGTAGCCGGGCACATTTTCCGGTCATTGTCGTACTGCTCAATGGCGGTGTAGCCCTCGTTCAAATTAAATTCCAGATCCGACTGCACCGTATTGCACTGGGCGATACAAAAGCCCTTAAGACGCACCTTACCGTCCGGGCACAGCAGCAGATTGTCCGGCGTAATGGAACCATGGATCACGCCCCGGTCATGGAGTGCCTCCAGGGTGGTGAGCACCGGCATAAACATAATGCGCGCCTGCTCCCAAGAAATGTAGCCCTCCGGGGTGCGCAGCAAAAATTCCCGCAAGGGCACGCCGTCCACCGGCTGAGACACGGCATACACCGTCTCGTTGGCAGGAAACACATCATACACCGGCAGTGCCGCAGCCAGGGTGCGCAGCTGCATCATGGTCTGCCACAAAGTGGTAAAAGACCGCTTATAGCCATCAAAATTCTTACGAAAACGCTCCCGCACATGCACCTCCCGGTTGCCCTCCAACCGATTGGCAATGCCCTTAGGCAGGAACTCCCGCACCACACAAGGCGCCTGCAAGGTACGATCATAGGCGGCATACACCGCAGCGTCGCTCTCCCAAGCCTGCACATGGCCCAGCACATACCGGTCCTGAAGCACCGTGCGCAGGGGCAGAAAGCTGGTGTCGTTCTCCTGATCGTTATCAAACCCGCAGCCGGGGCAAACGCTGCCTGCGGTCAGGGGCGCAAAACAATTCATACACAGTCGATCTGTATTTTCCAAAAAAGATCCCTCCAAATCAAGACCTTATACTATAGCAGTTTTATAATACCAGCCGGTTGATTTTTTGTCAACCGCACTTTCATAAACAATCGGTAAACATCCCCTACCCCGCCGGTTGAAACCGAACACCTTTTCGTGTATAATGAGGGATACAGAACAAATGAACCGAAGGAGTTTTTGAATATGAATTTTAAGCAGTTGCCAAACGGCATGTGCGAGGGCTTTGCCCTGCTGAAAAAATGCGATGTAAAAAAGACCAAAAACGGCGCCGCCTACCTGGATCTGGTACTGGGAGACAAAAGCGATGAGTTGCCTGCCAAACTGTGGGACTATACGGACAACGGCCTGTTTGCCCCGGATATGGTGGTCAAGGTGCGGGGCACTGTGGAGCAGTATAACGGTCGGGATCAGTTCCGTATTTCTCAGATTCGCCCGGCAGCGGACAGCGACAACTACAACCTGTCCGATCTGGTGCCCGCCAGCGAGGTGGGCGGCGCCCAGATCTATGATATGCTGATGCGCCGGGTAAATGCCTTTCAGGACGCAGATTTTAAGGCCATTGTGTCCGGCATTATGGAGGACCATAAGGAGGCACTGGTGCGCTATCCTGCCGCCCTGCGGCTGCATCACGCCATAGTGGGCGGATTGATGCTGCACACCGTGTCCATCGTGCGTCTGGCCGAATCTCTGTGCCAGATTTACCCCAATGTGGATAAAGAACTGCTGCTCTCCGGCGCCATTCTCCACGATGTGGCCAAGACATGGGAGCTGGAGGCGAACAACCTGGGGTTGGTCAAGGGCTATACCACCGAGGGTGAACTGATTGGTCACTTGGTCAAGGGCGCTATGTATATTGATGAAAAGGCACGCGACCTGGGCGTGGCACCGGAAAAGGCGGCACTGCTGGAACACATGCTATTGTCCCACCACGGTCAGCCGGAGTACGGCTCCCCCGTGCGGCCCATGTTCCTGGAGGCGGAGATCCTCTCCCAACTGGATGCACTGGACGCCACAATTTTTGAAATTCACGCTGCCACCTCCAAGGTGGAGCCGGGCAAATTTACCGACCGGCAGTGGGCGCTGGACAATCGCAAGCTGTTCAACCACGGCCGCACCACCACCGAGCACAAGGTTAACTTAGGAGAATAACGCAATGGAAGTAACGCAAGAAAAGTGGACAGAGATCACCGTCACCGTCGATACAAAAGACATTGAGACCGCCGGCAACATTGCCAATATGGTGGTGCCTTACGGCATTTATATTGAGGACTACTCCGCTCTGGAAGAGGAGACCATGGAGATCGCCCATATTGATCTGATTGAAGCGTCTCTGCTGCAAAAGGACCGCACCAAGGGCATTATCCACATTTATATCAGCCCGGAGGAAAACCCGGCAGAGGCCGTTTCTTTCTTAGAGGAGCGGCTGCAAAGCGCCGGTATCGCCTACACCCTGGGCACGGACCTGTGCGCCATGGAGGACTGGGTGAATAACTGGAAAAAATATTTTCACCCCATGCCGGTAGGCGACAAGCTGCTGATCCGCCCCACCTGGGAGGACGCAGACCCCACAGACGGCCGCAAGGTGCTGCACATTGAGCCGGGCCTGGCCTTTGGCACCGGATCGCATCCCACCACCCGCCTGTGTCTGGAAACGCTGGAAAAGGTGGTCACCCCCGGCGCTACGGTACTGGACATCGGCTGCGGCAGCGGTATTCTTTCCATTGCCGCCCTACTGCTGGGTGCGCAAACTGCCTTTGGCGTAGATATTGACAAACTGGCGGTAAAAACCGCCAACGCAAACGCATTGGAGAACGGCTTTGGCGCAGACCGCTTTGTGGCCGTGGAGGGCAATTTATCCGACAAAGTCAACGGGCAGTACGATATTATTGTAGCCAATATTGTGGCAGACATTATTATGCAGTTCAATCCTCAGGTGGCGCAGTTCTTAAAGCCCGGCGGCACCTACATTACCGGCGGTATTATCGATGTGCGGGAGGACGAGGTGCTGGCCTCTTTCGCCGCCAACGGCTTTACCGTGCAGCAGCGATTTGAGGACAAAGGCTGGCTGGTATTTGTATTAAAGCACGAATAAGTCCGGCCTCCACTGACCGAAAAATCAACGATCGGCAGTTGCAGACCCTACCGACTCTCTACGCTGTCCGATTACATCACACACAAAAACGCCCTGTACAAGCTGTACAGGGCGTTTGCGTTGCCGTTTTTTATTTTGCCTTCGTGGCGATCTCCTCGGTGATACGGGCGATAAAGTCCTCCAGGCTGGAGGCACCCTCGTCGCCGTCCTTTCTGGAACGAACGGACACGGTGCCGGACTCAATATCCTTGTCGCCGGCCACCAGCATATAGGGCACCTTCTCCATCTGCGCAGAGCGGATCTTAAAGCCGATCTTCTCGCTGCGGTCATCCACCTCGCAGCGAATACCGGCAGCCTCCAGCTTTGCCTTCACGGTGTTCAAATAGTCAATATGACGGTCCGCAATGGGCAGCAGCTTCACCTGCACCGGCGCCAGCCAGGTGGGGAACGCACCGGCAAAGTGCTCGGTCAAAATACCGATAAACCGCTCAATGCTGCCGAATACCACACGGTGGATCATAATGGGACGGTGCTTCTCGCCGTCCGCGCCCACATATTCCAACTCAAACCGCTCCGGCAGCTGGAAGTCCAGCTGAATGGTGCCGCACTGCCAGGTACGACCCAAACAATCGGTCAGGTGGAAGTCCAGCTTGGGACCGTAGAATGCGCCGTCGCCCTCGTTGACCTCAAAGTCATAGCCAAGCTCGGTAATGGCGTCCCGCAGGGCCTGGGTAGCAATGTCCCAGTCCTCCTTGGCGCCCATAGAGTCCTCCGGCTGGGTGGACAGTTCAATGTGATACTTAAAGCCAAAGGTGCTGTACACACTGTCGATCAGCTGTACCACGCCCTTGATTTCGTCCTTAATCTGCTCCCGGGTCATAAAGATGTGGGCATCGTCCTGGGTAAAGCAACGCACCCGCATCAACCCATGCAGTGCGCCGGACAGCTCATGCCGGTGCACAATGCCCAGCTCGCCCATACGCAGAGGCAGATCCTTGTAGGAGTGCATTTTGTTCTTATACACCAAAATACCGCCGGGGCAGTTCATAGGCTTAATGGCAAAGTCCTCATCGTCAATAACGGTGGTGTACATATTCTCTTTATAGTGGTCCCAGTGACCGCTGCGCTCCCACAGCTTGCGGCTGAGGATAATAGGGGTAGAGATCTCCTGATACCCGGCAGCCGTGTGGATCTGGCGCCAGTAGTCGATCAACTGGTTCTTGAGAATCATACCCTTGGGCAGGAAGAACGGGAACCCGGGACCTTCCTCCATAATGGTAAACAGCTCCAGCTCCTTGCCCAGCTTGCGGTGATCCCGCTTCTTGGCCTCCTCCAGCATTTGCAGGTGGGCCTCCAGCATAGACGCTTTGGGGAATGCAGTACCGTACACGCGGCAGAGCATTTTATTCTGGGCGTCGCCCCGCCAGTAAGCGCCGGTGGTGTTGGTTAACTTAAAGGCCTTTACGGCGGCAATGCTCATCAGATGAGGACCGGCGCACAGCTCGGTAAACTCACCCTGCTTGTAAAAGCTAATGTGCTCGCCCTTGCCGGCGTGCTCGGCGATCAGTTCTACCTTATACGGCTCGCCTTTCTCCTCCATCAGCGCCGTGGCCTCCGCCGGGGGCAACTCAAAGCGCTCGATCTCCGGATTTTCCTTCACAATCTTCTTCATCTCCGCCTCGATCTTAAGCAAATCGTCGGTGGTAAAGGGCGTGTCGCCGCAGTCGAAATCATAATAAAAGCCGTTCTCAATGGCCGGGCCGATGGTCAGCTTCACCTGGGGATACAGGCGCTTAACCGCCTGGGCCATAATATGAGATGCGGTGTGGTTAAAGGTGCGGCGACCGTCCTCCTCATCAAAGGTCAGCACTTCAAAGGCGCAGTCGTCGCTGACGGTGGTGCGCAAATCCCGCACCTGGCCGTTGATCCGGCAGCAGCAGGCTGCACGGTACAGACCCATAGAAATGTCCTTGGTAATGTCCGCCGCCGTCATAGGTGCGTCATACACCTTAACGGAGCCGTCCTTTAGTGTAATGTTCATAACAATTCCTCCAAAAAATAAAAAATCACCCTGCATACACAGGGTGAATGAAGATCCACGGTTCCACCTGAATTGCACAGCAAGATGCTGTACCTCAAGGCCCGGATAACGGCAGGCGACCGGCCGGTATTGGCGGCGCTCCGGGGTGGTAAGCGACAGCTGCACCGTGTGCCCTTGCAGCGTACAGGCACTCTCTGAAAAACGGCAAAAAAGCGGCGCTCTTGTCCCCATCAAAGCTTTCTCTATCTCTTATGGCTTATAGTAGCACCTTTTACCGTCCCTGTCAACCGAAACGGCCGAATTTTTTGCCTTTTCCTCTGCCTCCGGCGCAAACAAAAACTTGACAGATACCATATATAGGTGTATTATTATACAGAAGTTTTACATTTTGTTGTGTAAGGCTTCTTTACAGAAATGCGTTAAAATGTAATTAAACTGTACCTTTTCTGATGATATTCGATTGGAGAGTTCCATCTCAAAAACGAGAAATTTATGCAGAAGGAGGTGCTGTTGATTATGAGTAATGTTGTGATTCCGGTGATCGTAGGCGCGGTTTGCGCCGCTGTTTTTGCCGTTTTAGGTTTCGTTTTGGGTGTGGCACATCGCCGCAAGACCGCAGAGAAAGAAATCGGTTCTGCCACCCAAGAAGCCACCAAGATCATCAATAACGCTTTGGCCGAGGCAGAAGCTTCTAAGAAAGAAAAAGTATTGGAAGCCAAGGACGAAGTGCACAAGCTCCGCTCCGACGCAGACCGGGATATCCGCGAGCGCAGGAACGAAGTGCAAAGACAGGAAAAACGCCTGAACCAGAGAGAAGAATATCTGGACAAAAAAGCGGATTCCCTGGAAGCAAAAAATGATAAAATCAGCGAAAAGCAAAAAGAACTTGAAAACAAATTACTCGAAGTCGATGGCATCAAGAAAAGCCAGTTTGATATGCTGGAGCGTATTTCAGGTCTGACCCAGGAGGAAGCAAAAAATCAACTGCTGGCCTCTCTGGAAGAAGAACTGGACACGGAAAAAAGCAAAAAAATCCTCGAATACGAGCAGATGACCCGAGACCAGAGCGAAGTGCTGGCGCGGGAGATCATCGGCACCGCCATTCAGCGCTGCGCCGCCGATCACACGGCAGAGACAACCGTCTCCGTTGTGGCACTGCCCAATGACGAGATGAAAGGCCGAATCATCGGCCGTGAGGGGCGCAACATCCGCTCCATTGAGTCCATTACCGGCGTTGAATTGATCATTGACGACACGCCGGAAGCCATCACCGTCAGCGCCTTTGACCCGGTGCGCAGAGAGATTGCCCGCCTGACCTTGGAGCGACTGATCCAGGACGGCCGCATTCACCCCACCCGCATTGAGGAGCTGTACGAAAAGGCCAAGCGCGAGGTAAATGCCACCATTAAGCAGGAGGGCGAGAAGGCTGTACTGAAAGCCAACTGCGGTTCCATTCACCCGGAGCTGGTGCGCCTGCTTGGTAAATTGAAATACCGTACTTCCTACGGACAGAGCGTGCTCAAGCACAGCCTGGAAGTGAGTTATATTGCCGGGCTGATGGCCGCGGAACTGGGTGCTGATGAGCGACTGGCCCGCCGCGCAGGTCTGCTGCACGACATCGGCAAGGCTTTGGATCACGAGATGGAAGGCAGCCATATTGCCCTGGGCGTGGAATTTGCCCGCAAGTATAAAGAGAGCGAAGCCGTTGTGCATGCCATTGAGGCGCATCACGGTGATGTAGAGTGCAAGACCGTGGTCGCCTGCCTGGTTCAGGCGGCAGACGCCGTATCTGCCTCCCGTCCCGGCGCCCGCCGTGAGAATGTGGAGAACTACATTAAGCGCCTGCAACAGCTGGAGGAGATCTCTTGCAGCTTTGAGGGCGTGGAGCGCGCTTACGCCATACAGGCCGGCCGTGAGGTCCGCGTGATGGTAAAACCGGAAGTGGTATCCGACAGCCGTATGCCTTTTGTGGCCCACGAGATTGCCAAGAAGATCGAGTCCGAGATGGAATACCCCGGCCAGATCAAGGTCAATATTATTCGTGAGTCCCGTGCTTCCGATGTGGCAAAATAACAACAAAAGGGACGGTCTTTCCGTCCCTTATTTTTTTTTGGGAGGAATCGCAATGATCAAACATATTGTATGCTTTAAGCTGGCTGACCCCACCCCGGCAAATTGCCAAAAGGCAGCGGAAGTGCTCCGCTCCATGGACGGCAATGTACCGCTGCTGCGCGGGATCGAAGTGGGGGTCGATGAGCTGCGCTCCGGGCGCTCCTACGATGTGATCCTGCAGGTACTGTTGGACGATATGGCCGCTTTGGACGCCTATCAGCAGGACCCGTACCACTGCGGCGTGGTCAAGAAACACATGCACGCCGTGGCAGAAAACAGCATTGCCATGGATTACACGGTGGAATAAAAACAAGATCGCCGCACCGGCAGATAGTCACTATGAACGATTATGTGGGAGGGACCTCTCCCGATAATACCACCAGGAGGTTTTTTAGAATGAAAAGAGGAAAGAAATATCAGGAAGCTGTGAAAAGTTTTGATAAGGCTGCTCAGTACGATGTTGCTGAAGCAATCAGCCTGGTAAAGAAAAACGCAACAGCTAAATTTGATGAGACAATCGAACTTCACATCAGAACAGGTTGTGATGGACGTCATGCAGAACAGCAGATCCGTGGTGCGGTTGTATTACCACACGGAACAGGAACTGTCTCTTATACACATCTCCGAGCCCACGAGACCGATCAGTAT
>ENA-UAMB01001834-UAMB01001834.1-human-gut-metagenome-genome-assembly--contig:-NODE-1834-length-9621-cov-4.705938_pt1 | contig 9621 bp, 9 predicted proteins | sample MGYA00243707_ERZ654484 | MGnify/ENA primary metagenome ERZ654484 (study PRJEB26926, sample SAMN06164464) | human gut metagenome | biome: ENVO:00009003; feature: ENVO:2100002; material: ENVO:00002003... | reverse complement strand
GTGAATGAACTGCTTTCCTTATCACAGAGATTTGAGGTTGCCAAGATGTTACGTGACCAGAAAACATATCTTGATATTGCAGAGAAAACAGGTGCTTCCACAGCGACCATCAGCCGTGTAAACCGTTCTTTAAATTATGGAAATGACGGATATGACATGGTATTTGCCAGAATGGCAAAATCAGAGACAAACGAAGCGTAAAAACGGAGCAGAAAGAAAAACCCGAAGTTGTACGAACAATGTCCTCTATAGACAATGTATCATACAACTTCGGGTTTTATTTTTCTTTTTTGGAAGAATCTTTTTCTTCGTGCAGCATCTGATCGACAATGCGCTCAATAATTGTTTTTTTCAGGTAGACATCATAGCTTAACATGCAGATAAAACTGAATGTCCGTAAAAGCTCTGCATCCTCACCTTCCATTCCCTCAAAAGTTTTCATGGAGGTGTTAAATTTCTTTGCAAGGTCTTTCATGATATTTAAGGTTTCCTGATGCTCCAGACCGAACACTTCCTTATAGATATCCTCAAGACTCATCTCGGAGCTGCCTTTTCCAAAATATCTGTCCGTGATCGGATTTAAGATACTTTGGATGTCACTGATGCTTAAGATACTTTTAAAATAGTAGATAAAAATGAGAAGCAGCATATGCTCCCGGGAATACTTCTTCTTCACAGGCGGCGGAAGAAGATTGTTCTTTGTATAATTGTTGATCATGGTCTTGGTAAGGATCTTATCCTCTTTATATCGCTTGGTAGAAGCGAGCTGTTCATCCATAAAAGTAGTGACTTGATCCATATAAAGATCAATATTCGGGATGTCACCCGGATGCACATATTGAAGATGGGAAAGTTCATTTAAAATGCTGTTAAGCATATCATTCATATCTATAGTCATGTTATCACCTCAATAGACTCATTATATAGTATTTAAAACTATATGGCAAGTAAAAACTCAGAATAATGCAGAGGAACAGTAACAGAATGATCTCGACGAAATTAAGAATAACATAGACTTGACAATCAAGAATGTATGTTCGATAATGGAAGATACAAATGATGGGTATGCAGAGGCATAATCAGTAGATAGGAGAGCAGTTTTATGAGTATTTATGATAAATTGAACGAACCCCAGAGAGAGGCGGTATATCATACAGATGGACCTCTGTTGATCCTGGCGGGTGCAGGTTCGGGAAAGACCCGGGTACTGACGCACAGGATCGCATATCTGATCGAAGAGCGGAATGTGAATCCGTGGAATATCCTGGCGATCACGTTTACGAACAAGGCAGCAGGAGAGATGAGAGAAAGGGTGGATTCCCTGGTGGGTTTTGGCTCGGAAAGCATCTGGGTAAGCACTTTTCATTCGATGTGTGTGCGGATTTTAAGAAGATTTATAGACCGGCTTGGTTATGATAACCGTTTTACGATCTACGATACAGACGACCAGAAGACTCTGATGAAAGAAGTCTGTAAAAAGGTCGCCATTGATACAAAGGTTTTTAAAGAGAGAAGCCTTATGTCGGCGATTTCTTCTGCCAAGAATGAACTGATCCTTCCGGATGAGTTTGAACTGAATGCAGGAGGAGATTTTGCAAAGCTGAAGATTGCAAAAGTATACCGTGAGTATGAGGCACAACTGAAGGCGAATAATGCACTGGATTTTGATGATCTGCTGGTGAAGACGGTTCAGCTTCTGCAGACGCAGCCGGATGTGCTGGAGAATTATCAGGAGCGGTTTCGCTATATTATGGTCGATGAGTATCAGGATACGAATACAGTGCAGTTCCAGCTTGTAAGACTGCTTGCCGGAAAGTATCGGAATCTGTGCGTGGTGGGAGATGATGACCAGTCGATCTACAAGTTTCGTGGAGCGAATATCCGCAATATTCTGGATTTTGAGCATGAATTTTCAGATGCCTGTGTCATAAAGCTGGAGCAGAATTACCGCTCCACGGGCAATATCCTGAATGCAGCGAACCGGGTGATCGCCAATAATAAAGGCAGGAAAGAAAAGACTTTATGGACTGCCAACGGGGAGGGAGAGCTGGTTCATTTAAGGCAGTTTGATACAGGATATGATGAGGCGGATTTTATTGCAGAAGATATAAAAAAGGAAGTAAGGGCAGGAGCATCATATAATGACCACGCGGTGCTTTACAGAACGAATGCACAGTCCCGTCTTTTGGAAGAAAAATTTGTTGCGATGAATGTCCCGTACAAGATTGTGGGCGGTGTCAACTTTTATGCCCGCCGGGAGATCAAGGATCTGCTTGCGTATTTAAAGACGATTGATAATGGAATGGATGATATTGCGGTACGAAGAATCATTAATGTGCCAAAAAGGGGCATTGGTCTGACTACGATCAACCGGATCCAGGAGTCTGCTGCAGAACGTGGGCTTGGATTTTATGAGACGCTGATGGCTCCCGAGTTGATCCCTGGAATCGGAAGAAGTGCAGCAAAGCTGGATTCTTTTGCAGCTCTGATCGAATATTTTAAAGGACTTACCGGACAGATGAGCATTACGGATCTGCTGCGGGAAGTGATCGAAAAGACGGGATATATGGAGAGTCTGGATTCCGAGGATAAAGAGGATGCACAGGCGAGAAAGGAAAATATTGATGAACTGATCAATAAGGCAGCCGCATACGAAGAGGCAGCAGAAGATAGAGATGAACCGGCTACATTGAGTGCTTTTCTGGAAGAAGTGGCGTTGGTTGCGGATATTGACAGTCTGGATGAAGAACAGGATTATGTTGTCCTTATGACACTGCACAGTGCCAAAGGGCTGGAGTTCCCTCATGTATATCTGGCAGGAATGGAAGATGGCTTGTTTCCAAGTTATATGACGATCACATCAGACGACAGAGATGATCTTGAAGAAGAAAGACGGCTTTGTTATGTGGGGATTACAAGAGCAGAGCAGGAGCTGACGCTTACCTGTGCAAGAAGAAGGATGGTCAGAGGCGAGACCCAGTATAATAAGATTTCACGTTTTATTAAGGAAATTCCGGCAGAACTTCTGGATACAGGAAGCCGCAGGATTGAACCAGAGACGGAAGTGCCGGTACAGCAGAATACATATGCACATGCAAGAGAAGCATTCCGGGCAAGGGCTTTCGGTGCGGCTTATAGCAACGGGGCAGGAAAAAGCAGCGGAGTTTCTTCGGGTAAGAGCAGCCAGGGACTGGCATCTCTTCAAAAAGGCAGCCAGCTTGCAGCAGGATCAGGTGGCAGTCCTGATTATGCAGAAGGAGACCGGGTGCGTCATGTGAAGTTTGGGGAGGGAACCGTTCTTGAGATTCGGTCCGGTGGCAGAGATTATGAAGTAACGGTGGATTTTGACAGTGCAGGAGTCAGGAAGATGTTTGCAAAGTTCGCAAAACTGGTAAAGATTTCATAGGTTTGTGGACTGTCAGCCGATCAGAAAAGATGATTATGATGTGAGAACCGGGACAGAGTTTTTAGGAAAAATCTCCGAAAGCGGTAGTAATAACAGAGCTTAAGTGTTATAATATACAAAAATCAGTCGTAACCTGTGAGAGGTTAGAAAGGATGTGCAGATATGAATAAAAAATTAGAGGATATGATCGCTGAATCAAAATTAAAAGAAATCCTGCATAAGAACGAGGCAGAGAAGCAGAAGAATGCGGTTGTATGGGTACTTGCAATTATTGGTGCGATTGCAGGAATCGCAGCCATTGCATATGCGGTATTCCGTTTTGTGACACCGGATTATCTGGAAGATTTTGAAGATGATTTTGATGACGATTTTGACGATTATTTCGATGAGGATGATCAGGTATAAGTTCAGGTATAAGTTCAAGATGGTAATAGCACAGTAAGAAGAATACAGACAGGATGTGACGGTTGGAGTACACCCTGTCTGTTTTGTTTGTTGGGAGGAAATAATGAAAAAAGGACAGATCTATGAAGGCATAATCGAGAGAGTGGATTTCCCGAATAAGGGAATGATTTATATTCCGGAGGAAGAAAAATATGTCACGGTGAAAAATGGTATCCCGGGTCAGAAAGTCCGCTTTATGATCAATAAATTTAAGCGGGGAAATGGAGAAGGAAGACTTCTGGAAGTGCTGGAAAAATCACCGCTGGAGACCAGGGAGCCGGTCTGTAGTATTTTCCCGGCCTGTGGTGGATGCATGTACCAGACTATGTCCTATGAAGAACAGGTAAAGATGAAAGAGGGACAGATCCATCGGATCATGGATCCTGTCGTAAAGGGCGATTATATTTTTGAGAGTGTAAAAGAAAGTCCAAAAGAGTTTCATTATCGTAATAAAATGGAGTTTTCTTTTGGAGATGAATATAAGGACGGTCCGCTTTCTCTCGGACTGCATAAAAAAGGAAGCACATATGATGTCCTGACAGCAGCAGACTGCCAACTGGTCCATCGGGATATGAATCAGATCCTTTCCTGTGTTCTTGCATATTTCAGGGAGTGGAATGTAAGCTATTATAAGAAAATGCAGCATACCGGATATCTGCGGCATTTACTTCTGAGACGGGGGGATACGACCGGAGAGATTCTGGTGAACCTTGTAACGACTACGCAGGAAGAGCATGACCTGACAGAATTAAAAGAACAGTTACTGGAGCTTCCTTTGGAAGGAAAGATCGTAGGAATCCTTCATATCCTGAATGATTCACTTTCAGATGTTGTAAAAAGTGATGAGACAAGAATCCTTTATGGTCAGGATTTCTTTTATGAAAAGCTGCTCGGACTGCAGTTTAAGATCACCCCGTTTTCTTTCTTCCAGCCAAATTCCAGGGGAGCAGAGGTATTGTATGAGACTGTCCGGGAATACATCGGAGATATTGAGAATAAGACAGTTTTTGATCTGTTCAGTGGAACCGGAACGATCGGTCAGGTGCTGGCTCCGGTTGCAAAGAAAGTGATTGGTGTGGAGATCATCGAGGAGGCAGTAGAAGCTGCAAAAGAAAATGCTCTCCGCAATGGACTTTCTAATTGTAAATTCATAGCAGGCGATGTATTTAAGGTGCTGGACGAGATCGAGGAGAAGCCGGATGTGATCGTCCTTGATCCGCCGAGAGATGGTATCCATCCGAAAGCACTGCCTAAAATTCTTGAGTATGGAGTGGACAGGATCGTTTATATTTCCTGCAAGATGACCAGTCTTGCACGGGATCTTGAGATGATGCAGATGGCGGGATACCGGGTGGAGAAGATGACGGCAGTCGATCAGTTCTGTGAGACCGTTCATGTAGAAAGTATTGTGCTTCTGTCCCACAAGTCACCAGATAGCAAGATTAATGTGAAAGTGGAATTTGGAGAAGATGATGATAAGATATCGTTGAATGCAATTGCGGAACGAGCGAAGAAATATCAGCCGAAACCGAAAATCACATATAAAATGATACAGGAGTATGTTGAGAAGAAATATGGATTCAAGGTACATACTGCATATATCGCAGAAGTAAAAAGGTCTCTGGGGCTGACCATGTATGATGCCTCTAATGCTGTGGAAGAATTGAACCAACCGAGAAAGCATCCACCGAAAGAGAAAGTGGAGGCAATAAAGGATGCTCTTAAATATTTTGAGGTGATTTGATGGAAGAAAGTACATATCAGATTGCGGAGAAAATCAGTAAACTTTATCAAGAAGCGTATGGTGTCTATTTGCCATTGGTTGAAGATGTGTGCAGCAGAAAAGTATCAGAAGATGTGGGAAGATGAAAGTAAGAAGTAAAAGACTTTAAGTAAGATGTTAGTAACAAGAAGAACATATTGGACATGGTTGTAGGAGGTGCAATGGGAAAGGTAATAAAAGAAACGATTCATGCCAATGGGATAGATATCGGAATTTACACGCAGGACTTTGAAAATGAATTTATTTCATTGACAGATATCGCTCGATATAAAAGTGATGACCCAACAGCGGTTATACAAAATTGGATGAGAAATCGAGATGTAATAGAATTTTTGGGATTATGGGAAAGGCTGCACAATCCAGATTTTAACCCCCTCGAATTCGAGGGGGTTAGAAAGCAGGCAGGAGCAAACGCATTTACAATGTCACCAAAGAAATGGATAGAAACTACGAATGCGATTGGTATTGTATCAAAAGCGGGACGTTATGGCGGAACATATGCTCATAGTGATATTGCTATGTCTTTTGTAACGTGGATTTCTCCAGAATTCCAGTTATATATCATGAAGGATTACAGGAGATTAAAGGCAGATGAGAATAGCCGGTTATCTTTGAATTGGAACTTAAACAGAGAAATATCTAAACTAAATTACAGGATACATACAGATGCAATTAAGGATAATTTGATTCCACCAGAATTAACACCTGCGCAGGTGGCATATACCTATGCCAATGAAGCGGATATGTTGAATGTTGTTTTGTTTGGTAAGACAGCGAAACAGTGGAAAGATGAAAATTCAGCAGCAAAAGGGAATATGCGGGATGTGGCAACTCTAAATCAGTTGTTGGTGCTTGCAAATTTGGAAAGTTATAATGCAGTATTGATTAATCAGGGGAAGATGCAAAAAGAGAGAATGGAATTACTCCGGCAATTAGCTGTACAGCAGTTGCAGACATTGGAAACAGTAAGTTTAAATGATTTACCGAAGTTAGGAACGGACTTGTAGGAGGATTGAATTTTTGAAAATCAGGCAAAAAATACAAAGTTAAGAGGGCAGGGAATGAATTAGTTGAATAAGTGGAATGTATAAGCTGTTTCGTTCGGATATCGTCATCATGCTAATAAAATATAAAGAATATGGAGATTATTGGGTAGAAGTGATGTGAGTAGAGGAGAATGGTGATATGCCTATTATTAAGAAATCATTCGGAAAGAATTATTTGCAGTGTTACGAAAGTGAAAAAGGAAAAACATATAGTTGTGAGCAAATAAGAAAATCCTGGGATAATAAAGTAAATTATGTGACAGAAAATAGTTTAAAAAATACAAAAGAAGAGGCACAGAAAGAGTTTGTGGATGCCTTTATCCTTAGACTCCTCAGTGAGAAAAAACTCTGGAAGATTGCCCATGCAAATATCGTTGATTCAGCCGGAAACATTACCGATGGTCGTGCGATGCTCGATAAACTGAGCAGTCCGCTGGTGCTTGAGAATATTAACACAATTTTGAAAAACAACCCGGTTCTGCTGGAAACATGGCAGACCATTGCACTGGAAGATATTCTGGGAAGAGAACTTATTGTAGATTCCTGCTATGTTCCTATTGAGGGACAGGCTCTGAGAAAGAATCTCATGTCTCTTTCTGTGTAAAATACGGAGGCAAGATGTCATATGCTGTTATTTTCTACGCTACTTGAAATCAATGATACAATGACAAAGGACTCCTTTATCCAGCTGGTTCTGGAGTGGAATCAGGGCAGTCCTCATGAAGAAAATATAATTCAAGGTATCGAATGGAATGGCGAACGAAATGTCCGATATGGTACCGAGACACTGTGGCTTGCTATCGAGGAATACCGAAATGAGAACATCATCGCGGTTCGCTATGAAAAAACCGAAGCAGATGGTGTGGTCTGGGATACCGACTACGTTATGAATTTTAATGACATGAGAATGTCTATTCAACTCGATCGTAGTTATTTGGAAGAGGCGCTGGCCGTTGACCCAACCTTTTCTACACCGCATTTTATCACTCTACTGATAGAACACGGCTATTTGAAGGATGATGGAATTTTGCCAATGCTCCGCAAGCCGATTTTCATTAAAGCTGATAATGTCGACTTGTTGACGGATGTAATCAATGGCACTTCAAGGTATAGACTCCCTGTTGTGTATATCTCCAAAACATACTACGGTGAAGATCCGGTGGATATTTGGAAATTATCTGGAAGGTTGAAAGGTGTTGCCCATGTGCTTGTTGAAGAAGGTACATGGCTGAACGAAAGAATCCGTCGGCAGTGTGATAACAAAAATGAATTCAACGGCGCTATCGGTGTATACTTCCCCAATAGTGCATATGGTCATAAGAAGTATCTATATCGTGCATACGATGGAATTGATGCTGTTTTGTCTGAAAAGGTTATTCGTAGTGTAATTCAGTACTGCAACGCTCAAATGATGGATAAGCTGTATACTTGGCAAGGCGTAAATAATGCACTTCTTAGAGATCGATTGAGTATGAGAGGTGCAGAATTGCTGGCGGCTGAATCTGAGAAAAACCGCGTGGCAGCAGAAGCAGATGAACTGATTGAATCTGTAGACGAGGACATTCAAAAGCTGAAAAAACAGGTTGAAGAATTGACCCATGCAAATGAAATCCTTACTTACGAGAACCAAGGGTTGCGTTCTAAAATGAGTAGTGCAGATAATATGCCGATACTGTATTTGGGCGAAGAGGAAGAATTTTATCAAGGCGAAATCAGAGAGATGATTCTGGACGCTATTGCTGAGAAACTCAAAAATCTTGGTGAGAAGACAAGAAGATGGGATGCTCTGACTGATGTGCTTAATGCTAACGATTATCAGAATATTCGAGACGAAAGAGAACGCACCGTGAAGATTTTGTTTAAGGATTACAAAACCTTATCGGCTTCAATGCGTCAGCAGCTTTTAGAATTGGGCTTTGAGATTACTGAGGAAGGTAAGCATTATCGACTCACCTATTACGGCGATGGACGATATAAAACCACGATTGCTAAGACTGGAAGTGACTGGCGTGAGGGAAAAAACATTGCATCTGTAATCCTTAAGAGCATGATGTGATGGAATGGGCAATAAAGGAGCACACTATGAAAGCGATAGATACAGAATTGACAAAGTTTTTAGGGGCAGAGGCTCAATACTATGTTCCTATTTATCAGCGAAAATATAGCTGGAAGAAGGATAATTGCTTAAAATTGATAGATGACATTCTAAAGGTGGCAAAAGATAATGAAAGGCCTTGTCATTTTATTGGCTCTGTCATCTATCTTGCAAAGCAGGACGCGATGCATGCTTCCGCAGTAAAGGAATATTTGGTGATTGACGGACAGCAGCGTCTTACTACAATCTCAATTGTGTTACTTGCTCTTGGGGACTACACAAGAGCGAAAATAGTTGATGATGCTGATTATAATAAAGCAACCACATCATTAGAAAAATTGTCTCGCAGATATCTGACAAATGAGGACGAGACTGGGGATACATATTACAAAGTAAGGTTAAATGAAGAAGACTTCTATGCATGGATGAAACTTCTTGAAAATCGAACTAAGCCGGATGATATTAAAAGGAGCAAGATTTTCGAGAATTATGGAATCATCTACAAGGCTCTTTGTGACAGTAATGTTGAACCTCAATTGGTGTATGATGGAATAAAAAAGCTGAGATTAGTCGACATCTGTCTTGTTCCCGAAGATAATGCACAGTTAGTATTTGAGACGGTGAATAGTACAGGATTGCCGCTTTCTACTGCTGACAAAATTCGCAATTTTCTCCTGATGACAGTCGAGCCGTCAAAGCAGACAAAACTGTATCTGGAATATTGGCATCCTATGGAGAAAGCTCTCGGAATGGAATCTGGTGAGTCTTCTCAATTTGAAAGTTTCTTCAATTATTATATGACTGTCTCTTATACACATCTGACGCTGCCGACGACTTAATAGGTGTA
>ENA-UAMB01001820-UAMB01001820.1-human-gut-metagenome-genome-assembly--contig:-NODE-1820-length-9730-cov-6.329302_pt1 | contig 9730 bp, 7 predicted proteins | sample MGYA00243707_ERZ654484 | MGnify/ENA primary metagenome ERZ654484 (study PRJEB26926, sample SAMN06164464) | human gut metagenome | biome: ENVO:00009003; feature: ENVO:2100002; material: ENVO:00002003... | reverse complement strand
GAGACAGTCACCACACCGGGCAGCGTAAAGCTGCCATCCTCGGCGGGCTGGGTCTCAAAGCCGTCGGCCAGCACCTCGGAGGCATAGCGGCCATCGCTGATGACCACGCTTTCTTCCTTGGGCACGTCGGTGAGCAGCATGTAGATATCCTCCACGTTCTGCTTGTTGCGGGCCTCTTCCAGATAGGGCTGCAGCAGCGCTTCGGCGGCCAGCAGGTTCTTGCGGGTCATGTAGCTGCCCTGTGCCACGCCAAAGCGGATATCACCGCACATGAACACCTTGAAGTCCTGCAGGAACACCTCCTCGGCGGTCTTGCCGTCCAGCTTTTCGCCGGCTTCGAACATCTCATTGGCAAACTCGTTGATCTCCACCCCGGCGATCTTTGCCAGACGGTTGGCGGCACCCACATCCATGGGGGTGCAGGTGGGGCTGCGGAACACCAGCGTGTCCGACAGGATAGCCGCCAGCAGCAGACCGGCGGTCTTTTGGGGGATCTCCACCCCGCTCTCGTCGTACATCTGGGTGACGATGGTGGCGGTGCAGCCCACCGGCTGGTTGCGGAAGTACACCGGGCCGCTGGTCTCCAGACTGCCGATGCGGTGGTGATCGATGATCTCCAGGATCTCGGCCTGATCGAAGCCCTCCACGGCCTGTGTGGCCTCGTTGTGGTCCACCAGAATGATGCGGCGCTTGCGCAGATTGATGATGTTGCGGCGGCTGACCATGCCGCAGTATTTGCCATCCTCGTCCAGAATGGGGAAATAGCGGTGGCGCACCTTGGCCATCACGCGGGTAACATCGGCCACCGGCGTGACGAGGGTGAACTTCATGATGTCGCTGCGGGTCATATAGTAGGAAATGGGCGCACACTGGCTGATGAGCTTGCCGGCGGCATAGGTATCCACCGGGGTGGTCATGATGGCAACGCCGGTCTCCTCGGCAATGCGCTGGATGGTGCGGCCCACCTTGGCGTTGTTGCACAGGATGAGCAGGGAGGCTTCCTTCTCGATGGCGCACAGCTGACTCTCGTAGCGGTTGGTCAGGATGACGATATCGCCCTTTTCCATGCTGTTTTCCAGCATTTCCGGGGTGGCGGTTCCAATGCGGATGTGCCCGGTGGTGCACACCGCGTCCTCGCTGCCCACCACCATGGTGGCCCCCAGTGTTTCCAGAATGTTCTTGTAGCTGGTGCGGCTCTTGGCAAGGATGCCGGTATCGAACAGGTCCATGTTGGCGGTGGCGATGTCCTTCACCGTGATCAGACCTTCCAGCTCGTTGTCCGCTGCCGTCACCGGCAGGGTGTCGATCTTGCGGTCGCGCATGATCTCCCACGCCTTGCGCAGGCTGGTGGAGCCGGGGATGCCGGGCATTTCGCGGTAGTCCACATCCCGGATCTTGGGGTTGACGTCCGTGCACATGCGCGGGGGCTTGACCCCGAATTTTTTGAGCACGAACTCGGTCTCCTGATTCATTTTGCCTGCACGGCGGGGTTCGCAGACCAGATCACTGGTCTTGTTTTTCAGCTCTGCATAGGCAATGGCCGAGCAGATGGAGTCGGTGTCCGGATTGCGATGTCCGATGACAACGACCTTATGGGCTGTTTTGGGCATATTGTTCCCCCTTTGGGTTCTGATTTACCTTCTATATTGCTCTCACTTACCATGGTGCACTCCCCGCTCCTGCACAGCGCGGTGCACCTCAGATTTATTTTAGCACAATTGCCTGCACGGGTAAAGCGGAACAAACACGCTGCGGTGCGGCTTTCGGCTCCCGGACAAGGCGGTGTTCCATGCTTATAAAAACAGCTTCTCCGATTTGTTGTATCCATCTCTTGTAATTCTGCGCGTTCTGCTGTATGATATAAATCATGTATCCAAGTGCATCTCGTTACCGTTACGGAGGAACCTATGACAGCAACCAAAACGCCCGCGTTCCATAAGCCGCCGCTGTTCACCCGGCAGCAGCTCATTGCCCTGCTGCTGCCGCTGATCGCAGAGCAGGCGCTCAGCGTGACCATCGGTCTGGCGGACACCCTGATGGTGTCCTCGGTGGGAGAAGCCGCCGTGTCGGGCGTGAGCCTTGTGGACAGCTTCAACACCCTGATGATCCAGATCATGAGCGCACTGGCCACCGGCGGCGCGGTGGTCACCAGCCAGTACATCGGCCGGCAGGAACCCCGTGACGCCCGGAACGCCGCCGCGCAGATCCTGTTCATCCTGTCCAGCTTCAGCCTGCTGGTGGCCGCCGTTGTGGTGGTGGGCCGCCATGCCATCCTGCAGGGCATCTTTGGCTCCATCGACGCGGACGTGATGCACTATGCCGAGACCTACTTCCTGCTCTCGGCCCTGAGCTACCCCTTCATCGGCCTGTACAACGCCGGTGCAGCCCTGTTCCGGGCGCAGGGCAACAGCAAGATCAGCATGCTGTCCAGTCTGGTGATGAACGTGGTGAACATCGGCGGCAACGCCGTGCTGATCTATGGTTTCAAAATGGGCGTCATGGGCGCAGCGCTGGCAAGCCTTGTGTCCCGCGCCATTGCCTGCTTTGCCGTGCTGTACCTGCTGCAGAAGCCCGACTGCCCGCTGCGTGTGGACGGCCTGCGCGCACTGGCCCCCAAAGCACGGCTCATCCGGCAGATCCTGCGGGTGGGCATCCCGGCCGGCATCGAGAACGGCATGTTCCAGATCGGCAAGCTATCCGTTTCCAGCCTGACCTCCACCCTTGGCACCGCCGCCATTGCGGCCAACGCCGTGGCAAATACCACCACCACCTTTTTGAACATCCCGGCCAACGCCGTGGGCATGGCCGCGCTGACCGTGGTGGGCCAGTGCCTTGGCGCAGGCGAAAAGGATCAGGCCGTGTATTACTCCCGCCGCCTGATGCTGTTTGCCTACTGCGGCGCATGGTTCATGAACCTTTCGGCCTTCCTGTTTGCCAACAAATTTGCACTGGGCCTGTTCAACCTCTCGCCCGAGGCCTACGCCATGGCTCTGGAAGTGATGGTGTGGTTCAACATCGTTTCGCTGTTCATCTGGCCTTCCAGCTTTACCATGCCCAACATCCTGCGTGCGGCAGGCGACGCCCGCTTTACCATGACCGTGAGCATCGTGTCCATGTGGGCCTTCCGGGTGGGCTTCTGCTACCTGTGTGTGCTGGCCTTCCACGGCGGCCTGCTGGCCATCTGGATGGGCATGTATCTGGACTGGGCGTTCCGTTCCCTGTGCTTCTTTGTGCGCTTCGTGCGCGGCAAGTGGCTGGAGCAGAATGTGATCTGAGCTCTCTGCACAGGCAGAGGTCGATCCCTTGAAAACTGGCGCAGATATACGATATAATGAAAACAGAAAAGGTGCTGTCCTGCAATGGTCAGCTTCCTTTTCCGGCAATCATTCAACTAAAGTAAACGACCGCTCGAGTTGGGGAACTGTGAGGCGGTCGTTACTTTTTGTCCTCCGTGCCGTACTGCTGTATTTCTCTGTGGCAGCGGCCATGCTAATTTTATGCAAAACACACAAATAAATCGCAACTTCTTTGGCAACCTTGTCCGCTTTCCTTCTTGTTTTTGTCACATTCCCGGCGTATAATTTCTCAATGCTAAGAGATTTTGCTTCTGCAAAAAGGAGGCTTTTTCAATGAAGCACAGTTGGTTTTCGCGCCATCCCATCTGTTTCATGGCGCTTTATCTGTTGTTTTATCTTTCCGCATTCAATTTTCTGGAGACGCGGATCTCCATGCCCCATCTGGTGCTGGTGCACTGCCGGCTGGACGACCTGATCCCCTTCTGCAAATATGCCGTCATCCCCTATTTTGCATGGTTCGTGTGGATCCCGTTCACACTGTTCTATCTGCTGTGGCGTGCCCCGCGGGAGGACTTCTGGCGGCTGTGCCTGCCGCTGTTTGCCGGCATGACCATCGCACTGGCCTGCTATGTCATCCTTCCCACCGGCCTTGCCCTGCGGCCCTATTATGTGCCGGGCAACGACTTTTTTGCCCGCACCGTGCGGACGCTGTACCGCACCGATACCCCCACCAATGTGTGCCCGTCCATCCATGTGTTCAACTCGGTAACGCTGCTGCTGGCGTACTACCGCTGCCGCATTTTTGAGCAGCCGCGCCGCCGCTGGATGCGTCCGGCCGCTGCTGTACTGTGCACTTCCATCGTGTGCTCCACCGTGCTGCTCAAGCAGCACAGCTGCATCGATGTGGCGCTGGGCGCCTTGCTGGCACTGGCACTGGATGCCCTGTTCACCCGCTCCGAGGAGCGCAGCGAAGTGCCGCAGATGCGGTGGAACTGATACGCAAAAAGAGAGCGCCGTCCAACGACGGCGCTCTCTTTTTGCTTTAAAACAGCCCTTCCGGCAGGCAGACATCCTGCTTTGGCACCTTTGCCCAGGAAAACTCCCCGATCAGGCTTTCCGGCGTGCGGGGCGCAGGCTCCGGCTGCAGGCCGTAGGCGTAGGCAAGCTTGCCCACGATCTCCTGCGCGGTGTATTTTGTGCGCAGGTTTTCCAGACTCTGGTCGCCGTCCCGCTTGGACAGCCGCCGCCCATCCGGGGCCAGCAGCAGCGGGCAGTGGGCAAACCCCGGTGCCTGCAGGCCCAGCAGGCGGTACAGGTACAGCTGCCGTGCCGTGGAGGACAGCAGGTCTGACCCGCGCACCACTTCGGTGACGCCCATGCGGGCATCGTCCACCACCACGGCCAGCTGATAGGCGAACACACCGTCTGCCCGGCGCAGGTAGAAATCGCCGCAGTCCCGCAGCAGATTCTCGGTGTGCGGGCCCATGCAGCCGTCCACGAACGTGATCTCTTCATCCGGCACCATCAGGCGGTAGGCCGGGGCTTTCTTTTTGCGTTTTTCTGCAATTTCGGCGGCGGTCAGGCCCCGGCAGGTGCCGGGGTAAATGACATTGCCGTCTGAGGTATGGGGCGCACTGGCCGCATGCAGCTGGGCGCGGGAGCAAAAGCACGGGTACACCAGACCCCTGTCCTCCAGCTTCCGGAAGCTGGAAGCGTAGATCTCCGCGCACTCGCTCTGGTAATAGGGGCCGTTCGGCCCGCCGGTGCTGCCGCCCTCGTCCCAGACAAGGCCCAGCCAGTCGAGGTCCTGCTCCAGCAGGTCGGCGTAGAGCCGCGGACAGCGCTCGGCGTCCAGATCCTCAATGCGCAGCACGATGCGTCCGCCCCGGCTTCTGGCGCTGAGCCACGCCAGCAGGCTGCAGGCCAGATTGCCCAGATGCAGCCGGCCGCTGGGGCTGGGGGCAAAGCGGCCGGTCGGCGGTACAGGCTCTGTTTTTTGCGTAAAAACTGCTTGTTCTTGCATGTGTATCCTTTCAGCTGCTGGACGATTTAAAATTGCCGACGCGTTCGCTTTGGCAATATCAGCGGAAATATTATTTTATATATTCGCGTTTGTCGCGCTCTGCGGAGCGCTCCAAACGCATTTTCACGGGAAGGGTCGTAACGGGAAACGGCATGTTGCTGCTGTCGGCTTATCGCCGTCGCGCAGCGACTTAAAACCGGCGGAACACAAAAAATCCTTTCGCTCTGCACAGGAAGCCGCTCTTTCCCTATTATAGTTGCCCGTCCGTCAAAGGTCAACAGACCACCCTGTCCAGCCGCTGCTCCACCGCCTGCCGGACCTGCGGCGCACGGATGCCGAAAACGATCTGCACATTGCAGCCGTTTTGCACCACCCCGCTGCAGGGCAGCTCCCTCAGCGCCTGCTCCCGGACAAAGGCCGCATCCTGCACCGTGACCCGCAGGCGGGTAAAGCAGTTGTCCACCGTGCAGATGTTCTCTCGCCCGCCGAGGGCGGCGATGAGCTTTTCCACCCCGGCATCGTCCAGCGGTGCCGTCTCCGGCCGGACAGGCTCCTCCGGGCGTCGGCCCGGCGTGGGCAGGTCCAGCGCTTTGATGAGCGCCGTGAAGACCACAAAATACACCGCGATCTGGGCAAGGCCCAGCAGATAGAGCACCGGATAATGGGTGCGGGCCACACCGGCAGAGAGGTTCATTGCCAGCGAACCCAGGAGGTTGGAGGTAAAGGCGGTCACATGGCACAGGCGCAGCAGCACGATGAACGCGCCGGAAATGACCGCGTGGGCCAGCCACAGCACCGGAGCCGAGAAGCAGAACAGAAAATCCATCGGCTCGGTGACTGAGGCCAGCGATGCCGTGAAGGCCAGCGGCAGCAGCTGAGCCGCCGTTTTGCGGCGGCTGCCGCGCCGGGCACAAAAGATGAATGCCGCCGCAATGCCAAAGTAGCCGAACGTCTTGGTAAAACCGGTGTACATCCACACGATGCCATCGGAGAAGGGCAGGTTCAGATTGTACTCGGTCATCATGACCACATAGGCACCGGTATAGGTGACGCTGCCCACCGTGAGCTGACCGCCCAGCTGCGAGAACTGGAAGGGCATATACACCAGATGGTGCAGGCCCGTGGGGATGAGCAGCCGCTCCAGAAAGCCGTACAGGAACAGGCCGATATTGCCGGACGCCGCAAGGAAGCCGGTAAGGGCAGCAATGGCCTTTTGCACCGGAGGCCAGACAAAACAGGCCCCAAAGCCCAGCACCGCCGCCAGCGCTGCCATGCAGGTAAAGGACCACCGCTCCCCGGAAAACACGCCGCCCAGGATCCCTTTGTGGGCCTTTTTACAGGTGTGGTCATACACATGGGCCGTCAGCAGGCCCAGCAGCACGCCGCCGAATACGCCGGTATCCACGGTCTGGATGCCCAGCACGCTGGTCTGGCCTGCACCGTACAGGCCGGTCAGGCCGTCCGGCTGCGCCAGCAGGCCCAGTTCGGCAAGGGTGACATTGCCGGCGGTGAGATAGATGAAGTAGCTCATCAGCGCAATGAACGCCGCCTGATGCTTTTCCTGCTTTGCCAGTGACGCCGCAAGCCCGGTGCAGAACAGCACGCTGAGGTTGGAGATGACCGCTGACAGGCATTTGTAAAGGATCCTGCCCATCAGCCGCACCGGCCCCCACTGCAGCAGCGGCAGCGCCCCGGACAGCGCGGTGCTGGTGAGCAGGGCCCCTGCCGCCAGCAGCAGGCCCGCCGCCGAAAGATAGGTCAGCGGGGCCAGCATCGCGCGGGAAAACCGCTCCAGTGCGGCCGTGATCCGGTGTTTCATGGCGTTTCCTTCCTTTCCGGCCGCCGGTGCGGCAAAGTCCTATCTGTAGTCAACCGATTTTTGCGGAAAATGTCAAGAATGCAAAGCTCCTAAAAATGCCGCCGTTCTTTGTGCAGGGTGCCGATTTCCCCACTTGAAATTCGTTCTGCCCTGTCCGATTGACAACCGCTGCCGCAGAACGTATACTTAGGGTGTATCGTTTTGAGGTGCTGCGGCCTCTGCGCCAAGGCACTGCTCATGGAGGACACTGCTATGAAATCAAGATATACCCGCATCCTCTCTGTTCTGCTGTGCGCCGCACTGGCCTGCAGCATTCTGGCCGGCTGCAACACTGCTGCCAGCAGCTCCGAAGTGCCCAGCTCTGCCAGCAGCTCCCAGAGCGTCCCCGCTTCCAGCGAAGTGCTGCCCGATTCCACCACCCGGGCCGACACCTCCGGGCTGAACCCCGGTGATTTTGACGAGAACTCTATCTTCTCCATCACCGGTACCTCTGCCGCCTTCGAGCCCTGCCTCGGCTGGGGCCCGGGCGTGTCCGGCTGCTCGCTGAAATCGGTGATCGCAGCGGCATCCCTGCTGCAGTGGGCGGAAGACGCCCGTCTTGCCTCCCGCACGCCGGATGCTGTGCAGGAAGCCTTCTACAACTGGTACGACACCCTGGACGCCGACGAGCAGGAGAGCTTTGCCGAGGCCTGGACGATGATCGAGCCGGACGCGCTGAGCCTGCTGAGCGACAAGGAGAGCATGACCGGCCGCATCGAGGACGCCGGCCTTGACCCGGACGCTTTGCCCGGCTGCACCCTGAAGAACTGGCAGGCCCTGCAGACCGTGCTGGACGACTGCGTGCCCGCAGTGGGCCAGTGAACCCAACATAAAAAGAAGCTGACCGGACTGGTCAGCTTCTTTTTGTTTTTGCGGAAAAGGCCGGGGCCGCCTGCGGCATCAGACCTTCTTCAGCACATACTGGCGGGTGCCCATGCCGATCTTTTCGGCCTGATCCAGCGTAGCCTTCCACTCGATGTTGGGGTTGGAATCCTTGAAGTTGTCATGGTGGCAGTTCCAGCCGGGCTTTGCAAGGTTCTGGCCCAGCTGGCTGTTCGGCAGCGGCTGTGCATTCAGGCAGGCGTCCGCGCAGGCCTGATCCAGCGCCACCGGGTCAAAGGACGCAAAGATGCCGATATCCGGCAGGATGGGAGCATCGTTCTCGCAGTGGCAGTCGCAGTTAGGGCTGATGTCCTGCACCAGAGAAATATGGAAGCAGGGACGGCCGGCGCACACGGCAGCCGCATACTCGGCCATCTTGCGGTCCAGCATCTCGTTGGCGCTGTCGCACTGGGAATAGATGGCGTCAAAGTTGCAGGCACCGATGCAGCGGCCGCAACCCTTGCACTTGGTCTGGTCGATGACGGCCTTGTTGTTTGCATCGTAGGTGATGGCATCGGAGCCGCACTCCTTGGCGCAGCGGTGGCAGCCGCGGCACAGACTCTGCTGCACCTCCGGGTGTCCGGCGGCGTGCTGTATCATCTTGCCCGCGCGGGAGCCGCAGCCCATGCCGATGTTCTTGAGAGTACCGCCGAAGCCGGTGGATTCGTGGCCCTTGAAATGGGTCAGGCTGATAAAGATATCCGCATCCATGATGGCGCGGCCGATCTTTGCCGTCTTGCAGTATTCGCCGTTCGGCACCGGCACCTCTGCCTCATCGGTGCCGCGCAGACCGTCTGCAATGATGACCTGACAGCCGGTGGTCATGGGCCAGAAGCCGTTCAGCTGGGCACAGGTGAGGTGCTCCAGTGCGTTCTTGCGGCTGCCCGGATACAGGGTGTTGCAGTCGGTCAGGAACGGCAGACCACCCTGCTCCTTGCACAGGTCGGCCACCACCTTGGCATAGTTGGGGCGCAGGAATGCCAGATTGCCCAGCTCACCGAAATGCATCTTGATGGCAACGAACTTTCCGTCCATATCAATGTCCTTGATACCGGCGGCAATGCACACGCGGCGCAGCTTGTCCAGCAGGCTGGTGCCCACGGGACAGCGGAAATCTGTATAATAGACCTTGGATGCTTCCATAGCAGTTTCCTCCATTTTACTTTGTACGGCACGCTGCCGCATACTCTCTTGTTTTTCAGTATAACACAAAGTTTTTCAAAGAAAAAGAGCGGGATAAAGGCGGCGGGCACCCCTCTGTGTCCCACGATCAAAATGGCCTCCGCTGATCGCTCCGGCCATATTTAGCGGAACTATTCTTTCATAAGGAATAAAAGCCGGAAATCTGCGGATTTCCGGCTTTCATTTTTCACGGGAAAGAGTCGTAGCGGGCAGCGGCATCTTGCAAAAGGCATGAAACCCGCCCCACACGAATGCGCTCTGTGCAGGAAGCATTCCAAATCAGAAGATTGCCGTCACAGCCGCCACTGCCAGCACGATGATGCCCAGCACAATGCGGTAGACACCAAAGAACTTGAAATCGTGGCGCTTCACATAGTCCATCAGGAAGCGGATGGCGGCAAGGCTGACGCCAAAGGCCACCACACAGCCCACTGCCAGCACTGTCTCTTATACACATCTCCGAGCCCACGAGACCGATCAGTATCTCGT
>ENA-UAMB01001817-UAMB01001817.1-human-gut-metagenome-genome-assembly--contig:-NODE-1817-length-9758-cov-10.199732_pt1 | contig 9758 bp, 6 predicted proteins | sample MGYA00243707_ERZ654484 | MGnify/ENA primary metagenome ERZ654484 (study PRJEB26926, sample SAMN06164464) | human gut metagenome | biome: ENVO:00009003; feature: ENVO:2100002; material: ENVO:00002003... | reverse complement strand
TTTTAAGGGTGGTTGCAGTCTTTTTTATTGCGCGTTTTTTTACAGCGCCTTTTTTATCACATCACCTATGTTTCCTAATCACGGGTAAAAAGCCCCTCAAATTGCTCAACATTCATCTTTTTAAAGAGCTTCATCAGCTTTATGGCTTCTTCTTTTGTGATATGAGTTGTTATATCTTTAGATATCTCGCCGTCTTTATCCAACAGCTTTATGCTGCTAAGCGTTTGCAGATATCCGCACCACATTGCATACAGCGCTCTGATTTTCACTTGTCCAACTTCTTCTTTCCAAAAAACAAATCAAACAGAATATCCACCACGTCTTTTACAAGAATGAATATCACCGCCGCCACCTGTCCCCCAAGAGAGCGGCAGTATCTACACTACGCTACTTTTCAGTAAGATATTCATTTCTGTCAAACAACTGCTCAATTGAAAGATTTTTAAACCTCGGAATGTTGTATCCAAACGGCGAGTTGAGAGCCTTTACAAAATCTTTCGTATAGCCGTGATTTTTTAAAAGATCGTCCTCATACTTTATTTTCTCTTCTTGCTTTTTGTCATCTTCCCTTTTCGTGATACAGCGCTGCATAACATAATGATAAATGGAGAAGTAAGAATCCACTGTACGAATATCTTTTATGTATTTGTTCAGTTCACGAACTACAGTAAGATGAGCAATGCAGTTGCGGTATTTTCTTGTCATGTTGCTGTCTGCATTATTGATATCAACTTCAACGCACTTGCGCAGCCGCTTGTTCTTTTTCAGGAACAAATTCGGCGACTCGTCACCATTATCACAAAGTTCACAAAGCGTCTGTGAAAGTATCCTGTAGTCATTTTTCAAGTTCTTTGAAGCCAACTCAGGAATTATCTCCTTATACAGCCCAAAATCACGTTCAAGGCAGTGTATCGCAATAACATACCTTGCATTGACATTCACAAGATTTTTCACCAGCAGATACATGACCGTAAGATAAAGCCCGATAACAGCCTTTGCCCTCTCCTTAGCCACGTTTTCTCTGCCCTTTGCCTGCTGTTTCACATTTTTGAAATCATCAAAGCTGATGTTCTTTATCATTCTCGCAAGCTCACTGCGCTTTACTTCCAAAGAACTGTTCATGTCAGGAAATTCCACACAACTCTTGTAATAACGCTCTATCTGCGCGTCAGGGATACCCCCAAGAACAAACATGACAACTTTCTCATTCTCAGCCACTTTTCTTATCTTCTGAGCATTCGCATACTTGATAAGGTATACAAACCGAGAGGACTCGATAACATTGTTTGTTATGAAATTTCTCAGACCATGTATGCCCTTGCCTTTTTCTTTAAGTTTTAAAATCTCGCTTATCCTATCGTCCGTGATCTTGTCGTCTATACCGAGTATAGTCAGTGCGTCACGGAACATCGTAAGCTTCGCCGAAGCCGCAGGCTTTCTCATGGAAGCAATGTTCTTTACGATAAAAAGCTCGTTGGTTATCCTCTGGCTGTCATTGAACAGCTTGTAGCCCACCGTAAGCTCACACTCAACATCAACAGCAGAGCTTTTCATTATCTTCAAAAACTCCTTGATGTTATCAAACTTGCTGATAAGCGTTGTAAGAAGATCGTTTATCTCCTTGCCGTCAAGAAAATATGTGAGCATATATATCATTTTGGAGAAATACAAAAGGTCAGACGCATTCTTCTTTTCACTGTCAAGAATTTTCTCATCAAAATCCATGTCAGCCTTGCCAAGCTCCTTGATAACGTCACCGTTCATGTGGTCGGCGATATTTTCAAAATCATTCCTGAATTTGCCCCAAAGCTTTGCCGCTTCATCAGCATATATCCCCTCTTTTTCATCATCGGTCATTGAAAAACGCAGTTTGCGCACAAGAGATTCGCCTGCGGCAATGTCATTTCTGTAGTAGTTGCAGAAAAGCAGGAAATCCATAAGCTTGTACATCTTTGAGCGCACAGAGTCATATTGCTTGTCCTTAAATCTGAAGCCGTATTCGTCCAGCATTTTCTCACGAAGCTTTTTGATAGAAAAGCCAAGATTTTTCTGAGATTTAAGCACAATGAAATCATAATAAAGGCGTATGATATCGTCAGGCTCATAGCCTTTCATCATATCGATAAGCAAGCTGATATTGACCTTGTTGCCCTGGATAAAGCCCTTATTTATAGAATCAAATCTCTCATCTACAAGATAGTCAAGAGTGTCTCTGTATTCGGGATAAATATTGTTAATAAAACTGTAAAGGTCAAATCTTTTTGCACCCGATTTATCATGAAAAACACACTGTCTTATCTGTCCCACAATTGCAAGCATATGATAAACACGCTTTTTGTATGCTTCCGAAACTCTATTATCTTTCGTCTTTGGCTCTTCAAGGCCGAAATAGCCAAGACGCTTAGTTTTCAGCAGGTCATTGAACTTTCTAAGGCTTTTTCTGATATTCTTTTTCTTATCGTCGGATAAAGTGCTGCCATTAGGATTAGTAAAAACTTTATAAGTGTTAAACGTGGAAAGATACCCCATGAAATCGTAATTGCTGTCATCGCCTTCCCCAAGCATATTGTTCAGTGCATAAACGATATTCGTCACATACACCGCAAGTATCTTTTCGATATCCAGAATGTTGTAAATAAGCTGGATATGTATATTGTCATCAAAAGTCTTGCCGAAAAAGCGCTTTTCAAGCTCTGATTTAAGCCCCAGCATATCCCATCTTACAGGCGAGCTTTCACCGCTTCTGTGAGTAGGGTTTGAAGTATTTATCTTCATTCCGCTCCCAAAGCCATGCTTGCTTGAAAAAGTGATGTTTACCTCGTTTACATCACCAAGCTCGATATTGCTGTTGTCCTTTGAAGAAAGCTGAGTTTTGTTGTAGTCATTATTGTCCACCTCATATTCAAGCACAGCAGAATTGCCCTTGCCGAAAGAGGTTATGTACATTTTATTTTCGCTGACAAGAATAGACTTCATTCCTGCCGCCTTGACGGAGGATTTTTTCTTCTCTGCCGCAGGTGCAGCAGCCTCTGCAGCAGGCATGGCAGCGATCGCAGGAACAGCGTTATTATTTATCTCAGCCGCTTTGAGCTGTCTGGCTTTTTTCTGAGCCTCACGCAGCTCTCTAGGCTTCATTTTATTCTTTTTTGCCATAAATATCACTCCTTATATATATATTAGTTATCCCTTAGCGCATTGAGCGTTAAGGGATTTTTTTATTTGTTGATTTTAATGTTAGACTTTGCCAGCTAGTGCAAATTCGCACTAGTGTAGTAGATTACATGCAATAACGGTGAAATATCATTTGTTTTAGACTAGTGCAAATTCACACCAGTGTAGTAGTATCAGTTTATCAACTTCTGTTTTAAAGAGGTTTTAGACTAGTGCAAATTTGCACCAGTGTAGTAGGAGTGAGGAAGAGTACATCGTCAAGCTGTCGTTTTAGACTAGTGCAAATTCGCACCAGTGTAGTAGGGTACTGTCCTAACTGCGGAACTAGAATGGGTTTTAGACTAGTGCAAATTCGCACCAGTATAGTAGCTAGAGCTAACAGAGAAGCTATTGCAGAGGTTTTAGACTAGTGCAAATTCGCACCAGTGTAGTAGATGATAAACTTTCAAAATGATTACGAAGCGGTTTTAGACTAGTGCAAATTTACACTAGTGTAGTAGAAGAAGAAGTAACCACTATGATATGGAATGGTTTTAGACTAGTGCAAATTTGCACCGGTGTAGTAGTGTGCTGACGATAGACTATGGTGATGGCGGTTTTAGACTAGTGCAAATTTGCACTAGTGTAGTAGGAAAAATAGAGAAAGAAGCCTTTGCTCACTGTTTTAGACTAGTGCAAAATTGCACCAGTGTAGTAGACACGACTGGTACAAAAAAACCATAACCGAGTTTTAGACTAGTGCAAAATTGCACCAGTGTAGTAGGTCAAAGTAGACAAAATAATCAATGATATTTTGTAATAAAACACCAAACTTATTTTATCGACGCTTTAATATATATATATATTATACCATTTTCAGACACAAATGTCAATAGAAAGTGGCTATTTTACACAAAGCATTTTTATCACCTCCCGTCCTTTGTTCTGTATACATTATACCACCTTATCATCGTCAACAAAAGTGTAATTTTCAAAAACTTTTTTGTCTATGCTTTTGTGCATTTATCACGCTTTTACGGCATTTATATTATGATTTTAGCAAAATAATTTTCTATATCATTGACAAAAAGCTACTTTTGTGATATAATGGATACAAGAGGTGATAAAAATGAGCATGACTCCAAGCACATTCCTGCCCAAGCGTGACACAAACATACCATATATCGCAGAGGTACAATCCATACCACTCTCCCCCTCTGCATATGCCGTCATTGTCAAGGACAAGTCCATATTTGAAACAAGCCTTTTCCCTAACGGCGGCAGTGTATCAATGTCCTCATTTCTCACAAGGATATTTGATTCCGCATATATCGCATCATTAAAATACAAAAGCGAAGAATATAATGGGATACCGCTTCTGAACGCATTTGTCCAATGGCAGATCGAGGAGATCGATGACAGCCTTGATGATAAAAGCAAGGAGATAATAAAAAGCTATCTTATCTCAAAGCTCTCTGCAAAATACGAAAAGACCAAGACCGAAAATGCAGTGCGAGTAAGGCTAAGCATATGCCGTGACCTTTACGATACACTGAGCAGTGATGACCTTTATTATGAAAACAAGGTGTACAGCTCGACCCTAAGAAGATTTCTGAAAGCCGTGTATGAGGACTATGCCCTGCTGTCAGATTGCGAACGAGAAAGGCTCATTTTCGCCGACAATATCATAAAAATAAATGAAGTAATCAAACAAAACGGCAGCAGATATTACAGCTTCATTTACGCATATTCTAATATGTACAGCCGTGAAAAGCGCCGCATAAGGCTTATCCCATACCGTATCGTCAGCGACGAATATAAGATGTATAATTATCTTGTCTGCCTGTCCGATGAAAAAAGCGCAGGCAAAGAGTTCAAAGCCGACAGCTATCGCATAAGCAGATTGAGCGGACTAAGCATTGCAGAAAAGCTCAGTCAAAAGGAATACTCCTCCGTCACCGAATACGAACGGCTGAAAGAGGTTCACGTCAAGTCCGTGAAGCACCTACTCAGCGACCCACGTTTTGGCAGTGATGAGAGCGATATCTCCAAAGTGTACCTCACCGAAAAAGGCGTTGAAATGTTCGGCAAAATACTCTATCAGCGCCCCATACTGAAAGGCAACGAAAAGCCCAAGCCCAACGCTGTCAACGAGTTCATCTCCCCGCCTATCCAAGTCAAATACTATTTCAATAAGTTCGGCAAAGACGGTGTTATCCTATCCCCAAGCGACTCGTTTGAAGAAATGAGAACGCTGTATGTCGAGGGGGCAGAGGCGTATAACCGAGAAGTTGAGATGTGAGAATATAAATTGTCAGGCTCATGAGAAGAGTGAATATATGAAGTTTATCTTTGCAAAATAAACCGACCCCATTCGCTAGACTTTTTGACCTAGCAAATGGGGTCGGTTCAAATATCAATATCATTAACTAAAAAAATCAAGACATAAACGCAAGCATAATATGCGGATCACTTTACTTTTCTGCCGTAAACCTTGCCCACTCGTACTCCGCTGTAAGCGGAACTGTGCCGTCAAAGGCTTTCAGCCAGCTGTCAACGCCAATGCCGTTCCACGCATTCATCATTATTTTACCAGGCGTAACAGGCAGATTTTCAGTAGCCTTGTATGCTTCCTTTCCGTCAACATACCAAGTTATGCTGTCCTCTTTCCACTCAAATGCGTAAGTGTGAAAATCCTTAGAAGCGTCAAAACCAAGATCATACATATATTCGTGACCGCCAACGCCATTTGTGTAGTAATTGAACTGCACCTTTGTTGTGTCCTTGCCAAGGACCTCAACATCAATTTCGTCCCAAGGATTATCCTCCGACGGACCTGTGTATGTAAAGAACGATGATACAACGCCGTCATTCTTTATGGCTTTCATTGAAACCTCATAAAGTCCATAGCCATAGTTCTCCTTTGAACGATACTCGCCGCCTCTGTACGCTTCGGAATCGCCCATACTGTCAATGGTAAGCTGCATTTTTCCGTCATTGAAAGTTACGTTATCTTCGCTCCACGAACAGTTGAATGGATCACCATTTGACCAGCCTGCTGAAATGGAAAAATCATTTGACGCACCCTTGCTGAAATCCGCCTCAACCGTGTATGGAGAATTGCTTTCCGTTTCCGCCTTGCTGCTGACATCTTGCGAAGAACTGCTGTCAGATGAAGCACCGCAGCCACCCATAGACATAACTATCATTGTGAGAATCGACATAGCCAAAACTTTTTTCATTTTTCATTACCTCCGAATAAATATCAGAATTTTATCTTCTATAAATATTATAATTCAACAAATGTGATATTTATATCAGAAAAGTAATGCAAATATCAGATTATTAACATCAACTTATATTTTCGATCTGCTTGTGCTATGCTTGTTCCAGTTTGCACGGAAAAACTGATCTCTATACTGTTTCGGCGTAAGTCCTGTCTGTTTCTTAAAGCAGGCAATAAAATGGCTGTGCGAGCTGAAAGCAAGATAATTGGCTATATCAAGCGGACTATATTCAGAATATCTCAGCATATTTTCAGCCGCTTGTATCCTTTTTGACATAATAAAATCAGAGATCTTTACGCCAACTTCCTCTCTGAAAAGCTTTGAAAGATACTGAGGCGTTATGTTCAGTTCATCAGCTATCTGATTGACGGTCACGCCCTTGTAAATATTATCGAAAATGCAGTCAAAGCACATAAGGATATGCTTTGAGTAAACGTTCTGTGACGCAGCCTTTTTCATTTGCTTTGTATAATAAACGATGACTTCTTTGTGTACAGCCATAACGCTTTCTTCATTGCGGCACTCATCACATTTATTAATGTATATATCGCTTATGGTATACGCAGTTTCCGGGTCAAGTCCACCCTCGATGCAAAACCTGCACAGCATAGCTATGGTTATGACAAGATGATACTTGACGTTTCTAAGTTCGTCTTTGCTGAGCCTGCCCTTTCCGTTTGTATCCAGCGGCGTATACAAACGTTTGACCGTTTCAAGGTCGCCCTCCCGCACCGCAGAATAGAATTCCAGTTCCGTTTCATATGGTGAATGATGATAGTCATTTTCCTTTTGCATAAACTGCCGCTTAGACAATTCTCTGTTTATTTCCATAGCTTTCACCCCCTGCTTTTTAGCTTATTATATCATATTTACAGACACAAGTAAAGCCTCATATTTATAGAAAAAGGACGGCAAATCACCCTGCCGCCCTTTTTTCTGATAATTAGATATTATTTAGCCTCTTTCATTGAAGTCATAGCCTCGTCGATAAGATAATCTATAGCCTTTTCATTTTCCTGAACGACCTGTGACCAGCTCTTTGACTCCTGCGGATTCATTGTTCCTCTTATTGCAGTATCGCAAATAGAGTTAAGGTCGGCAGATACGCCCTGTTCAAAGTCAAATACAGGATTCTGTGCAGACAGATCATAGATAGTTTCTCTCATTTCAAGCATCTCATCTGTCCAGCCATAATCGTCCTTGTACTGATCGAGGGTTATCTGATGTGCAGCCTCGTCAAGCTCTGCATAACGGCAGCATTCAAGGAAAGCTGCCACGCCCTCAGGATTTTGAGCGTTCTTTACAATGCTAAAGCCGTGTACTCTTGAAGGGATATACTGTTTATCGCTATCAGCTGAGCAAGGAACAGGGACGAACATTACCTCTCCCTTTGATACATCGCCATAGTTTACAGTTGTTGACGGAGCATTCTCAAGTGCCCAAAGTCCGATAGGATAGAAAAGCGTCAGACCTGTTGCCATTCCGCTTCCCTCTGCGTCGCCTCTGAGTTTCCAGTTATTCTCGTGCTTTGGATAAACAACATTGTTCTTCTGCAGCTCATACATCATATTCTGAGCCTTTGCTATCATAGGGTCAGAAATATTGTTTACAAGCTTGCCGTCTGTGATACCGATGAGCGGCACACCAGAAGACTGCTGCAAAGCTTTTTCATAATACCAGCCGTCGAGAGCGTATTTATCGCTTTCAGCGTCAGTAAAGTCAAGACACATTTCTGTGAATGTATCCCAGTTCCACTTTCCTTCTTTGAAAAGCTCAGCAGGATCGTCATAGCCATTATCTTCCATTGTCTGCTTGTTGTATACAAAAACATATGCAGGGTCTGTTCTGATAACGCTCACATAATGCTTATCGCCAAGCATAAACTGATCTGTCGCACCCTTTATGTCTGTCCAAAGAGGCTTTGAAAGATCGATATAATCGTCGATAGGCTCTATCATTGACTTTATAGCACCCTTAGGGAAAACGTCCATATCATCAGCACCAATGAAATCAGGTGAATCATTTGACATTACAAGTGCCGCAAGATCGTCAAACTTAGTTTCCCAAGTGGTCTGCACCCAGTTTATCTTACCATTATACTTTGTCTTGAACAAAGCAAGGTCAGCGCCTATCTCCTTGTCCTCTGCCTCAGTAGGGTTGATATCCCAATGTGAAAACCACTTTATTTCGTTGCTCTTGAGATCTCTCACATCTTTCATATCATCAGCAAGTCTTTGAACTATCTGCTGCTGATCTTCCTTAAGCTTTTTGTCAACGACCTTGCTTGATGAATCACTTGAACTGCCGCAAGATGCAAATGCTGAAAGCGAGCAAACAGCAAGGGCAAATGTCAAAACTCTTTTTGCATTATTCATAGCCATACCTCCGAATATTACTTTCTTCTCTTTGCAACGATCACTGCTGTGCCTGCAAGAGCGATAACTGCAAGTGCTCCGCCAACAGCCGCACCTGTTTCTGCTGCCTTAGATGTATCGTCAGATGCTTTTGAAGATGTAGCCGCTGCTGCAGAAGTCTTGCCCGCATCCGCCTTAGATGAAGAAACGTCTTTCTTTGACGTATCAGCCTTTGAGCTTGAAGCATCAGACTTTGAATCTGCCTTTGAAGCATCTGTTTTTGAATCTCCGCCCTCGGCAGATGCAACACCGAAATCAAGCGTCATTGAAAGTGTGCCGCCGTTGAAAGCGCCTTCCTTCTCCCAGCCTGCGACCTCAGGACGAGATTTCTTTGTTACCTCGCCTGTTTCATCATCGACCTCTTCAGTTGGTCTGATATGTATTCTTATTCCACCCTCTGGGTCCTCGTCCAATGAAGTGATAGAATTAATCGAATCAAAAACCGTTGTTGTGCCGTCCTCGGCAACGAACTTTGCGTCAGATATCTTAACGTCCACAGGATAAACACCATCAGGAAGATTAGCCACCATAACGCCCATATCTCCAAGAGTTCCCTTGCCTGACATTGTCTTGTCGGTGACAACTTTGCTTATCTTATATTCAACAGTTATCTTGCCAGTATCATCAATGCCTACCCAGTCGCCCTGATTCCAGGTCCAGTCCTGACCCATATAAAAGCCCATTGCTCCGATAGAGTAATATGAGTCATTCATTTTTGAGTCCTCCTCTGACGGGTGAACAACATCGCCAAGCTTTGCTGCCGAAACAGAAACTGACATCATTGTTGCTGCAAGAACCGCTGCTGAAAGACCTGCTACAAATTTCTTGATCTTCATAACCTTTTCCTCCTATTTTTCAATAAAATTTTTCGCTAAAAGCAATTTATTTTGTTGTTTCTGTATATATT
>ENA-UAMB01001797-UAMB01001797.1-human-gut-metagenome-genome-assembly--contig:-NODE-1797-length-9870-cov-4.722364_pt1 | contig 9870 bp, 8 predicted proteins | sample MGYA00243707_ERZ654484 | MGnify/ENA primary metagenome ERZ654484 (study PRJEB26926, sample SAMN06164464) | human gut metagenome | biome: ENVO:00009003; feature: ENVO:2100002; material: ENVO:00002003... | reverse complement strand
ACGAGATACTGATCGGTCTCGTGGGCTCGGAGATGTGTATAAGAGACAGCCCGTCAGAACTCCTTTATGTTCCTTTTCCTCCAGATGGGTCAGCACCAGCCGCTGCCAGTTCCGATCCAACACATCCTCACTGCATTCTGAATCAAACTGCATTCCTGATCCGCGTTCTCCCGGTTCTAACCGCAGATGTACCTCTGCATAATGGCGTAACGGTTCAAAATGCCCAACACCTTCCACCGGTGCCGCGATCGTCTCTTTATAGACAATGCTGCCTTCCCCGAACTCAACCAGTACTCCAAAGCGTTCTTTTATGATTCTCTGAAGGATTTCAATCTGCACATCGCCCATCAGTTGCACATGGATCTCCTGACTCTTTTCGATCCATACGACATGCAGCTCCGGCTCTTCTTCCTCCAAAAGCTTCAGATCTCTTAACATCGTATGAACATTACAGTCGTCCGGCAAAATGATCCTGTACGTCAGCACCGGCTCAAGGATTGGCACCTCAGAATCTTTTTCTGCTCCAAGTCCCTGCCCCGGATATGTTTCCGCCAAACCGGTCACTGCACAGACCTTCCCCGCATCTGCCGCTGAAAGAAGCTCATACTTTTCACCGGAATAGACCCTGATCTGGTTCACCTTATCGCCATTTTCCCCGATCACATCCTTCACCTTCAGCGTGCCGCCGGTCACTTTCAGGTATGTCAGTCTGTTTCCCTGACCATCTCTCGCAATCTTATAAACCTTCGCTCCGAATGCTGCAGGATATTCTTTCTGCATCTGATATGTGCAGATCCCGTTCATCAGTTCTTCCACACCCTGCAAATGTAACGCCGAACCAAAGTAGCATGGAAAAATCTTTCTCTCTGCAACCAGCCGGCGGATCGAGTCAGCATCAACACTGCCTTTCTCAAGATACTCTTCCATCGCCTGTTCATCGCACACTGCAATCTCTTCGATCACTTCTTCTGCTCCGGTTTCCACTCTGCCAAAATCAATACAGCCTTCTGAAAACCGGGATTTCAGTTCTGCAAGAAGTTTTCCACAGTCTGTCCCTTCCTGATCCATTTTATTCACAAAAAGGAACACCGGTATTCCGTATCTTGTTAAAAGTTTCCACAAAGTCTCCGTATGTCCCTGCACACCGTCTGCCCCGCTGATCACCAGCACCGCACAGTCCAGCACCTGCAGTACCCGCTCCATCTCCGCTGAAAAATCAACGTGTCCCGGTGTATCCAGCAATGTGATCTCCGTATCTTTCCAGGTAAGCACCGCCTGCTTGGAAAAAATCGTGATTCCACGTTCCCGTTCCATTTCATCTGTATCCAGAAAAGCATCCTGATGATCAACCCTGCCTAAATTTCGTATTGCACCACTTTGATAAAGAATACTTTCCGAAAGGGTCGTCTTTCCTGCATCTACATGAGCCAGCAGGCCAACATTGAGTACTCTTTTTCCTGTATTTCTTTCCTGTCCGCTCATAAATCTTCTCTTTCTCCTTCTCCTTAATTATTCACCTGATGATGTACAACCAGGCTTTTTCTGTCGATTGCTTTAAAAGAATAGCCGAGATTTTTATAATACTCCAGAACGGTCGGCAATGCCTCGATCGTTGTCTCTTTTGTTGCTGCATCATGAAACAGCAACATTACCTGATGATACTTGTCTGTCTCCGACTGTGCAATGATTTCCTCTGTCGTAGCTGTTCCTCCATCCCCGCTGCTGACATTCCAGTCATAATACTGATATCCCAGCTCAAGTACTTTCGGCACAAGTACACTCATGATTCCCTCCATATAATTCCTTGAAACCGTATTGGACGAGCCACCCGGAAAACGGATAAAACACGGGACGAATCCGATCTGCTCCTTTGCGATCTCTCCCACTTCTTCCAGATCTTTCAGGTACGCTTCTTCTGAAGAATATACGATCTCATAATCATGACAGAAACTGTGCAGACCGATCGTATGCCCTGCATCATATGCTTTTTTTATCATCGGACGGTACTCCGGTTTCTGCCCCGTAATAAAAAAAGTTGCTTTGGCATCATACTGATCCAGTATATCCAGCACTTTCTGCGTATTCTCCGAAGGGCCGTCATCAAATGTCAGATATACGGTCTTTTCATCACTCGCTTCCGTTGTCCCCACTGCAACACCCGGCTGCACCGAAAGCTCTTTCTTCCGCTGCTCCTCTGCTTCTTTTTCTTTCTTCTTTTCTTCTTTTTCTGCCTTTTTCTTTTCTGCCTCTGCCTCTTTTACAGCCTCAGCTTTTCTGGCCTCCCGTCTTGCTTCTCTCGCATTCACTCCCATGCAGAAAATTGTACCGCAAAGTGCAAGAAATACAAGCCCACATAAAATCCTTCCATACCGGTTCTGACGATTTCTTCTGTGTTCTTCCATCTATTATCTGCTCCTCATTCGTAATAGGGTTTTCCCGGATCATGAATCAATCCATATAGAAAAAACATCAGCCGGGGAAAACTCCTGACTGATGCTTCTTACCCGACTGATGCCTATTATAAGATACAAATTTTAAAAAAGATGAACGCTTTCATTAAGAATTGTTACATTTCTTTCCTGCACTTTACAGAAATGTTCCGGTGCCTCCGCCATAATTACCTCCGCCGCAGCAGAGACCGCTTCCGCCACAGCAAAGATTGCACATCAGATTTGCCACGCATAACTTCACGCAATAGCTGTTATCAAATGTACCCGGAAATCCATACATCGTCTGTCGTGTCTGATACCAGCTTCCACCGCCTTCCAGCCGCTGCAGCAGCATCTGATACTGCATATTCTGAGGATCAAGCCGGACAGCCTCCCTGGCATGCTCCAGTGCCGTCACGTTATTGCCCAGTCCCGAATTTGCAGAAGCACTCAGAAAATACCATAAGGCACTGTGGTTTGCAATTCCGTCAAGGACATTCAGTGCCTCCCTGAAATGTCCGCTTCTGATATAATTGGCTGCCGCCTGCAGATGTGCATCTTCCTCGCTCATACCTGCTGTTCTTCCGGAAGTCCCGTTCCCGTAGCCACCGAAATTCCCGTAACCTCCAAAACCGCCAAAGCCACCAAACGGACCATAATCACCGTATCCGCTGCCCTGTGAACCGCCTCCTGCTCCTGACGAAGAGTAGCCTTTTTCCCGCTCATCCATGATCTGCTGATATGCCTGCTGGACTTCCTTGAACTTAGCCTCTGCCTCATCTTTATGAGGATTGTTGATATTCGCATCCGGATGATACTGACGGCTCAGTTTTCTGTATGCCTTCTTAATCTCCTCATCCGATGCACTCTGGTCTACTCCTAAAATCTGATATGGATCTGACATCTTTTTCTTAATTTCCTCTCATTCTCTTTTTCCACTGTCCGCTTTCCCACATTCTGCCTGCACTTTCTCAGTTCTTTTAATGAACTTTGTTCCACATAACAACAGAAGGTAGTGACAAGTAATAACAAATACTTGCTCAGCTCTTTTTCATGAACTTTGTGCCACACTTCGGACAACGGATCTCGATCTTTCCTTTGCCTCTTGGAATCCTGATCTTCTGACTGCATCCCGGGCATTTATAAATATGATACTGCTTTCTCTGCCGGAACAGATCTTTCTGCTTTGCAAAAAAGCAACGGATCTTGTACGACTTTGCAAGATATGCCTGATTCTCCGCATAACGCTTTGATCCATTCTTTGAGAACATCCTGAAATAACAGTAAATGATCAGGAACCATCCGACATAGTAAAAAAATGTCCCTATAAGACTTCCCCTGAAAAACGAAGCCAGCAATACACTGATCAGACCGATCACCAGCAATGCTTTCGATAACTGATCCACACCGTATCGTCCCTGCATAAACCGCATAAACTTTTCTTTCATGATCTGCACTTCCTGTCTTAAATTGATATGGACTCTATTCTGCTCCGTTTTTCAATCAAAGTCAATTAAATAAATCTAAAATTATTCCTGATTCAGAATATTTTTGCATACTTCGTCTGAAATCTGATAGACGATCTTCGATCCATCCAACATCACATAACGGTTTCCGTTTCCATCTTCACTGCCGATATACATTTTCATCGTCTTTTCATCCTCATTCTTTGTATAAGTAGCCTCAACCGTGATCCGACTGGCTTCATCCAGTCCATAGCCTGCCAGGTCTGCATCTTCCACAGAATAATCAGCAACCGTTGTCAGTGACACCGCACCCAGTCCGCCTGCAACCGCAGCGATCTCTTCTTCCTGATCTTCATTTTCTGAATCATAGGTCGTAGTCGTTCCATTTTCCGTGATTACTTCTTTTTTCAGATTGCCACTTCCGATGCTCGGATATTCATCCAGTTGTGCAAAATCAGACAACTCCGCCTTGAAATCATCCAGCACGCTGGATGCGACCGTATAGACTGTACCGGTATCGCCCACCGTTACATAATAATCTGTTCCGGTAGAATCTCCAAAGCTGACCGTTGTTACTGTTCCGTCTTCTTCCGTGATCTCAATGGAATAATTCGGGTCATCCAGTCCATATGCGTCCAGGCTGTCTCCGTCTTCCAGTTTCCGGTCCGCGGTGATCTGGGCAGCCGCCTTTACGATCGCCTCCGGCTCACTCTGCTTCAACGGGAAATCCTTATCTTCTGAATAATACCAGGTATCTCCTTCTTTTTCAAAAGTCATTTCACCTGCTGCCACCTGATACTTGATCGCAGTGATCGTTGACTCATCCAGATCCGTCACTTTGACCGTTTCTTTTTCCTCTTTTTTATCCTGCTTTTTATTCCAGGAGCTTAGTCCAAAATAAACAATCAGAAGGATGACCAGCACTCCTGTTAAAATCAATGGTCCTTTTTTCTTTTTCATACTGACACCTCAGGCCTTTCTTCTTCTGAACCATACGACAAAACCACCGATCAGAACCACTGCCGGAATACCAAATACAACGAGAATGCTGAATCCACCTGCATGCTGAACGGTATTGTACTCTGTTGTAAGGCTCTTTGCCTCAATAGAAAGATTGGTCACACCGTCAAAGTTTGCTGTCACTGCATTCATAAATACCTGCGTATTTTCAAGCTGTGAAAATGCATCCGTGATCTGCTGATCGATCAGGCTGCCTGCAGAGATAACCGTCAGTCTGCTCTCTTTGCTGTCGGAACTGATAGTTTCAGTTGCAACCACTCCCAGGTCATACGTTCCCTGCTTCTGATCTTCTTCTGTCACGGCATATGCCTGCTCAGAAGTTGTCATAAAGGCACTCGTTGTGATCGTATCTCTTGCCGGATCCGTTGTCGTCAGTCCGCGGGAATTCATCAGAAGTACCATCTGAGAACTGATTCCGTCTGCCATATCACCGGATAAATTCAGTACCGGGAAAATATAATACGGCTGATTCTGATAACATCTCTGTGGATCTGCGATATAACCATCTGCCCCCTCAATTCCATAATCTTTCAAAAGTCCTGCAAGTTTCGGTAAAGAATCAAGTCCTGTATCTCCCAACAGACACATCACCTTGCCGCCTTCTCCAAGATATCCGCTCAGAAGGCTGACCTCATCATCAGAAAGATCATTCGTCGGGCCATCCATCAACAGAAGATCACAGTCATCCGGTATAGAATCTGTCATCAGAAGATTCAGTTCCTCGGTTGTATAATTATTCTTTGTCATCAGATCCGTGATCGTTGTAGAAAGAGATCCCTCTCCATGTCCTGTTACAGTATAAATCTTTTTCTGAACATCGCTGGTCACATAATTTACTGCACCGCTGAGCTGTCCCTCACCGTCAAAGGAGGTATAACTCGATGAACCTGAGTAATAATAAGAAGAAGAATCTGATACCAGGATCTTGTCAAAAGAAACGGTCGTTGATTTTCCTGTTGCCTCGCAGGATACATAAATCGTATTCTGTGAAGTATTATATTCTGTCAGTGCTGACGGATGCAGAACCGGGTCGATCCATTCCACCTTGATCTTATCTGACAGTGCCGCATATTTGCTGATAAATGTCGTGATCCTGTCATCTGTCTCATCTTTGACTGCCAGTACTTTCATATCAATCTGATCATCCAGACCTTTCAGTAAATCTTTCGATGTATCGGAAATGTCATAAATCTTTGTACTGCTGACATCAATATTTCTGTATGCTTCCGGAATCTGACCGACAACCAGATTAAATACAATCATGACTGCTACGGCCAGCACCGTCATTCCTACACTGTAGGAACCATGCTTTGTTCCGGAAGTATGGAACATTCTTTTTAAGTTTCCTTTTTTACTTTTTAATTTCTCCACGATCCAAACCTCCTAACTCCAACGTCTTTTCTGAATCGACTGTACTGTAAGGAATACAAAGACTGCGATCAGTGACAGATACAGTGCAATTCCCGTCACATCTACAATACTGTTGGATGTGATATCTGTAAATACATCCGACAGTGCCAGTCTCCCAAACATTTTGGAGAGAAGATTCTCAAATAAAGAGGATTTTACAAAATAAGTAATGACTGCCGCAGCAGCTCCGATCGCTTCCAGTCCTCCTGCAAGCATCAGGTTCGATGTCATATGGAAAATATAGAAAGCAACGATCGTAAGAACGACCAGGACTCCCACCAGTCCACTGACAGCCGAACTCGGAAGCAGTGTCAGGATTCCGTTCCATAAATACAAGATCAAAAGGATGCCGAATGTACTGATAAATGCAATAATCTGACTTTCTGTCAACGAAGACAGAAACATTCCGATCGCTGCAAATACACATCCAAGCAGGAAAAATACCAGAATAGAAATATAGTCCACTCCAAGGTATGCTGTGCCCTGAGATTTGATAATCAGCGGATAAATGCAGAAGATCACACTCGGGATTCCAATCACTGTGATCATTGCAAGATACTTTCCAAGAACTACCTTCCACAAACTCACCGGTGCGGTCAGCAGAAGCTGATCCGTCTTATTTTTCCGTTCTTCTGAAAAGCTTCGCATCGTGATCAGCGGGATCCCGACAATAAATACGATCAGAGAGCCTGCCAGCGAATAGGAAAAATACGGATATCCCGCAGACAGATTATATGCAACAAAATAAATGCCCGTAAATACCAGAAGGAATGCCACAAATACACATCCCACCATAGACTGGAAATAGGACTTCAACTCTCTTTTATAAATCGCCAGCATTGCTTACTTCCTCCTTTTCTGCCTCTTTTGCCTTTCTGGCAAATTCTTCTGCGGCCTTGTCACTCTGGGTCAGCTCCATAAATACATCCTCCAGGCTGACCTGAACCGGATTCAGCTTCAGCAGCGGCATCTTCTTTTCTGCAAATGTCGTAAAGAGTTCTTCCCGGATATCCTGTCCTCTCTTTTCCCGGATCTGTCCGCTTGTTATGCCACTGGCATCTATCTTCAACGAAACTTTTTCGATTCCAGGTACATTTTTCAGCACTTCTTTTACTTTGGAAGCTTCTGTCCTGGTCTCAATCTCAATCAGCCCGGACTCACCCAGGTAACGTTCCAGGTTCTCCGGTGTATCACTTGCAACCAGCTTTCCTTTGGAAATGATCATGATATAGTCACACACTTCTCTTACTTCTGCAAGAATATGAGAACTTAAGATAACTGTATGCTTCTTCGCCAGCTTACGGATCAGTTCACGGATCTCAATGATCTGCTTCGGGTCAAGACCTACACTTGGCTCATCCAGAATAATGATCTCCGGGAATCCCAGCACAGCCTGTGCCAGTCCGACTCTCTGCCGGTATCCTTTGGACAGATTCTTGATCAGACGCTTTTCCACGTCTTTGATCTTTACAAGCTTTTCCACATCGTCAATCGACTCTGCTCTTTTTGCCTTCGGAATTTTCTTCAGTTCTGCGGCAAATTCCATATATTCCCTGATCGTCATATCCATATACAGCGGTGGAAGCTCCGGCAGATATCCGATCTGCTTTTTCGCCTCCTCAGGCTCTTTTAAAATATCATGCCCGTTGATCAGCACCTCGCCTTCTGTAGCTCCGAGATATCCTGTCATGATATTCATGGTCGTAGACTTTCCGGCTCCGTTAGGACCTAAAAAGCCGTAGATATGCCCTTCTTCAATGGTAAAATTCAGGTGATCTACAGCTAAATGATTTCCGTACTTTTTCACCAGATTCTTTACTTCTATCAAAGTCTCCATCCTCCTATTTTTCTCTGCATAACACAGAGTTTCTTTTTTACCTGTCAACGTTATCAGAAGTTTGTGAATCTTTTGTGTATCAAATGTGACGAAAGTCTGCCCTATTTAAATTCTACAACTGCGTAGGGTCTTCCATCCTCCGCACACAGTTCAATAACCGTCCGGTCTTCCTCCCTGCTCCTTTTCGGATAAATGACATCTCCCAGGACTGCCGATTTCTTATACTCCACACGGATCTGTCTGAACTGGCGGTCAGCCGGAAGGAATTCCAGTGCCATCTGCACATACTGGCAGTTATTTACATGCTCATTCGTATCAATATGATAACGACGTACCGGGAATGCCTCCAGTGCCTCAGTCTCTTCCGGCAGGGAGATTTTTCTTCCATTATAAGGCATATCCAGTGCCTCCCCCATGCCGTATGGCTTTATGTCTTTTTCCTCCGGTCTTACCGGCCGCCCGGTCTCTGTATCAAGAAATACCCATACAGAATAAGCCTTTGCGATCATGTTCCCGCTTTCATCTTTTATGTAAAAATTACGATTTCCGAATAATCCCTTAAATTCTGTCGGAAATGTTCCGATCGTGATCCTTTCTCCCAACGCAGGATACCGTTCTGCGATCACCTGCCAGTAGGACAGGATCCAGGCACGCTTTTCTGCCTTCAGTACCTCCGTTCCAAGTCCCACATCTTCTGACTGGAACGTGCTGCAATCCTGAAAATAATTGATCAGTGCAGGAAGGGTCAGTGTTCCATGATGATCGATCTCACTGTAACGTACTCTGCTGTTAAATTCATACATTTTATTTATCCTCCGTTTTTGCTACATAATCATAATCTACCGTAATCACACTCTCGTATCTGGAATCCACTCCCTTTAACCGCTCCATCAACTGTAACGGAAGGTCGTTGCGTCTTTTTTCATCATATTCGATCGGGATCACCATATCGAAAATCAGATTGATCCTCTCCGCTCCCCACACGACACGAAAATCGTGGATGCTGCATGCCGGATCCAGCTCTTTCAGAAGATGCTCTGTCTTCTTCCTGATACGGATCACCTTTTCATCTTTCATTTCCACCGGATCCATATGGATCACCAGCATCATCCCAAGTTCTTTTGCCGCATCCCGTTCGACACGGTCTATGATCTCATGCGACTTTTCAATCTCCTGGTCGTTGGGAACTTCTGCGTGGATGGATGCCATACTTCTGCCCGGTCCGTAATTATGCACGATCAGATCATGAACTCCCTCGATCCCATCGTAGCTCTCTACAAATTTTTTAATCTTCTCATAAACCTCCGGACTGACCGGTTCACCAATCAGAGTATTCAATGTATCTTTTGCAATCCCGAAACCGGCCCACATCACAACCAGTGCCACGCCAAGACCGACAAAACCATCCATATTGATCCCTGTTGCCGCAAAAAAGAGAATCGAAAAAATTGTCGCTGAAGTCGTGATCACGTCTCCCATAGAATCAGCAAAGACCGCCTTCATCACCTGAGAATCAATCCTCTCTCCCAGCTTTTTGTTGAACAGTCCCAGCCACAGTTTCACTGCGATCGAAAGGCATAAAATCAACACCGAGACCGGAAGAAATTTCAACTGCTCCGGATGAAGGATCTTTCCAACCGAATCCTTCAGAAAGGTAAATCCCTGTCTCTTATACACATCTCCGAGCCCACGAGACCGATCAGTATCT
>ENA-UAMB01001786-UAMB01001786.1-human-gut-metagenome-genome-assembly--contig:-NODE-1786-length-9915-cov-5.402535_pt1 | contig 9915 bp, 9 predicted proteins | sample MGYA00243707_ERZ654484 | MGnify/ENA primary metagenome ERZ654484 (study PRJEB26926, sample SAMN06164464) | human gut metagenome | biome: ENVO:00009003; feature: ENVO:2100002; material: ENVO:00002003... | reverse complement strand
CTATTAAGTCGTCGGCAGCGTCAGATGTGTATAAGAGACAGTTGCAATACTGGCACGGGTCTTTCTCTTGGGACGATAGGGGCGGTACAGATCCTCTACCACTACCAGCGTCTGGGCTGCCAGAATCTTCTCCTTTAACTCATCGGTAAGTTTTCCCTGTTCCGCGATGCTCTTCAGCACCTGCTCCTTTTTATCTTCCAGACTTCTCAGATAGGTCAGTCTCTCATCGAGATTACGCAGCTGCTCATCGTTCAGAGATCCGGTGGCCTCCTTACGGTAACGGGAGATGAACGGGATGGTATTTCCCTCATCGATCAGCTTCACCGCAGCTTCCACCTGCCATTTTTCTACCTGAAGTTCTTCTTTGATTTTCTGTATAATATCCATAGTTCCTCCTGATGGCCTGTTGCCATTTTGTTTTGCGCATGGATATATTATACTGGAAATCGGAAGTTTTCTCAATCTTTTCATTCTTATTTCATTTGCTTATTACAGGAAAAGATGGTACAGTACTTAATATAAGCGCGGCAGACAAATTCACCATATGCCGCCCGGAAATGAGGCTTTCTATGGATTATTATCAGAATCAGAATAACGAAATGAATCAAAATATACCACAGATCGATCCGAAATACAGGGGTTTGTCGATCGCTTCTATGGTCTGCGGCATCTGTTCCCTGGTATTATGCTGCACGGGACTGCTGTCCATTCCCACCGGTGCTCTGGGCATTCTCTTTGCATTGCTCACCCGGAAAAGAGGGCAACGCATGAACAATATGTGTGTTGCCGGGATCTGGCTGTCCTGTGTGGGACTGGCACTCGGTATCTTCATCACGATCAGCAGCATTGTCACGGTATTCACAGATCCTTCTTATATGAATATGCTGGATCAGATGTACCAGCAGATGTACGGTGTCGATATGGAAGAATTCTGGCAATCTTACCTGTAAGACATGCCTATGTTTTCCGATGCATTCTGCGGTTACGAAATCAAAACCCGGAGCAGCCGGAATAACCAATAGAACGCAATAATAAAAAGAAAAGAGGATTTCTATGATACAATATGCATCCAGAGCCCAACTCAAAGAAAAAGCCAGAGATCAGATGGCAGGGCATTACGGCAATGCCATCCTGCTGTCCATCTGCCGGAGTCTGATCGTATTTTCCCTCTCCTTTGCCGTCAGCATGCCCTTCACTATGATCCTTACCGTACGGACACTTATGGGGGGAAGCGCAGAGACATCTCTGGCGGAATATCTGCTTTTGACAGCCTGTACGACTTTATTGTCGATTTTCACCGGAGTATTTCAGACCGGCATCACATTATTTTATCTGAATACTGCCTGCAGCAGACCTGCTGTAACTGCCAATCTGTTCTACGGCTTCAAATACTTATTCAAAAAATCGCTCGGGATCTCCGCAGTACTGATCCTGCTGAATACGGCATGTACACTTCCGTTTGATATCTGCTATTTTCTCCTGCGGTCAGGGAAAGGCTTCGACGCCATAACTATGGCAATCCTGTGCATTGTGCTTATGGTCATCGGTATGTGTATCTATATTCCGTTATCCCTTGGTTTATCCCAGGCTTACTATTTACTGTTGGATTTTCCCCAGTATAGCGCTATGGAACTGATGAAATTAAGCTTCCGCATTATGAAGGGACATAAATGGGAGCTGTTCTGCTTACAAATGAGTTTCCTGCCGCTGGGATTTCTGTGTTTGCTGAGCTTCGGTATCGGAACTCTGTGGCTGGTGCCATATATGAACATGACCCAGACCTTATATTTCCTGGATCTGATGCAGAACGAGCACAGGCATTAATTGCCTGTGCTCTTTATTGTCTGTGCTATCACCGTGATGGTGTCCAGTACCATATCTTTCTGCGCATCATCCGTATAATTTCCGGTATACACATAAATTTTTCCATTTTTCAACTGATAGATCTGAATCTGGTCCGAAGCAATATTGTTACTTAAAAGTGCCTCACGGCCGCCCATGGCTTCTATCGTTTCCTCTGTCCACGCGCCGGTATCTACCATCATATCCAGTCCTTCCTGGGTCAGTGACATATTGTCCTCCAGATAGAACACCGGTGTACCTTCCATACTGCGCATTTCACTTTCCTTTATCACCATATAAGGAGCCTGTTCTTTTAAGCCATCCAACATTACCTGCAGAAGTTCCGGTTTCAACTGTGTGACCACGGTGTCATTCTCCGCCACCGAGATACTTGTGGAGCCGTCATCCGCTGTCCCTTTATAGAAGATCGTAAGCGGGTGATAATCCGTCGTCACCTGCTCCCACACTTCCCAGTCTTCTGCCGGATAGCTGAAACTGAACTTTCCATCACTTAAGCTCTCCAGTTCCATTCCCTGCAGATCTGCCAGCTCGATCACCGGATATTGGGAAGTCTGTACCCGATTCCGGACCAAAGGGATCACTTTTGCCGCCGTAACTATCACAGCCACAACGATCAGGGCAAGCACAATTCTGCTGCCCATGGACTCTCCTATCGCTTTTTTGCCCTGGTTTGTCTCTTTGTTTTCGTTTCTCATATGTAATTTTCTCCCTTATAAAAAATCACATTCCAGAAAGCTTTCACTCCTTCTGGAATGTGTCATTTACAAACTTGAATTTGTTAATTCTCTGTGTTCTTCTTATCTCCCTGCACGCTGATCCATTTCAGATAGCCATTGATGAAGATATCCAGTCCGCCGTCCAGTACTGCGTCCACATTACCGGTCTCCACATCGGTACGGTGATCCTTGACCAGTGTGTACGGCTGTAATACATAGGAACGGATCTGGTTGCCCCAGCCGATCTCCTTGACTTCGCCGCGGATATCCGACAGCTTCTCGGCATTTGCTTCCTGTTTTAACAGATACAGTTTGGCTTTCAGCATCTGCATAGCCTTATCCTTGTTCTGGAACTGGCTTCTTTCGTTCTGACACTGCACCACTGTTCCCGTCGGGATATGGGTGATACGGATCGCAGATGATGTCTTGTTGATGTGCTGGCCACCGGCACCACTGCTTCGATAAGTATCGATGCGCAGATCCTTCTCATCAATATCCACATCCAGATCTCCTTCGATATCCGGCATAACATCCAGAGATACAAAGGATGTCTGACGCTTACCCTGGGCATTGAAAGGAGAGATACGCACCAGACGGTGTACACCCTTCTCAGACTTCAGATAGCCATAGGCATTCAGACCATTGACCTGGAAAGTCACTGACTTAATCCCGGCCTCATCACCATCCAGGTAGTCCAGTACTTCGATGGTAAAGCCCTTGCGCTCCGCCCAACGGGTATACATGCGATACAGCATACCGCACCAGTCACAGCTTTCGGTACCGCCGGCACCGGCATTGAGCTTTAAGATCGCATTGTTCTTATCATATTCTCCGGACAATAGAGTACCGATCCTAAGTTCGTCGAATTCCCTGATGAATTCATCCAGTTCTCCTCGGATTTCCGGGATCAGAGACTCATCGTTCTCCTCATATCCCATGTCGATCAGAGTCAGGATATCATCGTACTGTGTAGAAAGCTTATCACACTCTCCCACCGTATCCTTCAGGTTCTTCAGTTCTTTCATTTTCTGGTTGGAACGCTCCGGGTCATCCCAGAATCCGGGAGCCTCCATCTCACGTTCCATTTCTTCGATCCGCTTTGCCTTGTTAGCAAGGTCAAAGTGAATCCCTCACTTCCGCTAAAGGTGTTTCGTAGGACAGAATTTCTGTCTTCATCTGATCTAATTCAACCACTTAACGTCACCTACTTTCTATTCTATTATTTTAATGCTTACTTTTGCAGCTGACAGACTTTCTGTCTGCGCTGCCGCACTGTCTTCCACTGCCATCAGAAAGCATCACGCTTTCCGTCCGCAGCAGTTCTTGTATTTTTTACCGCTTCCGCAGGGGCAGGGGTCATTCGGGTACACCTTTGCATTTTCACGCTTTACAGGTCCCTTCGGTAAGGAATCATCCTTGTTCGTGCCGGTGATCTTCGCCTGCTGCTCACGCTCTACCTTCTGTTCGATCTTGATATGGAACAGAAGTCTCACAGTCTCTTCCCGGATGTTCTGGGTCATCTCGTCGAACATCTCGTAACCGCTCATCTTGTACTCTACCAGAGGATCTCTCTGTCCGTATGCCTGTAAGCCCACGCCCTGACGCAGCTGCTCCATGTCGTCGATATGATCCATCCACTTACGGTCAATGACCTTCAGCAGAACCACACGCTCCAGCTCACGGATCGCTTCGGGTTCGGGGAACTCGGCTTCTTTTGCTTCGTACAGCTTCACAGCTTCTTCCTTTAACTGCTGCTTTAAGCTGTTCTTCTTGGGCTTCTTCACACGCTCCGGCGTCAGAGGCTGTAACGGGATCGTAGGAATGAGCAGGGTATTTAACTCATTGAAATCCCAGTCGGAGATATCTGCGTCGTCATTGATACAGATATCTACACAGTTCTCTGTAATATCGGTGATCATCTTGTAGATCACATCGCGCATGCTCTCGCCGTTCAGTACCCGCAGACGCTCCTCGTAGATAATCTCTCTCTGTTCACTCATGACACGGTCATACTCTAACAGATTCTTACGGATACCGTAGTTGTTGCTCTCGATCTTCTTCTGTGCGGATTCGATGGCATTGGTCAATGCTTTGTGTTCGATCTCCTGTCCCTCAGGGATACCTAAGGTATTGAACATGCTGATCAGGCGCTCGGAACCGAACAGTCTCATCAGATCGTCCTCCAGAGAGATGTAGAACTTGGACTCACCGGGATCTCCCTGACGTCCGGAACGACCACGCAGCTGATTATCAATACGTCTGGACTCATGACGCTCGGTACCGATGATCTTCAGTCCGCCGGCGGCTCTCGCTTCATCATCCAGCTTGATATCCGTACCACGGCCTGCCATGTTGGTAGCGATGGTTACCGCACCGTGTACACCGGCATCGGCTACGATCTCTGCTTCCAGTTCATGGAATTTTGCATTCAGTACCTTGTGCTGGATGCCGCGCTTGGTCAGCATTCTGCTCAGTTCCTCACTGGCTTCGATCGTGATCGTACCTACCAGTACAGGCTGTCCTGTGGCGTGTGCTTCCTCTACCGCATTCACGATAGCGTTCAGCTTCTCTCTCTTCGTCTTGTATACAGCATCCTGCAGATCCTTACGGATAACGGGACGGTTCGTAGGGATCACAACAACATCCATGCCGTAGATCTCACGGAACTCGGTCTCCTCAGTGAGAGCCGTACCGGTCATACCACACTTTTTATCGAATAAGTTAAAGAAATTCTGGAAGGTAATAGATGCCAGCGTCTTACTTTCTCTCTTCACCTTTACATGCTCTTTTGCTTCGATTGCCTGATGCAGACCATCGGAGTAACGGCGTCCCGGCATGATACGTCCGGTAAATTCATCGACGATCAGTACCTGGTCATCCTTTACCACGTAATCCTTATCACGGAACATCAGATTATGGGCACGTAATGCCAGAATGATGTTGTGCTGGATCTCCAGGTTCTCGGGATCAGCGAAGTTATCAATGTGGAAGAATCTCTCAACCTTCTCCATACCTGCTGCGGTCAGGTTAATGATCTTATCCTTCTCGTTGACTACGAAGTCTCCGGTCTCTTCCTGTACCACACCCATAATGGCGTCCATCTTGGTCAGTTCCTGTACATCATCACCGCGCTTCATCTGACGTGCCAGCAGATCACACATTTCATATAAAGCGGTAGACTTGCCGCTCTGTCCGGAAATGATCAGAGGAGTTCTCGCTTCATCGATCAGTACAGAGTCCACCTCATCGATGATGGCATAATGCAATCCACGCAGAACCAGCTGTTCCTTGTAAATAACCATGTTATCACGCAGATAATCAAATCCCAGTTCGTTGTTGGTAACATAAGTGATATCACACTTGTAAGCTTCCTGTCTCTCCTCGGAGGTCATGCTGTTCAGTACCACGCCGACCTTCAGTCCCAGGAACTCATGTACCTGACCCATCCACTCCGCATCACGCTTCGCCAGATAGTCATTGACGGTAACAACATGGACACCCTTGCCTTCCAAAGCATTCAGATAAGCGGGAAGGGTAGACACCAAAGTCTTACCTTCACCGGTACGCATCTCTGCGATACGTCCCTGATGCAGGATGATACCACCGATCAGCTGTACTCTGTAGTGTTCCATGTTCAGAACACGCTTTGCAGCCTCTCTTACGGTTGCATAAGCCTCCGGAAGCAGATCGTCCAGAGTCTCTCCCTCGGTCAGACGCTTCTTGTACTCCTCGGTCTTACCCCGCAGTTCCTCATCGGAAAGTGCCTGCATTGTAGGGCGGAGTGCCTCGATCTTGTCCACCAGAGGTTCAATACGCTTCAGTTCTCTGGAACTGTGCGTGCCAAATATCTTCTCAATAACGCTCATTTTTTCCTCGTTTCCGCACCCTTTTGACAATAAAATGTCCATGGGTCTTCGCATAATTCAAAGGTTATTGTAGCAGATTTTCCTCTATGTTTCAACCTTTCTGTGCGCCCGTTGCCGTGAAAAGACTGTAAAAATTTTATGAACAGCTCTCTTCATCTATTCTGTCCCGGAAAATTGACATTCCGGGGAAAAATTATTATAATTGAAATAAGTAGGATTTACGAAAGCACCTGATGATTTTCAGGTTACCGAAAGGCACAAGGATTACGGTCTATGAAGAGATTATCCATCACACAATTGATTCCCGGAATGATTGTTGCAGAAGATGTCTACAATCTGGATCATGAACTTCTGATTCCGAAGGGCACGGTTCTCACGGACAAGCTCATCACGAAGCTGGATCTGTACGGTATTCTCACAATCTTCGCCGAAGATGTACTCCCGGCATCGGATCTTTCTGAAACGGAATCCTCCCACTATGAACGGATCAAAAGTTCTCCGGAATTTCATCTGTTTAAAGAAGATTTTGAGAATGAAGTCGAACTTTTCCGGGAAAATATGAATCTGGTCGTTCAGAAGAATACAGCCCTGGATGTGAAAACTCTGCTGAAAAACACACTTTCCATTGTTTCGAATCATTCCGGCAGCATCAGTATTCTGGATATGCTTCAAAATATGCGGGAATACGATGATTCCACCTATACCCACAGTCTGAATGTGGCACTGATCTGTAATATTCTGGCGGGATGGCTGAAGCTTCCGAAAGAAGACGTGGAACTGGCTACTGCCTGCGGTCTGTTCCATGACATCGGCAAAATGCTGATTCCCTATTCCATTATCGCCAAGCCCGGCAGATTGTCCGAGGAAGAGTTTGCCACGGTAAAAAAACATCCTGCTCTGGGATATGAATTACTGCAGTCTCAGGATGTGGACGTGCATGTGAAAAATGCAGCTCTGATGCACCACGAACGTAGTGACGGCAGCGGTTACCCCTCGAAATTAAAAGGGAACCAGATCGATCCTTATGCACGGATGGTAGCCATTGCGGATGTCTACGATGCCATGACGGCAGCCCGCTGTTACAGAGGACCTTTGTGTCCGTTCTGTGTGATTGAAATGTTCGAAACGGAAGGCTTCCAGAAATACGATGTTTCCATTCTGCTTCCTTTCCTGGAAAACGTGGTAAATTCCTGCCTGCAAAACCGTTGTCTGTTGAACGATGGACGAAAAGTCACAATCATTTACATCAATAAGGAAAAATTGTCCCGCCCTGTAGTACAGTACGGCGAGGAATATATCAATCTGGCAGACCAGCCGGATCTGAAAATTGAAAAGCTGTTGTAAGTTATCATTTGAAAATTATTTTTTACGCACAATTTTGTACCTCTCATTGTACTATAATACAAAGCACTAAAGCATATATTATGTGCCAGTGGCACATGTTTAGCACGGATCGAAGCAAAGCGGAGAAATGGGCTTGAAAATGCGGAGGTACGGAAAGGTATAGGTATTCTATTTATGTCAGACACAATTCATTTGTATGTAAATATGTCCGGAAATACAATTCCGGGCACTTCTTTTGCCACCATCGGAGAAGCATTGGCTTCCCTGCCGGATGTTCGTGCCTCAGAATCCGGAAAGCAGTTCCCGGCTCCCGTTTCGGAGCTGCCGCCGGTGATCCTGCATATCGGTAAAGGAATTTATCGGGAAAAGCTGGTAATCACCCGTCCGAATATTACTTTTGAGGGTACCGGCTGTGACGAGACGATCCTTGTCTATGGAGATGCTGCCTTCGATCTCATGCCGGAGGGGGATAAGCGAGGTACCTTCCGTACTGCTTCCGTCCGGATCGACACTCATGACTTTACTGCCAGAAACCTGACTTTCCAGAACGATTCCGGCTACGGCCACACCGTAGGGCAGGCACTGGCCGTCTATGTGGACGGTGACCGCAATGCCTTTTATAACTGCCGGTTCTTAGGCAGTCAGGATACGATCTTCGATGCCCCCCTGCCATTAAAAGAGGCTCAGCCCGGCGGATTCAAGGGTCCCGGAGAATTCAAGCCCCGGACCATAGGACGCCATTATTATGAAAATTGTTTTATCCAGGGTGATGTGGATTTCATCTTCGGCAGTGGAATCGCCTGGTTTGAGCATTGCACGATCTTCTCCAAGCTGCCCGGAGACCGGATTCCACCGGAAAGTCCGGAGTCTGAAGTAATCTACGGCTATGTGACTGCTGCCTCCACCCCGCAGGAAGAGCCCTACGGCTACGTGTTCCATGAATGCAAATTAGAGAGCGACTGCCCGCCCAATTCCATCTATCTGGGACGTCCCTGGAGAGAATGGGCAAAGACAGTGTTCCTGCACTGTGAACTGGGTGCACATATCCACCCCGCCGGCTGGCAGGACTGGAAAAAGCCCCACGACCACTTTTACTACGGAGAATACAACTCCTACGGCCCCGGTGCCTCCCCTGCCACCCGCGCCGACTTCTCCCACCAACTGACGGATGCGGAAGCTGCGGAGTATACCGTGGAACGTGTGATGAAGGGTTGGGAGCCACAGACATTCTGAACCTTTGCGTGAAATGCTTTTTCGAGCATTCAAACCGTCCGATGCGGTCCATTGTGAAAGGAGTTCCGACATTTATGTATGGAGAAGAATTGTCTCGTCAACTGGCACTGGATTACTGCTGTAGTCCCGCAGATGTTGCTGATTCGGAGAACCATTTTTCAATTTATGCTCCACAGGAAGGACGCCGCCGCTTTCAGGAGGCTTTGATCCGTGGCTTGAAAATTGCTGTCGTCAATGGGAAATTATTATTTACCGGTTCCGAAGAAATTGTTGCAGAATGTAGAAAGCGTTATGCCAATGTAACCGGTGAATGGTTCTTCGATGCGAAAAGACTTCGGGAAATAGAAGAACTGCTGTTGCCGTTCCACCTCCGTGTTGCGCAGGCGCATCCTTTTTTTCTGCCGGAAGCCGATGTCATGCCTTCCTTTGGCATTCCTTTGCCAGATGCGTCTGATGCTCTCGCCTTCGATTTGATTCGGTATGACCAAAATGCCATTCTGCAGTTCCGGGAAGCCAACCGCTTTGATGAGGCATTTGCCTTCGATCCCTATGCCCCGGATGTTCTGGGTATTGCCGCAGCAAAAGACGGACAGATCCTTGGCATGGCCGGTGCCAGTGCCGATAGTCCTCTGTTCTGGCAGATTGGTATCAATGTTGATTCCCATGCTGTCGGAATGCATGTGGGTTCTACTCTGGTAAGACTTCTGGCGCAGGATATCATCGCTCAAGGTGCCGTTCCCTATTACGGCACAAGCATGTCACATATTGCCTCCCAACGGGTCGCCCACAGAGCCGGATTTGCTGTGGCGTGGGCGGAATTGGTTGCGGAGGAAATAAAGTAAATGGAAAGTTAGTAAAGAAATGCTATCAAATCCCCGTAGCCCTTGGCAAGG
>ENA-UAMB01001771-UAMB01001771.1-human-gut-metagenome-genome-assembly--contig:-NODE-1771-length-9961-cov-10.296689_pt1 | contig 9961 bp, 7 predicted proteins | sample MGYA00243707_ERZ654484 | MGnify/ENA primary metagenome ERZ654484 (study PRJEB26926, sample SAMN06164464) | human gut metagenome | biome: ENVO:00009003; feature: ENVO:2100002; material: ENVO:00002003... | reverse complement strand
TCTTCGGATTTTCCATAATGGCTTGTGCAAGTCCCAAACGCTGCCGCATACCTAGGCTGTATTTGCGGACGTGTCGCTTTAGTTCGGGATCAAGTCTCACCTGTTTCATACTGCTTTTTATCTCATCTTTGCCGATCTTGTTGTTCAGCCCCGCAAGAAGTTTGAGATTTTTGTATCCACTGTAATACGGTATAAACCCAGGTGCGCCAATTGCGGCACTCCCACTAAACGAAAAGTTACGGTATGTATAGTCGATATTGCGGTATTGAAGATAATATTGGTAAACTTTGAATGATAAAAACGTTTATTATGTAGCTTATTACTTTGTAGGATCATGGGTTATAAACTGCCTCCGCTCAAAATGGCAGGACGGATTTTATGTGATAGCAAACAGCTATATTTCGGTATAATATAAAGGCTATGCTCTCCGTAACCATATGTGTACGGAAGGCATAGACCTGATTTTTTCTTTTCAGATGCTTATTCAGTTTTCTCCGCAAGGTTCACTATCTTCTTGCCCTGTTTCTCAGCATATTGTATCGTGCGGTATGCTACGCCGCTTTTGTGCTGAATACAGCATATCACAAGGTCGGCACGGTCTATCATGCTCCGATTTCGGACTTGGATAGCGGACTTCGGGTGTGCTTCGGACGATTCGGCACACACCTCAACTTCATCATAATAGTCAAGGTACTCTTTTTCGTTGGCACGGTACTCCGCTTTCATATATGGCAGGACAAGTGTAAAATGGGTATTGCCGTAATTGTAACTGCGGACAGCTCGCTTAATGGCAGCAGAAGCAAGCAAATCAAAATTTCCGTTCCATCCGATCAGGAAGTCAACATACTCTTTCTGCGTTATCAGGTCATGCAGGAGCTTGTCAAGGCGTTCTTCTATCTCCGTTCCACGCTCTATGTATCTATGCCCGAAAAAGCTGACAGTGTAGATGTTCATAACTTAATTCCTTCATATAATACTATATACATAGTAGCATTGAATATGTATATTGTCAAGAGGTAACAATCAAGATAGAATATTATTGAGGGGTGATGTTATGGACGGCTCTAAATCGGTCATTACGTCATTACAATAAAGGAATATGGTAAGATCAGCATACACCTGAAAGAGATAATGGACAGCAAAGGTATCACACGGAACTACCTTGCAAGGATCTCCAATACTCGCTTTGAGGTCATCAACAAGTGGTACAATGGTGTTGTAGAAAAAATGGACTTGGATATTCTCGCCCGTATCTGCTATGTGTTGGAATGTTCTCCTGCCGATATAATCAAATATGATAAACAGTGAAGCGTTTTAGCCTTATGGGTTGAGACGCTTTTTGTATTTTTCTCGGTGAAAACGGAGAAAAAACTCGATTTGATGATTGACTAATTGTGCAGTTTTTGCTATAATTATAGGATAGATAGTAACTATTTGATAGCATACTAAACGAAAGCGAGTTATGACTTATGATAGATAATAAGAAAGAGCAGGAACGTGCTGAGCTGCACCGCACGATATGGGGAATCGCTAACGATCTGCGTGGCAGCGTAGACGGCTGGGACTTCAAGAATTATGTTCTTGTTATGCTGTTTTACCGCTATATCTCGGAAAATCTGACCAACTATATCAATGCAGGAGAGATTGAAGCAGGCACTCCCGATTTTGATTATACAAAGCTGTCGGACGATGAAGCGGAAACTGCCCGTGAGGATATGGTGCAGACTAAGGGCTTTTTCATTCTGCCGTCACAGCTTTTCTGTAATGTACTTGCAAAGGCTGATTCGGACGAAAACCTCAATGAAACACTTGAGGGCATATTCCGCAGCATTGAAGGCTCTGCCCAGGGCTGTGAGAGCGAGGACGATTTCAAGGGGTTGTTCGACGATTTCGATGTGAACAGCAACAAGCTCGGCGGAACTGTCGCAAAGCGTAACGAACGCCTTGTAAAGTTGATGAATGGTGTCGCTTCTATGCAGCTCGGTGATTATCAGGAGAACTCCATTGATGCGTTCGGTGATGCCTATGAGTATCTCATGGGTATGTACGCTTCAAATGCAGGCAAGTCCGGCGGTGAGTATTACACTCCGCAGGAGGTTTCCGAACTGCTCACACGGCTTGCAACGGCAGGAAAAACTGAGGTCAACAAGGTCTATGATCCTGCCTGTGGTTCGGGTTCGCTGTTGCTGAAAGCCGCCAAAATTCTTGGAAAAGACAAGGTGCGTCAGGGCTTTTTCGGGCAGGAGATCAACATTACTACATACAACCTCTGCCGTATCAATATGTTCCTGCACGATATCGACTACGATAAATTCAATATTGCTCATGAGGATACGCTGACAGAGCCGCAACACTGGGACGATGAGCCGTTTGAGGTCATTGTATCAAATCCCCCGTACTCGATCAAGTGGGAGGGCGACGCTAACCCTCTGCTGATAAACGATCCCCGTTTCTCGCCTGCGGGTGTGCTTGCTCCGAAGTCAAAGGCTGACCTTGCTTTCATTATGCACTCACTTTCGTGGCTTGCGAATAACGGTGCCGCTGCTATAGTATGTTTTCCCGGCGTGATGTATCGTGGCGGTGCAGAAAAGAAAATACGCAAGTATCTGATCGACAACAACTTTGTTGACTGTATTATTCAGCTCCCTGACAATCTGTTTTACGGCACTTCTATCGCAACCTGTATTATGGTGCTGAAAAAGAACAAGACCGCAAACAGCACACTTTTCATTGATGCTTCAAAGGAGTGCGTCAAGGTCACGAACAACAACAAACTGACCGAGGAGAATATCTCAAAGATCGTGGCAGCCTTCACCGAACGCACAGACAGCGAATACTTCTGCCGTCTTGTGCCTAATTCTGAAATTGCCGAGAATGACTATAATCTGTCCGTTTCGACTTATGTTGAGCAGGAGGACACAAGAGAGGTCATCGACATTGCGGTGCTGAATGCGGAGATCGCTGAGATCGTCAAGCGTGAAGACGTGCTGAGGGCAGAGATAGACCGCATTATTGCAGAGATCGGAGATTGATTTATGACTGATGTATTAAAAAACTATGGATTTTGGCTCTCAGTTATAACAGTTTTGGCAGCAGTTATTGCACTTTTTCAATCACATAAACAAGTCAAAATCAGTAATAGGCAAGCACTTTTAGACAGAAGAATCAACAAGTTTTTATTGTTTAAAGATTTATTAGCAAATTATAGTAATAGTATAACCTTGTTGGAAGAATCTATTTTAAGTCAAGATGTTGAATTTCCTTTTATTTATCTGACTAATTGCTCTTCATTAGAAATGATTGCTAATGTGATGAAAAATCCTTTATCGCATGAAGAAAAAAACTTTTTTCTAACTAAATGTGAAGAATTGGAAAAAAGTGCTATTGAAGTTGAACTAATATTTAAAAGCTCTGTATCCAAATATATGGCTGAATTTATTATAGTTTATAAAAAACTATTACAAGCGATGCATCGTCAGCAAATTGCTTTAAATGGCTTAAAAGATAACAACTTTGATCAAAAATCTTGTATGTCGCTTGATATATTTCAAGAAAAAGTGCATGATTGGGCTGAAAAAAACAAATTATACGAAACAGCAGACACATTAAAAAAACTATATCAACTTATAAATGATAGAGAAGTTGAAAAGAAAATTAGAAAAGAGATTAGCTTAATATAGGTGATAACAATGACCAAACTTGAACAACTTATAAAAGAGCTTTGCCCTAACGGAGTGAAGTATGTTGCAATAAAGGACTATTTCACAAGGTTGAAAGGTACACCAATAACTGCTGGCAAGATGAAAGAAATAGAATCGCCTGACGGTGAAATTAGAATATTTGCAGGCGGCAAAACAGTAATCAACGCACACGAAAAAGATATTCCAAATGCAAATATAACAAGAGTTCCTGCGGTGTTGGTGCAGTCAAGAGGGGTTATTGACTTCATATATTACGAAAAGCCCTTTACATTTAAGAATGAAATGTGGGCATATACTGCTGAAAATAAAATCACTGTAAAATATTTGTACTATTTTTTACAGAATAATACGCAGCATTTCAGAGATTCGGCTTCTGGAATGGGCTCTCTCCCTCAGATTTCACTTCATGTTACAGAGGACTTCAAAATCCTTGTACCGCCTTTGGAGGTACAGGCTGAAATTGTCAAAATCCTTGACAATTTCACAGAGCTTACAGCAGAGCTTACAGCAGAGCTTACAGCTCGCAAAAAGCAGTATGAATACTATCGTGACCTCCTGTTAGACTTTGGTGTCCATGGGGGGGCGACAAGTGAGTGTAAATGGCGAACAATCAAGCTTGGAGATATTGGTAAAATATCTATGTGCAAACGTATTATGAAGTCTGAAACTTCTCCTGACGGTGATATTCCGTTCTATAAGATAGGTACTTTCGGCGGAGAGCCTAACGCCTATATTTCCAGAGAAACCTTTGAAAAATATAAATCTATGTATTCGTTTCCGAAAAAAGGCGATATATTAATTTCTGCTGCTGGTACTATTGGCAGAACAGTAGTGTATGACGGTGAACCGGCGTATTATCAGGATTCAAATATAGTATGGATAGATAATGATGAAACTAAGGTGATAAACCGTTATCTTTATTATGTTTATCAATTATCGCCGTGGCAGATTTCGACTGGCGGTACTATTGCAAGACTTTACAATGATAACATTGCTAATGCTAAAATCAATATACCGTCAATCAAGGAACAAGAACGAATAGTATCAATCCTCGACCGCTTTGACAAGCTCTGCAACGACATTTCCGAGGGCTTGCCTGCGGAGATCGAAGCAAGACGGAAACAGTATGAGTATTATAGGGATAAACTTCTTTCCTTTAAGGAGCAGTAAATGGCACAAAACAAGCCTACGACCGATGAACACTATATTCCTCAGTGCTACCTGAAACAGTTTTCCTCGGACGGAGAACGCATATACCAATACGATGTTTTATCGGGCAAGCAAACTCCCGTGCCTGTTCCTACAAAAAGTGTGTGCTATCAGAAACACCTTTATGAGTTTAGGGATAGTTCGGGAGCTTTTGCATACAGAAATCTGATAGAAAAGAGCTTTGGTATCTATGAGGGAGAATTCGCCAAAACTTTTCGTTCTATCATCTCAAAATCTCGAATCGAAGTCAATTATCACACATTATGCTTTTTGTCCCCGAAAGAAAAAGCATTATTGGTATTCTTTCTCTCGACGATGATCGTTAGAAATCCCGATATATTACAAACCGCTCAGGAAACAGCATTAGAGTTTTTCGGAGACCAGATAACAGAAATATCAGCGAGAAATCTTGCACTGCAAACTTGCTTGCCGATATATAAGGCTCTCGATACTGAGGAAAGAAACCTCCTAAACCCTGTTATGTGGTTCTTTGAGGATATGTCATTCCAGATCGGTGTGGCTGATTCAGAGGTGTTTTTTACAAGCGATAGCCCTGTTATCTTATTTGGGACAAATCAGCCGGTCAAACTCGACGAGGTAATAATGCCTATATCACCCAATATAGTGCTGTTTATGAAACCTTATGATAATACAAGGAGAGGCTTTTATAACCGCCTAACGGAGTTAAGACCAGAAGATATAAAATATGTCAATAAAGCTGTTGTGACACACTGCAAACGGTGGATTTATTCTCAAATTCCATTGACTGATAAACAAATAAAATGGATAACAAAAGAGCGAGCATCATACTGATTGTGTCAATAATAATAGTCAAAATAAATCTATGAAGGAAATACATGGGGGTAGCTATGCGATTAAGCGATATATTAAGTAAAGAACCTATGAAAGAATTTATTGCTGTAGATAATTTTGCTCCGAAAAATTCTGCTCAAATAGGAAAAAGTTATAAAATTGAAGTTGGAAAAGTTTTTCTTAATCAGAAGTGCAATAATTGTAATCAGGTTCATCAATTCTATTCGGATGAAATACTATACTTTATGCCTATTAACGCCGACTTACTAAGCATTGATTGTCGGTTAACTTGTCAATATTGTGGTAAGACCTCTGTGCCGGTATGGTTTTTGATTCAGGTTGAAGGAATGAGTATGACTAAGGGGCAGAAAAGTGTGAATATATTGTCTACTGCTAAAGTCAGATTACTACATAGGCATTTTAAATATTCATCAGAAGTTGAGCCGGAACCTCTAAAGTATAAAAAGGAGTATTCTGATTTACTTATTAAGGCTGATCAGGCTTACTATGATCAATTAGGTGCAGGTGCTCTGGTATATTTAAGAAAGCTATATGAAATGGTAACGGTTGATGTCGCAAAAGATAACGGCGTCGCATACCAGGACAGAAACGGAAAAACGCTAAACTTTCGGGAGTTGCTTACAAGAGTAAATGGTCAATGTTCAATCATTCCACAAGAGTTCTCAGCTAACGGTTATCAGCTATTTAGCGAATTAAGTGATATTGTTCATAGTAGTTCAACTGACGAAGAAGTTGGAATGAAAAAGTATACATCTCTTAGAAGGTTGATAGTTGGAATACTTGATAATATTGATGATAAACGAAAAAAAGAAGAGTTAACAGCAGCAACAAGAGAATTGTCTTGGTCGGTTTAAGGAGGAACATAATGTCGTATATTAATATTATATCCCAATCGAATGAGAATACAGTAGTAACAGAGTATACTCCTGAACCTCGAAGTGCAGATACATACCAAAGTGAAACTGAGCTTGAAAAGAAATTTATTCATCGCCTTGAAGAATTAGGATATGAATATCTTTCTATTCACAATGAAAGCGCTTTAGTTGATAATCTTCGTCACCAGATTGAAAAGCTGAATAATTATGTGTTTTCAGACGATGAATGGAGCTTGTTCCTTAATACTGTAATAGCTAATAATAACGAAGGTATCGTTGAGAAAACAAAGACGATACAGGAAGATAGCGTAAAGGTCTTGAAACGTGATGACGGCACGTCGAAAAATATCACGCTGATCGACAAGAAGAATATCCACAACAATCATCTGCAAGTTATCAATCAGTATGAGGTCGATACTGGAAAACGGCAGAATCGCTATGATGTGACGGTGCTTGTCAACGGCTTTCCACTTGTGCATATCGAACTGAAAAGACGTGGTGTGCCTATCCGTGAAGCGTTCAACCAGATAGACCGCTATCAGCGTGACAGCTTTTGGGCAGGCTCAGGGCTGTTTGAGTATGTGCAGATATTTGTTATTTCCAACGGTACGAATACGAAATATTACAGCAACACTACTCGTTTCAATGCCGTGAAAGAAGCGGGCAAGTCTAAGAAAAAGACCAAAACAAGCAATTCCTTTGAGTTTACGAGCTTTTGGGCTGATGCGAGCAATAAGGTCATTCCTGATCTTGTGGACTTTACAAAGACTTTTTTCGCAAAGCATACTATCCTCAATATACTGACAAAATACTGCATTTTCACAAGCGAAAATCTGCTGCTCGTTATGCGTCCGTATCAGATCGTTGCAACAGAGAGAATACTCAACCGTATAGAAATTGCCAATAACTACAAGAAATACGGCTCTGTTGCAGGCGGTGGATATATCTGGCATACAACAGGTTCGGGCAAAACCTTGACCTCGTTCAAGTCGGCTCGACTGGCTTCAAAGCTCGAATATATCGACAAGGTGCTGTTTGTCGTTGACCGTAAAGACCTTGACTATCAGACGATGCGTGAGTATGACCGTTTTGAAAAGGGTGCCGCCAACAGCAATACCTCGACTACGGTTCTGAAAAGACAGCTCGAAAATCCTGACTGCCGTATCATCATCACTACCATTCAGAAACTCGCTACATTCATCAAAAAGAATAATACCCACGAAGTCTATGACAAGCGCGTAGTCATAATCTTTGATGAGTGTCATAGAAGTCAATTTGGTGATATGCACCAGGCAATTACCAAGAAATTCAAGAAGTATCACCTATTCGGCTTTACAGGTACGCCTATATTTGCTATCAATTCGGGTACAAGCAAAAATCCGAACCTACGCACCACGGCACAGGCTTTCGGAGATCAGCTTCATTCCTATACGATCGTTGACGCTATCAATGACAAGAATGTTCTTCCGTTCCGTGTGGACTATATCAAAACTATGGACAAAGAAGAAGATATCGAAGATGTCAAAGTATGGGACATTGACCGTGAAAAGGCATATATGTCCCCGAAACGTATCTCACTTGTGACCGAATATATCTTAGACCACTTTGACCAAAAGACCTACCGTAAGGCTTTTGAGCGCACATACAGCTATAACGTGCTGACAAATGTTTCAGAGGTGGCTGATGCGAAAAAGCGTGAGCAGGTGCAGGAGATCAAGCAGAAACAGCGTGTTAGCGGTTTCAACTCCATATTTGCGGTATCCTCGGTGCAGGCTGCCAAGCTCTACTATGAGGAATTTCTGAAACAGATGACTGCTCACCCCGAAAAATCTTTGAAAATAGCGATAATATACAGCTACGGAGCGAATGAGGAAGATCCCGACGGTATCCTTGATGAAGAAAATCCCGAAGATACCTCTGCACTCGATTCCACTTCAAGAGATTTCCTTGAAAAAGCTATCAGTGACTATAACAAGCAGTTCAACACCAATTACGATACGTCAAGCGACAAGTTTCAAAGTTACTATAAGGACGTTTCACTCCGTATGAAGAATAAGGAGCTTGACCTACTGATTGTAGTCAATATGTTCCTGACAGGCTTTGATGCAACTACACTCAATACGCTGTGGGTAGATAAAAACCTGAAAATGCACGGTCTGATACAGGCGTACAGCCGTACTAACCGCATACTCAACTCTATCAAAACATTCGGCAATATCGTATGTTTCAGAGCATTGCAGAAGCGGACGGACGCTGCTATCTCCCTTTTTGGAGATAAAGAAGCCGGCGGTATTGTGACCTTGCAGAGTTTCGGTGATTATTACAACGGCTATGAGGACAGCAAGGGCAAGCACGTTGACGGCTATGTGGATATGATAGACAAGCTGCTGAAAGATTTTCCGCTTGACGAACCGCAGATCATAGGAGAAGAACGGCAGAAGGAGTTTATAGCTCTACTCGGCGCTATCCTGCGTATGCGTAATCTGCTTGTGAGCTTTGATGAGTTTGAGGGCAGAGAGATCATCTCGGATAGAGATTTTCAGGACTACCTCGGACGGTATCAGGACTTGCGTGACGAATGGGCTGAACGCCGTAAAAAAGGTGAGCTGACCGATATTGACGATGATATTGTCTTTGAAATAGAGCTTATCAAGCAGATAGAGATCAATATCGACTATATTCTTATGCTTGTAACAAAGTATCACGACAGTCATTGTACGGATAAGGAAGTGCTTATCACCATTCAGAAGGCGGTTGATTCCAGCCCTGAGCTGAGAAGCAAGAAAGACCTTATCGAGAATTTCATTAACGGCATTAACGATGTAGATGATGTAATGAATGAGTGGCATAGCTATGTCGCTGAGGAGCGTGAAAAGGCACTTGTCACTCTTATCACAGAAGAAAAGCTCAAAGATGCTGAAACAAGAGCATTTGTTGATGGTGCTTTCCGTGACGGCGGTATCAAGACAACAGGTACGGACATAGACAAAATACTGCCTGCCGTGTCCCGTTTCGGCGGTGGAGGCGGCCACCGCAAGGCGAAGAAAGAAACAGTCATTGAGAAGCTAAAGGCTTTCTTTGAACGATTTTGGAATATAGGCTGATTGCAGTCCAATAGCCCAAAGTCTAATGACACACTCGCTTTCCGTTACGCTGAGGTTCAGATCGGCATTATGGCGTGCAACAAAATAACTGCCTGAATAACAGACAAAGACCTGAGATTAGCTAATAAGCATTTCTCAGGTCTTTTCTTTTCAGGCGGTTAGTTTTCCGCTCCGCAGGCTTGGAATAATCCTGTATAATAAAACTTGACACATACAAAACAATCAAAGTATAATAAAA
>ENA-UAMB01001769-UAMB01001769.1-human-gut-metagenome-genome-assembly--contig:-NODE-1769-length-9981-cov-4.411747_pt1 | contig 9981 bp, 4 predicted proteins | sample MGYA00243707_ERZ654484 | MGnify/ENA primary metagenome ERZ654484 (study PRJEB26926, sample SAMN06164464) | human gut metagenome | biome: ENVO:00009003; feature: ENVO:2100002; material: ENVO:00002003... | reverse complement strand
ACACTCTGGCATCCCTGCCATACATTTTCCAGAATATTCCCCAGAAGGGAACAAAGTTCCATATCCGTAATTGAAAAAGTCATCTCCGACGGAAGGGTGATTTTCCAGTTCCGCCGGATCTGCGCATCATCCATAAGAGAAGCATAGTAGGAAAACAGTGCGTTTAACGGAAGATTGGAACAATAATGCACAGGCTGTCTGGGAAGTTCCTCCACGCAGCCCAGAAGATGCTCTGTCAACTGCTCATAATTTCCGGACACCGCCATCTCCGCCAGACTGTGAAGCTGCTGTCGGAAGTCGTGGCGAAGTCTTGCAGACTCAGCAATGTACTGCTGCTGTGCATGATACTGGCTTTCCTGCATCTCCAGAAAGCGGATCCGCTCAGTATTCTCCGCATTGCGGATCAGATTCAATGCCACCTGATAAAAGATAATATAGATAGTAAGAATCAGGATCAGCGCCAGGAAATGATAGCCGATGTAAAAGGAGAAGACCCGGTTTACATGCATGGTCTCATAGTACTTGGGCTGGATAATCACATTCATACAGGTAAAGATCAGGGGGATCGGAAGGGTGGCCAACCATACGTTGGGCGAGGAGATATTGTCAACCAGAAACCCCAGAATATGCCGGAAAAACCAGGAAAACAGCAACAGGAACAAAAAGCTGATTGCTAACTGCCACCCGTTGGCAACGATACAGGAATCTGCCAGGTATGCTGTGGGATGCACACGGGAATCAATGGCTACTGCAATATTTGCGGGAAAAGACATCAATGCAATGTCAAACAGATAGATGGGCAGATCCACGCTTACGGGCACCGTAGATACCTTGTGGTAGCACAGATACAGTACCGCCATTACCGGAAAAAGTATATAGTTTACGGGAATTCCTGTTATTGTCACGATCCATCCGCAGAAAGGGATCAGGAATCCCAGCGCCAGAGCCATCAGCCCCGCAATTTTCACAACAGAAAACCGCAGCTTGTTTTTCAAAGGAAGAATGGCGAGAATGGCGGCAGGGATCAGTACTGCAAACTGTAAAATTTCAGAGAGAAAAGTCATGGACGCAGGCTCCTTTCCGCAGCCTCCTGATGGAGTTTGGCAAAGTCATAATTTCGCCAGATCTGGACTAGCTGCTTTTGATTCCGGAGGGTGATGGGAACCCGCATGCCGTTTTGCAGCAGACATTCCTGCGCAGTAAACCCGCTCACATGATCGAGATTGACCAGAATGCCGCGGCTTACCAGAAGAAAATTGTCCTGATCCGCAAACCGGGTAGTGAAGGAGACAAAGGACTTCGATACCGGGTATTCCATTCCATCCGAACTCACAATGATGGTGGAGTGGCCTTGGGAACGCAGCACACAAATATCACTGCAGAGAAGATGTACCTGTATGCCGCCGGAAAGAAAAGAAAAAGAATCTTCCTGCTTTGGCAATCGCTTCAAAATATCGTTGAGACATTTTACGAAATCATCCTGCAGGATGGGTTTTAAGAGATAATCAAAAGCGTGGGTGGAAAAGGCGTCCCCCATGTGTTCCGGGCTGGTGGTGAGAAAGACCAGAAAGGAATGGGAGTCCTGCGTGCGCATCTGTTTCGCAGCCTCGATTCCCGTCATTCCGTCCATATAAATGTCCATGAACACCACATCGTAATTCATGGGAACAAAGGCGGCAAGAAACTCCTCCCCACTGGTAAACACGTCTGTTGTAAAAGAAATCATTCGTTCACGGCAGAATTCGGAGAGCATGTCGTCGATGCGCTTCCGTTCCTCCGCCTGATCTTCGATCAGTGCAAATCGCATTCTTATCCACTCCTGTCTTGTCCATTATAACATAGAACAAAAGCTGAGTATACTGTCAGCCCCAGCAATTCCATACATTTTCAGAGCATTAAAAGTATGCGGAAATCGGCTGTTTTCCCGAAAATGAAATTTGTGCAAAATAACCAATTTGAGTTTTTACCGATCCCTTGAGTGCTCTTAGCCTAGTGTCCTTAGCCTAGTGTCCTTAGAGTGTCAGGGGCAGGGTCGATTCATGACATATTTGGGTCGATTCATGCAGGGAGAATTATTTTTTCATACACTATGGTACAATGAACTTACAGTAAAAAGTAACAGTATCCGAAGCAGATTACATGACATGAAAGGCGAATTCCGGTGCAGAGACGCAGAATGGACCGGATAGAGGGAAATGATCGTTGTAGTCGGACAGAATCCCTGCGGAAATGACGTTTGCTGATTAACGGAGGTGCATTTATGAAGAAAAGGTTATTGAGTGTCGTTCTGGCATTTACTCTGTGCTTTGGCATGATGCCGGCAACGGTGCTGGCTGAAGAGATGGGGAGTGCCGAAATGGTGGTGACAGCCCATGGAGAACAGGTGGCGGTGATGGCTGCGAATAGTACCCATGAGGGAGATGCGGCAGGAAATACTGTAAGTGGTGATTCGGTAATCCCCGGTGGCGTCAGTGCTACGTCCCTGATGAGTAATGACGGCATTGCGGTAGTGGCAGACGATAAGGCAGAGACCGTGGTGGCGAAGCTTGGAGATCAAAATTATACGGATATGGCAACAGCGCTGAAGGAATGGCAGGATAATGGTGGTAAACTGGAGCTGCAAAATGGGGACAAAAATTCTGGAGTGTATTATGATGTTGGTATAGTAACATGGAGCTTCCAAAACGCTCAGGGAACGCTCGATCTGAATGGTGTGTGTATAAGCGGTAGTATCACATTATCGGGGTCATCCAAATATCCTCTGAAAATCTTGGACAGCAAAGAAAAAGTGAGTCCTAATGGCGCACTTCGAGGCCTGACGGTTGAGAAAGGTGCGGAGCTGACGCTGACGGATGGCGGCTATATTAGTCCATTGACTGTGGAAGATGGTGCAGAAGATGGTATTAAACTTATGGGCGGCAAGGTGGCAGAACTGACATGCCAAGCCCCCGTCTACCATCTGCTTCCGGAAGGTTATGCCCTGATGAATGGCAATCTTACGGTAGGTCCTACAACGGTGATAACTGAGAAGAGAGCCGCATTCATGGTGAAGGATACCCAAATTACTAATGTCACCGGCGACAGAACAGGCAGCGTTGCATACGGCGAGCATAAAATCCCCTTTGCAATCTCTGTGCCAACCAATGACAGCAAAATCGGGCGAATGGCATTTGAGTGGTATCTTGTGAAGGAGAATGGCACGACAGCACTACTGGCAATGAGCGGTGATACATGGAGTAGGAACGGTGCTTACAGTTATGATGTTACGATTGACGGCAGTGCCAATGAAGAATGGAAGGGCTTAGAGATTAATAAACCCTACAATATCATTTGTGTGAGCATTGGCAAGGAGGAAGACGGCGCCTATCGGTGGCAGACACCCTTGAAGGGCTTTCAGCTTACTATCACCCCGGCAAGCCTGAACAGTGAAAATACGCAGGTGGAGATCACAAATGCAAATGCTCTTGTGTACACCGGCAATCCGCTGACAGCGGCGGTCAAAGTGGCCTACAACGGGACAGAACTGACAGAGGGTCAGGACTATACGGTCAGCAGCAACACCGGCACAGATGCAGGAACATATACGCTGACCATTACGGGACAGGGCAATTACGGAGGAAGCGTAGAAAAAGTATTTACCATAGCACCGACAGACAAGCTGATGGTAGAGGGTACGGCAGAAGCCGGAGCGGTTTACGGTACGAGGATTTCGGATATCGCCATCAGCGGTCTGACAGTCAGGTCGAATAATACCGTAGTGGATGGTTCCTGGAAGTTCACCGGACGGGAGATTCCGGCTGCAGGCACGACCACGGCATATACCGCTGTTTTTACTCCTGAGAGCAGTAATTATAAGCAGATCAAGTGGCAGATCAAACCGAACATCCGCAAAGCGGCTGCCTGTACGCTGGCAGATATCCCCGTCAGTGTGAAGTATAACGTGACCGCAGGCGAGACATCGATTGGTAATGCCGGTATGCCCGCTGACGCAGGCACGCTGGTCTTTGCAAAAGGCGGTACAGCAGGTAAGACCGGTTCCGTGACGATTACGGATTGGAACATAGATACAGACACCGGTAAGGTGACCTACACACTGGAAGGTGGTGCTGCGGGCGATACAGTGACTCTGCCCGTGACTGTTACATCTGCCAATTATGAGACGACCACCGTCAAAGTAAAGATTACGCTGACGGACAAAGAAGCGCAGTCGGCACTGGCCGTTACCGGTGGAACCACCGTGGAATATGGTCAGACCCTGCAGCTTGGCATCAATGGCGGCTCCGGCACAGGAAATGTGACATATACGGTAACCAATGGGGATGGTCAGGCAGGCATTGATGCCACTGGCAGACTGATTCCCACAAAAGTGGGAACTGTTATCGTTACGGCGACCAAGGCCGGGGACGATGATTACAATGCCGTCACCAGCGGACCTGTGACCATTACCATCACAAAAGCAGCTTCCACCGGTACTCCCGGATATACCGGCATCACCACTGACGGCCAGACCTTAAGGGATGCAGATCTGAGAATTAGTGGAGGCTCCCTGCATCCCACAGCCGGACGACTGGAGTGGATTGATGATGCGGGCAATGTCCTGCCGGATACCACAGTGGTGGAAGCCAATAAGACCTATTTGTGGCGTTATACTCCTGAGGATACCAACTATGCGCCTCTGACAGGTTCCGTTGTGTTGTATCCTGTATCTAATCGTGGGGATAGCTCCGATGTCCCGGATACTCCATCCTATACGCCGGCTCCTGCGGTACCCGATACCGGTGACAGCAGTTCGGATGACGATGATGATGACGATACCCCTGCTGTTTCCAACAGCAGTAACAGCACTACCGCAGGGCAGCCATCTGCAGGCCCGGCAGCCTTGGACTACGCCATCAAACGTGGTGATACCCTTGGAGCGATCGCAAGAAAATACGGATGCACCGTTGCCGAACTCGTAGCAGCCAACAGCGATCTGATCAAGAATCCGAACCGGATCCATATAGGCTGGAAACTGAAGATCCCGCAGCACAGGACTACAGGAACAACGGCAGCTCCGACGGACAATAACAATTCAGACGCTTATATTATCAAGCCCGGCGATACCCTCTGGGCAATCGCCAGAAGATATGGCTGCACCATCGCAGACATAATCAAATGGAATAACAAGCTGGTCACCGTACCGGATCGGATCCGTGTAGGCTGGCAGCTGAAAATACCAGTAAAGTAATAAATACACCGCTCCTGCCAACAGATTTGTAATCTGATGCCGGGAGCGGTTGCATTTTCCACATAAAAATGCGAAAATATAGGATAATGCATTGATTGCAAGGAAGTAAGGAGAAAGCTATGTATATTATCGCAGGGCTGGGAAATCCCGGCAAAGAATATGAAAATACGAGACATAATATCGGTTTTGATGTCATAGACAGATTAGCAGAGGAAGAAAATATCGCCGTCATGGAGAGCAAGCATAAGGCGCTGATCGGCAAGGGTTACGTGGCGGGACAGAAGGTGATCCTGGCGAAGCCCCAGACCTTCATGAACCTAAGCGGCGAGAGCATCCGGGAGATCGTGGACTATTATAAGGTGGATGATACTGCGGAACTGATCGTGATCTCCGACGACATCAGCCTGGATGTGGGACAGCTCCGCATTCGCAAAAAGGGCAGCGCCGGCGGACACAACGGTCTCAAGAATATCATCAAAATGTTAGGGCATGATACTTTTATCCGCGTGCGCATGGGCGTGGGAGAGAAGCCGAAGAACTTCAATCTGGCAGACTATGTGCTGGGACATTTTCCAGCAGAGGAACGTAAGGTTATGGATGAAGCGGCTAAGACAGCGGCAGAAGCTATCCGTATGATCATCACCGAGAATGCGGACGCAGCCATGAATCATTTTAACAGTAAGAAAGCGTAACGGTTGTATAGTAAGAGGAAACGAAAATGCAGGCACTGATTGCGCCACTGAAAGAACTGGCGGAATATGACGAGATCCGCAAAGTCGTAAGACAGGGAAAAGGAACGGTTGCCCTGTCCGGCTGTGTGGATTCGCAGAAACTTCATATGATCTATGGACTCAGCGATGGCGTGAAATACAAGGTCATCGTTACTTATAATGACTTAAAAGCCAAAGAGATATACGAGGAATACCGTTTTTATGACAGGAATGTCATGCTGTATCCGGCGAAGGATCTGATCTTTTTCCAGGCGGATATCCACGGTAACCAGCTTGTGCAGGAGCGGATCAGGACCTTGCGCAGAGTCGTGGAGGGGAAGCCTGTCACTATCGTCACTACCTACGCAGCGCTGATGACACCGCAGGTGCTGTGGGAAGAAAATGACATCATCCGCACCGAGCGTGGCGGCAGTCTGGATGAGAGTAAACTGGCATCCCGGCTGGTGGCCATGGGATATGAGAAGGCTTATCAGGTGGAGAGCCCGGGACAGTTCTCCATCCGCGGCGGCATCGTGGATATTTTTGACCTGACGGAGGAGAACCCCTACCGTATCGAACTGTGGGGAGATGAGGTGGAGTCCATCCGCAGTTTCGACATCTTGAGCCAGCGTTCCATTGAGAAGCTGGAGAGCATCACAGTCTACCCGGCCACAGAATTCGTACTGTCGGAAGAACAGATCCGCAAGGGCATCACAAAGCTTGAGAAGGAAGCTGCAAAGCAGGAAAAGATATTCCGAGATGCCCACCAGCCGGAGGAGGCTCACAGGATCGCCACACAGGTCAGTGAACTGAAAGAACAGCTGCTGGAATTCCAGAGTAAGATCAATCTGGAAGGCTACATCCGTTATTTTTATGAAAATACGGTAACCATGCCGGAACTGCTGTCAGATATGGCGGGGCGTTCTCTTGTCTTCTACATCGATGAACCGGCGAGAGTGAAGGAACAGGCGGATGCCATCGAACTGGAATTCCGGGAGAGCATGGAACAACGTGCCAGAAAAGGTTATGTGCTGCCGGGACAGATGAACATTCTCTACAGTGGGGAACAGGTAGCGGCTACTTTAGAGAAAAATGCCGTGGTGACCCTGGCTACCATGGAGACCAAGTACGGATATTTTAGGACGGAAATGCATGTGGATATTGCTGCCCGCAACATCGCCCCTTATAACAACAGCTTTGAAGCACTGGTCAAGGATCTGAAAAAATATAAAAAGAACGGCTACCGGGTGCTGCTGTTGTCCGGTTCCCGTACCAGAGCTAGACGTCTGGCGGAGGATCTGCGCAACACCGAGGATGCCGGACTGACAGCAGTATACACAGAAGACCCCATGAGGGAAGTACAGCCTGGAGAGATTCTGACCTATTACGGGCATGTGAACAAGGGCTTTGAGTATCCCTGGCTGAAATTCGTGGTGCTGTCCGAGAGTGATATTTTCGGAGCGGAGAAGCGTAAGAAAAAGAAGAAAAAGCTCTATCAGGGGCAGAAGATCAATGATTTCAACGACCTGAAGATCGGGGATTATGTGGTACATGAGACCCACGGACTGGGCATCTATAAGGGCATCGAGAAGGTAGAGGTAGACAAGGTCGTCAAGGATTACCTCAAGATCGAATACCGGGACGGCGGCAACCTGTACATTCTGGCCACCGGGCTGGATGTGATCCAGAAGTATGCCTCCGCCGATGCAGCGAAGAAGCCGAAGCTGAACAAACTGGGCGGCAAGGAATGGGAACACACCAAGACGAAGGTACGCAGTGCCGTCAGCGCCGTGGCGAAGGATCTGGTGGAATTATACGCTGTCCGACAGCAGAGCGAGGGCTATGCTTTTGGAAAAGATACGGTGTGGCAGCGGGAGTTCGAGGAAATGTTCCCCTTTGAAGAGACAGAGGATCAGCTGAATGCCATCGCGGACACCAAGGCGGATATGGAAAGCCATCGGATCATGGACCGCCTGATCTGCGGAGATGTGGGCTACGGCAAGACCGAGATCGCCATCCGGGCCGCTTTCAAGGCTGTGCAGGAGGGAAAACAGGTGGTCTATCTGGTGCCCACCACCATTCTGGCACAGCAGCATTACAACACCTTTGTGCAGAGAATGAAGGATTTTCCCATCAATATCGCATTGATGAGCCGTTTCCGTACGCCATCGGAGATCAAAAAGACGGTGAAGGATCTGGAAAAGGGCATGGTGGATATCGTGATCGGTACCCACAGAGTATTATCTGCGGATGTGAAGTTCAAGGATCTGGGTCTGCTGATCATTGACGAGGAACAGCGTTTCGGTGTGGCCCATAAGGAGAAGATCAAGAAATTAAAAGAAAACGTGGACGTGCTGACCCTGACGGCAACCCCCATTCCCCGGACACTGCATATGAGCCTGATCGGTATCCGGGATATGAGCGTGCTGGAGGAGGCCCCCAATGACCGACTGCCGATCCAGACTTTTGTCTGCGAATACAATGACGAACTGGTGAGAGAGGCCATTGTCCGGGAAATGGCCCGGGGCGGACAGGTCTACTATGTCTACAATCGGGTGAACAATATTGCGGATATCGCAGCACAGATCGCAAAGCTTGTGCCGGAAGCCAACGTGGCATACGCCCATGGACAGATGAAGGAACATGAGCTGGAGCGGATCATGTTCGATTTCATTAACGGAGAGATCGATGTGCTGGTATCCACAACCATCATAGAGACCGGACTGGATATCTCCAATGTCAACACCATGATCATCCATGATTCGGACAATCTGGGCCTGTCCCAGCTGTATCAGCTCAGAGGCCGTGTGGGCCGTTCCAACCGGAATGCCTATGCTTTTCTGATGTACAAGCGGGATAAGATGTTAAAAGAAGTGGCGGAAAAGCGGCTGGCGGCCATCAAGGAATTTACGGATCTGGGCAGCGGCTTCAAGATCGCCATGCGTGATCTGGAGATCCGCGGCGCCGGTAATCTGCTGGGATTAAGTCAGCACGGACATATGGAGGCCGTGGGATATGACCTGTACTGCAAGATGCTGAACGAAGCGGTGCAGAACCTGAAGGGCATTCATACGGCAGTGGATTTCGCTACGGTGATCGATCTGGACGTGGATGCTTACATTCCGGCGGAATACATTGTCAACGAGACACAGAAGCTGGATATTTACAAACGGATCGCCGGCATTGAGACGATAAAAGAGCGGGATGAAATGAAGGATGAACTGTTAGATCGCTTCGGCAACATCCCCAAGGCAGTGGACAATCTGCTGCGGATCGCCCTCATCCGTATGGCGGCCCACGGTCTGGACATGACGGAGATCAAGGGCAAGAACGAACGCATTACCTTCAACTTCCGGCCGGATGCGAAGATCGATCCCCGCAAGATTCCGGATTTCCTGAAAAAGCATAAGGATGAATTAAGCTTTACCGCTTACGGCAATCCGTTTTTTACCTATAAGTATAAAAAGACGGGACTGGTGGAGACCGATGCGGAGCTTTTGATGGGCAGAACCGAGGAATTATTGGAAGAAATGAAAGAATTGCAGATGACGGAATGAGATAAGCATTCACTTAGAAGTTATATTCTGGGTGAGTGCTTATTTTTCTTATATTTTACGTGGGGATGGTTTTGGCTTTTACATAGTGTCTTTAATATAAAGTATGTTGTACAACACACAATAAATTGAAAGAGGAAGATTATGAAAACCAATATTTTGAAGACACTTGTTTCGGCAGCATTGGTTACTTCGATGCTTTTAACAGGATGCGGAAGTGCATCTGATGGAAATACGACAGCTTCTACCCAGCAGGCACAGGCTGCAGCAGGCAGTGTCGCTGCTTCGGAGAGCAAAGAAAATTCTGGAAAGACCGTAATTGAATATTGGCATTGCAACGCTGATACCCAGGGAGGTACCACAGTTGAGGAACTGGTTAATAAATTTAATGAAGAAAATGATCATATTGAAGTAGTGGCAAAGTATAATCCGGACATGTACAACTGTCTCTTATACACATCTCCGAGCCCACGAGACCGATCAGTATCTC
>ENA-UAMB01001767-UAMB01001767.1-human-gut-metagenome-genome-assembly--contig:-NODE-1767-length-9983-cov-7.343775_pt1 | contig 9983 bp, 23 predicted proteins | sample MGYA00243707_ERZ654484 | MGnify/ENA primary metagenome ERZ654484 (study PRJEB26926, sample SAMN06164464) | human gut metagenome | biome: ENVO:00009003; feature: ENVO:2100002; material: ENVO:00002003... | reverse complement strand
TGTATAAGAGACAGAAATTTGATATAACGAAATAAAAAGGAAAAGATCATGTGGAAAATATTTTTTACTTACAGAGACAAGAGTAAATGCACTGTAAAAGGAAAAGGAATCATCACACCGGAGTTGGCGGTGAAAGTTAGATTCAATACGAGAAAGGACAAAACCATGACAGAAGTAATACTTTTTCTCCCGTTTTTAATAATTGCAATAATGATTTTATTAAGCAATTAAAGGAATAATCACAAGGAGAGAATAGCACGGAAAGGACAAAACCATATGGGAAATCAAATTTATAAACAAATTTCGAAGTTTGCAGAAATGCAAAGAGATGAAATCAAGAGAGAAAAAGCAAAAAAGAAAAGAAAGTCGGTATGTATAGATCCGGACTCTGTTATAGGAAAGGAAATAATGTACCAGACCGCATTACTGCATGAAATATTAGACGAGATAAGAGGAGAAAGGAAAGAACCATGACAAAGGAAGAATCACTCAGACTTGAGAAAATCCTCAAGAAAATAGATAAAGCAGATGAGACAAACTGCAAGAAAGAGGAAGAATACAACAGCTTCTGTAATAACACGAGAGAGGACTGGAACGAGGAGAATTATCAGAAACTCAAGAGAGAAAAAGCCCTCACAGAAGCAGCATACTTTGCAAGCCTCATTGAGCTTAAGGCAGAAGTGAAGTGCATGCTGAATCAATAAAGAATACATCCGGGCTTACCGGAGCACCGCAAAACTATCCATACATATAGCAAATCTTCTTGTAAACCATAATAAATCCATTTCGTGTGGTGCTCCGGTAAGCCCGGGGGAGAAATCTGATTTAGGAAGGAGCGTGAGAAAAATTGAAACTAATATTCATCATAGCATTGATAACTTGCTTGATAGGGTGGCTTGAAAATAAGTGGACAAAATATGCGTTGATTGTATGGATCATACAAAAGACGAACACTCAGCCATCAAAAGAGGAGATGGTTGAGTGCAAGAAATTCGTGATAGAGCATGTGATAAAGGATTTATGTAAGCCCAAACTGTGATTTTATGATAGCAGTGATTATCTGACTAGAGATTTGAACCATTGCGGATAGTGATGTAGCACCTATTTCACCAGCAACTTTTTTTGTCTTGTTCCAAATATTGTCGGAACGGATATTAGCAAGATATTCGTGTCCAGATGGTGAAAGATCACTAATTTCTACTATATCGCCACCATAGCAATAAAGCGGTTTTAATATCAGGGCAGAATGTTCACATTGGCGAATGTGATAGAGAACTTCTTCACGTGAGTATTTTGCTAATAAATGTGGAGGTTGAGACTCTATATCATAGGTGAACTTATTTTCGAATGTACATAATTCCTCCAGCGTTAAAAGAATATCACGAATACAATCATTATTTAGTTTCATTTGCAAGATTACCTTTCATTTACTCGGCATGGCAGTGCCTGTAAGGAAAGTATACGGCTGTAGGAAGTAAATATGCAAGTAGCATTTAAGAAAGGAAAAGACCATGTGGAAAATATTTTTCACCTACAAGGATAGGAGCAGGTGCACTGTACAGGGAAAAGGAACTATCACACTGGAGCTGGCAGTGCTGCAGGAGAAACGTTGCTGGACAGGATGCAGGGGGAAGGAGAGTGAGAAATGCTAAACATAATTCAACATGATTTTAAAACTTCAGAAACAACATGTTTGGATGAGGATAAAGTCAATCTAGTTGTAGAAAGTGTAATTGAAACCATAAAAAAAGGACTCCCAGAGGAAGCCCAAACAGTAGAAGCACTTGAATTTATAACAGATCGGATTAAAGAGAGAGTGAAAGAAAAACGAATCGAGTTATAACTGCTTTTCAACTAAATCCTGTAGAGGGTATACGACCGGAAAGAAGAGAAAGGCAAGCGAACATGCAGTATAAGCATAGTATTTACCGGAGGTGATAACCATAGCACTCAAATATAGAATATTCGTTCACACTCTGGAAGATGATCAGATATATCGATTTGACGATCTGACACAGGAACAGAAGCAGAAATTGGAACAAAAACTAATAGAACAAGTAGAAAATGTGCCATTGAGACTTGCGGAGGAGGCATAGACTGCATCTGCAGTCTCAGTGGACAAGCTTAAAAATGACAAATTAAATAATATACTTCTGGGCTTGATGGAGCACCGAAAATGCTATTTAACTCCTGTAAATTAAACTAAAACTTCCATCTATACATACGTAAACCTATTTTGTACATACAAATCGGTGCTCCGTCAAGCCTGGAAACGAAAAAGGACAGGACATGAAAAAAGGTGAAATTTTAATAACGACAGGCATAAGCTTCTTTCTCCTGTGTAGCATGGGCATAGATAGCCCGGCAGCACAGGGACAGAGGATAGTCATGGTAGGGATGCTTATATCAGCAATCGTAGCTGTCATAGGATGCTGGCTCAGATGGATTGAGAAAGGGCAGGAAGAGAGCATCAGGAGAACACACGAGATAAGGAAAATCGGAAAAATTGCTGCAGAAGATTCAAAGAGTACAATCCGGGCTGAAAAGACAAAGCGCAGCCGCGTACATAGCAGAGACTGCCGAGAAGAAAAAGCGGGCGCGAGAAGAGTCGTTTGACTCGGTCCTGCAGGCAGAAATAGCAAAGCTCAAGGCCTCGAAGAGAGGCCTGTAAAAAACAATCTAAAGTATTAATTTTAGGACAGGCTATGGCATATACACAGTACACATTCGACCTTGGAGAGTATACAGCCTATGAGATAAAGTTCGTAGGACGTAATGGAGCTAAGGGAGAGAAGAGAGCAAAGAGACAGAAAGCTACCCCTGAGCAGATGTCCAGACAGAATCAATGGAATAAAGAGAAGAACCTTAGATACGTCATACTGGCCAACTTTCATACAGGCGATGCATGGACCACACTCAAGTACCCGAGAGGTACGAGACCGGATGCAGATCGCATGAGAGCTGACTGGAAAAAGTTCAGACGTCTAATGACCGCATACTACAAGAAGCATGGCATCCCATTCAAGTGGATAAAGAGAATGGAGATAGGAAAGCGTGGAGGACCACATATACATCTTCTGGTAAACCATATAGACAACATAGACCTTGTGATCAAGGAGATGTGGCAGAAAACAATAGCGGATTTGTGGATAAAAGGACGCAACTATGTGAATATAGCTCCGTTTGATATAGATGGAGCAGAGGACGTAGCCAAGTATCTTGCTGCAGAGCCGGAGAAGAAAGGCATCGAGGGTCAGTACAGCCTGTTCGGCGAAGAGGAACAGAAAGCGTTCACCCGGGTGGATACAAGCAGGAACCTCATCAGACCACAGCCGGAAAAGAAGAAATACAGCCACTGGACGGTGGCACGTTTCTTCCGTGACGGCATCAAGCCGAGAAAGGGCTTCTATGTGGTGCCCGATTCCGTAAAATGCGGGGTAAATAAAATAACAGGCTATTCGTATATTTATTACATGGAAAAACGGCTGAAAGAGGGTGACAGGAGTCCGGGAGACCACGCAGGCGGCTTAGCGGATGCCGTTTTCCTATAGATGAATAAATATACATACAAAAATCTAAAAAATGCTCTTTTCAAAAAACGCTGTAGCCCACATAGGCGGCTTATAGAGGAGCAATTCAATGAGGACTGTAAAAATATACATTTACACATCAATCAAGACGATAAAAAGGAACTGTGGTGCAGCAGGCTATGTTTTATCGTATACAACCAAGAACAATGTCGAAGCCACGCTAAGCAAAATAGAGTATCTCAGAAGCATGACTAATCATGAATCAGAGCTTGAGATTCTCAAAAGAGCCCTGTCAAGACTGAACACCAAGGAACTGCTGATAGAGATATATGCTGATTCACTGTATCTGGAATCTGCAATATACGAGTGGATTCCAAGGTGGGAGCTTGCCGATTGGGTGACCGTAAAGGGAGAGCCTGTAAAGTACGCAGAGAAATGGCAGGAGATTCTAGAAATGCTGAAAGGCAACGATTATTGCATAAAAAGACAATACCACGAGTACAGCAACTGGCTTAAAGACCAGTGCGATAAGAAAGGACCGGAAGAAAATGGAAAATGAAGAACTGACTATGTTACCGGTGTCGGCAATATACCCGCACCCAGACAACCCGCGAAAGGACGTGGGAGATGTAACTGAACTGGCTGACTCCATCAAAAAGAGAGGCATACTGCAGAACCTTACAGTAATGCCGGGACACTGGCTCACAATGGATGAAATGGCAGCAGTCGTGGAAGCGTACACCGAAGACCCGACCGATGAGCTCAAGGAGCTGATCGAGACAAAGTGGAGCGACGAAGGCTACACCACACTGATAGGACACCGCAGAACAGCAGCGGCAAAGCTTGCCGGCATCAGTGAAGCACCGTGCCGTATAGTATACGGACTCACCAAGAATGAGCAGATATCCATGATGCTCGAAGAAAACATGCAAAGAAATGACCTCACGATATATGAACAGGCCGAGAGCTTCCAGCTTATGCTTGACCTGGGCGAGACTGTTGAAACACTCTCCGACAAGACAGGATTCTCAAAGAGCACCATATACCACCGTCTTAATATCGCAAAGCTTGATCAGGGAGTACTTAAGGAGAAAGAGGATGATGAAACGTTTCAGCTTACGCTCAAGGATATGTATGAGCTGGAGAGAGTGGAGAACGTGGATGAGAGAAACAAGATTCTTTCACAAGCATCGAGCAGCGAAAACCTCAAGTACCGTATCGAACAGAATATTCGAGACAAGCAGAGAGAGAAGAAAGGAGAGGAATTAGTAGCCCTGCTCAAAGAAAAGGGAGTGCAGCAGTCTGAGACCGATATGAGAGGATATACACCGGGATATGAGAATGTGGACAGCATAAGTCTGTGGAACTTAGAAGACGCAGTACTCCCGGAGCTTCCTGAGGACACATCAGACCTTGTATTTTACCACTTCCCAGGCAGCAGTATAACAATCAAGAGAAAAATAGAAGCGCCGGAGGAGGACGATTCGAGCAATTCAAGCAATAAGAAAAGCTCTGAGCTTGCATCAAGGATTAGAGATAACGCATCAAGGCTCAACGACATAGAGCATAGCTTCTGGGAGCACTTCGGGGAGTTTGTTGATATGACAGTGCATGGCAAAATCCAACTGAAAGACGATTTACAGGTCATAAATTCACTTATAGTGATAGGAATGCAGATGGGATTCAGCAGTTTCTCATTCAGAAACCTGTGTAATCGTATAGATGAGCATTATCAGGACTATGTTGGCGAGGAAAAGAAAAATGTTGAGCGCATGGCACAAAACCTTCCTGTAACTGTTTATATTCTGTGTGCACTACACAATAATATGACGTACAAAAATATGTACAATTCATGGAATAATGAACTTAATACAGAGTATGCAATGCTGGTCTACAAGCTGGTCATGGAGACAAAACATATGGGATTTGTGCCGGATGATGATGAGTTTAAGCTGATCAAGGGCACACATCCACTGTTTGATGAGATAAAAGAACTGGAAGAACAGCGTAAAGCGCTGTAGGAGGAACTATGAAGACAATCATGGATTTGTTTTATGAAACATACTCACCGCGCCAAAAGTTTTATGGCCTCACAATGTCACTGAAAGAGACCGGAAGAGAACACACCATCAGAATCCGAAAAAGAGATAAGGAAGTAATAAAAGTGACCGAAGAGGACAGAACCCAGTGCTATCACAATGCCACAAAGGAGCTTATAAGGCACTTCCCAATAGAACAGAAGACAGAAAGGGTGGGATAAATGGCAAAGTACACAAAATACCTTGAATTTTCCACAAAAGAACGTGTGGCAATCAAGGAAAGAGACAATTATCAGTGCATATTCTGCCAGGCGGGCTACAAGATGCCACCGGCAGCAGTCCTTGAGATGGACATAACAGATATCATGCACTACATACCACGCTCATCCATGGGACTCGGTATCAGGCAGAACGGAGCAGTCGGATGCCGGTACCACCATCACCTGATGGACAACGGCAGCAGTGGAGACCGCAAAGAGATGCTTGAGATGTTTAAAAGCTATCTGGATGAGTTTTATCCTGATTTCACAGATCGGGACAGAAAATATGACAAATGGAGGTTCCTAAAAAGTGAGTAAAGTAAATATATTTTCACAGGACCTTAATCGGATGAGCAGAGAGCCAATAGGAGGCTTGTCGCTTAAACAGATAAGGCAGCAGGTTATAGACCGCCTGCAGGGCAAGAGAACCGTCAGCGTAGATTATCGCAGAATAAGAGCAGATCAGCGAGGGCGTGAGGATGATGAACCCACAGGCAAAGAAACGCTTGAAATAGTCGATGTAATGAAATACTTCACAGTAGTAAAAAGACACGGATTTAACACATGCATCCTGCATCAGGACATGTTTTATATAGCCGGAATAGGAGGAGCAGAATGTTTATAGATTGCACAAAACTAGAAAAAATCTTAAAAGCTGATTACAAATCGTGGGGCGTCAAGTTCGGCCTCACCGAGAAAGGCATGTACATCCTAAACGGTACCGGCTGGATGATAGAAGCCGACAACACAAAAATCACAAAGGAATTTTTAGGCACCGTAATCAAGACATGCGGCCTTGCACCGGAAAAGGGCGAGTTCATGACATACCAGAAAGGACACGATCCACAATTTGAGACCGAAAGAAAGCCACTCCTGTGGGACATGGCAGGCGACACAAAGGAAGCCTTTATTTCGCAAATCAAAATCATGCAGCGTGACAACATGATGTCGGTCGTAAAGACACCGGGAGGTGCACGTCTCATCAATGATGCACGCCTGGCCATAGTCAACCCGGACAAGTGCCGCAAAGACGAAGATCCACCAAGCACCTTCGCAGTGCACGGAGACTGGCTCATTTCGCATAATGACGAAATGGCGGTCGGGATATGCTTTACGGATCCTCTCTATAAGCCGGAGCTTGAAGTCTTAAGACTCCTCTCCGGAGTAGATTTTTATTGGATAGAGACACCATATTACGAGATTTAGGTTGAAACACCTGCAGAAATGCGAAAGAAACCGGCATGCGAATTATTTATATCACGAAAAACTGATTTGTAAGCCATTTATACACAAGGGAGCCTTTACCCAGCTCCCTTTACTTCTAAGGAGAGGAAATGACAAAGGAAGAATTATCAAGCATATATTACATCAGACAGGAAATAAAGATGTGGGAAGAACAACTGGAGTTACTTACATGTAAGGCACAGGGCAAGGCTATGCGATTGACAGGTATGCCGTTTGTTCCGAGTAGTGGCACCGGTGATCAGATGGCAGATATAGCAGTACGTAAAGCAGATATAACAGAGCTGATCGAGAGAAAAAAGGAAAGGCTGCAGCAGAAGCAAAAGAAAATCATAGAGTGGATCATGACTATAGATGATACATTTATCCGTCAGATCATGCTGTATCGCCATGTAAGGTGCTATACATGGCAGGAAGTTGCGGATCAAATTGGACACACCACAGCGGAGAGTGTCAGAAAGCAACATGACAGATATCTGCAGCAGTCCAAGATAAAGGAGGATATATGATATTACAGGAGTATGAGCAGCAGGGTGGCTGTGCAGGATGCGCATTTTATGGCGCAATAAACATAGAAGGATACAAGGATGCACATTTAACTGGGATGATGATGAGTCAGATGATTGGAATTGGTGGAGAAATTGCGAAGAAATTAGCGAATAGGAGGAGAGCATGTCAGAATTAGATTTTATAGTATACGGAATTATTTTAACTATTACCTTGATCGGAACAACAGAGTTTGTGATAGGGTTGATATTGCTTAGGGAGCATGATAAACAGCAGAAAGATAGGGATAAGGAAAATGGAGAATAGATATTCAAGGGTAAATGATAAGCTGTTTTTTGCGGATACAAATACAGAACTTATCGATTTACCTTTGAGCTGTTTTAATGTAGTTACCATTTAATCATTATAATCAGATGAAATCTTTTGATATGTATATCTATCATTAAGAAAATATGAAAGCGACCTAGAATATAATTTACATACCGACGCAGAACATATCTGACTATACACGTAAATATAAATTTTATCATCATGCATTCTCCTTTCGTTTTCTAGAGTATGATTTTTTTTCTCTTTTTTTGAGTTTGCTGAAAAACCATCTGATATATATATGGATTTTGAATACGAACACTAAAACGATAAGAAATTTTTCGAGAGAATTGTTGCACTGTATGTGATTTTTTTGATGAAAAAGTTTCAAATTTGCAACTTTTTACATTACCTGATGGTAATCAACAATTATGGAGGTATAACATGATAGACAATGAAATACGTAAAAAATATAGACAAGCCATAAATGATTTATCGGTATTAAATGAATATTGGGGGTGAGAAACATGTGGAAAATAATTTTTGAAATAAAAGACAGAGCAAAAATGACTGTCACAGGAAAAGAACAGATTACGTTCAAACAAGCACTTGGGTATTATGTCAGTTTTGGAATGTATTCGGAAAATTCAATTTATCAACAATATCCAAAGAGTAAAAATGCAGCAGTCACTCTGGATGATAAGTTGCTGGAACTATGGGATGAGGATATTACGGGGACAACCCGCGAAGAGGCCCAGGGAATGCTATTACGTATAAGAGAGCACGTGAGCAAAGCATACAAAGATAGTAGACAAAAAATGGAGGTAGGAAATGATGTTTAATTTCACTGAAAGAATAGAACTATTACATGGTATCGAGGTTGATACTGAAGATGATGAATTATATGATGAAGCGTGCGAGGAGGCGGCCGAGTTACTAAATAGTCGTAAGGTTCAGGATAAAAATGATGTTCTAAATATATTCATAAAGCTATTTGGAAAAGAAAAGGTTAAATTAGTAGAGGATGGCAGTGGTGATGTAGAATTTGAGAATTACTAAAAGAAAGGACATATAATGAATGGACAAAATGAATGTGCCGACTGCCGGTACTATGATGAGTGTGGCAGACCGGAAAGACCGATAAAATGCATGGGATATGAGGAGGCAGCAGTTGAGAAAAAGGATGATAAGCGGAGCTATACCAACAGAACAAAAGAAATGTGCATATGAACCAGAAAAAATCTGTACTACAAAGTGCAAATACTATAGAGCCTGTGTGGGGAATCCCAACAAAATATAACAGTGCGTATTAAATGCGTATAAAGGACTTGACAAATACGCACTTAATGCGTATAATACAATTATAAAGAAGAAGGGAGGGTACATATTTGAAACGAGCTGACTTGATAGGGCGGCTAGAAAAAAACGGATGGTATTTGTTGAGAAATGGTTCCAACCACGATATTTACACTAATGGTGTAATAAAGGAAACTATTCCAAGACACAAAGAGATCAGCGAAAGACTAGCAAAGACCATTCTAAAGAGAACAGGGGTATAACCCCTGACTCTTTGGGAATACTAATCAAGAAGCTAAAGATACATATGAAAGTAAAAAAATCGGAACTTGGAGGAATATTATGGGAACCAGTACATTAGTATATCCAGTTATTTTATCAAAAGATGGTGACGGATATTTTGTAACTGTACCTGATTTTGATGTCAATACTGAAGGAAGAGATATTGTAGATGCAATTGCTATGGCCAGAGATGCAATTGGAATTAATATTTTACAATTAGAAGATGAAGGAGAGGCGGTGCCAGAACCATATTCACGGAGTTATCAAATGCAGGATGATGATATATTAACACTTGTAGATGTTGATATGATTGACTATAGAAAAAAACATGATAATCGTACAGTCAAAAAGAACTGTACGATACCATACTATTTGAATGTAGAAGCAGAAAAAGCTGGAATTAATTTTTCACGGATTTTACAGGAAGCCTTAAAGCAAAAACTTTATGGTTGATATTGTTAATTGTTATGACTGTCTCTTATACACATCTCCGAGCCCACGAGACCGATCAGTATCTC
>ENA-UAMB01001752-UAMB01001752.1-human-gut-metagenome-genome-assembly--contig:-NODE-1752-length-10044-cov-12.133547_pt1 | contig 10044 bp, 8 predicted proteins | sample MGYA00243707_ERZ654484 | MGnify/ENA primary metagenome ERZ654484 (study PRJEB26926, sample SAMN06164464) | human gut metagenome | biome: ENVO:00009003; feature: ENVO:2100002; material: ENVO:00002003... | reverse complement strand
CCCAGTGGGGCTTTTAAGCGACAGAACGGTCTTGCGTAGCAAGATGGAGGGGCCTCGCCCCGACAAGTTCACGTTGATATGGCTCGATTTTTGTGGTAATCTATCCCAACAATTGAATATAACATATTTTTACAGATTCGTTCAGCCCCCTGCGCTGTGAGATCTTCGAGATAATGCGCGAGTACGTTGGGGCAAAGCACAACAAAGCCTGAAACTTCTTGATGAACCAAGAAGTTTCAGGCTTTTTCTTTTGATGAAACAAAACGCCCCCGCATGTGCATACGCTGTGCGCAGAGGCCCGGGGAGAAGTTTTATCCATCCTATAAAAAGCACTTTCAAATCCATCTCAGCAAATATCCTTAGCTTCTTTTCGCCTTGTTTCAAAGTTAAGATCCTTAGTTTTATAGCGTTATATCGCAAAGTTTTGCCACGTCTTAGCCAAAAATCGTGCATGGATACAACAATGTTAAAATTGTCCTGCTCATCACAAAAAATTCCTGTTTTTCTGCGGTGGACTCTTTGCTACAATAATGCCAGAAAACACCGAAAAGCAAAAGGAGGATGCTGATTTCATGAAGAGAAGAAAGTTTCTATCCCTGATGGGCACCACCGCTCTGGCCAGCGGGCTGCTCCTGACAGGCTGCGGCAAGGGGGCCGGGAGCGATGACCGCCGGGTCATCCGCATCGGCCACGTGCAGTCGGCCAGCCACCCGGATCACCTGGGCCTGACCGCCTTTGCGGAGCATATCAACAACAAGCTGGGCGACAAGTACCGCGTGGAGGTCTACCCCAGCGAGCTGCTGGGCAGCCAGACCGAAATGGTACAGCTGACCCAGACGGGCGCTATCGACTTTGTGGTGGCCTCCAACGCCATCATGGAGACGTTCAGCTCCCAGTACCAGATCTTCAACCTGCCGTATCTGTTCTCCAGCGAGGAGGCCTACCATGCCGCCATGGACGACCCGGAGGTAACAGCCCCCATCTTCAAGACCACTTCCAAGGCCGGTCTGGAGACGGTCACCTGGCTGGACGCGGGCACCCGCAACTTCTACACCGTCAAGACCCCCATCAACCAACCCTCTGACCTGAAAGGCCTCAAAATTCGCGTGCAGCAGTCCCCCACCAACGTGGAAATGATGCGGTTGCTGGGCGGCACGGCCACCCCCATGGGCTTCGGTGATGTGTACACGGCTCTGCAGGCCGGTATTCTGGACGGTGCCGAAAACAACGAGCTGGCCCTGACCGACAACGGCCACGGCGACATCTGCAAATACTACTCCTACGATATGCACCAGATGGTGCCGGACCTGCTGGTGGCCAACTACGAATTCCTGCAGAACCTGAGCGACGAGGAGCGCTCCATCTTTGAGGAGGGCTTCCAGATCGTCAACGAGACAGAGCGGGCCGCCTGGGAGGACGCCGTGGCCGCCGCCAAGGATAAGGCGGAAAACGACCAGCACGTCAACTTCCTTTACCCGGACACCGCTCCGTTCCAGGAAGCCATGGCTCCCCTGCACAGCGAAGTGCTTTCCGCCAACCCGGAACTGCAGCCCGTGTACGACCTGATCCAGGAGTACAACGCGGAATACACATCCACGAACTAAGGAGGGAGCAACATGGAAAAACTGAGAACGGCCCTCAACCGGGTCCTGGAACTTCTGGCAGGCCTGAGCATGTCGGTCATGGTCATCCTGACCACCTATCAGGTCATTGTCCGTTACATCTTTAATTCTCCCTCCACCTGGTCGGAGGAGCTGGTGGGCTACATCTTCGGTTGGAGCACCATGCTGGGCGCGACCCTCATCTCCGGCGAGCGCGGCCACATGAATATTCCCGCGCTGGTGGATCGGATGAGCCCGCCCCTGCGCAAGGCGTTCCATATCATCTGGGAAGTGGTGGCTTTCCTCTTCTCCGCCTCCATCCTCGTCTTCGGCGGCTTTCAGGTCTCCAAGCTGGCCATGGGCCAGCAGACCTCCTCGCTGGGCGTGGCAGTCGGCGTATTCTACTGGGTCATGCCCGTCTGCGGCGTGGTCATCCTTCTGTACTCCATCCTGAACATTGTGGGCATTGCCAACGGCACCATCTCGCTGGATGCCTCCGACGAAGCCACCAGCGCCATTGCCAAAGTGGAAGCCGAAGAGGCCGACGCTGCCCGCAATGCAACCAAAAAGGAGGGTTAATTTATGGCGATCCAAGCTTTAATGGTCATTCTGGCAGTGCTGCTGGCACTGCTGTTTCTGGGCGTGCCCATCTCGTACGCCATCGCCGTCTCGTCTCTGACGGCCATTCTCTCGTCCATTGACCTGAACGTTGCCGTGCTGACGGCCGCCCAGCGCACCTTTGTGGGCATGAGCAAATTCAGCCTGACGGCCATCCCGTTCTTCATCCTGGCGGGCAACATCATGAACCAGGGCGGCATTGCCAAGCGCCTGGTAGATTTCGTGATGTCCATTCTGGGCAAGCTGCCCGGTGCCCTGCTCATCACCAACATTGGCACCAACGCCCTGTTCGGCGCTATCTCCGGTTCCGCTTCGGCTGCCGCTGCCGCCGTTGGCTCCATGATCCGCGACGGTGCCGAGGAGCAGGGCTATGACCCCGCCGTTACCGCCGCCACCAACTCCGCTTCCGCCTGCTCCGGCCTGCTGATCCCGCCGTCCAACGCCCTCATTACGTACTCGCTGGCCTCCGGCGGCACCTCGGTGGCTGCCCTGTTCATGGCCGGTTACATCCCCGGCATCATCTGGGCGCTGTGCTGTTGCATCGTGGGTGTCCTGCTGGCAAAGCATCTGGGTTATAAAGGCACCCCGGGCAAATTTGACTGGAAGAACCTCGGCGTCTGCACCCTGCGCGCTTTGCCCTCCCTCTCTCTGATTATCGTGGTCATCGGCGGCATCGTAGGCGGCATCTTCTCCGCCACCGAGGGCTCGGCCATTGCCGTGGTCTACTCGCTGGTGCTGGCATTCTGCTACCGCTCCATCAACCTCAAGAGCCTGTGGCGGATCGTGGTGGACAGCGCCAAGATGTCCGGCATGGTCGTCTTCCTGGTGGGTGTCTCCAACATTCTGGGCTGGGTCATGGCCTTTTTACAGATCCCGGACGCCGTGGCAGCCGCTCTGCTCAGCCTGACCAGCAATAAGTACATCATCCTCCTCATCATGAACGTCATCCTGCTGGTGGCAGGCACGTTTATGGACGTCACCCCGGCCATCCTGATCTTCACCCCGCTGTTCCTGCCCATCTGCCAGAGCTTCGGGATGCATCCCATCCATTTCGGCCTGATCCTCGTGTACAACCTCTGCATCGGCAACATCACGCCCCCGGTGGGCAACGCCCTGTTCGTGGGCATCAAGGTGGGCCGCACCACGCTGGCCAAGGTGATGCCCTACATGCTCATGTACTATGCAGCCATCATCCTGGGCCTGCTGCTGGTCACCTACATCCCGGCAGTGTCCATGGTCCTGCCCCAGGTCACCGGGCTGGTCTGAGTTCTTTTTTCAAGCGACATTTTCAATCTTCTTCTCCAAAAAAGGCGGCATCCTCTGCACGGGAGGATGCCGCCTTTTGGCGTTTTCTCTTACATTTTGAAACGGCTCAGATGCCGCCGTGGCGCCGCTCTTCCGCCGCCAGCTCCTGCTGGAGGGCCGCTTTGCGGTGGTCCAGCAGCAGGTCCTTGTTGTACTGGAAGTACCTCTCACAGCCGTTCTCGGTAATGAACGCATGGGCCGCGGGCGAGAGGGTCAGCTCGGTGACGAACACCACCATCTCCTGGCTCTCGGCAAAGGCCTGCTCCATGAAATCAAAGGCGGCTTCCAGCGTGGCGGAAGCCGTGTTCTGGGCATTCTCCCGCTCCTCGGCAAGGCTCTGGAACTGGGTGCGGAGCAGGTCAAACGCAGGCTGCGTGCTCACGGCCTTGGCACGGCGGAGCTCCGCCTCCCAGGCACGGAGAACGGCATACACCCGCAGGCGAATGTTCAGCGCGTCCCGGCTCAGCAGGCCGGCGGCCCGCTGCTTCTGGGTCTCGGCGTCGTAATCGGCCACCATCTGGCTGAAATAGACCGCCGGGCCGTCCGGGATATCCTCCGGCACCGTGGCAAAGCCCTGCTTGGCCTGCCGCAGGAACGCATAGCAGGCATCGGCCACGGCGTCCTGCTGGCGGGAGGCCGTGAAGCGGGTATCAAGGCCCGCCAGGATCAGGCTGACCAGGCTCAAACGCTCATCAAAGGGCGCGTTGAGGAGCCGCGCGTAGACAGCAGGCTTGACCTGCCCGGCCAGAATGTCTTCCACACCGTAATCGTCGCGGTACTTGTAGTAGAGATCCAGGTAGGCCGAGAAGTCCTCGGCGATCTTCTGGTGCTGGATGTACTCCCGGATGAGGTCTTCGTCTGCTTTCAGGCCCAGCGTCTCGTAGGTGTCCAGCAGGTTGGAGAGGTCCTCCCAGCCGCGGGCAGTGACAAACTGGGTGCCGTCCACATCGGCGTTGATCTGGTAGAAGTTCTGCGGGTGCAGCTCCAGATAGCTCAGGATGGCGCTGTGGATGCGGGCCCCGCGGGCGTAATCTTTCCAGACCGAGAGGTCGGGCTGAATGTCCATCCGGCGGACACGGTCCAGGGTGACGATATCGAAATCCCGGACGGATTTGTTGTACTCCGGCGGGTTGCCTGCCGCCACGATGACCCAGCCTGCCGGCACCGCCTGGTTGCCAAAGGTCTTGCACTGCAAGAACTGCAGCATGGTGGGGGCCAGCGTCTCGGACACACAGTTGATCTCATCAATGAAGAGGATGCCCTCAGAAAGGCCGGTGGCCTCCATCTTGGCGTACACGCTGGCGATGATCTCGCTCATGGTGTATTCCGTCACCGAGACATCCTTGTCGCCATAATGGCGCTGGCGGATAAAGGGCAGGCCCACGGCGCTCTGGCGGGTGTGGTGGGTGATGGTGTAGGCCACCAGTGCCACACCGCACTCCCGGGCCACCTGCTCCATGACCTGCGTTTTGCCAATGCCCGGAGGGCCCATCAGCAGGATGGGCCGCTGGCGGATGGCCGGGATGGCGTACTCGCCCAGAGCATCCTTGGCCAGGTATGCCTTGACGGTATGCTCAATTTCTTCTTTGGCACGTTTGATGTTCATAGCAAACTCCTCACGCATTGTGATTCACGAATTATTGAGATCGCGGTAGAGGTCGTCCTCCTCGCTCATGGCCTCGGCCAGCGCCGAAGCCGACCGGGCCGCCGGGCCCGCAAACTCTTCCTCGTCCAGCACCACTTTCATGGCCCAGGGCGGCACATTGGCATCGTCGAACCGCTCCCCCAGAAAGAGGAACGCGGCTTCATACGGCGGGCGGCGGGCCGGGTAGGTGCCCATTCCGTCCGTAAAGTAGAGCAGGCCCCGCAGGTTGGTGAACTGCTTTTCGGCACACAGACGATCAACATACTCAAACGCCGGGCGGAAATCCGTTCCGCCGCCGCCCCGCAGCTGGAAATGGTTCATGGCATGGATGAGCTCGTCTTCCTTGCGGATGAGCAGGTCCTGCTGGACGGTGTTGTCCGCCTGGATCAGGTGCAGGTTCATCCGGTGGAAGAAATTTTCCCGCCCTTTCAGCAGGGTGTAGGTCTCGGCCAGAAACGCCCGCACCAGCTCGCCGGAGGTGGAATAGCTGGTGTCAATGACGAGGGCCAGCTCCTCGATTTTCTTACTTTCCCGGGTCTCCAGCGGCTCAATGAGGGGCATGTTGCCGTAGACCGAAAGGCCGTAGGTATAAAAGTTCAGATCAAATTCATCCGGGTCAAGGTGCACTTCCTCCCGGGTGATGCAGAACCGGCGCAGAAAATCTTTGTAGCTGCGGCGGCTGCGGTTGGCGGCCTTGACCTGCTCCTTGAGCGCGTCGGCCCCCTCGCCCGCCTCTTTATCCCGCAGCTCCAGCTCGGTCTGCATCCGCTCCCCGATCTTCTGCCAGGTCTTCTGGGGCAGGGGCGTGGGCATCTGCTGGGGTTGCTCCGGGGCGTCCTTGGGCCAGAGGCGGTGGTCGTCGGTGTAGAACTCCCGCTCCAGCTGGCGGAGCACGCCAGGCGTCTGGCCCAGCAGCCAGCGGTAGGCAGGTGCTGCCGCCACCACTTTCTGCTCGGCTTTGATCTCCTCATAGGCGTGCTGACGGACATAGCTCAGCGGGCGCTGGACGCTTTTGCGGCCCAGCCCGTCGATGACATTTTCCACCGCGATGTCACAGGCCAGGTGCCACAGGCGCTTGTCCCGCCGCCCTTTGGTCCACAGATGGCGGAAGATGCAGTGGAACACCGTGTGTAAATACAGGCGGTTGAGGTATTTCGGGTTTTCCTTGTACAGCCGCAGCAGGGCGCTGGGCTGGTAGCAGAGGATGCGGCCATCGGTGGCCAGCACCCCGCACCGCTCGTCCGGGGTTGGGCTCAGGGCCGAGAGGGCCATATCCAGAAATCGGAAGTCCAGATACAGCCCGCTGCGCACCACGGCCAGCACCTCGCCGCCCATCCGCGCCTGCCACTCCTCATGGGTCTCGGGCCGTTTGGACTCGAACGGCTTGCGCGGGTCGAAGAATTTTTCCTTTTCAGAAATCAAAATCGTACCTCTTTTTGTTGGGCCGGGCCGCAAACTTTTTGTGCTCGGCGTCGGCCAGCAGAGCGGCAGCAGAAGCGTTGTCGGCCTTGGCCGCCAACGCCGCACCCGCGGCAAAGGCGTCTTTCTCAAACACATCCAGCGCCAGCAGGGCCCGCAGGCCGTCCATGTCCTGCGCTTTCAGCAGCCGGGCAAGCACCCGGCCCGTGTTGGCCGCCAGAAAAGCCCGGTAATACTCGGCAGCGGCACTGCTCAGGCTCCAGGGCCAGCGCAGACGGTCAAAGCAGAGCATGGCCATAATGTTGGCGTCATCCGCGTCGTGCCCCTGCGGGAAGATGGCGTCGTATTCGACCGGGAGGAATTTCCCATCCAAAAAGCACTGTCGGTAATGGTACCCCTGCCCCGAAAACGTGTGGAGCAGAATGTGCGCGGGAGTCTCCTCAATGTCTTCCCAGTAGGCGGGGTACCACAGGCCCGCGAGGGGCCGGGCCTCTCCCTCTGGCCAGAATAGCGCCTGCACCGCCTCGGTAATGCTGCCCGCCAGCGCAAACAGGCCGGTGGCCTGCTCCGGCCGGGCCCGGATGACCAGCGTTTCCAGTGCAAAGCAGTTGAGGAAGACATCGCTGCCCATGGTCAGCTCCCCCGCCCCGGCCGAAAGGCGGCGCAGGCGGCGACAGTTGTAAAAGGCACAGCTCCCGATGACCCGCAGGCTCCCGGGCAGGACCAGTTCCTCCAGAAAGCTGCCGCAAAGGGGATGGAGGGCTTCTTCCCCGCTCCGGGCGGCAGTAGAGGCGTCTCCGTCCCCGAAGTCCAGATCATACCGGGCATGAGAAGCGCCCGTCAGATCGCGTCCAAAGGCCCGCAGGAGGCGCGCGGTGCCGTCCGGCTCCACCGCATAGCGGCAGAGCTCTTCCGGCGCAGGCAGACCGCGGGGCTTCTCGGAGAAGCAGTAATCCCCCAGCTCGGTGATGGTCAGCGTGCCCCCCTCCGGGGCGGGCAGAGCCTCCGGCAGGGTGATGCAGGGCTCGTCCCCATACACGCGGACGAGGCGGGCCGTATCGTTTTTGAAAGGCAGAACATCCAGAAACATAAAAAAACTCTCTCACAACAAAAAACTGCCGCACAGTCTCGCCGTGCAGCAGTCCAAATCAAAGCGTTATTCCTGCACGGCCTGTGCAAGGCAGGCATCCATAGCGGACAGCACCGCGTTGCTGGTCATGGTAGCACCCGAGACCGTGTCCACACCTGCCGTGCCGCCGGCATCCAGCAGGCTGCGGGCAAGGCTTTCCGCCGCCTTGCCGCCCACTTCGGGTGTCTCGTCGCCCGCGTCGATCTGCACGTTGGTCACTTTGCCGCCCGTAATGTTGATCATCACGGTCACTTCGCTTTTGTAGCCCTGTGCGGAGGCGCTGTAGGCACCATCGGCATAGGTATCCGCGTTGTCGGCTGCGGGAACAGTGCCCGTACTGGCGATATACAGCGACAGGACGATGCCAAGGGCCACATCCAGGATCGCCATGAGGATCACGTTCCGGGTCGTATGCTTTTTCATCGTATCGAAATTGCTCCTTTGGAGAAATTTTGCGTCCGGCCGCGCTGCTTACTTGGCAGGCTTGAAGCTGTCACGCAGGGTGACAACACGGTTGTAGACGCCGGGGTTCTTGCTGTCCGGGGTGAAGAAGCCGGTGCGGACGAACTGGAACTTCTCGCCCGGCTTTGCGTCGGCCAGAGCCTCTTCCAGCTTGCAGCCCTTGCGTGCCACCACGCTCTCGGGGTTGAGGTAGTCCTTGTAATCGCTGCCCTCGGGGATGGCGTTCATGTTGGCCTCGGTGAAGAGCTTATCGTACAGGCGTACCTCGGCCTCCACGCAGTGCGCCGCGCTCACCCAGTGGATGGTGCCCTTGACCTTGCGGCCATCGGCAGGGTTTCCGTTGCCCGTCTCGAGATCGGCGGTGCAGTGGATGGCGGCAATGCTGCCGTCCGCATTCTTGTCCACACCGGTGCACTTGACGAGATAGGCACCCATCAGGCGGACCTCACCGCCCACGGTCAGGCGCTTGAACTTCGGAGGCGGCACCTCGGCGAAGTCCTCGTTCTCGATCCACAGCTCCTTGGTAAAGGCCACCTTGCGGGTGGTGGGATCGTTGGCCTCACGGTTGGGGTTGTTGGCCACATCGAAATACTCGGTCTTGTCGGCGGGGTAGTTGTCCACGATGAGCTTGACGGGCTCCAGCACGGCAATGCGGCGCTGAGCGGTCAGGTCCAGCTCGCTGCGGATGCAGGCCTCCAGCTGGCGCATGTCGATGAGGTTATCGGACTTGGAGATACCGGCCTCCCGCACGAACGTAAAGATGGAGCTTGCGGTGTAGCCGCGGCGACGCAGGCCGCACAGGGTGGGCATCCGGGGGTCATCCCAGCCGTCCACAATGCCCATCTCCACCAGCTCACGCAGGTAGCGCTTGCTCATAACCGTATTGGTCATGTTCAGGCGGGCAAATTCACGCTGCTTGGGGAATTCGGTGCCAAAAATATTTTCGATGACCCAGTTGTACAGCGGGCGGTGGTTCTCAAACTCCAGGCTGCACATGCTGTGGGTGATGCCCTCGATGGCGTCCTGGATGGGGTGGGCGAAATCGTACATCGGGTAGATGCACCACTTGCTGCCCTGGCGGTGATGCTCGGCGTACTTGATGCGGTAGATGGCCGGGTCACGCATGTTCATGTTGGGGCTGGCCAGGTCGATCTTGGCACGCAGGGTCTTCTCGCCCTCTTTGAACTCGCCTGCACGCATCCGGCGGAACAGGTCCAGGTTTTCTTCCGGGGCGCGGTCCCGCCACGGAGAGGGGCGGGAGGGCTTGCCGGCATCGGAACCGCGGTACTCACGCATTTCATCACGGCTCAGGTCGTCCACATAGGCCTTGCCCTCTTTGATGAGCTTCTCGGCGTACTCGTAGCATTGATCAAAGTAGTCGCTGCCGTAGAAGATGCCGCCGTTGGGGTCGGCACCCAGCCAGTGCAGATCCTCGATGATGCTGTTGACATACTCCTCTCCCTCACGGGCGGGGTTGGTATCGTCCAGGCGGAGGTTGAATTTACCGCCGTACTGGTTGGCGATGGACCAGTTGATGTAGATGGCCTTGGCGCTGCCGATGTGCAGGTAGCCGTTGGGCTCCGGCGGGAAACGGGTGTGGATCTCCTTGACCTTGCCCTCCGCAAGGTCCGCGTCGATGATATCCGTCAAAAAGTTTTTATCTGCCATGGTGGCTTTCCCCCTTATCAGGGCATAGCTGCCCGAATGTTACACTTTTTCTAATACCCATTATGATACACCATTTTGGGCTCTGCTTCAAGGTAAAAACAAAAAAACCACCTAAATCTCAACGGATTCAGGTGGTTTTGCTCTGGAGCTGCTATCCAGATTCGAACTGGAGACCTCATCCTTACCAAGGATGCGCT
>ENA-UAMB01001747-UAMB01001747.1-human-gut-metagenome-genome-assembly--contig:-NODE-1747-length-10061-cov-4.825305_pt1 | contig 10061 bp, 5 predicted proteins | sample MGYA00243707_ERZ654484 | MGnify/ENA primary metagenome ERZ654484 (study PRJEB26926, sample SAMN06164464) | human gut metagenome | biome: ENVO:00009003; feature: ENVO:2100002; material: ENVO:00002003... | reverse complement strand
AGATACTGATCGGTCTCGTGGGCTCGGAGATGTGTATAAGAGACAGCTTCATCATCGCCCTGTGCAAGCAGTTCTTCCTGGGCTTTAAAACGTTCTCTCTGGTCGATCGGATCATTCAGCTCAGAGTAAGCATTTGCCATCTCCCAACCATTCATGAAGAACTCGAAACGCTCTACATATTCCGGATTTTCCGGTTTTTTCTTTGTAAGAGGTGAAATCTCGATCGGATGATCCATAACAAATGTAGGCTGAAGCAGATGTTCCTCTACATACTCTTCAAAGAACAGGTTCAGGATATCTCCCTTTTTATGTCTTTCTTCAAATTCGATATTATGCTCTTTTGCGATTACTCTCGCCTGCTCAAGATCCTTTACTTCATTCCAGTCAACGCCTGCATATTTCTTAACCGCATCAACCATTGTAATACGCTCAAACGGCTTCCCGAGATCCATCTCGATTCCCTTATATACGATATGAGTTGTTCCAAGAACTTCCTGTGCAACAAAACGGTACAGGTTCTCTGTCAGATCCATCATGCCATGGTAATCTGTATATGCCTGGTAAAGCTCCATCAGAGTAAACTCAGGATTATGTCTTGTATCAAGGCCTTCATTACGGAATACACGACCAATCTCGTATACCTTCTCAAGACCTCCAACGATCAGTCTCTTCAGGTACAGTTCCAGCGAAATACGAAGCTTCAGATCTTCATTCAGGGCATTGAAATGCGTCTCGAATGGTCTTGCTGCTGCTCCACCTGCATTGGCTACAAGCATCGGAGTCTCAACTTCCATAAATCCTTTTCCGCTTAAATATTTACGGATTGCACTGAGGATTTTTGAACGCTTAATAAATGTATCCTTTGTATCGCTGTTCATAATCAGGTCAACGTATCTCTGACGGTAGCGTGTATCTGTATCTGTCAGACCGTGGAACTTCTCCGGGAGCATCTGTAAACTCTTGGAAAGGAGTGTCATCTTCTCTGCATGGATGGAGATTTCTCCTGTTCTTGTTCTGAAAGCAAATCCTTCCAGTCCGAAAATATCACCGATATCAGATTTCTTAAAATCAGCATAAGAGTCTGTTCCGATTGCATCTCTGGCAACATATACCTGGATATTTCCCTGTAAATCCTGGATATTACAGAAAGAAGCTTTTCCCATAACTCTCTTGAACATCATACGTCCTGCGATTGCTACATGGATCGGATTTGCATCCATAATGCTTCTTCTCTCTTCGTAATCCTTTTTAAGAGCCTCTTTTGCCTGCTCCTCATCCATTCCCTCTACATTCGGTGTCTGGTGATCCTTTAAAAGTTCAGCCTCATGTGCCTCATAAAGATCCTTTACCTCAAGTGAATGATGCGTCTGATCAAACTTTGTGATCTGGAACGGGTCTCTTCCGTTCTGCTGCAGTTCTGCAAGTTTATCACGGCGAACCTTTCTCAACTGATTCATATCCGGTTCCTGTGCATTTTTCTGATTCTGTCCCACTGTCTGTTCTCCTTCCATATTGTCTGCCCTGCGTCAGTCCGTTTCAGATTAATGACGCAGAAAACGTATCTCTTTCTGCCGCTTTCAGGTTACCCTTTAAGCGAACTAAGACCTCTTAATTATTTAAGAGGTCTGTGCTGGCATATCTTATACTGATTATGAACGCTGAATATCAAGTACTTTGTACTGGATCACTCCTGCCTGGGTTTCTACGTCAACTACATCGTTCACCTTTTTGCCCATCAGTGCCTGACCTACCGGAGATTCATTGGAAATCTTTCCTTCCAGACTGTTAGCCTCTGTAGAACCAACAATTTTAAATTCCATCTCCTCGTCAAAAGTAATATCAAATACTTTCACAGTACATCCGACATTGATCTTATCCAGATCTACTTCATCCTCAACAACTACCTCTGCATTTTTCAGAATTGCTTCTAATTCTTCGATACGGGCCTCGATATCTCTCTGCTCGTCCTTTGCTGCATCATACTCAGCATTCTCGGAAAGATCTCCCTGCTCCCTTGCTTCTTTAATCTTGCCTGCTACTTCTTTTCTCTTTACTACCTTCAGATTCTCCAGTTCATCTTCCAGTGCTTTTAAGCCTGCGTAAGTAAGTAATCTTTTCTTAGCTTCTGCCATCGGTTACGCTTCCTTTCTGATTCTTTCTTTTCTGTCTATACTTACAGGTTCAACCTTGTCCGTATACTGTTCTGACCTGTTCATCTATACAGACTGTACACAACCTGATTTTCACCTGTATGCTGTCATTTAAGTCTATTTCGCAATTTCAATATTATACCCAAACCGCCTGCTGATGTCAAGCAGATTCGGCTTTCGTATTCGGCTTTCGTATTCGGCTTTGTATTCGGTTTTCTTGCTTTCGCATTCGGCTTTTGACCCCGACATCTATAGCTGTCTGTACAGCAGATCTTCCAGTTCTGCATAAGACTCAACCCGGTTGATCTCTTCCCGCAGTTTTGCTGAACCCGGCAGCCCTTTCGTGTACCATGCCACATGCTTTCTCATTTCCCGGATTCCCAGATATTCTCCTTTATATTGAAGCTGAAGCTTTGCATGTCGGAGCATCATTTTCCGGATTTCTTCGTTCGTCGGTCTCGATGGGATTTTCCCTGTTCTTTCATGCTCGATCATCTCAGAAAAGATCCACGGATTTCCCTGGGCTCCCCGGGCGATCATCACACCATCACAGCCGGTTTCTTTCACCATGGCATCTGCACGCTCCGGGCTGGTCACATCGCCGTTTCCAATCACAGGAATGGAAACCGCCTCTTTTACCTGACGAATAATCTCCCAGTCTGCTTTTCCGCTGTAATACTGCTCTCTTGTCCTTCCATGGACTGCAATGGCTGCTGCCCCCGCATCTTCTGCGATCTTCGCCATCTCCACTGCATTAATGCAGTTGTCATCAAAGCCTTTTCTTATTTTAACTGTCACTGGTTTCCTGATTGCTTTGACCATAGCGCTGATAATTTCATGTGCCAGCTTTGGATTTTTCATCAATGCCGATCCTTCACCATTTTTCACGACTTTCGGTACAGGACATCCCATATTAATATCCATAATATCAAACGGTCTTTCCTCGACCCGCTTTGCCATTTCACTCATAATCTGAGGATCTGAACCAAAAAACTGGAGAGATACCGGCTGTTCATCCGGATGGATCTCCAAAAGCGTCTCTGTATTCTTATTATTATAGAGAATGGCTTTTGCACTGACCATTTCCATGCACAAAAGACCTGCTCCCTGCTCTTTACACAATAAGCGAAACGGCAGATCTGTCACTCCTGCCATCGGCCCCAGAATATAAGTATTCTCTAAGGTTACATTTCCTATTCTTAACTGTCTCATCGTATTATTCCGTTCTTTTCAGATTTTATCGTTTTCATCTTAGACGAAACCATTTTAAAAGTCAACCTTGCCTCTATTGACATTTTTACATTTTTATGCTAGGTTTCTACTATATATTGGCACTCATTAGTTAAGAGTGCTAATAATCTATCAGATGAAAGGAGAATTACTATGGTAATACAGCCAATTTATAATATATTATTTCTTCCCGATGTCACCTATCACTTCAAAAAAGAGTTTTTTACTGAAAATGCATCCGAGCAGCTTGAAGTCGGCAGTGAGCTGCTTTTTGCTTTCTTAAGAAATGAAGATGACGCTGAAGAACTGGACGCTGACCATATCTGTCCGGTCGGCATTTCCGCCAGAGTAGAGGCTTTCGGAGACGATGACAGTGTTCAGATCCGCACGCTGGAGCGTGTTGATCTTTCAGATGTCGAGGTGGAAAATGGTCAGATTCTCGCAGACGCATCTATTCGTGCAGAGGTTGATGACTATACGGCAGAAGAAGAGAAGGCTCAATTTCTCCGTTTACGTGCCGCACTTTTGAAATTTGTCCAGGGATACCAGTGGGGAATGTGGGCAAGAAGTTTCATTTTACAGCGGAAAAATATGTATGATCTCGGATCTGCCCTTTCGGAATATCTGAATATCAGCCCCGAAGAAAAATATGCCATTGTTGAAACGGATTCCCGCCGGGAACGCTGTACGCTGATCGAAGCTGCCATCAACGAATTTATGGAGGTTGCCAAAGTTTCCACCGAAGCAAAGGAAGCTCAGAAAGATGATCAGGAGCAGCTTTATCGCGAGGCAGCCATCAAGAAGCAGATCAGTTATCTTCAGAAAGAACTGGACGAACTTCACCCTGAAAATATTTCCGATACCCGGAAATTTGAGAAAAAGATTGAAGAATCCGGCATGAATGACGAAGCCCGTAAAGAAGCTGAAAAAGTGCTGAACCGCATGAAGCAGGAAGGCAAGGACAGCCATGAGTACGGTCTTCTGTATGATTACCTTGACTTTATGACCAGCCTGGACTGGAAAGCACCGCAGTTTACCCCGATCGATCTTGACCGGGCGGAGCAGATTCTTGATGAAGATCACTATGGTCTGAAAAAAGTCAAAGAACGCATCATCCAGCAACTCGCCGTTATGGCTCTCAACCGGAAGCAATATGGCTCGATCCTTTTATTTGTTGGTGCTCCTGGAACCGGGAAGACCAGTATCGGGCAAAGTATTGCACGGGCTCTCGGAAGAGAATATGTAAGGATCAGTCTTGGTGGTATCCGTGATGAGGCGGAAATCCGTGGCCACAGACGTACTTATATCGGTGCTATGCCCGGACGAATCATGGAAGGAATCAAGCGAAGCGGTGTCTCCAATCCGGTCATTGTACTGGATGAGGTTGACAAACTTGCAAAAGATTACGGCGAAGACCCTGCCAGTGCCCTTCTGGAGGTTCTTGATCCTGAACAGAACAGCACTTTCACTGACCACTATATGAATGTGCCTTACGATCTGTCCAATGTACTTTTTGTCTGCACTGCAAACTCACTGGATACGATTCCTGAACCACTGCTCAACCGTATGGAGGTTATTAATTTCTCCGGTTACACTGCAGTAGAAAAATATCAGATTGCCCGCAGACATCTTCTTCCAAAGGCTCTCGATGCCATGGGAATTAAGAAAAATGCATTGAAAGTAACCGACGGAGCGATTCGCAGGATTATTGATGAATACACAATGGAGTCCGGTGTCCGTGACCTGAAAAAACTGATCAATACTCTTTGCCGGACGGCTGCCGTCCAACTTGTTAAAAATGAGGGAACAACACTGACAGTCACTAAGACAAATCTCGAAAAATATCTTGGGAAAAAGCAGCTCCACCATGAGCGGAAACTCTCTTCCCCTGAACCGGGAGTTGTCACCGGACTTGCATGGACCAGAGCGGGCGGAGAAATTTTATTTATAGAAAGTAAACTGATTCCGGGCAAAAGCAAGATGATTATTACCGGTCAGCTTGGAGATGTAATGAAGGAGTCCATTCAGATTGCACTGAGTCTTGTAAAATCACTTTATCCAAAGGAAAGCAAAGTGCTTGATGACCACGACCTCCATATCCATGTTCCTGCCGGTGCGGTTCCAAAAGACGGTCCATCAGCCGGAATCACGCTGACAACAGCACTTGCATCACTTCTCACGGGGAAGAAAGTCAGCCCGGAATATGCCATGACCGGAGAAGTTTCCCTGCGTGGCGGTGTCATGCCGATCGGCGGACTTCCTGAAAAGCTTATGGCCGCCCAGCGTGCAGGAATCACAAAGGTTCTGATTCCTGCTGACAATGAACAGGATCTCGATGACGTTGCCGATGAGGTTAAAAATAAGCTGGAAATCATTCCGGTGAAAAAAGTGACTGAGGTACTGAAACTGGTGTTGAAATAACCCTGGATTTCCAGTCTCTTTCTTGTAAAAGATTATCTTGATAACCGATAATCCGACATAATTCAGAAATCGCCCTATACCAGTTGCTGTGCATCTGATATAAGGCGATTTTTTATCTATTATGCAGCAATTTATGTTCCTTGCCCTTCAGGATTCCCTCATAAACCTCTGCAATGATCGGATTTTCATCGGATCTCTTGATCTGTGCCATGCTGTCGATCTTATACATTCCATCCAGCCGGGCCTGTTTCGTCCTCGGTCCGATCGGCACCGGCTGTCCACCACCGGCAATACAGCCTCTTTTACATGCCATCACTTCTACGAAATCATATTGGACTTCACCGGCTTTGATCCTCTCCAGCAGTGTTTCTGCACAGCGAAGACCATTCACCACTGCAATTTTCACCGTTCTGTCCTCAAGCTGGATGGAGGCTTCTTTGATTCCTTCAATCCCGCGGATTCCCGTAAAGCTGATGTCCTGCAGATCTTCCATCCTGCTGCTGTGTACCAGACGTCTCAGAACTGCCTCGGTCACACCACCCGTTACTCCAAAGATCGCTGCTGCCCCCGAAGACAGACCAAACGGCATATCCAGTGCCTCCGGTTCGATCTGCGACAGATCTATTCCCGCTTCTTTGATCATACGGGTCACTTCTGTCGTGGTCAGTACATAATCTACATCCTGCTGCCCTTCTGTAAAATGCTCCGGTCTTTTGATCTCTGCTTTTTTTGCCGTACATGGCATAATCGAGATCACAACCGTCTTGCGGAGGCTTCGTCCTTCTTTTTCCGCTTCTGCCGCTTTCATCCGGGCTTCTTCCTTCAGCAATGCTCCGAACATTGCCTGCGGAGAACGGCAGGTGGAAATATTTTCCCGAAATTCCGGGTAACGGTTCTCACAGAACTTCACCCAGCCCGGACAGCAGGAAGTAAATAACGGAAGATTCTTACCGGATTTTAAACGCTCCAGCAATTCTGCTGACTCTTCCATTACCGTCAGGTCTGCCCCGAAATTTGTATCATATACCTCATCAAATCCCATATGTCGCAGAGCTGCCACCAGGCGTCCCAGTGTATTTTCACCTTTCGGGATTCCAAATTTATCTCCGATCGCCACCCGGACAGCCGGTGCGATCTGTGCCACAACTCTGATATTCTTATCCGCCAACGCTTTCCATACCGGATCAACATCCTGCCGGATACTGATCGCACCGGTCGGACAGACCGCCCTGCACTGTCCGCAGCCTACGCAGTCAGTCTCTGCCAGCTCTCTGTTAAATGCCGGCATAACCTGCATTTTTGAACCCCGGAAAGCAAAATCCAGAATGCCAAGTCCCTGGATTTCATCACAGGTACGCACACAATCCCCACAGAGAATACATTTATTGGGGTCTCTTATTACACAATCCGAAGAGGTATCCAGTGGAAGTGGTTTCTTATGATTTTCAAATCTGATCTCTGAAATACCCAACTGGCTTGCCAGCTTCTGTAACGTACAGACTCCATTTTTGGCACACGTTGTACAGTCACGGCAATGGGATGACAACAGCAGTTCAATGATCATTTTCCTGTGATGCTGCAATCTTGGTGTATTTGTATAGATCACCATACCATCCCGTGGTACTTCTGAACAGGATGTAAATACCTTTCCACGTTCATCTTCCACCACACACATCCTGCACGCCCCATAGGTTGACAGTTCTGAATGATAACAGAACGTAGGAAGATCGATTCCCGACTTACGGATCACTGAGAGGACATTTTTTTCATCTGTAAAAGCCACTCTCCTGTTGTTGATTGTCATATAGCCCATACTCTGTTCCTCCTACCCTTCAATATGAATCGCACCAAATGCACAGGCACTCGCACATGCTCCACATTTGATACATTTTTCCGTATCGATCGTAAATGGTTCCTTGATTTTTCCGCTGATCGCACCGACCGGACAGTTTCTCGCACATTTTGAACATCCTTTACACCGCTCAGGACTGATGATAAACTTTCGTAATGCAGTGCAGGTATGGGAGGCACATTTCTTTTCAACCACATGCTCCACATACTCATCATGGAATACTTTCAGCGTACTCATAACCGGAAGTGCCGCACTCTTTCCAAGACCGCACAGTGCAGTTTCTGTGATCATGTTCGCCAGTTCCTCCAGCAGATCAAGGTCTTCCAGCTTTCCATTTCCTGCCACGATCCGCTCCAGGATCTCCAGCATACGCTTTGTTCCTTCACGACATGGCACGCACTTTCCACAGCTTTCATTCTGCGTAAAATTCATAAAGAATCTTGCCACTTCCACCATGCACGTATGGTCATCCATCACAACCAGTCCGCCCGAACCGATCATTGCCCCCATTTTTTTCAATGAATCAAAATCCAGACTGACATCCAGATCTTTCGACACCAGGCATCCTCCTGACGGACCTCCGATCTGCACCGCTTTGAACGCTCCGTCTCCTTTGATGCCACCACCAATATCGTAGATCACTTCCCGCAGGGTCGTTCCCATCGGCACCTCGATCAGACCTGTATGCCGGACACTTCCTGTCAATGCAAATGCTTTTGTTCCCGGACTTTTTTCCGGTCCGATGGAACGGAACCATTCTGCTCCTTTATTAATGATCATCGGAACATTGGCAAAGGTCTCTACATTATTAAGAACCGTCGGCTTTCCAAACAGACCCTGTTCCACCGTCCTTGGCGGTTTGACACGCGGCATACCTCTTTTTCCCTCAATGGACGCAGTCAATGCACTTCCTTCTCCGCAGACAAATGCTCCTGCACCGCGATTAATATGTAGACGAAATGAAAAATCTGTTCCTAAAATATGATCGCCTAAAAGACCGCTTTCCTCTGCCTGTGAAATTGCCCGTTTCAAACGGCTGATCGCCAGCGGATATTCCGCTCTCACGTAAATATAACCTTCTCTGGCTCCTACCGCATAAGCCCCGATCATCATTCCTTCGATCATCTTATGCGGATCTCCTTCCATAATACTCCGGTCCATAAATGCTCCCGGATCTCCCTCATCACCGTTACAGACTACATAGCGGATCTTTTCTTCCTGACGGGTTACCTGTGACCATTTATATCCCGTTGGGAATCCACCGCCTCCTCTTCCTCTTAAACTGGATGCTGAAATCTCTTCCACCACTTCCTGCGGTGTCATCTCAAACAGGACTTTCTCTAATGCCTCATATCCTCCGGTGGAAATGTATTCTTCTATATGTTCTGCATCAATATGTCCACAGTTTTTCAGTACATTTCTCGTCTGCTTTTTATAAAACGGGATTTCTTCCTGCTTTTTATACTCAATCCCATCCTGCTTAAATAAAAGATGACGGATAACATCTCCCTTTTCGATCGTTCTGTGGAAAATCTCATCGCAGTCTTCCGGCTTTACTTTTGTATAAAGGATTCCTGCCGGTTCGATCCGCATCAGCGGTCCCATTTCACAGAATCCGTGACATCCGCTTTTCTTCACTTCCAACGGGCCACTACCATGCGCAATCTCCGGTCCAAATTCCACGTCAATATCCGGATTTTCTTCTGCAAGTTTGCTCATCCGCCTGTATATCTCACCTGATCCGCCTGCCAGACACCCGGTTCCTGCACAGATCAAAATCCTGCAACGGCTGTCGCTGATCTTTTTTGCCGCCTCGTCACGAATCTGATGAAGTATTTCTCTGCTCGTAATTTTTTCCATACTTATTCCGCTCCTCTCAATTCGTGAATCAGTTCTGCCGCAGCATCCGGGGTCATTCCCGGATAAACTTTATCATTTACTGTCAGAACCGGGGCAAGTCCGCACGCTCCAAGACAGGAAACTGTCTCCAGTGTAAATAACATATCGTCCGTTGTCGCCTTTTCTTCTGAAAGTCCAAGTTCACTATAAAGCCGTTCCAAAATCGGAATTGACTTTCTGACATGACAGGCAGTTCCATTACAGACTTTAATAATGTACTTTCCCTTTGGTTCAAAAGAGAAGTTTTCATAAAATGTTGCCACACTGTATGCCTTCGCTTCATTGATCCCAAGTTTCTTCGCCACATACCTCAGAAGTTCCGGTGGAAGATACCGATATTCACTCTGAATGTCCTGAATGATCGGAATCAGTGAAGCCGGTTCAAGTCCATGCTGCGAAATGATCTCATCTGCTTTTTTATAGTAGGTTTGATCTAACATATAGCTCCTCCTTCAATATTTTTGTGCAGTTCTTATTCTGTCTCTTATACACATCTGACGCTGCCGACG
>ENA-UAMB01001746-UAMB01001746.1-human-gut-metagenome-genome-assembly--contig:-NODE-1746-length-10064-cov-10.442402_pt1 | contig 10064 bp, 4 predicted proteins | sample MGYA00243707_ERZ654484 | MGnify/ENA primary metagenome ERZ654484 (study PRJEB26926, sample SAMN06164464) | human gut metagenome | biome: ENVO:00009003; feature: ENVO:2100002; material: ENVO:00002003... | reverse complement strand
CATGCGTTGTCTGGAGGACGTGGGCATGCTGTCCACCACCCCGGTCAACTTCAACGGTCAGGAGATCGTGCCCATCCAGTTCCTCAAGGCCCTGCTGCCCGACCCCGCCAGCCTTGGCCCCCGCACCAAGGGCAAGACCAACATCGGCTGCATCTTTACCGGCAAAAAGGACGGCAAGGAGAAGACCTATTACATCTACAATGTCTGTGACCATCAGGAGTGCTACAAAGAGGTGGGCAGCCAGGCCATCAGCTACACCACCGGTGTGCCCGCCATGTGCGGTGCCCTCATGCTGCTGACCGGCAAGTGGACCACCAAGGGCGTCCACACCGTGGAAGAGTTTGATCCGGACCCCTATCTGGATGCACTGGACAAGTACGGCCTGCCCCGCTCCGAGAGCCACGCCCCGGCTCTGGTGGACTGATGCGCTGCACCGACACCCGCCCGCCCTTTGCGGGCCTGCACGGCAAAGAGCTGGATGCCCTGCTGGCTGCCCTGCCCACCCCCTGCTACCTGCTGGATGAGGCCCGGCTCCGCCGCAACGGCGAAATTCTGCTGGGCGTCCAGCAGCGGACGGGATGCAAGATTCTGCTGGCACAGAAAGCGTTCTCCAATTTCGGCTGCTACCCCGTTCTGGCCCCCTATCTGGCGGGCACCGAAGCCAGCGGCCTGTACGAGAGCCGCCTGGGCAAAGAGGAGCTTCCGGAAAAAGAAAACCATGTTTTCTGCGCCGCCTACCGGGCCAATGAGTTTGATGAGCTGCTCCAATATGCAGACCACATCGTCTTCAACTCTCCCCGCCAGCTGGCAAAATTCGGTCCTGCCGCCAAGGCCGCGGGTAAGAGCGTAGGCCTGCGCGTCAACCCGGAGTGCTCCACTCAGGAGGGCCACGAAATTTACGACCCCTGCGCGCCGGGCAGCCGCCTGGGCACCACCCGTGCCCAGTGGGATGCCGCCGTGGCCCAGCAGCCCGGCCTCGCCGCCCTGCTGGACGGCCTGCACTTCCACACCCTCTGCGAGCAGGACGCTGATGCCCTGGCTGCCACCCTGCCCGCCATGGAAAAAGCGTTCGGCGACCTGCTTCCCCAAATGAAATGGGTCAACTTCGGCGGCGGGCACCACATCACCCGCCCCGGTTACGACCGATCCACGCTGGAGCGCTGCATCACCGAGACACAGCGCAAATACGGCTTGCAGGTCTATCTGGAGCCCGGCGAGGCCTGGGCCCTCAATGCAGGATATCTCCTCACCACCGTGCTGGACACTTTGCAGAATGGCGAGACGTCCCTTGCCATCCTGGACATGTCCGCCGCCTGCCACACGCCGGACGTCATTGAAATGCCATACCGCCCGCCTCTGATGGACGCGGGCGAACCCGGCGAAAAACCCTGTACCATCCGGCTGGGCGGCCCCACCTGCCTGGCAGGCGATGTCATCGGCGATTACAGCTTTGATGCCCCCCTCACGGAGGGTGACAAGCTGCTCTTTGGTGACATGGCCATCTACACCACCTGCAAGAACAACACGTTCAACGGGATGCCCCTGCCGGACATCTGGGCTCTGCAGGAAGATGGCACCCTCCGGCAGCTGGCTCATTTCGGCTACGGCGATTTCAAGCAGCGGCTCGGCAGCTGCCGCTGACCCTTACACAGCACAAAAGCACTGCTTCGATTCCTTTCCGGGAACGAAGCAGTGCTTTTTATTGATGGAAAGGTTTTCCAAGCGCCACACGTTCCGTGTGTACAAATCACCTGAGACACTTTATAATAAGAAAAAGGCCACCACGCCTTGCCGACCGCCGCTTCCCATACATTTGATTCCTATGATCGCAAGTCAAGAGATCCGTGCAACATTCAAACAGCATCTTTGCGATATGCAATTCAACGTTGTTGCTGTTGCATTCAGAAGCTTCCTTGCTAATATATCCGCGTAACAGGCAAAATCTCTTGAAACGCTTCTGCGATAATGTTACAATTGAGCTATATAATGGTATATACTCGGAAAAGCTGCTGGCAGCAGAACGAGAATGAACTTGCGGTGACATTCCTGAAATCAGCAGAATGAAAATGAAACCGGGATGAGACCGTCCGGGGCGGAGCGGAATTGAAAAACTCTGGAACGAGCAAAATGCAACGAGTGTGAACGATCCTTTTGTGACGTGAAAAACAAAGAAAGGTGGAACAAGTGGTTATGACGATTCAGGAATGTTATCAGAAAATGGGGGCTGATTATGAGGATGTGCTCAAGCGGTTGTACAGTGAGAGCATGATCTGTAAATTTGCCCGGATGTTTTTGGACGATGACAGTTATCCAAAGCTGGAGGACGCTCTCAAGAAAGAAAATGTAGAGGAAGCATTCCGCGCGGCACACACGCTCAAAGGTGTATGCCAAAACCTTGGTTTTACCAATCTCTATCAGCCTGCCTATGAGCTGACCGAGGTGCTGCGCGCGGGCACACTGGAAGGCTCCAAGGAATGGTTTGACCGTGTGACAGAACAGTATAACATCACGATCAACGCGATCCGCGCGGTGGAGTAACGCAGGCTGCCCAAGAGGTATCAGGAGAAGGAATCGATGAAAGCAAAAACATTGCGCCGCCTTGTTTCGGTGCTTGCGGCACTGGTGATGGCGGTCTCCCTGCTGGCCGGATGCGGCACAAAAACCGCAGAACAGGTACAGGAGCAGGAGGATGCCCAGACCATTCAGGTGTATCTGTGGAGCACCAGCCTGTACGAAACCTATGCGCCTTATGTCCAGTCCCAGCTGCCGGACGTGAACATTGAGTTCATCGTCGGCAACAACGATCTGGATTTTTACAAGTTTTTGCAGGAGAACGGCGGTCTGCCGGATATCATCACCTGCTGCCGCTTCTCGCTGCACGATGCGGCTCCCTTGAAGGACAGCCTGATGAACCTTGCCATGACCAACGAGGCGGGCGCTGTCTATAACACCTACCTCAACAGCTTCAAAAACGAGGATGGCAGTGTGAACTGGCTGCCGGTCTGCGCCGACGCCCACGGCTTTGTGGTCAACCGCAGCCTTTTTGAGCAATATGGCATCCCGCTGCCCACCGATTCCGAGAGCTTTGCGGCGGCCTGTCAGGCATTTGAAAAAGTGGGCATCCGCGGCTTTACCGCCGATTATGCCTACGACTACACCTGCATGGAAACGCTGCAGGGGCTTTCCGCCGCCGAGCTTACCACCACGGCGGGGCGCAAGTGGCGCACTGCCTACAGCGACCCCGCCAACACCGCGCGGGTGGGTCTGGACGACACCGTGTGGCCGGGGGCGTTTGAACGGATGGCGCGGTTCATTCAGGATACCCACCTCACGGCGGAGGATCTTGAGCATACTTACGATGACGTGATGAACCTGTTCCGGAACGGGGAGGTTGCCATGTACTTTGGCAGTTCTGCCGGGGTCAAGATGTTTCAGGATGAGGGCATCGACACGATCTTCCTGCCCTTCTTCAGCCAGAACGGGGAAAAGTGGCTGATGACCACCCCCTATTTCCAGATTGCCCTGAACCGGGATCTGGAGCAGGACCCTGCGCGCCGCGAAAAAGCCATGAAAGTGCTGAACGTCATGCTCTCCGAAGAGGCACAGAACCGCATCGTTGCCGACGGGCAGGATGTGCTGAGCTACAGCCAGAACGTTCCCCTGCGCCTGACCGAGTACATGAAGGATGTGCGCGATGTGGTGGAAGAAAACCACATGTATATCCGCATTGCCTCCAACGATTTCTTTGCCACTTCCAAGGACGTGGTCTCCAAAATGATTGCGGGCGAGTACACGGCAAAACAGGCGTATCAGGCATTCAACGCCCGGCTGCTTGCCGAGGATATGCCTGCCGATGACGAGATCGTGCTGACCTCCGGGAAGAGCTACTCCAATGTCTTCCACAAAAACGGCGGCAACGCCTCCTTTTCCGTGATGGCAAACACGCTGCGCGGCGTTTATGGCACCGACGTGCTCATCGCCGCCGCAAACAGCTTTACCGGCAGCGTGCTGAAAGCGGACTACACCCAAAAAATGGCCGCTTCCATGATCATGCCCAACAGTCTTTTGGCTTACCAGCGCGCGATGACCGGTGCGGAGCTGAAAGAGACCGTCCGCGCCTTTGTGGAAGGCTGCGAGGGCGGGTTCGTTCCTTTCAACCGCGGCTCTCTGCCGGTGGTCAGCGGGATTGCCGTGGAGGTAAAAGAGGCAAGCGGCAGCTATACCCTGACCGGCATCACCCGGAACGGGCAGCCGCTCCGGGACGACGACACCGTTACCGTGACCTGCCTGGCAACGGCAAAGCAGATGGCACCGCTGCTTGCGGACAAAAGCGCCGGATTCACCGGCGGAGATCAGCAGGTAAAGAGCACCTGGACGGAGGTTGTCTCTGGCGGCGGCGCGGCGCTTGCTGAACCGGAAAACTACATGACATTGAGGTGAGCAGGATGGCAAACGAAAAGCACGAGCCCCAAGGCAGCCGCCATCCCCGGCGGAAAAGGCTTTCTGCCGCTGTTGCCATCTTTCTGCTGGTCTTGCTGGCAGCAGGTTTCAGCGTCCGATACCTCTCGTTTGTGTCGCAGACCATCTATCAGGAAAGCACCTCGCATCTGGAAGAGGTGCTGCATAAATCCAACAATATGCTGAAAGAGATGGTGCGCAAAAACCTGACCTATCTGCATCTGTACAACGGCTTTCTGGAAAGCACCTCGGATGAGGACGAAATTCAGACGTATATCGAGGCAGCGCAGCAGAATACCGGATTTGCCGACTTTTACTTTCTTACCTACGACGGCAACTACATGACCGTGACCGGGGAGACCGGCTATCTTGGCTTGCAGACCAATCTGGACGAAAAGCTCGCTCACGATGAGGATGTCGTCGTGAACACGGCGCTGCCCGGCAAGCCCCAGATGCTTGCGTTCATCTGTCCCGAAACACAGGGCAGCTACCGGGGCTTTGCCTACGACGCCATTGCCATCGCCTATTACAATGACGCGGTGCTTCGGTTGCTGGACAACTCTGCCTTTGAGGGCAATGCCAGCAACTATGTCATCTACCCGGACGGGCGGGTGGTGATCGACAATTCCGTAAACCGTAAGGAAACGATTTACAACTTTCTTGCGACGCTGCGCGACCATTCCGACCTTTCCGAGGAACAGATCCTTGCCCTTTCGGATGCCTTTGCGCAGGGCAGCAGCGGAAACTTGAAGGTAACACTGGGCGACACCAGTTATTATCTGGTCTACGAGGGCACGGCGGTCCAGAACTGGACGATGGTGGGGCTTTTCCCGGTCAGCATCGTCAACGCCAGTCTGGATCAACTGTGGTTCTATACGATACAGATCGTTGCGGGCATCGTCCTTGGCTTTGCGGTGCTGATCATCCTGTTGATCGCGCGCAGAAGCCATACTACTTTGCGCCGGAAGGACACCGAGATCCGGTACCGGGACGTGCTGTTCCAAAAACTCTCGCTGAACGTGGACGACGTGTTCCTGATGCTGGATGCCGAAACCTCCAAGGCGGATTACGTCAGCCCGAACATTGGCCGTCTGCTGGGCATCCCGTGGAGAAACGTCCGGCAGGATATCCATGCTCTGGTGGCACTGTACCCGAAAGATGACCCGGACCGCGACAAGAATTTTCTGGAGGGGCTTTCCCGCGGGGAACAGCGCGAGTGGGACGCGGCGTATCTGCATCAGGAGACCAGAGAGCTGCGCTGGTTCCACATCGTTGCCATGGGCAGCGAGGTAGAGGGCAAAACCAAGTACATCCTTGTCATGTCCGACCGCACCGCTGATAAACAGGTGAACCAGGCGCTTTCGGATGCCGTTGCTGCCGCCGAGACCGCCAACCGCGCCAAGAGCACCTTCCTCTCCAATATGTCCCACGACATCCGCACCCCCATGAACGCCATCATCGGCTTTACCACACTGGCGATCAGCAACCTCGACGATAAAGAACGAGTGAAAGATTATCTGACCAAGACCCTTGCTTCCAGCAATCATCTGCTCTCGCTGATCAACGACGTGCTGGATATGAGCCGCATTGAGAGTGGAAAGCTCCATCTGGAGGAAGTGGAAGTCAACCTTTCGGATGTGCTGCATGACCTGAAAACCATCGTCAGCGGGCAGGTCCACGCAAAGCAGCTGGAGCTTTATATGGACGCGATGGATGTGACCGACGAGGATGTCTCCTGCGATAAGACCCGGCTGAACCAGATCCTGCTGAACCTGCTGTCCAACGCCATCAAGTTCACCCCGGCGGGCGGCACGGTCTCGGTGCGGGTGCGCCAGCTTGCCGGGCAGGCGCGCGGCTGCGGGCAGTACGAGTTCCGCATCAAGGACAACGGCATCGGCATGAGCCCGGAATTTGCCAAAAGGATCTTTGAGCCGTTTGAGCGGGAGCGCACCTCCACGGTCAGCCGGATCCAGGGCACCGGCCTTGGCATGGCCATCACCAAAAACATCGTGGATATGATGGGCGGCACCATCGAGGTGCAGACAGCGCAGGGCAAGGGCAGCGAGTTTATCGTTCGCGTGCCGCTGCGGGTACAGGCGGAGCACCGCCCGGTGGAAAAGATCACCGAGCTGGAGGGCCTGAAAGCTCTGGTGGTGGACGACGATTTCAACACCTGCGACAGTGTGACAAAGATGCTGGTCCAGGTGGGAATGCGCGCGGAGTGGACCCTTTCCGGCAAGGAAGCGGTGCTGCGCGCGCGGCAGTCCATCGAGATGAGCGATGTCTACCACGCCTATCTCATTGACTGGCGGCTGCCGGATATGAACGGCATCGAGGTCACCCGCCAGATCCGCAGCCTGCACGACGATACGCCCATCATTATCCTGACGGCCTATGACTGGTCCGATATTGAGGTGGAGGCAAAGGCTGCCGGTGTGACCGCTTTCTGTTCCAAGCCCATGTTCCTATCCGACCTGCGCGAGACCCTGATGAGTGCCCTCGGCCAGAAGCAGACGGATGCGGCGCAGGAGCTTCTGCCCCAAAAAGATGCCGACTTCAAGGGCAGGCAGATCCTGCTGGTGGAGGACAACGAGCTGAACCGCGAGATCGCGCAGGAAATTTTACGGGAGTATGGCTTCCGGGTCGATCCAGCTGAAAACGGTGCCGTAGCGGTGGAAAAAGTAAGCACCGCCGCGCCGGGCAGCTATGATCTGGTGCTGATGGATGTGCAGATGCCGGTCATGGATGGCTATACCGCCACCCGGCAGATCCGCGCGCTGGAAAACCCCGCTCTGGCCGGGGTCCCGATCCTTGCCATGACCGCCAACGCCTTCGATGAGGACCGCCGCCGCGCCATGGAAAGCGGCATGAACGGTTTTTTGTCCAAACCCATCGTGATCGGCGACCTGGTGCAGGAGCTGCACAAGATCCTGTGAACCAAATGCCTGTCAGGTATCAAAAAATAAAGCACCCGCGGCAAACTTCGCAGAGGTTCTTGACCTCCGAATGCGAATTGCCGCGGGTGCTTTTGCTTTTGTTGGCCGGTGGCCGTCAGGATCTCAGTACCTCTGCAAGGACGTGCAGCAGGTGCGGAATATCCAGCGGCTTTGCAATGTGGCCGTCCATCCCGGCCTCCAGTGCATTCTGACGGTCTTCCTCAAAGGCATTTGCCGTCATTGCAAAGATGGGAATGCCTGCCTTTGCAGCATCCGGCAGAGCACGGATCTGCCGTGTCGCCTCGTAACCGTCCATCTTGGGCATCTGGATGTCCATTAAGATCAGGTCGTACTGCCCGGGGGCCGCCTGCCTCATCTTCTGGACGGCGATCTCGCCATCCTCGGCAGTGTCCACCGCAAAGCCTGCTTCTTTCAGGATCTCCTGGGCAAGCTCACGGTTCAGCGCGTTGTCCTCCACCAGCAAAAGCTTCTTTCCCTTGAGATCGGCGGCATCTGGCTGCGATGGTTCGTGGGCAGGTGCCGCACCGAACGGTTCTGCCAGCACCCTGCGCAGTTCGGAAAGGAACAGCGGCTTTTCGCAGAAAGCGGTCACTCCGGCGGCGCGGGCTTCCTCTTCGACATCTGCCCAGTCGTAGGCCGTCAGGATGATGATGGGGCAGCTTTTCCCGATCACCTTGCGGATCTGCCGCACGACCTCGATGCCGTTCATATCGGGGATCAGCCAGTCGATGATGTAGACACTGAACTCGTCGCCCTGCTCCAGGGCGTACCGGGTGCGGATCACCGCCTCCTTGCCGGAGATCGTCCACTCCGGCCGCATCCCGATCTTGGAAAGCATGGTGCTGACGCTCAGGCAGGTGTCGGTATCGTCGTCTGCCACCAGCGCGCGCAGCCCTTCCAGCTGCGGGATCTGCCTGGGCTCCACCTTTTGTCCGCTGAGGGCAAAGCAGAGATCTACGATGAATTCGCTGCCCTTGCCCGGTGCGCTCTCAATGGCGATGGTTCCGCCCATCAGGTCCACAATGTTCTTGGTGATGGACATGCCCAGGCCGGTGCCCTGAATGCCGCTGACGGTGGAGTTTTCCTCCCGGCTGAATGCCTCAAAGATGTGCTTCTGGAACTCTTCGCTCATGCCGATGCCATTGTCTTTGATGCGGAACTCATAGCAGCCACGGCCCTTGGGCGCACCGTTCTTCTGGGCAATGCGAATGCTGATCATCCCGCCTGTGGGAGTGAACTTGACGGCGTTGGACAAAATGTTCAGCAAGATCTGGTTCAGCCGCAGCGGGTCGGTGATGATGTCCTCGTTCTCCACATCCATGGTATCGATGAAAAGCGACAGCCGTTTTGCCGAAACATTGGGTTGAATGATGGAGCGCACATCGTGGACGAGGTCCGGCAGGTGCACCGCTTTTTCTTCGATCTTTACTTTTCCGCTCTCGATGCGGCTCATATCCAGCACATCATTGATGAGGGAAAGCAGGTGCTGGCTGGAGGTGGAGATCTTTTTCAGGTAGTCCAGCACCTGTTCCTTATTGTCGATGTGGGTCGCAGCCAGCGAGGTGAAGCCGATGATGGCGTTCATGGGGGTGCGGATATCGTGGCTCATATTGAACAGGAACTCCCGCTTGGCACGGTTTGCCGCCCCCTCGTGCTGGAGCGCGATCTCCAGTTTGCGGTTCTGTTCCTCCAACTGAGCCTGATACTTTTTCTCCTGTTCTTTCTTCTGCTGCTCCATCTCCTGCACGGAGCGTCTGCGCAGCACCCAAAGAATCATTACAAGCAGGATGTAACCGACCAGTGCCATCAAAATCGACGGAAGCGATTCACGGAAGACCGATTTTTCATCCGTATACGCATAGAGATCAAAGGATCTTCCATGGCAGTACATTCCAAAATAACAGCCGGAGCCGTTCCAATCGTGGGTATGGATCAGCGTTTCGGCGGTCCCGGCCTTGCGGATCCCCTGCACCAGCGGACTGTCCGCAACATCCTGCCCGATCAGCTCCGGGCGGTTGGAGGCAATGACCTGATTGTTCTGTACGATGAATAATGTACCGCTGGTTTCTGCCGGGTAGCCGTCCAGCACACTCTGGATGGATAGAGCCGTTCCCTCTATAAATTCTGCCGGGGTATAGCGGTAGGCAAGCAGGATCACCTCTTTGTCTTCTGCCCGATGCGCCGCAACATCCACGGCAGACCCATCCTCCAGCAGGACCTGCTTCACATAGGTCTTTCGCGGGTAAGAGAAACCGTCCAGAACAGCGTCATTTTTGAGCTGCTCTCCAAACCGGGCATAGCCGATGCCGTTGGTTGTGGATTCGCACAGGAGCGTACCGTCCGGGGCCAGTACCGAAATACCAGTGAGCCAGAGCTTTTCTGCCTGCCTGTTCAGGCACTGCGGGTCGGAGAGGTCGAGCGCGGGGTCCTGTGCCAGCTGATGCACCGATACTGCCGCGCGGCGGAGTGCCTTTGCCGTGATGGTATCGTTGTGCTTTTCAAAGCTGGTGGACTGGGATTTGACAAACTCAAGGGTCTGGCAGAAACGAGCCTCCGCCGCGCGCAATGCCCGCCAGCCTGAGAGAAAAACGATGCCGGCCATCAAGAGCACGCCGATGATCAGATAGGCTGTCCATATCCTTTTATCCG
>ENA-UAMB01001731-UAMB01001731.1-human-gut-metagenome-genome-assembly--contig:-NODE-1731-length-10165-cov-5.837982_pt1 | contig 10165 bp, 16 predicted proteins | sample MGYA00243707_ERZ654484 | MGnify/ENA primary metagenome ERZ654484 (study PRJEB26926, sample SAMN06164464) | human gut metagenome | biome: ENVO:00009003; feature: ENVO:2100002; material: ENVO:00002003... | reverse complement strand
CTTCGCTTATGTAAGCAGGACTTTCCTTCAGTTCATCTGCGGCGATCAGGCATTCGTCCTTGTCCCACTTTAGAAAGTATCCATCTCCCTCAAAGGCTCTGCAAAACACATACAGCACGAATACCACACTGGATGCACCAAACTCGGCCCGAAGGAGCTTTACCTTTTTATCCCTCAAAAACCCAACGTCAAGGGGAAAATACTCCAGTCCTTTTTTGGTTGGGCGTGACAGAAGAATCCCTCCCTTACTCCGGAATCTTCTCTTGGATTACTTCGCCGGTTTCCGCGTCGACCTCCACGCCTTCGGCTTCAATGATTTCAGGCGGCACGCTGAACATATCGTCGGACAGCTCGGCTTTGACAGTCTCGTCAGAGGCGGCGGCCCGGACAAAATCGGACTTCATGGGAGCATATTTTAAAGCTTTCTTTAAAACCGTCTTTTTCGCCATTTCTTCGAAAGCGGTTTTCCATGGAGAATAAGCTTTGCCGTAAGACTGGCTGTATTTCTCCGCGTGGACCCTGATATCGTCCACGCTCATAACCTCGAAGCCAAATCCACCGTCTTTCATTTTGAATACAGCATAGAACCATGCCGGGTCTCCCTTGTCGCTTCCTTTGTACGGCACATGCTTCAGCTTCGGATCCAGGCCGAACTCAAACTCAAACTCATCGTTCTCGTAAACCGTGTGGGCCTGAATTGAACTGATTTCTCCGGAACGATAGGCGAGATCGATCAAGCCTTTATAGCCGATCTGGAACTGGCATTCCAGCTGATTTTTCTTCCCGTTGTAAAATGGAATCAGATACGCTTGTCCCAGAGGAGTGTTAGGCTCAAGCCCCAGCTGAGCCGCCGTCATCATAGCGCCCCAAAAGGAATTAGGCGTGGTTTCTCCCAGCTTTGGATTCGTTGATAAGGCGGAAAGCGTAATCCGGGTAAACCGCTCTGGGGTCATGACTGAAGGAAGGGCTTTTTTGATTTCTCCTTCCATCTTCTTTATGTAATTCTGCATGGTGCTGTCGTGGGGCGCTTTTCTGGCAAGCTCTTGATTCTCCACATTCTTTTGAATAGAAGGCATTAAGATCTCTCCTTAATATCAAATTTTCTAAAATACGTTGTACTGTAATATCTTGATAAATCCACATTTGGATAATCTCTGGAAAACGCTTTGGGGTCAAAGCTGCGTTTCGACTGAAATTTCCATGTAACGGAATAGCTGCCGGCTTGTCCAAGCTCATGAGCCGCGAGATCCTGTTGGAGCATTTGTTTCCTTTGCTCGTTTTCCCGCTCATACTGCTTTATAATTTCCTTAGTCTCCAGATATTCTTTGATAAGCTTCTCCCTGCCGAACAGGTCAACCTGGTTTTCAGAATCAACATTTCCAAATATAGCCGAAATAGCCTTGGAAGTAGGCTTCAGTCCGTCAACAGGCGGTGGAACGTCCGGAGTTACATAGGTTTCCCAAAACTCTTTTTCGGCGTTCATCAGGGCTGCAATTTCATCTTCGTCCCGTTCGATTACAAACCAATAGAAACCCTGATTCAGCACCAGTACGGCAAGATACCAGCGCTCCCAGCCCGTGACAGCCATGTAGTGGACGCACTGAGCGTAATAGTTTTCGGGAAATTCCCCGTTCTTAAATTTCTTCAGGTTCATGATGCTGGTGGTTTTACATTCCAGTCCGGCTTTTTCTCCGATAACCGCACGGTCAATGTTGGCGTGGGCGAAAGGATACTGGGGATTCCTGATAATATCGTTATGCCTTCTCACTTTCTTTCCAGTTACCTCCGTAAACCTTTCCGCGACATACTGTTCCAAATCCCTGCCCTGGCGCATAGCTTCGTTGTCCTTTTTTTCCGGCAGCCTGCCGGTCTTGTCCGCCCATACCGTGTAGGGAGTGGAATAGCTGTTCATGCCGACTAGGGCGGCGGCGTCGGAGCCCCCAATGCCTTTCCGGCGCTCCTCAAGCCATTTCTCCCGGTCCATTACAGCCATTCTGTTTTTTCTCCTTCCTCTTGATACACAGGGCACCAGTCCGAGAAATACCATTCCACCAGCATTGCGGCAAATTCCTGATCAAGCGGCTTGTCCCGAACACGGGTGATTCCACACCGCTCCATGGCGTATTCAAGCGCTTCGGTTTTAGGAACCCGATTTCTTTCCCGATCAAAACTTTCATAATACATTACATCGTCCATTTGACAAACCTCCTGTTTTGGTTTAATATGTGATTAGAATATTTTATTTTGCCGCTCTTCGTGATGCCAGTCGCGAGGGCGGCTTTTCTTTTTGTTTTTGTGGCGTTCTTCTATGTATCCAAATGTAATTAATCCGCCGTAAACGCATACTATGATAAACGCCACCATCAATTTTGTGCTCATGTGCTTGTCCTCCTTTATGGTTTTACGCCTCTTTAAGAGATTTACGCCATGCAATGCACCGACCCATTTTTGCGCCGTCAGATTTTCTCTGAAAATATGGGTTATGGTAAAATCCGCTTTTGTCATAGGTATAAATCGCATAGCAAATACAAGGCTGGCCGTCCATATCCTCATAGAGAAGTTCAATCTCCTCATCAAAAAACTCACATGGCATTTTTGCACCTATCCAAATGATGTTCCAGCCGTCCCGATCCACTATTTTCCGAACTCTTTCTCTGTTGTCTGCGTTCATGTGCTTGTCCTCCTTACCTTGTTTTTTTCAATATAAGCCATCAAATCATTTTTACTGACCTTCCAGACCATACCGTCTTTAAATGCAGGAAATACGCCATTGCGTGATTTGGTTTTTAATGTCTCTACGCTACAATCGAGGGCGATTGCGGCAATATTCAGAGGCATAATAACGGGGACTTCGTCCCATGAAGTAAATTGTCGATAACGGTTCATGAGTTTCTCCTTTCCGCCGCCTGAGAGCGGCTATTGTTTTGGCTTGTTTGCTTGTCCTCCACTTTAGTGGTAAAATGTCCCTAAAAGGGGGAATATAATTTGTCTCAGAAATTTATTACGCTGTTTGATGTAGATAGCAATGATACGCGGTTATGTACATATGAAGAACCTTCTGTTTGCCCAATGTGCCACTACGCAATAGACCCAAGATTGCTCTCAGGATATTTTGTTCACGAACCTATGTATTTTTCTTGTGATGAGAAATATACGGTTTATATTTTATTTTTTTGTATGCACTGCCAGAGAGTATTTCTGGCCAAATATCCTGCTGTTTTAAAAAGGACAAGCTCAACGGATTTAGAAGCAGGTTATATAAGCCATTTATATCCTGCAATTGCTGATAACACCAAATTTTCGGAATATATTTGTGATTTATCCCCGGTTTTTGTTAAAACATATAATCAGTCGCAAATAGCTGAGGCTGGAGAATTAACTGAAATCGCGGGGGGGTGGATACCGAAGGGCTGTTGAATTTTTGGTTAAAGATTATCTGTGCCATAAGTTTCCGGAAGATAAAGAAGCCATTAAAACCGAATTGTTAGGGCAGGCCATAAAGCGTATAGAAGACCCGCGCATAAAAGTTTTATCAGAACGATCAACGTGGCTTGGAAACGATGAAGTGCATTATACAAGGAAGCATGAAGATTTTGGTGTAGAAGACATGAAAGAATTCATTAACGCATTGCTCCACTATATAGAATCTGAACTTGTGTTTGAAAAAGCATTATCAGTTCCGCCTAAAAAATGAGTATCGTTTACAGCCAACAGATTCCCATCAAGATCCCAGTACTGAATTAATGTGCGGCAGGGGTCATCTTCTGTCCCTCTTCCACAAAGGCCTCTGGTTTCGATAACCCGAATTACTTTCGCACTGTCTGTTCCTCTTGGACGGGCAGTGTTTTTTTGCTCGGTCATGTTTTCACCCCGCTTCCTTTCTTAGTGATTTTGAGTGTTGCGTTTAAAGCACAACTTTGTATCTTTTTAAGATACTTTTGAGGTAAAAAATATGTTGCTTACATCTCGATTACTAAGACGATATCTATTTTTAATAAAGCAAATTTCGCCTTGAGTAAATTCAGCACCATTTGATTCATTAATCTTGGCATTAAGCCTTGATAAGCTGATACCCATAGCTCTTGCTAAATTAAACTGCGTCTTATCGTAACGTACAATAAATGACTTTAACAAAGCCTTATTCAATGTAATCACCTGCTTTCTGTTTGTGTCTTTTTAAGATACTTAAAGTTTACCACTCTTCATGTGTCTTGTCAAGATATTTTTCTTGATTTTTTCAAAAAAAGTGATATAATTAAGATACGGTTATAATAGGGGGTGATATATTGACCACTGGAGAAAAAATTAAACAATTACGCATAGCCTTAGGAATGTCCCAGGAAGAACTCGGAAAAATTGTGGGAGTAAAGAAAGCGGCTATATACAAATATGAGAATGGCCTTGTTGTTAACTTAAAACGCTCTACCATTGAAAAATTGGCTTCGGCTTTAGGAACCACCCCTATGTATTTATTAAACTTAGAAGAAAAACCCACCGCTGATGATAGCGATGGGTTATCCAAAGAGGAAATAGAATTGCTTAAATCTCTTTCAAAAGCAGATCGAGATATCGTTTTCTCTGTTGCTCGTCAGATGAAGCAGAGAGAAAATGAACCAAATCAATAAGTTGCTTTTTATGTTTTTGATTAAGAGTACCGATTAATTGGATTTCATCGTACTCCTCATCAGAGGGGCCAAAGACCACACTCGATTCGCTTTTAAGATCTGCCGTATTCGTTTTAGTATTCTGTTTCAATATTTTCCGCCCCTCTCTTTATAAAACGTTTGTTCTTTTTGTGCCTTTATTATAGCACACAAAAATTTAAAATCAAGGGGTTTTGAAAATATTTTTCCCAAAATGGGAACGTGAATTATTAGCACATTGATAAAAATAAAATGACCGTCCAGAGCGGCAACTCTGAACGGCCTGAAATCTGGATAGTGACGAGAGATCACACACCCAAATAAATTGTAGCATATTTGGAAAATATGTCAATATTTAGGAGGGTGTATTATGGGATTGTTTAAATCAAAAGATTCGAAGATAACAAAAAAAGAATCAAAAGTGTTTTTTCTTGGCCAGACATTACAATCGATCGGGAAAATACCAGTTGGTAAAAATGTAGGAATTTCATTGGAACCAGAAAGACAAGTGCTGAAAATTCAATATGAAGAAACCGCAATAACCTTGCCTTATAACCGAATTGTCAGTTTTATGTTAGAAGACGAAACAAAGTTATCTGACAGAGGAAATGCTGGATTACGCGCATTAGCTGGTGGTGCTTTATTTGGAGTTACAGGAGCTATTGTCGGAGCGGCTTCTGCCAAAAATAAAGCCACAAAAAAATGGGTGGGAATTCTTACTTACAAAGATAAAGAAGGACAGGTACAAAATTTAACGTTTTTGCAAATGGTTTTGACAAAACCTTATGACGGAGAGGCTAAGCATTATGGTGCAGGTCAATTTGAAAAAATGGTAAATGAAATTGCCTCTAGAAACAGCGAAAGCGTGACAGAACTATAAAAATCAAAAATGCGCGAGAATGTTATGTCAAAAAATAATGCCTGTAGCAATTAAATAAAAAATCCCTCACCGGTTGTAACCAGTAGGGAGAATAAAAGGAGCGTCTAAAATGATTGACTTTAATAACGCAAGCTTTATGAAATTAAAACCTGTACCGAATTCAGACTTCGAAGCAATGGTTGCCCCTTTGTTTGTAAGCGGGGAAGGAATCCTCGGCACATACCGCGGAATGAGAGACGGTGTGGTTTTCACGAACAAAAGAATTATTGCAATTAATGTCCAAGGCGTAACAGGGAAAAAGAAAGATTTTACTTCGCTTCCATATAGCAAAATTCAGGCGTTTTCTGTAGAAACCGCTGGAGTTCTTGATTTGGACAGTGAACTGGAACTTTGGTTCAGTGGAATGGGAAAAGTAAAATTTGAGTTTGTCTCGCAAGCTAATGTGTCACAGATTTGCCAAATGATTTCAGAAAAAGTTCTCTAAAAAGAAAAAGCCGCCCGCTTCTGTTGGCGCAGAAACGAGAGGCGAAAATAGAACAGCTTACCCAAAGTGGATAATGCGTCCGAACAACGAAATTATACCACTTTCTGGGTAGGCTTGGCAAGTCTTACTTTGGAGGTGGTTTTTATTATGGCAAAAAGCAATGCAAAATATAACGGACGTGTCTGCGTCCGCGTTTATCTGGGCAGAGTGGACGGAAAACCAAAATATAAAGCCTGCTATGGAAAAACACAGAGAGAAGCTGAGAGGAAAGCGCAAGAGGTTAAAGAGGCTTTGCATCGGGGATTAAATCTTGCGTCACAAAATGACACCTTTGAACACTGGGCAAAAGAATGGTTAAAAATTAAAGAAACCGAAGTATCTGAGAGATGGTATAAAAATTTAGAGGGTTATGTTGACGGATTATCCGCTTTAAATAATTTAGAAGTAAAAAAAATAAAAGCAGCAGATATTCAATCGTTGCTGTTGGAAAGAGCAAGAAAAAACCCAAAAACTCATAAACCTACTTCAAGAAGAACATTAAAAGGGTATAGAGATACCGCTGAACAAATTTTGCAATTGGCGATTGATAATAGGGTAATGGACTATAATCCGGCTAGAGCAGTTAAGCTCCCAGCCGGGCAGCCTAAAGAGCAGCGTAGGGCATTGACAGAAGTAGAACAACAGTGGATTTTAAATACCCCTCATAGGGCAAAGCGAGCAGCTATGATTATGATGTATTCCGGATTGAGAAGGGGAGAGCTGATCCCATTAACTTGGGGAGACATCGATTTTAAAGAGCGGACAATACGTGTAAATAAATCTGTTGAGATGGTAAATGGCTGCTCCGTTCTTAAGTCTGGTGCAAAAACACAAGCTGGAAATAGAACAGTTAATATTCCTATTATATTAGTTGATTATCTAAAGGAAGAATTGAAAAAGGAAAAAGAAAAAGGCACTGTTCCCGTTCTTGTATGTCCATCAGCATCTGGCAAGATGATGACTGAAAACGCCTGGCGCCGCATGTGGGAATCGTATCTAATCGATCTCAATTTTAAGTATGGGAATAACATTGACAAAAAAGGCAAGAGAGCAAAATCAAAATATAATAGTAACGGAGTTGTTTTGACAATTCCTAATATAACTGCCCATTGGCTGAGGCATACTTTTGCTACGATGCTTTATCTTTCCGGAGTTGATGTACTAACAGCAAGGGATCAATTAGGTCATAGTGATATCAAAACTACGCTTGAAATATATACTCATTTGGATCAGCAATACAAAAAGAAAAATATTTGCAAATTGGACGAATACTTGCAAAATAAAGCTTCATATTGACTTTTGGGATTCAATGGTGTATTATATGTCACGGCTTAACATGTGCATCAAAATGTGTATCGAATGTTAAAAATACTAGATATAATCGGAAGATATATTAGATTCCGATTCTGAAGGCCGGGGGTTCGAATCCCTCCGGGCGGGCCATGTGAACAGAGGTCGAAATTTGGAACTCAAAAATGAGGCAATCCAAATTCGGCCTCTTTTTCTATGCTATAAACCTTAAAAATTAAGCCGCTTTTAAGACTTTTTTCGTTCATCAAAATGGGACACCCAGAAATAAAAATCAAAAAATCGCAATGTAAAAATGAAAAAGGGGCAACCCCGAACCTGGAATCATCATATTTTGAGGATTCCTTTTCTTTTGTCTAGTGTTTCTTATTGTTCTGGTGTCTTATGTTCTGGTCGGACATACCCTATTGGTATTTATTCTTTATGCCTGCCTTTTTGTTTGCTCTTTATAGGAGGTTGCGACTGCACCGAAATCATATCTCAAGTTTTGCACCCTTGATTTGTAAATTACTGTTTTAACGCTTCTATCATCCATGGTTGCTACCGGAGGGACAGAATTTTTTATGGAATTCTGGGTGTCGATTATTGGGATAATCTTGACAAATTACACAACATGTTTCATAATCGAAAGAGATTGCGCCTAATATCAATTGGAGGGATGCATAGAGATGTCTCAACATAATGAGAACGTTGCTGCACGGCTGGCATTGCTTTTGTCCCATACTATCTTAAAGAACCGGAACCAGCATATGGCCGCCATTGGACTGACCGCCAGCCAAGCGGACTGTCTGCGCTTCTGTCTGGAGAAGGACAGCGGAACGGTCACGGAGCTGAAGGACTATCTACAGGTCACCCACCAAGCGGCTCAAAGACTGCTGCGTCGTATGGTGGAAAAGGGCCTTGTGGAGCTTCGCCGCAGTGAACTGGACAACAGATGCCGGATTTTTTCCCTCACGGTTGCTGGTCAGAAGGCGGCACAGCAAATGCTCGAAAGTCGGGAACGGACGGGCGGAAAACTGCTGAAAGGGATGACAGACCAGGAGCAGCAGGCGTTCATCCGCTATTTGGAACTGGCATATGAGAATGTCAAGCGAAGCTGAGGGGAATTTTTTGAAATGAAACGGCCAGCCAATCTGGAAATTTTTGAACATGCGCCGATCCACTGGGCTGTGATTGCGCAGATTTTGCCGTCAATCGCCAGCCAAATGATCACCCTGGTCTATAACCTGGCGGATACCTATTTTGTTGGAAGGTTGAATGCTCCTCAGGAGACAGCAGCTGTTACGGTAGTGTATCCCTGTTTTATCATGCTGACCGCTATCTCCAATTTGTTCGGTGTAGGTGGCGCAAGCGCTATAGCCCGGGCGCTGGGCAAAAAAAATGAGACAGATGCACGGAGAATTTCTACGATCTCCATCTATGGAGGGGTGCTCTCCGGCATTTTATTTTCTATGGCTTTTGCTCTTCTGGCCTCTCCGATTCTTCACTTATGCGGGGCAACAGAGGAGACCTATCCAATCGCATATGGATACGCATTGTGGGTGGTGATTTTGGGCGGACCCTTTACGATCCTGAATACTCTGATGGCAAACTTGATTCGCGCAGAAGGTGCAGCCAGCATAGCGGCGTTTGGCGTCTCTCTCGGCGGTATCCTTAACATTCTTTTGGATCCGCTGTTTGTGTTGCCGGATTTTCTAGGATATGGAGCTGTAGGCGCTGGTATGGCGACGGCTCTATCCAATGTCGCTGCTGTCGGCTATTTTGCTGTGTATCTAATGCGCAAGCGCAGCACATATCTCAGCGTATCACCGTCCCACCTGAGGTTTGCTGGGCAATACCTAAGGCCGATTCTTTCCATTGGCCTTCCAGCTGCCTTGCAGTATGCTCTAACAGTGGTCGCTACGGCTTCGCAGGCGAGCTTCGTCTCGAAGTATCCCACCGAGGCAGTAGCCGCTTTGGGGATTGTTAAGAAGATGGATCAATTGCCGCTTTATTTCTCCATTGGTGTATCCAATGGTCTGCTGCCACTGCTGGCATATAACCATACTGCCGGCAATCAAAAGCGTAGGGAACAATCCTTACAGTTCGGTGCGGTTATCTCCGTGGGCTTTGCCTTGCTCTGTGTGCTCTGCTATGAGATCTTCGCCGATTCCCTCACGGCCCTTTTCATTCAGGACCAGGTTACCATTGCATACGGAGCTGTATTCCTGCGTTGCATGGTTGTGGCAATGCCCATGATGGCCCTCTGCTATCTCATGATTATCCAATTCCAGGCCATGGGGCTGGCTAAGGAATCAACTATTTGCTCGATCCTGCGCAAAGGTGTTCTAGACATTCCGCTGCTGTTTCTTATGGACTATCTGTTTCCTTTATATGGCTGTATGTGGGTCCAGCCTATCGTGGACACCATCTCTCTGGTCGTAGCACTGTACCTCTACCGCGCTCTGAAGAAGCCAAAAGCCGTCGGGTAGGGAGCAAGATAAATAGAGGTCTCAATTTGTGGTTCAAAATGAGATGCCCCAATTCCGACCTCTTTTTCTATGCTAAAACGTAGCGTTCAAGCCAGTTTTCGAGATTTATCTCTTTTATAGAAAAGGGACATCAAAAACAGAAAGGAGGGGCTGTAAAATATTAATTGGATTTATTCTGAACCCGAAATTCTTATTGTATTGTGACTTTTGATTTTAGCTATGGCACTCTTTTTAAATAGCATTAGACCAGCAGACAACAATTCCGCTCCCCGTTTTTTTAGTATTCATGCGGGCTTCCGAGCTTTTTAGGTTCGGTTTTCCAAAGTTATCCTACCTGTCT
>ENA-UAMB01001725-UAMB01001725.1-human-gut-metagenome-genome-assembly--contig:-NODE-1725-length-10179-cov-8.878309_pt1 | contig 10179 bp, 10 predicted proteins | sample MGYA00243707_ERZ654484 | MGnify/ENA primary metagenome ERZ654484 (study PRJEB26926, sample SAMN06164464) | human gut metagenome | biome: ENVO:00009003; feature: ENVO:2100002; material: ENVO:00002003... | reverse complement strand
TTCTTGATAGGTGGTGGCGCTGAGTGGAAACAGTTCTCAAAGCGATCTCAGATTGAATCAAGTCGCTGCTGACAGCGGCGATCATGTCCAATCTTTCCGGCTTGTTTGATGATGTGAATACCCAAGTGGGCAACATCGCACAACAGGTCGGCACCAAACCATCCAGTTTTGAACCGAGAGTTTTTGCCATGATTGAAGCCCTCTCTCGAAATGTGGTGCTGCCCATTGCAGGCGTGATTTTGACCTTCATTGCCTGTTATGAATTGATTGAGATGATCACCCAGCATAACAACATGGCACAATTTGAACCTGCGCTGCTGATGAAATGGATCTTCAAAACTGCCATTTCGGTCTGGATGATCTCCAACACTTTCGACATCATCATGGCGGTGTTCGATGTGACGCAGCAGGTGGTGGCAAATTCCAGCGGCATCATCAGCGGCAACACACGGGTGAACGACATCGGGCTTTCCATGTTGCAATCCAGCATGATGCAGATGGACGTAGGACCCTTGTTCGGACTGTTCTTGCAGTCCTTCTTCATCGGTATCACCATGCGCATCCTGTCCATCGTGATTTTCGTCATCGTCTACGGAAGAATGATTGAAATCTACATGATGGTCAGTCTGGCTCCAGTGCCCATGGCAACATGGGGCAACCACGAGCAATCCCATGTTGGACAGAACTATCTCCGTTCTCTGTTTGCGCTGGGATTTCAGGGCTTCCTGATTCTGATCTGCGTGGCGATCTATGCCGTTCTGCTTCAGAATGTTGCCATATCCGGGGATGCCATCAACTCGATCTGGAGCATCGTGGGGTACACGGTGCTGCTATGCTTTACGCTGTTCAAGACTGGTTCCGTCGCCCGAAGCATTCTGGGCGCACACTAAGGAGGTGGAATTTTGGCAGCTTATATTTCCGTGCCGCGCGATTTCAGCAAGGTGAAGTCCAAAGTAGCCTTCAACCTGACCGCCCGGCAGCTTATCTGTTTTGGTGCAGCGGCAGTCGTAGGGGTGCCGCTGTTTTTTGTTCTGCGGGACACCGCTGGCAATTCCGGTGCTACCCTCGGCATGATGGCGGTCATGCTGCCCATGTTCTTTCTGGCCATGTATCAGAAGAACGGTCAGCCGGCTGAAAAGATCCTGCGGTACTACTTTCAGGCGCGCTTTGTTCGCCCGAAGGTGCGTCCGTACCAGACCCGCAATTACTATGCACTGCTTGTGAAGGGAGATGACGCCCATGATTCCGTTTCTGAAAAAGAATAAGGACGGCAGGAAGCCGCCCAAGTCCACGGTGCCCCGCACGGCACAGGAGAGCATTCCGTTCCAGCGGATGTTTGAGGACGGTACCTGCCGTGTCCGTCCCGGCTACTACACCCGCACCATCCAGTATCAGGATATCAACTATCAGTTGGCGCAGCAGGAGGACAAGACCGCCATCTTTGAGGAATGGTGCTCTTTTCTCAACTTTTTCGACAGCTCTATCCACTTTGAACTGTCTTTCGTGAATACCGCCACCGATTCGGCAGACTTCGAGAAGTCCATCCGCATCCCGTACCAGCAGGATGGCTTTGATGATGTGCGAGCCGAGTACAGCCAGATGTTGCGGCAGCAGCTTTCCAAGGGCAACAACGGTCTGACCAAAACGAAGTTTCTGACCTACGGCATCGAGGGCGACAGCATGGCGCAGGTCAAACCTCGGCTGGAGCACATCCAGAACGACCTGATGAACAATTTCCACCGGCTTGGCGTTCTGGCAAAGCCGCTGGACGGTACGGAACGTCTGCGGCTGATGCACGGGATGTTGAACATGGATGGAGCCAACAAGTTCCACTTCAACTGGAAAGACCTTGTGCCCAGTGGTCTGTCCGTAAAGGATGCCATTGCCCCCACTGCGCTGGCGTTTAAGAACAGCCGCACCTTTCAGATGGGCGGCATCTTCGGAGCGGTCAGCTTTCTGAATATCACGGCTTCTGACTTGAGCGACCAGTTGCTGAAGGATTTTCTGGACATGGATTCCAGCCAAATCGTTACCATGCACATCCAGTCCGTTGACCAGAACAAGGCCATCAAAACCATCAAGCACACCATCACCGAACTCGACCGCAGCAAGATCGAGGAGCAGAAAAAAGCTGTCCGCGCCGGATACGACATGGACGTGCTGCCGTCTGATTTGGCGACTTACGGCAGGGATGCCAAGGCACTTTTGAAGGAGCTGCAGAGCCAGAATGAGAGAATGTTTTTGGTGACGTTCCTCGTGTTGAACACCGGAAAAACCGAGCAGGAACTGGAAACCAACGTGTTTCAGGCGGTCAGCATTGCGCAGAAGCATAACTGCGAATTATGCCGCCTCGATTTTCAGCAGGAGCAGGGGCTTATGTCCTCGCTGCCGCTGGCAGACTGCCAAATCGAGATCCAGCGCGGTCTGACCACCAGCAGCACGGCAATCTTTGTGCCGTTTACCACACAGGAGTTGTTCGACAATGGCAAGGAAAGCCTGTATTATGGCTTGAACGCCCTGTCCAACAACCTGATTATGGTTGACCGCAAAAAGCTGAAGAACCCCAACGGGCTATATCATAAAGGAACGGGGACACCCCGAAAAACACAGGCAAGAGCGCCGTTTGCGGCACAGACGGACAGAGCGCGGAGAAAGCGGGCGAAGCGGAAAAACATTCAAAAAGTTTTCGGAACCGGTTCCGATTTACACCCCGTTTTTCTCCTATTTGTGAGAGGGCGTTTTCGGACAGCGCAAGCGCCGGACTGCCCTGTCAGAAAACAGGAAAGGAGTTTTGCCACATTCTACACCAATCGACTGCAAAATTCAATGTGGAAAGGAGCCGCCGCATGAAAAACGAAAACAGGAACAGGGAACTCCACGCACTCAACGACGGGTGCGGACGGTTTTCAAGGCGTATCGGCTCCACCACCTACCTTGTGACCGTCCGTTTCAGCGGGAAGGGCAAGGAAACGTTTGAGGACAAAATTCTGCGCCTGATCGAAAAGGAGGCGAGGAAAACTGCCTGACCCCGTATGTGCCGCAAAGGAGGCGTTGAGCCGGAAAGAGGGAAGCATGAACAACGAAAAACTGACAATCCTTTATGAGCGGTTGAGCCATGAGGACGGGCGGGAAAACGAGAGCCTGTCCATTGAGAACCAAAAAGCCTATCTGGAGGAATACGCCCTCCGAAGCGGCTTCAAAAACCTCGTCCACAGGACGGACGACGGCTGGAGCGGGACGCGCTGGGACAGACCGGGCTTTTTGCAGATGACGGAGGATATTTCGCGCGGCAGCGTGGGGCAAATCCTGATAAAGGATATGAGCCGCCTGGGGCGTGACCATCTGCGCGTTGGCTTGTTTTTGGAGCAGCTTCGGGAGATGAACGTCCGGCTGATCGCCGTTGCGGAGGGCATCGACACCGCCAAAGGCGAGGACGATTTTATGCCCTTTCGCAATATCCTTGCGGAGTGGCACGCAAGAGACACCAGCCGCAAAATCCGGGCGATATTCGGCGCGAGGACGGCGGCGGGAAACCACGTTACGGGCGCATTGCCCTACGGCTACCTCCACGACCCGAAAGACCGTCAGAAATGGATCGTGGACGAGGAAGCCGCTCCCGTTGTAAAGCGGATATTCCGGAGCGTGATTGCGGGAAAGAACATCGCAAAAATCACGGAGGAACTGACCGCCGAGCGGATACTGACCCCCAACGCCCATTGGAAAAGCATCGGCGAAAGGACGAGCCGCGGGGCGCACAATGCAGACCCGTATAAATGGTCGAGCGCCACCGTCATCAACATTCTCAAGAAAGAGGAATATATGGGCTGGAAAGTCCTGAACAAGACGGGGACGGAAAACTATAAATCCAAGCAGCGGAAACCCACCCCCGAAAACAGGCTTGTATTCAAGGACGCGCACCCGCAGATCATTGACGAAGAAACGTGGAATATCGTTCAGCGGCTGCGGGGAACGAAGCGGCGTGTTTACAAGCCGGACGGAGAGCCAAATCCTCTGACGGGCATTCTCTATTGCGCCGACTGCGGCGCAAAGATGTATCACAAGCGGGGAACCTCCGGGCGGCCCGACCACCCCCACCATGAGTATGTGTGTTCCGGCTACCGCCACTATTCCAAGTCCTGCACCTGCCATTATATCCGCGTGGAAGTCGTGGAGCAGCTGATACTGGACGCGATACGGCGGGCAAGCAGATACGCCATTGAAAACGAAGCCGCATTCATTCAGCGTGTGCGGGAGGAAGCGGCGCTGCAACAGGAAGCGGCGGTCAGGGAGAGCCGCAGAAAGCTGACAAAGGGCAAACGCCGCCGCGAGGAAATAAGCCGCCTGATCAAAAAACTGTACGAAAGCTACGCCGCCGATAAAATCCCCGAAAACCACTTTTCCGAACTGCTGACGGGCTATGACGCCGAGCAGAAAAACCTCGATACGGAGCTTGAACGGCTGCAAGCCGAGATAGACCGCTACAACACCGACAGCGTGAGAGCCGACAGGTTTTTGGAGCTGGTAAAGCGGCACACGGAGTTTACCGAGCTGACCCCCACCCTTTTGAATGAATTTGTGGAAAAGGTGGTCGTCCACGAAGCAGTCAAAATCGAGGGAAAGCGGACGATGCAGGTGGACATCTACCTGAACTTTATCGGCAAATTCGACCTGCCGGAGCAGGAAGCGGCACAGGCGGCAACGCCCGAAAAGAAAAGGAAGAAGAAGCTGCGCCGCGAGATGAGCGAGGAACAGCGGGAAATCCTGAGAAAGCGCGACAAGGAGCGGTACGCAAGAAAAACAGCCGCAAAGAAAGCCGCCGAGGAAGCGGCAAGAGCGGAGATCCTCAAAGGCACAGCCTACGAGCTGCCGCCGCAGGAAAGCGAAATGCAAAGAAGAGCATAACCGAACAGGGAAACGAAAAAACGGCTTGCCAACCCAAGGGGCGAGCCGTTTTCCCGTTCCCGAAAGGGGCGTTTCCCCATCGCTTCCCTTCCCATCCCATCCATTTCAAATCCAATAAACGAAAGGAGCTTTTACACATGGCAAAGACCAAAATCGAAAAAATCGCAGGCATCGAGGAAGAAATCCGACAGCTTGAAAACAAGCGCAAACAGCTTGTGCAGGCGCAGAAAGCGCAGGAGCGCAAGGACAGGACGAAACGCCTTTGCAAACGCATGGGGCTGTTTGAAAGCCTGCTGCCCGAAAGCATCTCCCTGACTGACGAGCAGTTTCAAATCTTCCTTGAAAAGACCGTCCTCAACGAGCAGAGCCGCCGCATACTGGACGGATTGACCGCACGGCGCGTAGCGGGCGGGGACGCAGACGAGGGCAGCGGAGCGAGGGAACGCGGCTAACGCCGCCCTCCCCCTACCCGAAGGGCGCACTTATATACCACATAACCGTGGTATCGTGCGGTCTTGCAGACGGCGTTTTGCGCCTGCCGGCACAAAAGGAAACGGCGGGTAAACCCGCAGAAAGGAGCGCGGCGCATGGCGATTTACCATTGCAGCATCAAAATCATCTCCCGCGGCAAGGGCAAGTCCGCCGTTGCCGCAGCCGCCTACCGCAGCGGCGAAAAACTCGTCAACGAATATGACGGAGCGATTCATGACTACACCCGCAAGGGCGGTATCGTCCACACCGAGATTTTACTGCCCGACAACGCCCCGAAATCTTTCTCTGACCGCTCCGCTCTGTGGAACGCGGTGGAGAGAATCGAGAAAGCAAAAAACGCCCAGCTTGCGCGGGAGATTGAAATCGCCCTGCCCCACGAACTGACGAGGGAGCAGGGCATTTCCCTTGTGAGGGAATATGTAAAGGAGCAGTTTGTCAATGCGGGAATGTGCGCCGACGTTTGCTTACACGACAAGAACGACGGCAACCCCCACGCCCATATCCTGCTGACCATGCGCCCCATTGAGCAGGACGGCGCATGGGGCGCGAAGCAGAAAAAGGAGTATGTTCTTGATAAGGACGGAAACAAAATCTACGACCCGAAAAAGCGGCAGTACAAATGCAAATCCGTTCCCGCCACCGACTGGAACGAGCAGACCAAAGCGGAGGAATGGCGGGCGGCGTGGGCTGAAATCTGCAATTCGTATCTTGAAAAGGGAAATCATACCGAGCGTATAGACCACCGCAGCTATGAGCGGCAGGGAATAGACCTGATCCCCACCGTGCATCTGGGCGTAGCCGCCTTTCAGATGGAGAAGCGCGGGATACGCACAGAGCGGGGAAACATCAACCGCGAAATCGAAGTCACAAATCAGAAGCTGCGGCAGTTGAAAGCCCGCATTTCCAAGCTGCAAAGCTGGCTGAAAGAGGAAGCGGCGAACACCGAGCCGCCCACTCTTGCAGAGGTGATACAGGGTATCCTTTCGCGGCGGGAGCAGACGGGAAAGCCGGGCTGTTATGCCGCCGTCAACAATCTGAAAGCGGCGGCAAAAATGCTGAATTTCCTGCAAGAGAATCAGATCATGGATATGGACGGCCTGACGGAAAAAATGGCGGGTATGTTCGGGGAGCAGCGCGAAATATCCGAAAAGCTGAAGCCCATCGACAGGCGGCTGAAAACCCTTGACGGGCATATTTCAAACGCCGAAAAGTATTTGAAGTACCGCGAGGTTTACGGGAAATACAGGCGGCAGCCGCCGAAAAAGCAGGAGGCGTTTTACGAAGCGTACCGCATGGAGCTGACCCATTACGAAGCCGCAGGACGCTATCTTGACGGCGTGATGAACGGCAGGACGGGCATTCCGCTGAAAGCATGGAAAGCGGAGCAGGAGAAGCTGACCGCCGAGCGGAAGGAGCTGTCCCGCCGCTATCTCGCACTGAAAGACGAGGTAAAGGAAGCGGAGCAGATACGGAAGGGCGTTTACAGTATTTTGCGGGAGGAAAACCGCAACGCGCAGCCTACGCACAAGCAAGACCTTAACCGCTGAAAGACAGAACGGCGGGACGGTAAAGCCCGTCCCGCCGCCTGCGTTTTGAGGGTTTGTAAGCCTGACAAACCGAAAGTTTTCACCCTAAATACCAATATGAATGTAGTCCGCTCAAATATGTTTTCGCCCCTTTGGGCATTTGCTTGATTGCATTGTATGTATTGATGTAATCTCCAAAGCCCATTCCAATACATATCAGTCCGAACAGCCCCAGAAAAACCGCATGAGGAATGAAAAGAAAAACGGAATACGGGATTAGCCCTAAAAATATGTTGGGACATAAGCACATGAATACAAATCTTGATTTACTCATAGCTTCCGTCCCTATAACAAAAAACAGCCCTTGCCTCAAATTGTTATACAAATACACATCTTCTTTATAACATATTGCATGGAGTAGCTCGTGCGGAAATAGTGACAATACCCCGCATATTGCCGCTAAAATCATACAAATTCTATTACTATGAAAATATTCTTTCCCGAGCAGCACGAATGGCACCGCTAATATAATCATCAGTAAAATGCAGCCACAATTACACATTAAAGACAGTTCTTTTGTGCTTGCAGCTTCTATAAAGGCAACTGCATTTGGATGATGTTCTCTCTGCGGCAAACTCTTTTCATCGCCGTTGTATTTTCCGCCGTAATGCAAAGTCATAGTGATTTAATTCCCCCACCGCCAAACCGCACTTAATCAATGCCGGTATTATTCTTTATTGGCTATGGCTTTGAGATGTTTTTTTGCTTGCTTATTCTCCAAACACAGTAATATGCAAATAAGGATATCAAAGGCAACAAAAGCGACACAGACGATAATTTGACTGAAATAAATTCCAAACATCAAAGATACAATCGGTATGATAATAGAAGCATAAAAATATGTTGGCGAAAAATAAATCCAATAATAGGGTAAAAAATGTGCGCCAACAACAATGGCGTACACCATAATCATTTTATCCGGAACAGCGTACATTGTCCACAGAACAATCGGAAGATACATCAGCTGATTGAGGGCAGCCACAACGGAAAGACTGCTAAAGGGATTATCTTTACAGAACATATCTACTTTTAGTATTTTTCCGAAAAGCATTCCGACTGGCATAAGTAATGCAGAGCAGCACATAGCAATCATGTTCTTTGCGGAAACATTCAAATCCGTGAGAAACGCAATCAGCATAATTGTCCATAAAACAGTGGACGCCATAATGAAGGGCAGCCCTTTCTTTTGCTTAACAGCAAATTCAACTTTCAAGTGGCTCAGTGCCTGATCTTTTGATCCGTTTTCAGACATTCCCATTCTCATCTCCTTCATACTGGTTTTCTTTAGGCGCTTGTAAGCAAAAATATTATAGCAAAAAAATGTGAACGATTCTACCGTTCAGCAAAAGAAAATCGTTAATAAAAAAACACTTGACAAAACGCTTTATGACCAACCATTTCAAATTTAGCATAGCTTTTTGAATTTTTCCACCGCTTTCTCACTTTGCAGACGAAAAATCTCATCCGTTCCGACTATCCAGACCGTCAAGGGACGAGTCGTATTTTTCCGCGCACAGCGCGAAAAAATCTCCACTCTTAAACCCTTGACCGTCCGGATTTTTGCCGCTGCCTTTTCGCCGCCGAAAACGGGGAACAGGATTAGTAAACCCTGCACCCCGCTTTCGTCCGCTTCATTTTAGCGGCAAAACCGTCTGCACTTTCGCGGCGTTCACTGTCGGCTTTTGCGGGGCTTCGCGCCCCGCGCCCCCGACCTCAAACAAGGAACAGAATGCAACCCTTACAGCGCAGAAAGCGTGTGAATATGGAGTATTTACCCCTGCCGCAGCCTCTTTTACGAGGTGGGCAGGGGTTTTATATTCCCTGCCACCAAAACGCATTTTAGCCGTCCACAGAGCGCATTTTCAGCCTTTTTCTCTGTCTGCTTCCCCTTAATCATATAGCTTTTCCCTGCCCCTAAAAAGTTCCTCTTGACAAAAACCCCAACGGTCTGATTTTGGGCACTCCCGGTTCCGGTAAATCCTTCAGCGCAAAGCGTGAGATCTGCAACGCATTCCTCGTGACAGACGATGATATTATCATCTGCGACCCGGAGGCAGAATATGCTCCGCTGGTGGAGCGTCTGCATGGGCAGGTCATCCACATCAGCCCTGCCAGCACCCAATATATCAACCCGATGGACATCAACAGCAACTACTCGGAAGAGGATAACCCTCTGGCTTTGAAAGCCGACTTTGTGCTGTCCCTGTGCGAACTGGTGGTGGGCGGCAAAGAGGGTTTGCAGCCGGTGGAAAAGACGGTCATTGACCGCTGCGTCCATGTGATCTATCGCAAGTATTTCGAGAATCCCACCCCAGAAAATATGCCGCTGTTGGAAGATCTGTACAACGCCCTGCTGACGCAAGACGAACCGGAAGCGCGCCATGTGGCGGCTGCGCTGGAAATTTACGTTAAGGGTTCTTTGAATATTTTTAACCACCACACCAATGTGGATATCAATAATCGCATTGTCTGTTTTGATATCAAGCAGCTTGGCAAGCAGCTGAAAAAACTCGGTATGCTCATCGTGCAGGATGCCGTGTGGGGGCGTGTGACCGCCAACCGCAGTGCCGGAAAATCCACCCGGTACTATGCAGACGAGTTCCACCTTTTGCTGAAAGAGGAGCAAACTGCGGCATACAGCGTTGAAATTTGGAAGCGTTTTCGTAAGTGGGGCGGCATCCCGACAGCCCTAACGCAGAACGTCAAAGATCTGCTGGCAAGTCCCGAAGTATCGAATATTTTTGAGAACTCGGACTTTGTGTATATGCTCAATCAGGCCAACGGAGACCGGCAGATTCTCGCAAAGCAGCTCAACATCTCGCCCCATCAGCTTTCCTACGTCACTCACTCCGGTGAGGGCGAAGGGCTGCTGTTCTTCGGCAACGTGATCCTGCCCTTTGTTGACCACTTCCCGAAAGACCTTGAACTCTACCGCATCCTTACGACCAAGCTCAACGAGATCTCGGAGGGCGCACAGAAATGAGTGAACCAAAACTGATCATCAAAGAGGAATCGTCCGCAAAAAAGACCCGTTCTCCCCCGAAGAAACCCAAGGTGGAGCAGTCGGTGCCCAGAAAGAAAAAGCTGAAAACCGATGCAGATAAGGCTGCGGAAAGGACGCAGCACCTGCGTTTTGGCAAAGCCGAGATCACCCCGGATGAAGCATCCCGCATGACAAAGCAGCAGAAACGTGCTATGT
>ENA-UAMB01001723-UAMB01001723.1-human-gut-metagenome-genome-assembly--contig:-NODE-1723-length-10185-cov-5.246693_pt1 | contig 10185 bp, 8 predicted proteins | sample MGYA00243707_ERZ654484 | MGnify/ENA primary metagenome ERZ654484 (study PRJEB26926, sample SAMN06164464) | human gut metagenome | biome: ENVO:00009003; feature: ENVO:2100002; material: ENVO:00002003... | reverse complement strand
CAGATGTGTATAAGAGACAGATTAAAAAAGGTACTGAAATACTGCTGGCTGAAAATGACGGTTTCAACCAAAACATAGAATTGTCTGTTGAATTTCAGGACAGACCAGAAATATTGATCAATAAAAGAAACAACCAGATTCATATCATCTGTCGGGAAATATCTCATTATTACCGCGCACTTAATTATGCCATACATCATATGGAAGAGGATGAATTTCAATATCGAGAGCATGTCTGCTTTGAAAGAAACGGTCTTATGCTGGATTGTTCCAGAAATGCTGTATTTACAGTTGAAAAGGTGAAATTCCTGATCAAGACACTGGCAAAACTTGGAATGAATGTACTTATGCTTTATACAGAAGATACCTATGAAGTAGAGGGGCAGCCTTATTTTGGGGCTTATCGCGGAAAATACACCAAGGACGAAATAAAAGAGCTGGATGCTTACGCCTCCATGTTTGGGGTAGAGCTTGTTCCGTGTATTCAGACACTGGCTCATCTGCACAATGTGCTGAAGTGGCCGGGAATGGATAAGATTCGTGATTCTGCGGACATTCTCCAGCCTGAAAAAGAGGAAACTTATCAGTTTATTGAAAAGCTGCTCAGCTCAGTAAAAGAGAATTTTTCTACCAACAGGGTACATCTTGGAATGGATGAGGCTGTCATGCTGGGACTTGGAAATTATCTAAAAGAAAATGGATATAAAAAAGGGTCACTGATAATCAGGGAACATTGTAACAGGGTCGTAGATATTTGCAGAAAATTAGAATTAAAGCCTATGATATGGAGTGACATGTACATTACAGCAAATTCTACAGGCGGATACTATGATCTGCCCGAAAACACGGACTGCTCCAAATGGGAAAAACCGAAAAAAGATCTAGGATTAGTATATTGGGACTATTATCATGATGATACCAGAACCTATGAAAAAATGCTGGATATCCATGCGCAGCTTTCGGATAACGTTATTTTTGCAGGAGGATCTTGGATTTGGAACGGAATTTCCCCCAATTATTCTAAGACCTATGCGTGTACCAAAGCAGCTCTTTCTACTTGTAAAAAATACAATATAAAAGAGGTTCTCTGTACAGCATGGATGGATAATGGTGCAGAAACCCCGGTGGATGCTTTGCTTCCGGGACTTGTACTTTTTGCACACCTTGATTTTCACAGAGACTATGACGAAACAATCCTTAAGCAGGAGTTCAGGAACTGCACAGGCGGAGAATTTGATGATTTTATGGCACTTGACAATTTTGATTCCTTATTCTTAAATACGAAAGAGAATAAAGAGGCTCAAAATCCTTCAAAATATCTGTTATACCAGGATTCAATGTTAGGCATTTTTGATTATCATGTGAAAGAATCAGGTGTCAATACAAAATCTTACTACCAAAACATACAGAAATGTATGAATGAATGTGCAAAAAAAACAGGAAAATATCAGCTTTTATTTTCGTTTTATGAAAAACTGGCAGCGGTATTAGCTGATAAAGCCGATTTGGGCATGTGTATAAAATCAGCATATGACAGATCGGACAGAGCAGCGTTGAAAGATATCAGTCAGAATGTTATTCCTGGAATCATCTGTAATCTGACAGATATGAAATCATCAAGAGAAAAAATCTGGATGAATGATGCAAAGCCATTTGGTTATGAGATTCTGGATATAAAAATTGGTGGTGTGATTACAAGACTTAAAAGTACAGGATACCGGATTGACAATTATCTGAATGGAAATGTGCTTCGTCTGGAAGAGCTGGAAGAGGAAAGACTTCCCTATTTTACCAAAGGAATGGACAAGCGGGAGAACTTATGGAATCGCATCATCAGTGGATGTGATTTGAATGACACGATCTGATAAAGGTAAATGAAAGAAATCATTTAAAAATATAAAAAAAGGAGATTCCGGAGTACTGACTTATCAGGGAAGCAGATATTTGGGATTCATAAAAGACTGATCATTTGCTCCCAAATGTTCTCACCAGGGTTATAAACGATCAGAAAATAACGGTTTATACAGGAAATCAAAACTATTCTCACAGAATGGTTTTGGTTTCCTTTTTTGCTGTTACAAATCAGTTACAACTGCATTATAGAATTTAATGTATAATTAACCTGTGAAAAGATAGTTATAAAAACATGTGAGGTAATAATTATGAAGGCAAGAATTCTTGTGATAGAAGACGAAATGTCAATCAATGACCTGCTATGTATGAATTTGGAGATTGCAGGGTATGAAACAGTAGGATATCTGGATGGAAATGAGGCATATGAAGCAATTATTCAAGATCATGCGTTTCAGTGTGCACTTGTAGATATTATGCTTCCCGGAAGAGACGGATATAGCCTGTTACCGAAACTGAAGCAGTATGAAATCCCCGTAATATTTCTTACCGCAAAGGGAGATATCGCGAGCAAGATAAAGGGATTAAAAGACGGTGCGGAAGATTATATTGTAAAACCATTTGAAATGCTGGAAGTGATGGTTCGTCTTGAAAAAGTACTGGAACGTAATGGCACTGTACAAGAACAGATTCAAATTGGTGATGTCATCATTGATACTGCTAGTCGTACTGTTACAAAAATGGGCATGGAAATCTATTTAAAGCCAATGGAATATAACTGTCTCATGGTGTTCGCCAAAAACCCGAATAAAGCACTGACCAGGAATCAGATTCTGCAGGAACTGTGGAATGAAGAGTTCTGCGGAGAAACAAGAACTGTGGATGCACATGTGGGTCGTATCAGAAAAAAACTTGGCTGGCAGGATAAGATTAAAACAATTCCCAGAATCGGTTACAGACTTGAGGTGGATTTATGAAACTCTTAATAAAGATCTTTTTTCAGACTACATGTATTATTCTGTTGGCATCGTCAGGGATCTTTCTCTATACCACTTATTGTTGGAAAAATCAGAGTATACAGAATATCAACAGTTATGAAAGCAGTATATTCAGAACAAATATCTTACAGTTTGAAAATAAAACAAGCCTTTCTGACAATCAGAAACAGAATGCCGACAACGAAATGCGCCCCCAAATAGTTACTTATGCTTTTCGGCAGGTTTTTCATGACAGCGCGGTTTTATATCTTGATGGAAAAATGACCTATAATGGAACTGTTTATGAATTCGATGTAAAAAAGTTAAGAGAATTATGTGCAAGTAAGGCAAACATGGTGGATCATGGCAGCAACAGTGCTATGATCAGTCAGATAAATGGAAGGACACTTTTGTTATTTTACTATGGAAATGTAAATATGGGATATCAGATTGTTACTTATAAAGATATAACAGATGTAATAGAAAAAAGTCATCTGCTGTTTTTTCAGACGGGTGGATTTACTTTATCTTTGATCGTGGTGATGGGAATTATCCTTTATTTGAGCCTTCGAAAAATCACGGCACCGCTTACAAGCCTAAGAGAAGCTACGCTTCTTGTTTCTGAAGGTATTTATGATTTTAAAGTACCGTCAGAGGGAAATACAGAACTTGCGCAGGTAGGTGCAACCTTTAATTTTATGACAGGTAAAATAAAAGAACAAATTGAAAGTCTTTCTAACATAAACCGGACACAAAAACAGCTTATTGGAAGTCTGGCTCATGAGCTGAAGACCCCAATGACTGCAATCATAGGCTATGCAGATACATTGCTTACTGTGCGCCTAACCCCGGAAAGGCAGGAGAAGGCTCTGATTTATATTGAAAATGAATGTCGCAGGCTTTCAAGACTTTCTATGAAAATGCTGGAATTAACCGGACTCTACGAAGCTTCGGAAGACTCATTCAATCCAGCTGAAATACAGGTGGATAATTTCCTGAAAGAAGTAAAAGAACTCATTGATTGCAGGCTTCAAGAAAAAAACATCTCTCTTGATGTATTTTGTGAACCAAAAGAATTGGTAAAGAAGTTTGATCAGGACTTAATGATAAGTGTAGTGACAAATCTAATTGATAATGCAGTCAAAGCTTCCAGGAAAGAATCTAAAATTGTGCTTGAGGCAACCCCAGACCATCTGATGGTTCAGGATTTTGGAAAGGGAATACCGAAAGAGGATCTGGAAATGGTGACGGAACCATTTTATATGGTAGACAAATCTCGTTCCAGGGCAAAAGGAAGTGTAGGGCTCGGTCTTTCTTTATGTCAGAAAATTATAGAACTGCACGATTTCCAACTGAAGATTGAAAGCAATCCGGGAAAAGGAACTACCGTCTCTGTTTTCTGGTAATCACACTAACGTTTACATATCAGTTACAAATCGCGAAAGATTTGGTGTAATGCTCGATGATATACTTATAACAACCTTAGAAAGGAGATATTACCAGAAATGAGAAAAAACATAAAAAAGTTTGCAGGAATAGTGCTTTGTATTGGAATGTTTACAGGATGCGCACAGACCCCGGATTCTTCTTTGGTAAAGCCGAAGGGGAGCAAGGCTGTAGATGCTTATACGGAAGCGGATGATGTTAGCGGTTCTAAAGGAGAAGCATCTGAAAGCAAGAACGATGACGGTTCAGAGTCAAAGACAACCATCAGGAATCTCATTGATGCTCCTCAAAATTATAAAAGCCATGTGGAAGATGACAGTGCCAAGCTCGTGGTAAATACAGATGCAAGCGTAGAAATTCCGGAAGTGGAAAAGATATCTGCTATTTCTGTCACTGCGGCAGAAGTTACCCAGGAGCTTCTCGACCGTATTACAAACGCATTCTTCTCAGAGGCAAAACTTTATACCCTGGATAGTTATTATGTGAAGACAAAGGATGAAATTAAAAAAACTCTGGATGAACTAAAAGAAGACGTTGCTAACGGAAACCTGGATCCGTATAACTATGGAACAGACGATGATGGGAATTATGTCTATGATATCTATGAAGATATTGAGACATGGGAACAGGAATACGAAACTGCTCCGGAAAAGAAAACCCTGACAGAGGCAAAACCTGTTGCCGGAAATTATTTCAGTTGTATTGCACAAATGCCAGACGATTCACAATACTACTATATGATATCTTCCGATGGCTCCGATACCTTGTCAGTCAAGATCAAGAAAGCAGCAAACAAGGGCGGGGAAAAAATACCGGAGGATGCAATGTGGTGTGATTACGGATATTCTGAAGAGGAAGAAAAACCCACAGAAGAATCTATCGGGCTGTCCCTGGATGAAGCAAAAAAACTTGTAAAGGAAAAAGTTGAAAAAATGGGCATCACAGATTTACAGTTTTCTAACTGGAATTACGCGGTGTGCAAAAGTTTTGAAGGCGATAATAGTTCAGGTAATTTTGGAAATGGATATAGAATTGATTATGCACGTACCATAAATGGTGTGCCGGTAACTCAGACAATTGCAGACGGTGGGGCATTGGAAGATATGGACAGCACGATGGAAACATGGTCTTATGAAAGTCTCTGTTTCTATGTCGATAAAGATGGCATAGAAAGCATGACTTATTCAAATCCCTACACAATTGGTAACATAAAGACAGAGAATTTAAATCTTCTTTCATTCAGCGAGATTATGAAAATTTATGAAAAAATGATGGTGGTAACAAACGCTGATAATATGCAATATGAAAATTCCAGAGTCTATAATATTGATCGGATCGTTCTTGGCTATGCCAGAATATATGAGCCGTCTACTGACGCACACACAGGTATTTTGATCCCCGTCTGGGATTTTTTCGGCAGCATGACTTCAGAAAGTGAATATAACGGAGAAACAGAATCAAATACCAGTAAAGATCCAAATGAAAGTTTCCTCACCATTAATGCCGTGGATGGCAGTATCATAGACCGGAATCTGGGTTACTGACATGAGACAGGTATTTGGAATTGTAAGGTACAATTTCTTCGGATTTTTACGCAATCCCAAAGTTATTTTTATATTTCTGTTAGAATTTGTACTTAGTTTCCTGCTTACAGGCAGAATCATGGTTGTAATGGATACCTACGATACACCGGTACAGGCCATTGAACCATTTATCTGGACATTTGGGGATGGGATAGCAGTACTGTCCAGTTCGCTGCTCTTGCTTCTTATGTTTTCTGACCTGCCGAAGATGACACCTATTACTCCATACCAGCTGACCCGGACAACCAAGAGGAAATGGCTTTTAGGTCAATTCATTTATGTTATTCTTGTAACTGTTTTATATACGGTTTTGATGCTGCTGTTTACGGCCGTGCTGTGTATGAAAAAGAGTTATCCAGGTAACCTGTGGAGCGAAACTGCGGCCATGCTTGGTTATTCAGAATTAGGAAAAAACCTGCAGGTCCCTTCTACAGTAAGGGTCATGGAAAGTATCTCACCCTATGGCTGTATGCTGCAGGTTTTCTTCCTTCTGTTTTGTTATTCGCTGACCTTAAGCTTTGTAATCCTTGTAGGAAATCTCTATAAAGGGAAGACTAAGGGGATGATTTTTGGCCTTCTTTACAGTGTTTTTGGTTTTTTATTGGACCCGAAAGTACTGGCTGCAATTTTACATAAAGAAAAATACGAAATGTATCAGGTAAATGTATTAATCTGCTGGATCAGTCCTCTGAACCAGGCAGTATACGGAAAACATAACTTGGGTTATGATCCATTGCTCCCGAAAATCCCGCATTCCTATATGTTTTTTCTGGGTATTTTAGTTCTTCTTGCAGTTTTTGCAATTAACCGGATGAAAAAATATACCTTTGAATTTCTTGGAGAAAAGACATGATCGGAAGGGGGAAAACCTATGTGGGGTGAAACAAAACGTATGTTTTTTAATAAGAATTTTCTGGCAGCATGGCTGATAGCCTGCATTTCCATAGCCATTGGACAAACTTATCCCAGCTTAAAAAAAGCACTGACATGTGGTACTTTTATCAGTATACTGGAAGGTTCCTTAAAAAGTCAGGCAGTATCTTTTGCCATTCCGGTAGCAGCCGTATTGCCATGGAGTGATTCCATTCTGCAAGAATATAAAAGTGGATTTTTAAAGGAGATACTTCCCAGAACGACTCGCAGACAGTATATCGAAGGTAAAGTTTTTTCCATTATGGTATCTGGTTTTATGGTCTGGACGTTATCTATACTAACGGTACTTTTTATCAATTTTATTGTGTTCTATCCGCTGGAGATAAAGGGTGCTATTCAGAAAGAAGCACTTCTGGACTTACTCATGAAGGCATTTCGGACAGGACTTATCGGAAGTATCATAAGTACTTTAGGTGGAAGCTGCGGGATTTTATGGGATTCTGCTTACATGGCATATGGAATCCCTTTTGTAAGCTTTTATTTCGGAATTATCCTTCATGACCGCTATTTTAAGAATCAGATATGGTTTTATCCAGTAGAATGGATACTGGCTGATGAAAATTGGGGACCGGACAAAATAGGAGTTTGGCTATTTCTACTGTTGTTTTTATTAGTAATGCTGGGAATTCTGGGAGGTGTTTTATATGGAAGATTGGAAGAAATCTGAAGGGACATTTAATCTGGCCTGTGATCTGGAAAGAGCAAGTGGAATGATGCAGAACACCTGCGTAAAAATAGAACACGTGACCAAACGTTTCGGTGAAGACATCGTGTTACAGGAAGTAAATCTTTCCCTGAAAACAGGGAACGTCTATGGGATTGTTGGAAATAACGGTTCAGGAAAGACCGTCCTTATGAAATGCATCTGTGGGTTTCTTCCTGTAACTACGGGCGCTATTTTTGTATTTGGAAAAAAAATAGGCCATGATGTGGATTTTCCTGAAAGTCTTGGAGTTATTATCGAGACTCCCGGTTTTCTTACACAATATACGGGCTTTAAAAATCTGGAGATCCTGGCAGACATGAATGGCCGGATTTCGAAGGCCGATATCCGCATAGTCTTAAAAAGGGTAGGATTGGATCCGGACATGAAGAAACCAGTCGGAAAATATTCCCTTGGAATGCGTCAACGCCTTGGTATTGCACAGGCCATTATGGAAGATCCTCTGTTTTTGATCCTGGATGAGCCGTTTAATGGACTGGATAAACATGGCGTGGAAGAAATAAGAGAACTGCTGCTGGATTTAAAAGCAGCAGGAAAAACCATTTTGCTGGCAAGCCATAATGAAGAGGACATCAGAATCTTATGTGACCACGTATATGAAATGGATGGAGGAATCTTAAGAGAAAGGACTGCCTGATAATGAGAAATTTATTTGTAAAAACGGCATTAGTATTGTGTACGACAATAATATTTCTTCCAGCTACCGTTTTTGCCACAGAGCCTCAAAACACGGAGATTACATCTGCTGAAGAAGGATTTACGGACTCAGATCCGTCCGTATCTTATGAGAATGACAACTCGTTAACCCTTGATGAAAAAGAGGATGAATCTACGAGTACCGAACCTCCGAGTACCGAACCTCCGGCAGAGGATGAAAAGACTCCTGATAAAGCTGATACCGATAAAGAAAATCCGGATCCGGATATTTTTACATCAGGAGATGACTTTGGTGATGGTTCTAAATCGAATCCTTTTCATGTTGTAATAGACAGTGATAATCCGGAGGACGGTGACGCCCCGCAGATAACAGATCCGGTTATAGACAACGGGTATTCGGGCGGTGGGGGAGGAGGTAATTCAACATCAGACTCATCAAGTGAAAAAATATTACATAAACCTCAGGTATTATTAGAAGACAGCAATCTTTCAGGTGGACGATTGGAGGCTGGTTCTACACCAGAAATGTCGCTGACATTTCGAAATAAAAGCTGCAGTCAAAATGTATTTGGTTTAAAAATTTCCCTTTCTACAGAGAACAAAGGAATCGAATTTGAGAAAAACTCTTTTTATGTACAAGTCCTGGCTCCTGGTGAAGCAATTACTTTGGAACAGATGATTACTATAACAGAAAACTGTGATCCTGGCCAGGCTGTCATTACTTTTTCTCTGGATTATGAAGATTCGAAAGCAACGGCAACCACCGGTACAGAATTACTGTCTTTTCAGATCATCCAACCGGTTCGTGTTAAGCTGGAAGCTTCAGATATTCCATCTGTTTTATACACTATGGATACAGTAGAGATCCCGGTAAAAGCAATGAATCTCGGAAGAGACAAAATATACAATGCAAGTGTCAGCTTAAAGGCTGATGAATTAAGTTCAAACGATACTGCATTCTTAGGGACCATAGAGGCCGGAGATTTATCCCAAGGAAGTCTTCGCATATATGTAAAAGGAAAAACAGGAAAATGTGCAGGTCAATTAATTCTTACGTATGAGGATGCCGATGGCAAATCATATGAGGAAGAAATAAAATTTGATTCTGAAATCAAAGAAACCCAGATAAAGTCCTTAAAGGTTGAAGATGACCAGGAGAAAACCAATAACTGGTGGTATTCCATAGTTGCAGTTGTTGCAGTACTGCTTATTTCCATAATCCTGATTCTGGTCAGAAAGCTTCATAAGAAAAATATCCTTCTCGAAGAAGTGAGAAAGGCGGCTTCTCATTGAAAAGAAAAAAAATAGACAGCTTTACCTTATTTGTCATACTTCTGCTGGCATTGATACTTACATTATTAGGAATGCTGCTGGCAGGCATGAAAGAAGAAAAACGGCAATTTACTGTGCTGCTCCCACTTGGAGATCTGGCTTATGATGAAGATTTCCTGCAGAAAGCGAAGAAGATAAAAGGTATAAAAGAAATCTGGCCAGTCATAGAAGTCCCGGTTGTCATCAAAATTGAAGATTATACGGAAACAACGACTTTTTCAGGAATTGATATGAATGCGTTTGGAAAAAATCCAACTCAGAATGAACTGGGGAAGATGCCGTTGTTATTGCTGGGAAATGGTTCCCTGCAGGATATGAAAGACTATAATAATCATGCCATTTCAAAAAAGCAACAGGAAAAATTTTTAGAGATGGGTGAAAACCTGAATATTTTTTATTCCCTGGATGAAAAAGAGAAAGATACTTCCAAAGCCACAGATGATCTTACTACCTTATCCGGCAATTCCGCAAGAGAACCGCAGACCTCATACATGCCCTGTAAAGCCGCTGTAGTAATAGAAGGCAACGAAATCTACATACCCATTTCCCAGGCACAGGATCTCTGCAGAGAAATAGGAGAGCCTTCTGAGATCAGTAAAGTATATCTAAAAATAAATGGAAAAAATAATCTGGAGAACGCAAAGAAAATACTTTCAGGAATTTAACATAATATATAGCAAGA
>ENA-UAMB01001717-UAMB01001717.1-human-gut-metagenome-genome-assembly--contig:-NODE-1717-length-10222-cov-4.198485_pt1 | contig 10222 bp, 8 predicted proteins | sample MGYA00243707_ERZ654484 | MGnify/ENA primary metagenome ERZ654484 (study PRJEB26926, sample SAMN06164464) | human gut metagenome | biome: ENVO:00009003; feature: ENVO:2100002; material: ENVO:00002003... | reverse complement strand
AGATACTGATCGGTCTCGTGGGCTCGGAGATGTGTATAAGAGACAGTTCCTATTCCCTCAACCGTTGCACCGGCTGACTTGACTATCTGAATTAATCCCTGCAGCGCACAACCGTTTGCCAAGAAATCATCGATAATCAATACACGGTCGTTTTCATTCAAAAACTTTTTTGCAACAATAACCTGATTTTTGCATTTGTGCGTGAATGACTCAACCTCCGCAACGTACATTTCACCCTCAAGATTTACGCTCTTTGATTTTTTCGCAAAAACAACGGGTACACCGAAATGTTGTGCGGCGATACAGGCAATACCTATACCCGATGCCTCGATAGTCAAAATTTTATTTATATTCGCACCCTCAAAGCGTTTTTTCCATTCCTTGCCCATCTCATTAAACAAATCAATGTCCATTTGATGATTTAAAAAGCTGTCCACTTTAAGCACGTTACCCTCTTTAACTATTCCGTCCTTTAAAATTCTTTCCTCTAAACAGTTCATCTTTACTCTCCTCAAATAATAAAATATATACGATTATACCACACCTACACCCATAATACAATTAATATCGACATCAAATTGCAAAAAAAATATGAGGACTTTTTAAGTCCCCATATTTGTATTGCTTTCATTTTTCAAATCACTGTGAACACGATGATATTCAGGGCTTTCCATCATCATTACCTGATGAACTCCGATACCTTTCAGAAGCGGTAATTTAAGTCTGTACTTAACCCAAATGAATGCGTATATAAACAATGCCGCAAACAGAACAAAGCACAAAATATATATATTTCTTCTTTGTACAGGGTCAGTTGATATATTGAACATCATATACACCTGAAGTGCTATACCCACGATTTGCAAAAGCGGGAAAAGCGGTGTTTTGAAGTTACGCGGAACATTTTTCATTTTGCGTCTTAGCATAATTACATTGACGTGTGATGTAATATATGAAAGCATCCAGAAAAGCGAGCAAGTAAGAGTTAAAAATGCCACCTGTTCACCTGTCGAAATGCCCGATGCCTCGATAATGCAAGTAAGCACACCCAAAATTATAATAACCCAATAAGGTGCTCCGTTTTTGTTTTTCTTTTGAAAAAACGCCGGAAGAAGATTCATCTTTGCCATTCCGCAGCATATTTCCGAAACCGAACAAATAATAGAGTTTTGCGTACTTACCGCCGCAAATATAGCGACAATAATCATCCAATATCTGCCCCACTTACCGAGCATATTCACCGCATAAAGAACGTGCGGTGACGCTGCACTTCCAAGATCGGACCACAATGTATAATTCTTAAATCCGAATACAAGCAATATTTGAATAATTCCCATTATGCCGAGCGAAAGCACCATACTTAGCGGTACTTTTTTAGGACTTTTCATATCTTTACCCAAAGGTACAATAAACTCCGCACCGATAAAGAACCAAAATGCCGTTGAGGTAAGCGGAAGAATGTCCTTTAAATCCGACGAAATAACCGCATCTTGTGCCACCTGTTCACCCGAACCCAAACCGAGTGCGCCGATAATACCGAGTGCAAGCAATGACACTACCATAAATGCCGCAACGATTTCCTGCAAAAGCGTTGACATATTCACGCCTTTTAAATTAATGAATATAAGAACAATCGTTATTCCCACACTGAACACCGCAGGCGGTATCGCCTCACCCGTCATTTCCGTCATTACATTTGCAAACATCGCACCTTCGGCAGGTGCTGCAAAAACATTGCTTATTAAATAACCGCCGACCATCGTTACAATAGTCAACAGCGGGCCGAGTCCGGCAAGAGTGTATTGAGCGATACCGCCGGTAAGGTTAGGCATTATCGCATTTAATTCGGCTATCGACAAAACCGCAAGCATATTTGCTATACACGCTATGACGATAGCAATAACGAACGGTGTACCGACCGCACTTGAGCCGCTTGCCGACGAAAAAAAACAGCTCGTTGCGATAAGCATACCCACACCGGTCGATACTGCACCAAAAAGACTGATTTTTTTCATATGAGTAACCTCCGATTTAATCTATCTTTGATTTCTGCAAAGCGTCAATTCCGTCTTCGCCCGTTCTGATACGAATAATATTACGAACATCCGACACAAATATTTTTCCGTCACCGATGTGTCCCGTATAAAATTCTTTTTTCAAAAATTCTATAACTTCCTTTACTTTAGACGTTTCACATATCATAATCATAGTACTTTTCGGAAGAAGTCTTAAAGGCTGTTCCGTAAAATCAAGCATATACTCCGAACTTCCGCTCTGCACACCGCAACCCATAGCATTGTAAACGGTTATGCCCGATATTCCGAGCTTATGTATTTCCTTGATGTGTTTTGAACTAAGCGTTTCGATAAATGCCGAAACCTTAGACATACTTCCTATAATCTCTATTCTTGAAAATTCAGCTTCCATTATTTTACCTCCGTTTTGTTAAAACAGGCGTATAGAACACATATGTTCTATACGCCGTTGTATATTAAAAACTTTTTTTACTTGTTATATCTTCCGCATCTTTTACGGCATATTCTTCGCAAAGAAAACCTTTCACCCATCTGCCGTCGATAAGCTCGACATTTCCTATCGAAAGCGGTGTGCTTACGTTACTCATAAAACTTCCGAGCTTTGAAACGGGTATTTTGAATATATCAATATTTATATTTTCACCGTTTTCCGCTCTCACAAGTCCGGGCTTAATCGGATTTGTATTGAGTTTGTACAACTTGTACTCCTTTGCAGTCGCTGTACTTTCGATATACTCCGCTCCCAATTCGGTGAGCTGACTTTCAAGGGCATATCCCTTTTTGTGAAGTCCGCATACCGCAAAATCAATACTTTCGGTTTTAAGAAAACTTTCCGCTGTTTGAAGTACAAGATTTGTACTGTCCGCAAGTCCGAAAATCGTAATTCCGAACGGTAAATTTTTATCTTGCGTATTTTCCGGTACTGCCACTGCCATAAGGTCAAGCAAGTTGCAGTGATTTGTATAAAGTCCCATTAAGCTGTTCGTCTTTACGGGATCTTCCCTTACTTGTTCTCTTGTGAATGTGCCTCCTGCAGTCGGCATTACCATAACGGCATTTTTTAATATTTCCTTTGCCTTGTGTCTGTAATATTGCAACATATGCAAATCTTCAAACAGTCTTGCGGCGGTCTTTTCTTCCGTACCGCCCGACTGAAGAATTTTCTTGGTAACAGGAAAAACTTTATCCTCGTTTTCACTGACAAATTCTTTTAAGTCAGCCCATCTTTCCGCAACATACGCACCGTCATAAAGAATTAACGCGGCATCATAAAACATTTTATAATCAATATATTCAACCTTAACTCCGAGTTTTTTTATACGTTCCGTTGCCGAATACCATTTAGCCTTATGAACATCTGCGTTATCACCGAAAAATACTGGTTCTTCCAAAGGAAGATATATTTTTTCGGGAAGTTTTTTACCTTTATCCTCATATTCTTTCGACCAAACACATTCCGTATCATAGCCTTTGGCATATTGATTGACTATTTCGGTATCTTCAAGACTGTTTGCAAATACCGTCACACAGTCAAAGCTTGCACAAGCCGGTACTACGCCGGATGTGGACCAAGCACCCAATGACGGTTTAAACCCCACAAGTGTATTTAGCATTGCGGGTACTCTTCCGGAGCCTGCCGTATCGGTACCGAGCGAAAACGCCGCCATACCCAAAGCAACCGACACCGCAGAACCCGAACTTGAGCCGCCGCTAATCATTTTATCGTCATACGCATTATGCACTTCACCGTACGGACTTCTTGTACCGACAAGTCCCGTTGCAAATTGGTCAAGATTTGTCTTTCCGACAGGGAACGCACCTGCGTCAATTAACTTCTGTACCACAAACGCACTTTTTTTCGGCATATACGAATATTCGGGGCAAGCCGCCGTTGTCGGAACACCCTCAAGGTCGATATTATCCTTTATCGCGAACGGTATTCCCCACAGCGGTTTATCCTCACTTCTCGGCGGAAGTTTTGAGATATACTTTTCCATAAGCTCTCTTGACGGAGCAACTATCCAAATATTCTTGTCCTTATTTTCTTCAGCTCTTTTCAAAATTTCATCGACAAGCTCGTAAGGTGTAAGTTCGTTATTGTCATACGCTTGATTTATCCATTTCAATGATAATTTCTTAGGAAAAAACTTCATTACTTATTCCTCCGTTTTTACAGCCGCAATCATCTGACCTGCGTCAACCTGTTGACTTGTCTTTATAAATACCTTTTCAATTACTCCGCTGTATTCACTCTCAATAGGGAATTCCATCTTCATACTTTCCAAAACGGCAACCGTATCGCCTTTCTTAACTTCCTGACCTTCTTCAATCAGGACTTTCCATACACTGCCCGGAATAGTTGCGTTAATCGGCTCACAGCCGTCAGGCAAAACGTCATCTGCGTGAGTATCTTCCGTTTCCGTATCCGATTCAAAATGGTCAAGTCCGTTTTCAATCCATCTCTGTCTTTCTGCTTGGAATGATGCCTCTTGATGTGCCTTGAATTTTTGAGCGGACTCTTTGATACTTTCAAGATATTCCTTGTACTTACCTAAATTAAATGTAGTTTCCTCAATATCAATGTGGAATTTACCTCTAAGAAAATCATCTCTGTACTGTAAAATCTCATCGGCACTGCACGGATAAAATTTAAGTCTGTCAAAGAAATTCAAAAGCCACGGCTTACCTTTTTTGAAATACTCCGTTTCTCTTAACGGATTCCACATCTGAATGGTACGTCCGACAAACTGATAACCGCCGGGGCCCTCCATACCGTATACGCAAAGGTATGCTCCGCCGATACCGACAGCGTTTTCAGGCGTCCAAGGTCTTGCCGGATTATACTTTGTCGTTACCATTCTGTGACGCGGGTCAACCGGTGTCGCAACGGGTGCGCCAAGATAAACGTCACCCAAACCAAGTACAAGATAATCTGCGTCAAACACAATATTCTGAACGTCCCCGATACTGTCAAGACCGTTAATTCTTCTGATAAATTCAGGGTTAGACGGACACCAAGGTGCATTCGGTCTTACCGTCTGCTGATAACGCTTTGCGGCAAGCTGTGTTTGCGGATCGTCCCATGAAAGCGGAAGTTTGATAATTCTTGACGGTACTGTTATATCGTCAAGTGATGAAAGATTTGCATTTATTTCTTTTACTTTTTCACAAACTTCTCTCGCAGAAATTTTATTTACATCAAAATGTACTTGCAATGAACGAATACCCGGTGTCATATCAATTACAGGTAAATCCGATTTTTCGATTTCGTTCATAAGGATATGTACTCTGAAACGCAGTTCAATATCAAGCACCATATCGCCGTATTCAACAAGGATATTTTCTTCACCCTGCAATCTGATTTTGTAATCGGTATTGTCGTGTGTTCCCTCTGCCATAATCGAATATGACGCGTCAAGCTGAGCAAGCTTCGGAAGAACAACGTCCGTATAATCAAGATTGATATTTTTATCTTGATTTTTTCTTATAGTTTCGGCTTGTTCAAGAGTTAGAAGTTGGAAGTGAACTTTATCGCCCGGATGTAATTGACCCAGTTTCCACATTTCACCTTTTGCCGCTGTAACCGGGCAAACAAATCCGCCAAGCGACGGACCGTCAGGACCTAATAAAATCGACTGGTCGCCTGTAAGGTCAAGCGTACCGATTGCGTATGCGTTATCGTGTATATTTGACGGATGAAGTCCCGCTTCACCGCCGTCCTCTCTCACCCACTGCGGAACAGGTCCGTTAAGTCTGATACCCGTTCTTGCACTGTTAAAGTTTACGGTATATTCCGAACTTGTAAGTGTGTCAAGATATTCAGGTTTCAAATATTCATAAGTAGGCTGCGGACCCGGCAAAACGCCGATAGTCCATGTATTATCAATCTTAGGAATATACTTACCGTCAAATGAATTAAAGTTATCTGCCTGACAATCCTCTGCAATATGAAGTACATCACCCGTTCTCAATGCACGTCCGTTATGACCGCCGAATTTACCGTCACAGAATGTTGATGATGAACCCATAATCTTAGGTACGTCTATACCGCCCTTGACAAGAAGATATGTTCTCATACCTTTTGCGGCGGTTTTAAATTTAAGCTCTTGCATAGGTGACGCACTTATAACCGTGTACATCGGCACACTTTCACCGTCAAGCGTTGCCTGCATATCCGCACCTGTTATACAAAAACTTGCGGTCGTTCTGAATCTGTATGTGCCGCCGCGCATTGTAAGCTCAATACCTGCCGCGTTAAGGTCGTTACCAAGCAATTTATTACCTATTTTAAAGCTGTACGCGTCCATAGCACCGCAAGGCGGTACACCGACAGTCCAGTACCCAATCATACCGTCAGCATCTTGTACTGTTGACTGAACACCGCCATCAAGCACTTCAAGTGCATTTTCTTCAGGTAAAAATCCTTCAAGCATTTTTGTAAACAGCTTTCCGTCTTTATAATCGCCTGTAAGGATAAGACTCTTTAAATATTCTAAGTTTGTCGTTATGCCGTAAATCTTTGATTCGGTCAAAACGTCAAGCATTTTTTTAACCGCTTTTTCTCTGTTTTCCGCATGAACAATAAGTTTTGCAAGCATAGGGTCATACAATGCGGAAATTTCGATATTCTTTCTTATCCAAGTTTCAACTCTCGCTTTGCCGCTGAATGTAACATCGTCAATTTTACCGCTGCACGGTCTGAAATTATTTATACAGTCCTCCGCATATACTCTGACTTCGATTGAATGTCCGTTCGGCACCGCCTTAAATTCTTCAATACCTTTAAGCTCGCCTGCAGCCTCTTTAATCATCCATTCAACAAGGTCAACACCGTAAACTTCTTCCGTTATACCGTGTTCAACCTGTAATCTTGTATTGACTTCAAGAAAATAGAACTTTTCGTCAGACTCGTCATAAAGAAATTCAACAGTACCGGCACTTCTGTAACCGCTTGTCTTTGCAAGACTCTTTGCGGCTGTGTACATTTGTTCACGAACCGTATCAGACAAATTCGGTGCCGGAGATTCCTCGACAACCTTTTGGTTTCTTCTCTGAACCGAACAATCACGTTCACCAAGCGTTGCAACTTCGCCGTATTCATTACCGAAAATCTGTACTTCAACGTGTCTTGCTTTTCTGATATATTTTTCAAGAAATACGCCTGCGTCATTGAAATTGCTTTCCGCAAGGTGACAAACGTTGTCGTATGACGCAACAAGCTCGTCCTTGTTTTCACAAATTCTTATACCGATACCACCGCCGCCGGCTGTACTCTTTATCATTACCGGATAACCGATTTTTTCAGCCTCGACAATCGCCTCGTCAACACCTTTCAAAAGTCCCGTACCGGACAAAAGCGGTACGTTTGCTTTTTGTGCAATTTCTCTTGCGGAGTGTTTCAAACCGAAAAGCTTAATTTGACTTGAATCAGGTCCTACAAACTTGATATTGTTTTCTTCACACTTTGCGGCGAAAACAGTGTTTTCACTTAAAAATCCGTAACCGGGATGTATTGCTTCCGCACCTGTATCAAGTGCCGCTTTAATTATTTTATCAACGTCAAGGTATGTGTCTTTTGCCGTACCCTCGCCAAGATATACCGCCTCATCGGCATTTTCAACGTGCAAGCTGTCCCTGTCTGCCTTTGAGTAAACAGCCACACTCTTTACGCCCATCTTAGCAAGCGTTCTTTCAATTCTTACGGCGATTGCACCTCTGTTTGCTATTAAAACTTTACTGAACATATTAATCTTCCTTTGCCAATTTATTAATCCCAGATAAGAAGTCTTACGGGTGTAGGGTTGTATGCGTTACACGGATTGTTTAGCTGCGGACAGTTGCTTATAAGAATCATAACATCTGCCAATGCTTTCATCTCAACATACTTGCCCGGTGCCGATACACCGTCATCAAATTTATATCCGCCCTCTTTTGTGATAGGCACATTCATAAAGAAGTTGATATTCGGTGCAAGGTCACGTTTTTTAATGTCTGCCGTAGTGTCAGCAAGCTGTAACATAAAGCTGTCACGACAGTTGTGCATATATCTCTTTTCTCTCGCATATCTGACTGTATTGCTTTGCGATGAACAAGCACCGCCCAAAGTATCGTGTCTGCCTGTCTTGTCTGCTGTGATCTCAAGTAACGGCTTGCCCGACTCGGCTCTTAAAATACTTCCCGTTGTCAAATAAATATTTTTCTGTGCCACGATTGTCTGTACCGCACCGTAGTGATCCTCGGGATTTTCCAAATCATAAAATGTCGTATCAACGGCTTGGTTACCCTCAATATCAAGTATTCTGAATGTCTGACCCTTTTCAATTCGTGCATCCAGCCAAGTCCTGCATTAAGCACCTCGTCATATACTGCGTCCTCTATTTTCAAATCACTGTCTTTTTCAATAAATCCATACATAATCTTTTCCTCCTCTGATTATTCGCCAAGTAAGTTGTAGTAATCCCATGTGTTTTCAAATGCTCTGTAATTTTCATCACGTGAATTTACACATTCGTCCATAAGGTCTGTCTTTGGAGCGTCATAAACCTCCATTGTAACGGGAACAGACGGATATTCCGTTGACGGATCAAGCGGATTAGGTGTGTTTGAAACAACAAAGATAATATCCATTTCTGTTCTTAGCGTTACCGTAGCACCCTTTTTACAGTGATCCGAAACATAGTTCATACTTCCGTCCTCATCAACATACACCTTTGAGAAAAGATTTACGCATGGTACAATATCTCTTTTACCCATATTGTTGCGGACAAGTTCAATCTTGAAGTTTTCTTCGCCACATCTGTAAAAATCGTTGCCTTGTTCCTGATATGATGTCTTGCCGTATTTTTCATCGGTCATCTTTCTTGTTGTGTGACCGCAGATTGAATCATGCCAACCTAAGCTGTCCTCCGTGATACTCGCCAACACCCTGCCGTTGTCGCTCATAAGCACATTGCCCTTTGTAAGATGCGCTGTGTACTGCGCCTTTAGAGTATCAGGCATATTGTATCTTTCAGATGTATCTCTCATATTGTAAAGAAGAATTGATACATTGGCATTATCTCCAAGTGCTTTAAAGTGAATATATTTGTTCTTTCCGATAAGTCCTGACCATTTTTCACCCGGTCTGAATTCCTTTGTAAAAAGTTTCTGCATAATGTTTCTCTCCTTTTTCTAATCAAATAAAAAACGGAACTTAACCGATTTAAAAATCAGCTAAGCCCCTTTGCTTGTACTGTGATACTAAAAAAGGCTTTAAGATATTTGTTTCAATACCTTAAAGCCTCTTTGCTTTCATCTTGTGTTTATTATACAGCCGCAAAAGAATTTTTTCAATTATCCGAAAGTTTGATTTTTCTACTACTTTAGTTCTACTCATTCAAGAAATAACGAAATAAGCTGACCTCTGCTTGAAACTCCGGTTTTGTTGTATATGTTGTAAATATGCTTTTTCACCGTTGAAACGGATATGACAACTTTATCCGAAATTTCTTGATTTGACAAACCTTTGTTGATAAGGCTTAAGATTTCCGATTCTCTTGACGTTAAACCATAAGTTTTTGCAAAGTTGTTAAGACTTTTGTTTACCGTAATGCTTGCTCTGTCAAGACGCATAACATTATGGAGCATATTTGCAATGTGATTTTTAAGTAAGTTCAAAACGTACAACTCTTTTTCATTAAAGTCACCGCTCTTTTCATTTCTGAAAAGATTGAACATTCCTATAATTCTTGAATTTTTTATCAGAATGATACCGCACCCGAATATAATGTCCTCGGGCTTTAAAAATTTTATGTAAAAATCCGTTTTTTCACGAACATCACTTTCAAGAATACTCGTATCCCTGTAAACACTCGTTTCCGAAATAAAGTCGTATAAATATTGAATATAATCCTCACTGTAAAAAACGTCTGTGTATCTGTCTTTTACGTCATTGTCAAAACCGATAAAATATGACTGTTCTTTTCTTATCTTTCGGTCATCGTCTAAAATGATAAACCAACCTTTCGTGTACGGAATAAGCATTCGTATCATTTTCAATATTTTGCTTGTAAATACATCAAGTTCATCAATCGTATATAGCTCAAGCAGCATATTATTAATAGTATTCCATTCATTTTCCGTAAGCATAATTTCTCCTCCTGTCTCTTATACACATCTCCGAGCCCACGAGACCGATCAGTATCTCG
>ENA-UAMB01001715-UAMB01001715.1-human-gut-metagenome-genome-assembly--contig:-NODE-1715-length-10238-cov-3.662280_pt1 | contig 10238 bp, 10 predicted proteins | sample MGYA00243707_ERZ654484 | MGnify/ENA primary metagenome ERZ654484 (study PRJEB26926, sample SAMN06164464) | human gut metagenome | biome: ENVO:00009003; feature: ENVO:2100002; material: ENVO:00002003... | reverse complement strand
CACCTATTAAGTCGTCGGCAGCGTCAGATGTGTATAAGAGACAGATATTGAGAATGGCAAAATTCGCCTGCCTTTCAGTGCTATTGCCGGCGTAGGTGAGAACGCAGCGAAGCAGTTGGCCCAGGCCAAGGACGACGGTATGGGCGAGTTTATCTCCTGTGATGATCTGATGGCACGCAGTGGGGTAGGCAAGTCTGTGGTAGACTCCCTGCGCGAGGCGGGGGCACTGGGCGACCTGCCGGAGAGCAACCAAATTTCTCTCTTTTAAGTCCGGGCTTGACAAACGCTCTTTTGTGTGGTAGCATATTACCACATTAGCGTACTAAAGCGAGGAAAACGACATGAAACAATATGCAAAAGTGACCCCGGAGGGCAGCCGTGATCTGCTGTTTGAGGAGTGCGACGATCGCCGCCGGGTAGAGAATGCACTGACTGGGTTGTATGAGGCTAACGGTTACCGCAAGGTGATCACTCCCACATTGGAGTTTTTTGATGTGTTCAACAGCGGCGATGCCGGGCTGGATGCAGACGAGATGTATAAGCTGACGGATAACAGGGGCAGAACCACTGTGCTACGGCCGGACAACACCCTGCCCATTGCCCGCCTGGTGGCTACTCGGCTGTCGGAGGACGCCTTTCCGGTGCGGCTCTATTACAATCAAAGTGTATTCGTGCGCACCAAGGAACTGGCCGGGCGCACCGACGAGGTGGCGCAGAGCGGCATTGAACTCATTGGCGACGGCTCTATGGCGGCGGATATTCAGGTCATTACGCTGGCTTGCCGTGCAATGCAAAGCACGGTGCCGGGCTTTAAGATCGAGTTGGGTCACGCCGGGTACTTTGGTGCGGTACTGCGCAATCTGAATGTAAAACCGGCGGTGAAGGCAGAAATTTGCCACCTGATCGAGCAAAAGAACTTTGCAGCGCTGGGCGATTTGCTGGATACCTTGGAGGATTGCAGAGAAACCCGGGTGCTGCGGCGGCTGCCTCGGCTGTTTGGCGGCCCGGAGGTGCTGGACGAAGCGCGGGAACTCTATACCGAGGGCGGCGCAGACGCCTCCTTGCAGTATATTAAAACACTGTACGACACGCTGTGCGCCGCAGGTTTGCAGGAGCAGGTGCTGCTGGATTTGGGCATTGTTAATCGTTCTAACTACTACACCGGCGTGATCTTTCGCGGGTATGTGCAGGGCAGCGGTCTAACAGTGCTGTCCGGCGGTCGGTATGACAATCTGCTGGGCGAATTTGGCACGGACAAACCGGCCATCGGCTTTGCGGTGGATGTGTCGGCGGTGACCGATGTGCTTCACGAGGAGATTAATTTGGATCGCCCGCTGCGCATTGCACTTACTAAGGGACGGCTGGAAAAGGCGTCTGTACAGATGTTCAAGACCATGGGGCTGAATACGGAGGCTCTGGAGAATAAAGGCCGTCGGCTGATCTTGCCGGTGGACCAGTATGAGGCGGTACTGTCCAAAGCGCCGGATGTGATCACTTATGTGGAGCACGGCGTGTGCGACATTGGCATTGTAGGCAAAGACACCATTGTGGAGCACGGCAGTGCGTTCTATGAAGTGCTGGATCTGAATATCGGCCGTTGTGCCTTTGCCCTGGCGACCAAGAAGGGCACGGATTTCTTCAGCGGCTACAAGCGCAAAACCGTGGCCAGCAAATATCCTAAGGTGGCTAAAGAATTCTTTAAGTCCAAGGGTATGGATGTGGATGTGATCAAGATCGAGGGCAGCGTGGAACTGGCGCCGCTCCTGGGCTTGGCAGACGGCATTGTGGATATTGTGGAGACCGGCTCCACCTTAAAGGAGAACGGTCTGGAAGTGGTAGAGAAGATCATGCCCATTTCTGCGCGGGTGATCGTGAATATGGCTTCTATGAAACTGCGCAAGGACGAGATTGAGGCGTTCCTGCATGATATTGAACTGGCAGCGCAAGTGGGTTGAAAGAGGGTAGAATAATGAAAATCACAAAAGCGAACGGCGTGGTTGAGTACCAGCTTTTGGCTCAGCTGAAACAGCGGGCAGGGGAGACGGACCCCAAGATCACCGAAGCGGTGACTACCATTATCAATGGTGTAAAAGAGGGCGGAGACGAGGCTGTGCGGGAGTACACCGTGCGGTTTGACGGCAGCGTGCCTAAAAAAATCGAATTTGACAAGGACGAGATCTATGCCTTTTTGGATCAGGTAGACCCGGCCTTTAAGGATGCTGTGGTGAAGGCACAGCAAAATATCTATGATTTCCATCAGCGCCAGGCCCAGCAAAGCTGGATGACCACCAAGGAAAGCGGCGTGATTATGGGTCAGCGTATTCGCGGACTGAAGCGTGTGGGTATTTATGTGCCCGGCGGCACCGCGGCGTATCCCTCCTCTGTGCTGATGAACGCCGTTCCCGCCAAGATTGCCGGTGTGCAGGAAATCATTATGGTGACCCCGCCCGGCAAGGACGGCAATCCCAATCCCAATATTATGGCGGCGGCCGCGGTGGCCGGCGTGGATAAGGTATTCTTAGTAGGCGGCGCCCAGGCGGTGGCTGCTTTGGCCTACGGTACCCAGCGAATCCCCAAGGTAGATAAAATCGTTGGTCCCGGCAATATCTTTGTGGCCACGGCCAAAAAGCTGCTGTACGGCGTGGTAGATATAGATATGGTGGCAGGTCCCAGCGAAATTCTCATTGTGGCGGACTCTACGGCGGATGCCACTTTCCTGGCGGCAGACCTGATGAGCCAGGCGGAGCACGATATGCGGGCTTCTGCCATTTTGCTAACCACTTCCGAGTCTTTGGCTAAGAACACGCTGCGGGAGATTGACCGGCAGATCAAGACCTTGGTGCGTCAGGAGATCATTCAAAAATCCTTTGACGATTACGGCGAGATCATTGTGTGCGACAATTTGCGCCAGGCGCTGGATTTTGCTAACGAATTGGCGCCGGAGCACTTGGAATTGTGCGTGGCCGAGCCGCTGAAATATATCGGTATGGTGGATAACGCCGGTTCTGTATTCCTGGGAAATTGGTCCCCGGAGCCCTTGGGCGATTATTACGCAGGCCCCAATCATGTGCTGCCCACCAGCGGTACGGCTCGGTTCTTTTCGCCCCTGTCGGTAGATAGCTTTGTGAAGAAGTCATCCTTTATTTATTACACCCCGGATGAGCTGAAAAAGGCCAAGGACGATATTATGCTTTTGGCAGAGACGGAGGGCTTGACCGCCCACGCCAACTCTATAAAAGTTCGGTTTGAATAAGAGGTACGGTTTATGCGAACGGCAACGGTAGAACGAAATACGAAAGAGACCCAAATTGCGGCCACCCTGTGTCTGGACGGCGGGGAAGTGGCTGTGTCCACCGGCAACGGCTTTTTTGATCACATGCTTACCGCCTTTGCGGTGCACGGCGGCTTTGGGCTGCAACTGACGGTGCAGGGAGACCTGGAGGTAGACACCCATCACACGGTAGAAGATACCGGTATTGTGCTGGGGCAGGCACTGCGCCGGGCGCTGGGCGACTTTGGCGGCATTGCCCGGTACGGCAGTTTTGCGGTGCCGATGGACGAGAGCCTGGCACGGTGCGATCTGGATTTGTCCAATCGGCCGTTTTTGGTGTTCCGTGCCACATTCCAGCAGGAACGGTGTGGCGATTATGAAACCTGCGTAACAGAGGAATTTTGGCGCGCCTTTGCGGTGAACGCCGGGATCACTCTGCATATTGATGTGCCTTACGGCACCAACGCCCACCACCAAATTGAGGCAGTCTTTAAGGCTGTTGGTCACGCCCTGCACGGAGCGGTACAGCCCACCAGTGGTGCGGTACTGTCTACCAAGGGCGTATTATAAACAAAAATTTGAGAGGGTAACGATTTATGATTATTTTTCCCGCCATTGATATTATGGACGGTAAGCCGGTGCGGCTGCTGCGGGGCGATTTTGCCACCGCAGAGCAGGTGGCAGAGGATGTACTGACGACTGCCAAGCAGTTTGCCCGGGTGGGCTGCACCTGGGTGCACATGGTGGATCTGGACGGCTCCCTGCAAAAGAAGCCGGTAAACGCAGATCCGATTTTGCAGGTGGTGGAGCACACTCCGCTGAAAGTGGAAGTGGGCGGCGGTATTCGCACCATGGAGGATATTGCGTTCTACCTGGATCGGGGCGTGGATCGGGCCATTCTCGGCTCCGTTGCCCTTAAAAATCCGGAACTGGTGCAGCAGGCGGTAGACGCCTATGGGGACAAGATCGCCGTAGGGATCGACGCCAAGCACGGTATGGTGGCCACCGAGGGCTGGACCGAAGACTCCAAAATGGACTTTATCGACCTGGCAAAGGCCATGGAGAAGATGGGCGTTGCCACCATTATCTATACGGATATTGGTCGGGATGGTACCCTCAGCGGCCCGGATGTGCAGGGGCTGGATCGGCTGAACAAAGCGGTGAGCTGCAATGTGATCGCCAGCGGCGGCGTTACTACCATTACGGATATTTTGGTGATGAAAGATAAAAAAATGTATGGCACCATTTGCGGCAAGTGCATTTATAAAAAGACGCTGGATTTGCGGGAAGCGGTAGGTATTTGCAAATGACAGAAGATTTGGAGCAGTATTTTGCCAAGGGTGAGTTGATCCCTGCGGTGGTGCAGGAGGCCTCTACCGGCCAGGTGCTGATGCTGGCTTATATGAACAAGGAATCCTTAAAGCGCACCCTGGAGAGCGGCTACACTTGGTTTTGGTCCCGCTCCCGGCAGGAGCTTTGGAATAAAGGCGCCACCAGCGGCCACCTGCAAAAGGTGGTGACCATGTACAGCGACTGCGATAACGACACGCTATTGGTGCAGGTGGAGCAGACCGGCGCCGCGTGCCACACCGGGCACCATAGCTGTTTTTATACCAAAATGGAGGGCAATTTTAATGACTGCGATTGAGCGTGAATATCAGGTGATTCTGGATCGTCGGGCGGATCGGCAGGAGGGGTCTTATACCTGCTACCTGTTTGACCAGGGCATCGACAAAATTCTGAAAAAAGTGGGCGAGGAATGCACCGAGATGGTCATTGCCGCCAAGAATAACGATAAGGACGAGACGGTGTATGAGATCACGGATCTGATCTACCACACCCTTGTGATGATGGCCAATCAGGGCATTACCCCGGCGGACATTCAGGCGGAGCTGGACAAGCGCGCCGAAAAAGCCGGCAATCTGAAAAAATTCCATCAGGTGGATAAGAATACATAATGCTGCATAAAAAATGGGTGATCCGGCAGGCAGACAAAGAGGTTGCCTCTGCCATTAGCGAACAATTCAATATCGACCCGTTTTTGGCATTTTTGTTGGTGTCTCGCGGACTGACGGACGACCTGGCGGTGCAGGAATTCCTCCACCCCGGTCAGGCGCTATGTGCTCCGGAGGGCTTTGCGGATATGGAAGCGGCTGCTGCCAGACTGCAACAGGCGCTGGACAGCGGCGAAAGAATATGCGTGTACGGAGATTATGACTGTGACGGTGTGACCGCCACAGCTTTGCTATACTCTTTTTTAGAGGCCATGGGCGGCAATGTGATCTACTATATCCCGGATCGGGAGACAGAGGGCTACGGCCTAAACAAAGGCGCCATTGACACCCTGGCCGCCAAAGGCACCGGCCTGATTGTCACGGTGGATAACGGTATTTCGTCTGTGGAAGAGGCAGAGTATATCTACCGGCTGGGTATGCAGCTGGTGGTGACCGATCATCACCAGGTAGGAGAGCAGCTGCCCCGCGCTGAGGCCGTGGTGAATCCCCATAGAACGGACAATCAGCTGCCCTTTACGGATTTTTGCGGGGTGGGCGTGGCCTTTAAGCTGGCCTGCTGTTTGTATGACGGTGAACCGGCGGAGTTGTTGGAGCAGTTCGGCGACTTGGTTGCCATCGGCACGATGGGCGATCTGGTTCCCTTGGTAGGGGAGAACCGGGCGTTGGTGCAGGCCGGTTTGCGGACCTTGCAAGAGGAACCGCGCCCCGGCTTATATGCGCTGTTACAGGCAGCCGGAGCCGGAGAAGAGCTGAGCGGCACCGATGTGGCCTTTAAGCTATGCCCACGCATTAACGCAGCCGGGCGAATGGATAGTGCCCTGCGGGCGCTGGAGTTGCTGCTGGCGGAGGATGAAGAAACGGCTGCGGCGCGCGCCCGCCAGCTGTGCGACGATAACGCCCTGCGACAAGAACTGGAACACAAAATCATAGATGATATTACTGCCAAGTTGGCTGCGGATCCGACACCCTTGCGCCAGCGTGTACTGGTGGTGGCCGGGGAGGATTACCACCCGGGGGTCATCGGTATTGTGGCTTCCCACTTGGTAGAGCGCTACGGCAAACCCACTGTGGTGCTGGATATGAAGGCGGACGGCACCGCCTGCGGCTCCGCCCGGAGCATTGAGGGCTTTGACTTGTACCGCGCGGTGGCGGCGTGCAGCCATGTGCTCACCCGCTTTGGCGGGCACCCCATGGCTGCGGGTATGGGCTTGGCAGTGGCAGATATTCCTATTTTTACAATGGCCATCAATGACTACGCTGCCAAGGAATATCCTCGTATGCCGGCTTTGCAGCTGCATCTGGACTGCAAGCTGTCCCCGGCGTACTTGACCTTAGATTTAGCAGAGAATTTGCAGCTGCTGGAGCCTTGTGGCACAGACAATCCGGCGGCGCTGTTTGGTCTGTTTCACTTGCAGCTGGTGTCTGTCAGCCCCCTGGGGGCAGAGGGCAAGCACTTGCGTCTGGAGGCGGAGAAAAAGGGTCGCCGTCTGCGAATTGTACAGTTTGGGGTGAAGCCGGAAGACTGCCCCTATGTGCCCGGTGATTTTATCGACTGCGCGGTACAGATTTCTAAAAATCCCTATAAGGGCAAGGTCTATCTTTCTGTGCGGGCGGCAGATGTGCGCCGCAGCGGCACGGACGATGACCGGTATTTTAACGAGCTTTACGATTACAGAGCCTTTTTGCAAAACGGTACCCACCAATACCCGGTGTACCCGGATCGGCAAGTTTGCGCCGCGGTATATCGGTTCTTAAAGAGCCGGGGCGGTTGGGATTTTGGCACCGAGGAGCTGTATTTTGCCCTGCAAAAAGGGGCAACCTACGGACAGGTGCTCGTGGCGCTAAAAGCCCTGCACCAGGCGGGATTGATTCGCCGTGGTAAAAGCCAAATTCGCCTGGCACAGCCTGCGGGCAAGGTCGATTTGGAAGCCACGCCCATTTTGCGAAAACTGAGAGAGGGTGCAAGCCTTGGAGAATAAAAAAACAATACCCCCGGTGCCGGCAGCGGCAGAGCTGCCCCCGGAACAGACGGCGGACCATAAGCCCTATGACGATGGGTTTGCGCCGTTCTTTGCAGAAATACAAAAGAAACCCCAGTATGACAGCGCCCGGATTGAAAAGGCCTATTCCTTGGCCCGCTCTGCCCACGAAGGGCAGTTTCGCCGTTCCGGGGAGCCGTATATTATGCACCCGGTGGCGGTGGCGAAAATCCTGTTTGACCTGGGTATGGACAATGAGTGTATTATCGGCGCGCTGCTCCACGATGTGGTAGAAGATACGCCCTATGACATTGACTATATCTCCCGCGAGTTTGGCGCGGAGGTGGCGCTGTTGGTGGACGGCGTGACCAAGCTGGGTCAGATTCCCCTGTCTACACGTGAGGAAGTGCAGGCGGAGAACATTCGCAAAATGTTTATGGCCATGAACCGGGATGTGCGGGTGATTATCATTAAGCTGGCGGACCGGCTGCACAATATGCGCACCGCCAAGTTTTGGCCTCCGTATAAACAGCGGGAGAAGAGCCTGGAAACTCTGGAGATTTATGCCCCCATTGCCCATCGGTTAGGTATTCGTGCCATTAAAGAGGAATTAGAGGATCTGGCGATTTTTTACCTGGATCCTATTGCTTATAAGGAAATTGAGCAGAACCTGCGCTTAAAGCAGGTGGAGGGCGAGCGTTTCTTAGCGGATATTAAGGCGCAAATCCGCGCCAAGTTAGAGCCGATCATGAAGAATGTCCAGATCACCTCCCGGGTAAAGTCCGTCCACGGAATCTTCCGCAAGGTGTATATTAAGGGCAAGGATTTTGAACAAATCTTTGACATTTACGCTGTGCGCATTATCGTGGACTCTATGATCGACTGCTACAATGCCTTGGGTATTGTGCACGATATGTTTACGCCCCTGCCCGGTCGGTTTAAGGACTATATCTCTACCCCTAAACCCAATATGTACCAGTCCCTGCACACCACAGTGCTGGGCCCCGGCGGCATTCCCTTTGAAATTCAGATTCGCACCTGGGATATGCACCGCACGGCAGAGTACGGTATTGCTGCCCACTGGAAGTATAAGCTGGGCAAAGGCGGCAAGGACTCCATCGACAATCGGTTGGAGTGGATCCATAAAATGCTGGAGACCGGTGAGGCGTCTACCAACGCTGAGGATCTGGTGCGCAACATTAAGGGCGACCTGTCCTCGGATGAGATCTTTGTGTTTACCCCCAATGGGGACATTAAGACTTTGCCCAGCGGCGCCACGGTGATCGACTTTGCCTATGCTATTCACTCAGCGGTAGGCAACCGCATGACCGGCGCCAAGGTCAACGGCAAGATCGTACCTATTACCTATAAGCTGAAAACCGGCGAGATCTGCGAGGTGCTTACCAGCAATCAGCCGGGCAAAGGTCCGTCCAGAGACTGGCTGAAAGTGGTGACCACCGGCGAAGCCCGGTCCAAAATTCGCTCTTGGTTCAAGAAAGAGCGGCGGGACGAGAATATCGTCCAGGGCAAGGCTGAGGTGGATCGAGAACTGCGGCGGAACTTCATCCGCCTGGACGGCGAGCAGTACGACGCCTTTTTGCAGCGGATCGCCGAGCGCCAGCACTGCGCTTCCGTGGAGGATTTCTACGCTACCGTGGGCTATGGCGGGCTGGTCATCAGTCGTATGATGCCCGGTATCAAGGACGAATATAATCGCAACTGGCGCCAGGCGGAGGAGTCTGCCCAACCGGCAAAAGCGCCGGAGCGGCCCCGCAAATCCGGCGGCAGCAGCGGCGGTGTGATTGTTGAGGGGATCGACAACTGCCTGATCAATATGGCCCGTTGCTGTGCGCCGGTGCCCGGTGAGGAGATCATCGGCTTTATCACCCGGGGGCACGGGCTGACTGTTCATCGGCGGGATTGTGTGAATGTGCCGCGAGATTTGGCAGAGTGCCCGGAACCGGAGCGCTGGGTCAAGGCTCGGTGGGACGACTCTGTGCAGGTGGAGACCATGTCTACCCTGGAGGTCTATGCCATTGACCGTGACGGGCTGGTGCTGGATATTGCCAACGCCATGTCCAAGGCCCATGTGAAGATCCAGTCTATTAATGCCAGACCCATTAACGAAGGCAACTGCCTGACCACCCTGACATTGTCGGTAAACAGCCGGGAACACCTGGAAAATGTGGTCAAGATTTTGAAGAAGATACCCAGTGTGTATCATATTGAGCGAGGTGCAGGACGATGATTACCGTATTACAGCGTGTGCAGCACGCCAAAGTGGAAATAGACGGCAAGACCGTGGGTGCCACCGAACAGGGGCTGTTGATTCTCCTGGGTGTGGCCGAAGGTGATACTCAAGTAGAGGCGGACAAGCTGGTAAAAAAAATTGCCAACTTGCGGATCTTTGAAGATGAAAACGGCAAGATGAACCTGTCGCTCTTAGACATTGGCGGCGGGGTGCTGGTGGTGAGCCAGTTTACCCTGTGTGCGGACTGCACCCACGGGCGGCGCCCCAGCTTTACTCGTTCTGCCCCGCCGGCACAGGCCAACGAACTGTATGAATATTTTACCCGGGCACTGGGGGAGCAGGGCGTATCCCATATTGAAACCGGTGTGTTTGGCGCCGATATGGCGGTGACACTCCTAAACGACGGCCCGGTGACCATTATACTTGACACAAAGGACTTAAAATAATGCAGATCAAATCAGCCACCTTTGGCCAGTTGCAGAACAACTGCTACCTGGTTACGGACGAAGCCAGCGGCCGCAGTGCCCTGGTGGATTGCACGGAATACAGCGACAAGATGAAAGATTTTATCGGCGACGCCAAGCTGGATTATATTCTGCTGACCCACGGCCATTTTGACCACATCGGCGGCGTGGCGGCGGTAAAGGCTGCCACCGGTGCCAAGGTAGTTATCCTGTCTCTTATACACATCTCCGAGCCCACGAGACCGATCAGTATCTCGT
>ENA-UAMB01001714-UAMB01001714.1-human-gut-metagenome-genome-assembly--contig:-NODE-1714-length-10246-cov-10.270533_pt1 | contig 10246 bp, 8 predicted proteins | sample MGYA00243707_ERZ654484 | MGnify/ENA primary metagenome ERZ654484 (study PRJEB26926, sample SAMN06164464) | human gut metagenome | biome: ENVO:00009003; feature: ENVO:2100002; material: ENVO:00002003... | reverse complement strand
ACTTTTTCTTCTTAGCCATGACCACAGCCGCACCGCTCAGAAGTGCAAGAGCGAACGCTCCGCCAGCAACGCCTGTTGACGGGTTTGTATTTGAAGCGTTTGAAGCCGCCTTTGAGCTGCTGTCTGACTTGCTGTCAGAAGCGGAACTGCTTACGCTGTCAGGCTGTGAAGAAGCAGGTGTTTTCTTTACAAGATTTGCCACAGCGTCATTTATAGCCTTTACCATAGCGTCAACATCAGCCTGCTCTGTGATGTTCTTCGTTCTGTCAATAGCGGCAAGAGCCTTTTCGACTTCTGAGAAGTCCTCATAATCGTCCTTGTTGAGAGCCTTTGCGGCTTTCTCTGCCTTGTCAAGCTCTGTATAGTCTGCTGACTTGTATGCAAGTTCAAAAGCCTGTGTATGTGTTGCGATATCTGCTGAAATAGTTATTTCCTTGCTGAGAGGCTCGCAATCGTCAGCAGTTACCTCTACTGTGTAAGTGCCTGCTGTAAGCATTGCAGTATTGTTTGTTATCTCTTTTCCGTCTACCTTTATTACAACATTTTTCAGGTCAGCAGGTGTTACTTCAAAATCAACTGCATATTCCTTAGTTGGCAGGACAGGTGTTTTTCCCTCAACATACTGATACTTTGCACCGCCAGCTGTCAACTCGTCATAAAATTCTTTTGTTGTCATATAGTCATATGCTTTAGCCTTGCCTGCTTCTTTATTTGAACCGCAAGCTTCAACATCTTCTGTTTCTGTGAAATAGTTGTTTTTAAAGTCAGGTGTAGACGAGGAATCTTTTCCCACTATTCCGCCGAAACGTGTATATGGCTTTCTGGCTGAATACTGTGAAAGGTCAATTTCTCCTGCAAAATAGCAATCACTTACAGAACCGCCAGCTACTGAACCAACAATACCGCCTACATCTGTGGTTCCGTTGCCAACCGGCGTGAGTTTTCCTGTAACATAGCTGTTTATGACCTTGGAATCGCCATACAAACATCCTACGATACCGCCGGCGTCTGGTGCAGCATATACCATATCGCCTGTGCTTGAACAATAGCGGACTTCCGTTCCATTCTGTGCATATCCAACTATACCGCCCACATAAAGACTTCCGCTGTCGCCTGAGATAGTTATGTCTGCTGTGTTCTCACAATACTCAAAAGTTGTGCCGTCTGCCTGACCTACCATGCCCATTAAGCCATAAACATATTTGCCGTTATTGTTGAAAGATACGTTTGACACACAATCAGAAATAGTACAATCACCTGCAAATCCTGCAATAGTGCCATAAAAAGTATAGTCGTTATCAGTATTTGTCACATCAATACTTCCCTCTATAGTCAGACCTGATACCTCTGCTTCTTCGATATCGCCAAAGAAACCGACCAACACGTCTTTACCATAAATAGACGTAAAATCAATGTTTGAAATAGTATGACCATTTCCGTAGAATTTGCCGCTGAAACAATGTTCAAGTTCGCCTTTTTCATTGAAAACACTTCCGATAGGCGTCCATACAACACCTGTCAAGTCAAGGTCATTTTCAAGAACAACAACTGCGTCCTTATTCTTGTCATAATCTCCGTTGTTTACCGCTTTTGAAAACGCCAACAGGTCGTCAACAGTTTTTATTACCGTCTTATTATCGTCTGCAAATGCCGTTGTCGGCACAAACAAAAGACAGCCCGTCACCAAAAGACTTAAAATTTTCTTTTTCATTCTAATTCCTCCATAATATTTTTCTGGGTTGATATTTCTTTTTTTACTCAGAACATAATTTTACTTGATTATTTTAACACGGCCTACACACTTTGTCAATAGATTTGGCACAAACGGTCAAAAATCTGCACAAGTGGTAACAAAATAAATGAATAATGCTTGAATTTTGCTTTGATGTGTGTTATTATATATTAAGAAATCATGTATAAGAAAGGATTTTTACAGTATGAGAGTGGCATTGGTAGACGATAATAAAAACGACCTTGCACTTCTTCATGAATATATTTCCGAACAAACCGCTCACAGCTGTCAGATAGATACGTTTTCAAGCGGAGAAAGCTTTTTGTCATGCTGGCAGATGGGAGCTTATGATCTGGTGGTGCTTGATATATTCATGGGGAAAATGACAGGGATAGAGGTGGCAGAAAAGCTTCGTGAAACAGACAAAAACGTGCATATCGCATTCGGCACTTCAAGCAACGAGTTTGCAAGCGAAAGCTACGACCTCAACGCCTGCTACTATCTTTGCAAGCCCTTTCAGGCTGACAAAGTAAAAGCCATGCTTGACCGGATCGGTTCTGATGAAATTGATCGTATGCGTTCCGTTAAGCTTCCCGACGGTCAGAACGTGATGCTCAGAAATGTTATCTACATAGACTGTGCGTCACATATCGTGACTATCCATTGCACAGACGGTGAAAGCATAGTTTCAAGAAATTCTTTCGCTGAGATCGAGAGCATTTTTTGCAGTCATTCATACTTTTACACTTCCACCAAAGGCGTCATCGTGAATTTCTATGAGATAGCCCAGCAAAAAAGCGACCTTTTCATAATGAGCGACGGCACACATATCCCCATAAGTCGCCGAAAATCCAGAGAAACATTAGACGCCTTCGCTCAGTTTCGCTTCAGTGATCTGCGAAAAGGCGGTGAGCAGTAATGCCTCCTTTATACCGCCTTGTGGAAGTGGGCATATATTCCCTTCTGAATTTTCTGCCACTTATGGTGCTTGCCCTTTATCCCTTCCGGCATAGGCTTCGCTTTTCCAAAACAGCTACCGTGGGACTTGTTGTGGCTCTTTCACTGGTGCAGATCTTTTTAGGCTGGCAGGCGGCATTTTTCAGCACAAATGCAGGTCTGCTAAGTGCAGTCAGCACCCTGCTCTATGCGGCTTTTTACTTTTTCGCTGTGAAGGTCAAGGTCGGCAAAACAGGCTTCACACTGCTTCTGCTTTCAAATAACGCAAGCTTTATCGTCATTACCTCAAAATGTCTGGAGGGCATTCTGTTCCCGTCACTTGCCTATGAATCATACCGCTGGTCGTTTTCCCTTTGTATGCTTATGACAGAAGCCGTGGTATGGGGGCCGCTTTTTATCTACATGAAAAAGGTCTACACACCTGCGGTGGAAAAAGAGCCGTCAGGTCTGGAGTGGTGCTATCTTTGGCTTATCCCATTTACGTTCTATATAATATGGTACTATACTCTCTACGGCAACTCTACGAAAAGCAGCTTAGAGCTTGCTCTGGAGCCAAAGAACACCATAGCTCTTTTCTTTATAAACGCAGGGGCGTTTCTGGTGTATTACATCGTGGCACGGCTGGTCATCGAACAGCAGAAAAATCTGCGGCTTCAGGAAAATAACCACCTGCTTGAAATGCAGAACCTGCAATATGACTATTTGCAGGATAAGATAAAAGAAACAAGACGCTATAAGCATGATGTCAGACATCATATCGCTCTTATGCAGGAGCTTCTGAAAAAGGGCGAATATGATAAGCTTTCGGAATATCTCAATTCTTTCAGGGATTCTATGCCCGATATATCAGAACGTATTTACTGCAAAAACACATCTGTAAGCGCACTTCTTGCATATTTTGCTCAAATAGCGGAAAGCAGCGGCATTGAATACAAGGTGAGCGCTGACATCCCAGATGATATAAAAATAGACATAACCGACCTCTCTGTGCTTTTCGGAAATCTTATCGAAAACGCCATTCACGGTTGCGTGTCTGACAGTGCAAAGAATAAAAAAATAATAATCAGAGCAAAGGCTGACAGCTATTCCCTCTGCCTGGCGGTGGACAACACCTTCACCGGAACTATCCTCACCGACCCAGAAGGCGGTTTCCTTTCCTCAAAACGCAAAGGCAAAGGGATCGGCACAGAGTCTGTCAAGAACATTGCCGCCAAATACAATGGCGTAGCTAAATTTGAATACGGTGACGGAATGTTTTACGCTTCCGTAATGCTGAACATATGAAAAAGGCGGAAAGCTCGCAAAGAGCCTCCGCTTTTTCTATTATATATAGTATATCCGTTTTGCTGTTCTTAATTGTCGCTTATATCACACACTGCCACGCTTGTAACAGGGTCAATGTCAGAGATGTCAACGCCGTATTGATATGGGTTGAGTTCAAAAGTCTCGCTGTCCGTCTGAGCCTGCATTCTTTTATATGTTTCATCAAGCTGTTCGTCAGTGAGGTCAAAGCCGAACCACCATGTTCTGCCGTTTATTGTCGCTGATACGATTCGGTTTCTGTCTGTATTTGAAAGATACATAAGTGGCTTTTCACCCAGAGCGTTGCAAAGCTCGTTGTATGTCATGCCCACATAGATATTCTTTGTGATGTATGCACCATTGTAAAGCTCCACCCTTGTGACAGGCAGGCTTTCGTCAACATAGCCCTTGCCTGTTTCGGTATTCAAAGCCGCCCTGCCGAAGTGATACTGCGGAAAAGCCGAGCACTGATACATAGAATCATAGCCGTTTTGAACGAATGTTGGATAAACAAACTCATAGTTGTTGTCTGCCATTTTGAGCATATCCCCCACTGTATTTGAAAACAGCTCCTCGCCTGGTTTGTCTGCACTTGGGAGGACAGCGCTTGTATTTTCGCCTTGCGTATCTGTAACAGGAGTATCGGTTTGCACAGGTGCAGGTGCAGTTGTCGTCACGGCGGTGTCTGTTACCTTTTCAGGCTCGCTTGACGGCTCAGATATGCTGTCTGTTTCAGCTTTTGACGAACTGATTTCAGGTATCTTCTCTGATGAAGCGTCTGCCATACTGCTGTCAGAAAGGTCAAGGCTATCGTCATTTAAGCTGTCTGAAACACTGCTGTCATCGTGAACGCCGAAGCCGTTGTTGTTTACTCCACGGAGAGCCAATGGTATGCTCACTGCCACCACCACAGCCGCCGCAGTTCCCACTATCTTTATAGCAGCGGAAGAGGTTTTCAACGCTGTAACAGGTGAAGCCGCTGTCATTGCATACTTTTTCGGCAGAGCCGCTCTCATCATTGCGCTCATAGGAACAGCCGCAAATGCGCCGCCCTCAAAGATACGCTCTATCTCTTTCTTTATCTTTGCCCTCGCCTTAAAAAGCTTCTGCTTGGCGGCATTCTCGCTTATCTCCAAAATCTCGGACACTTTTTTCAGCGGCATGCCGTCATAATAATAAAGTATCACCGCCGACCTCTGCTCAGGCTTCAGCCCCTCTATGACCTTTTTCAGACAGCGTTTAAGCTCCTTGCTATCGGCATAATCCTCAGGGAGCATAACAGTATCGTCAGCATGGATATCCTCGCTGAGGTTTTCGTCATCAAGGCTTATGTTATCCTCTCTGCCCTTTTGTCTGAAATACATTCTGCACTTGTTGAAAGCGATAGAGTGAAGCCACGTTTCATAATGCTCAGGCTCTTTCAGCGACCCTATCCCCTCCATTGAAGCCAAAAAGCTGTCCTCGGTGATATCCTCTGCGGTATGCTTATCCCCAACGTTTTTCAGCACGAAGAAATAAAGCTTCTCGTGGAACTCTTTGTACAGCTTCTCAAAAGCTGTCTTTTCGCCATTCTGAGCCTTTTCTACAACGGCTCTCAATTCATTCTTGTTCATTCACATATCCCTCCAAGACAAGTATGCGTATCAACCTTTTCATCTGCGCCTCTGCCTCCTCGTCTGTCTGACGAGTTTCCTCGTTCATGGACCTTAGGACAAAGGCGATGACATCTCCAAGCTTTGCATTTTTCATTTTTATCTCCGTTTCATGCTCTCTCGTTTTTGCCCTTTCATATACTTAGTTGCAGTTATCCCGATATGGTTATCATAACATCACACTTTTGTATATCTGCACAAAAACGCACCCCACAGCCTATGAAAAATACACAACCTTATGACGCATACTGTCTTAATACTCATTATACTATATTTATGTATATTAAGCAACTATTTTTCAAATGTTGCCACCACAAATAATTCACATATCATTAATAAAATGTTTCTTGTATCTTTTGTGCAAAATGCTATAATCTAATTGAAAATACGGAGAGAATTCCGTATAAAGTTAATAAATCAAACAAATCGGAGGTAATTCATTATGATGGGAAGACTCAGAGCAATGCGTGAGCCGCTCAAATATGTTCAGGGCAGAGATGCTACACTTAAGTTTCATGAAGAAATGGGCTATATGGGCAAAAGGTGGCTGTTTGTATGTTCAAACAGTGGCTACAAAGCCTGTCATGACAAGATAGAGAAAAGCTTTGGCGAGCTTGACGATTACAGACGCTATGAAGTATTTGGCGGTATATCAAGCAAGGGCGAGATAGCCAAAATGGAAGAGATAGTAAAGGCTGACAACATCGACACAGTAGTTGCAGTTGGCGGCGGAAGCGCAGTTGATACTGCAAAAGCTACAGCATACTACACAGGCAAGCACATTGTTATCGTGCCTACAGTTGCGGCAACAGATGCGCCATGTACAGGTCTGTCAGTAATATACAATGATGACCACAGCTTTGACAAATATCTTTTCTACCCTACTAATCCAGACGCAGTAATGGTAGACACAACAGTTATCGCAAACGCGCCTGTAAAGTTCCTTATTGCAGGCATGGGCGATGCACTTGGTACATATTTTGAGGGCAGAGCTTCCATAAGAACAGAGTCCGCAAGCCTTGAAGGCACAGGCATCACAAGAGCAGGACAGGCACTTGCAAGACTTTGCTATGACACGCTGAAAACATATGGTAAGCAGGCAGTTGAGGCTTGCAAGGTACACGCAGTTACACCTGCCCTTGAAGCTATCTGCGAGGCTAACGTATATCTTTCAGGCGTTGGAGCAGACAACGTAAACTGTGCGGCTGCACACTCGTTCTACAATGGCGTAACATCATTGGGAATCAAGCACGCAGACCACGGCTGCTGTGTAGCCCTTGGTACACTGGTTCAGCTTGTACTTGAGGGTGCGCCAAAGGAAGAGTTTGAAGAGGTACAGAACTTCTGCCTTGAAGTGGGACTTCCTGTCACACTCGAGGAGATCGGTGTAACTACACCTGAGCAGGTAGAAACTATCGCAAAGAACGCTTGTATCCCAGGCGAAACTATCCACAATCTTGCAGGCGACGTACAGCCTATCGAGCTTTATGACGCTATCATGCAGGCAGACGCAATGGGCAAGATAGCGCTGGGAAAATAAAGAATAGTGTATATTTAAAATAATATTGCCACCCACGGCTGATTTTGCTGTGGGTGGTTTTTTTGCGAAAAAAGGGGCTGTAAAAAAAGTCCCTTTTTTCTTTTTCTTACCCATTGGTTTCACTCCTTTCGTTCTTTGATGATATTATTATACACCTTTTAAGCGTGTATTTCAATGCTTTTAAAGTTAAAATATACACGAATTCGAAGTGCATATTTTGTGTATATTGTACACTTTACAAAGGAGTATATATGTGATACTATTATTGTGAGGTGATATAATGATAAGAATAAAAATAGATGTATTGCCACTTCTTAAAGAAAATGGATACAGTACCTACAAGTTAAGAAAAGACGGCATACTTTCCGAAAGCACCATCCAAAAGTTAAGAGAACACAAGATAGTATCGTTTGAAACTCTTGATTGGCTCTGTGGCACTTTGAATTTACAGCCGGGCGATATAATTGAATATGCAGAAACAAAATCAGCCGACAAGGAATAATCCCTGTCGGCTGTTTTACTACCTACTTAATCTTGATTTTCTGCCCTGCGTAAATGATGTTCGGATTCTTGATACCATTGTCCTTGACAAGCTTTGTCACAGTAGTCTTGTAGCGCTGTGCGATGCCTGAGAGCGTGTCCCCACGCTTCACAGTGTAAGTCAACACCTTCTTGACGGAGCTTGCAGAGGGCTTTACGGATACCGCCCAGTCAGCGAAATGTCAATGAGAGAAAATATCTTTACACATTTCTAAAAAGCGGAGATGTTCCCATAGACAATAACAGGGCTGAAAATGCGATAAGGCCGTTTGCCATCGGCAGAAAAACTGGCTTTTCAGCAACACAGCCAACGGCGCCAAAGCAAGGGCCGCACTATATTCACTTATTTCAACCGCACAGGCGAATGGACTTGACGCAGAGAAATATCTGACGGAACTGTTTTTATTGTAAAGCAAAAAAGCTTGCAAACCCTCATAGATAAAGGATTTGCAAGCTTTTTATGCGAAATATGCACTTTTACTGAAATTAAAATGTAATGAATGTTAGCAGATGAGATGTAGTAAACAAAAAGTCAGTGTTATTATCTACTAGCTCCACAGTTTCTACAGAATTTTGCTCCTTGCTTGATAAATAATTGAGCATAAATCTGTATATTTCAGAAACAGTAACCACTTTCGAAGGTTGAGATAACCAAGCGACGATTTCTTTTTTTGTCATCTATATATACCCATATCACAAGTACTATAATGCCTAATATAATAAGTTGCATTATTTTTCAACTCCTTCATTTCTCCTCATACCTTTCCCCCATCGCCCCGATTTCTGCCAGCATATCCTCCACCAGCGGTTTCGGCTCAAGGACTTTTACCCACGAGCCTTGGGAGAGCAGGTACATTATTATCCCCCTGCCGTAGTTGACCTCGGCAGTGATAACGCTCTTTGTGCCGTTCTGCTCAATGACTTTTGCGGTGGGCAACCTGTCAAGAACTGCCTGCAAAGACGGCCCCGAAAACTCAAAGGTTATCCGCACGTTGTCCCCTGGAAACATAAACTGATTTTTCTCACGCAGGTCGCCCTCGTCAAAGCTGTGCTCACGATCAAGCTGGAAATTCTCCCTGTGCTCAACAATATTTTTTATCCTATCAATGCGGAAATACCTCGCCTTGTACTGGGCATCATCAGCCGCATATGCGATAAGATAAAAATAATATTCGCTGAACATTATCGCCGCAGGCTTCAGCTTCCTAACAACTTCGCTCCTGTTCATTTTCAGATACGTCACCGAAATGACCTTCTTACCATCAATGCACTGCACAAGACGCCAAAGATTGTTTATCACGCTGTCGCAGTCAGAGCGTACCTCGTGATAATGATATATCTCCCTGCGGATCACCTCATCAAGAAGCTTTCGGTCATTGGCAGTGGTAAACTTTCTCAGCTTAGATACAATGAATAGCATATCTTCTTTGCTGAAACAACGTGCCCCGAGTATCACTTTTACCAAGGCAAAAAGCTCCTGATTTTTCAGAAACTCGTCGCTTTTAAGTATGTAAGCCCTGTCCTTGTGCGAATATGTGACCTCGGCATTTTGCATAAGCTCCCTGTGTTCCGCAAGAAAATCGTTTATCCTTGCAACGTCACGACTGACGCTCTTTGATGATATCCTATACTCCTCTGCAATAAGCCGATTAGGCACGACCTCGCCGTGCAAAAGCCGATAAAATATTTCAAGTACTCTGTCTAAACGCTCATTTTCCATTTTATTACCCCTCTTTCTTACAATTATACCACATTTGATTTTGAATTTGTTAAGCTGGCTGCTTAGTATAACGTTTTCGAAGAATATTTTTTTATTTTAACCAAAAATGTCAAATTATTGGTGCGGCAGGTCATTGTATTTTGTCGTTTTATCTTGCTTTCAGTATAGCATAATTGCCAGACAAAGGTATGTCCGTTTAAAATTAGTTTACTTTTACATTATAACCCTTTTGAGCGGTATATGTCAAGAAATAATACTAATATAAGCGGTAATATTGTCACATTATATATATTATAATAGGTATAGTGGTACAAATCAACGAAGGGAGCAAGAAAATGACAGAAAAGGATATCAGCAACAGAATTACGCAGCTTAGATTGCAAAAAAATGTGTCCGAATACAAGATGAGCCTTGCACTCGGACACAGTAAGGGATATATCCAAAACATATCGTCAGGACGGACTATGCCGTCCCTTAGTGAATTTCTTGCCATTTGCGAGTATCTTGAAGTCACTCCGAAGCAGTTTTTCGACGATGGCATCAAAAACCCTGCCATGACGCAGAAAATAGTTGAGAGCGTATCGAAACTTTCGGAAAAAGACCAGCGATTGATGCTTGAAGTTTCTGAAAGACTAGGAAAAGAATAATTTTTGATGCCTCGAACTGCAATATCAAAGTAAAAATAAAACAGCGTACCGCAGCCCCCCTGCGATACGCTGTTCTCATATAAAATTATTTCTTAGTAGTAACACTCTTTGAAGCCGACCAAGCGCCGTAGTATTTCGTACCCTTTACAGTTGTGT
>ENA-UAMB01001706-UAMB01001706.1-human-gut-metagenome-genome-assembly--contig:-NODE-1706-length-10302-cov-4.010930_pt1 | contig 10302 bp, 8 predicted proteins | sample MGYA00243707_ERZ654484 | MGnify/ENA primary metagenome ERZ654484 (study PRJEB26926, sample SAMN06164464) | human gut metagenome | biome: ENVO:00009003; feature: ENVO:2100002; material: ENVO:00002003... | reverse complement strand
TTTCGGGCGCATCGAGCAGGTGGAGCGTAAGTTCGACAAGTTGCTGCGGTTCTACCGCAACGGGTTGCAGAACATCGGCTGGGATGCGTACAGGACGATAGATATCAGATACAAGGATCAGGTGGTTTGCAAGAAATAAAAAGGAAATATACCGTGGAAAGAAAGAATTATACCGTTGCCGTCGACCTGGGCTCGTCGAACGTCGTGGTGGCTGTCGGCGAGAAGGCCGCCGAAGGGCAGATGGAGGTGGCGTCGATCGTGTCGAAGCCCGTCGAGGGGGTCAACGCGGGCAAGATCGAGAATATCGAACTGGTGAGCCGCGCCATCCGCGAAGCCATGTCCGAAGCCGAAGAGCAGCTGGGGATCCGGATCACGGAGGCCTATGCCGGTATTTCGGGCGATTTCGTGCGCTGTGCGCGCCATACGGATCATGTTTTCGTCTACGATCCCCAGAACGGCGTCAACCAGAAGGACGTCGACGCGCTGTTCGACCGCATGCGGAACGTGCAGGCGCCCGACGACGAGACCATCATGGAGCGTGTGCCCCAGAACTATGTGGTCGACGACAACCAGGAGGTCAAGAACCCCGTGGGGTCGTTCGGCAAGAAACTCTCGTCGACGTTCAATTTCATCCTTTGCCTGCGCACGCCGATGCAGCGGCTCGACATGGCGCTCAAGCGGCTCGGCATAAAGATGCTGGGCGTGACGTCGAACGCCATCGCCACGGCCGAGGCCGTGTTGCTGCCCGACGAGAAGGAGGAGGGCGTCGCGGTGGTCGACATCGGCGGCGGCGTGACGGATGTGGCGGTTTATTACCGCAACGTGGTGCGTTACATCGCCACGATCCCGATGGGGGCCATGGCCATCAACCGCGACATCCGCACGATGAGCGTGCCCGAGAAACATGTGGAAAGCCTCAAACAGAAATACGGTTCGGCGGTGGCCGACCTGGCCCCGGAGGACAAGCTGATCCGCGTCAACGGCCGCACGGCCCGCGAGGCGAAGGATATCCTGCTGCGCAACCTGGCGACGGTGATCGAAGCCCGTGCCACGGACATTGCGGAGTTCGTATTGCAGGAGATCCGGGATTCGGGGTATGCCGGCAAGCTGGCCTACGGCATTGTCCTGACGGGAGGTTCGGCCAAGCTGAAGGATGTGGACGAGTTGTTCCGCCGCGTGACGGGCATGGACGTGCGCATCGCATCGGCCGAGACCGGCGTTGCGGAGGAGTCGAGGGAAAAGGTCGCAGACCCGGCCTATGCCACGGCGGTCGGTATTTTGCTCAAGGGCGCCGAACAGGGTGCCTGCGCGGTGATCGAGCGTCCGGCCTCGCCGGCGTCCCGGCCTGCGGAACCCCGCCCGGGATTCCAGCCCCAGCAGCCCCAGGCCGCACCCGAGTTCCGCCATACGCCGCGGTTCCAGCAGCCCGCACAGGGGCCGGCTTCCGCGGCGGCACAGCCTGCGTCCGATGAGGATGCCGCGGCAAGGGGGCAGGAGCGGGAAGATGAGCAGCTGAAGGCCCCCGTGATCGAACCCAAGCGCAAGCGCGACTGGGGGTCGATCTTCCAGAAGACCTTCGACAAGATCAACAAGAGCTTTACGGCCGCCGAGGACGAGGAGATCTGATGCTGAGGGCTGCAACCGGTTCTTTAGGCGGCCGGGCGTGAGGAGGATTTGCGGGTGTTAGCCCCGCGTGGGAATTAATCAGAAGAAAGGAGTAAAGAGATATGACAGACGAATTGATGTCGGAAATCAAAGCCCCGAAAACGGACGGGTCGATCATTATGGTGGTCGGTGTCGGCGGTGCCGGCGGGAATGCCGTGAACCATATGTGGAACCTGGGTATACGGGGCGTGACGTTCATGGTTTGCAATACCGACCAGCAGGCGTTGGATAAGAGCCCCGTGGAGCTGAAGATACGCCTCGGCGCCGAGGGCCTCGGTGCGGGGAACGACCCGGAGAACGGCCGCCGTGCCGCAGTCGAGTCGCTGCCCGAAATCCGCCAGCACCTCGAAGAGGCCGGGACTCGGATGCTGTTCATCACGGCCGGCATGGGCGGCGGTACGGGTACGGGCGCTTCGCCCGTCATCGCCAAGCTGGCCAAGGAGATGGGGCTGCTGACTGTGGCGATCGTCACCTCGCCGCTGGCCGTCGAGGGTAAGATCCGCTACGAACAGGCTTTCCGCGGGATCGAGGAACTGCGCCAGAATGTCGATTCGCTGCTGATTATCAACAATGAGAATATTCTCGAAATATACGGGCGCCTGTCGCTCAAGCAGGCGTTCGGCAAGGCCGACGACATTCTGTGTTCGGCGGCGAAGGGCATCGCCGAGATCATCACGGTCGAGAGCGACCTGGTGAACGTCGACTTCGCCGATGTGTCGAAGGTGATGCGCGACAGCGGCCGCGCGCATATGGCCGTGGCTACGGCCGAAGGCGACAACCGCGCCGAGACGGCGGCCGAGGCTTCGCTGCGTTCGCCGCTCCTGGATCACAACCTGATCTCGGGTGCGAAGAATATCCTGCTGAACATCTCGGTGTCGAACGCCGACTCGCTGATGTACGAGGAGGTGGTGCGCATCCTGGAGTATATCCAGGCCCATGCCAGCGTGCAGGACGACAACGGCGTGATACACAACGCCAATATCATTTGGGGTACGAGCGAGAAGCCCCAGCTGGGCAACGCCATCGAACTGGTGGTGGTGGCCACGGGGTTCTCGGGCGATGCGTCCGTCGACGTGATGAAGCAGATCATCCCCCCGGCACGTATCACGGAACCGGTGAAGGAGCCCGTGACTCCCGTGCTGGAGCCGATCAAGCCCGTTGCGCCGCCGCAGCGGCCGCCCGAGCAGGTGATGCTCGGCGCCAAGTCGACCCGCTACCACAACATCGAACTGCTGCTGGCCAAACCGGCCTACCAGTCGCGCAACTCGAAGTTCATCGTGCAGATGCCCGGCGGACGCAAGGAGGTGCTGCGCGAGGAGGCTGAGAACAGCCAGCAGGCTGCCGATTCGCAGGGCGGATCGCTTTTTGACTAACTAAATCCGCGCAAGTTTGGAGAGTACCGCTTCATGGATCGCATTCAACGGGTTTTCGGGCCATATCGCCGTGCTGTGCGCGGTGACGTTGGGACTGCTGTGCGTTTCAGCGCTCGTATCGGGGGCTGAAACTTCGTTTTTCTCCCTGTCGCATAAGGATATCCGCCGCCTGCAGACGCGCACGACCGCTTCGGCGGAGGCGGTGTTGCACTTGCTGACGGATGTCGACGTGCTGCTGGCGACGATTCTGGTGGTCAACAACCTGGTGAATATCTGCATCGTCATCCTCGTGTCGGGTATCATCGACTCGGTTTTTACGTTCCTGCGTTTCGAGTTCCTGTTCAAGACCGTACTGGTGACTTTCCTGCTGCTGCTGTTCGGCGAGATACTGCCCAAAGTATTGGCGCAGACCATGCCGGTGCATTTCGCGCAGTTCGCGGCACGGCCGCTCAGGGTGTTGCGGTGGATTTTCTATCCGCTCTCCTACATCCTGGTGCGCACGAGCAGCCGCATCAGCGAAAAGGCGGCGCACAAGAGCGAGATTTCGCTCGACGAACTGGCCGACGCCGTGGATATGACCCAGAGTTCGAGCCCCGAGGAGCATGTGATGCTGTCGGGGATCGTCAACTTCGTGAATACCGAGGTGCAGGAGATCATGAAACCCCGCGTGGACATTACGGCGCTCTCGGTGACGGACGATTACGAGACCGTCAAGCAGACGATCATCCGGTCGGGTTTTTCGCGTATCCCGGTATACGAAGAGGATATCGACAATATCAGGGGGACGCTCTATGTCAAGGATCTGCTCCCCTATATCAACCACGGCAACGAATTCGGCTGGCAGCAGCTGGTGCGCAAGCCCTATTTCGTGCCCGAGCATAAGAAGATCAACGACCTGCTGGGCGACTTCCAGTCGAACAAGGTGCACATGGCGATCGTCGTCGACGAGTACGGTTCGACGCTGGGGCTGGTGTCGCTGGAAGATATCATCGAGGAGATCGTGGGCGAGATTTCGGACGAAAGCGATGCCGACGAGAGTTTCTTCACGCGTCTCGACGAGAAGAGTTACCTCTTCGATGGCAAGAGCCATCTGGGCGATTTCGAACGGGTGCTGGGGATCGACGAGGAGACCTTTGCCGACGTGAAGGGCGATGCCGAGACCCTCGCCGGGCTGATGCTCGAACTCAAACGCGACTTCCCCCGTAAGGGCGATCTCTTTACGTCGCACGACATCCGTTTCACGGTGCAGGAGATGGACGGGCACCGTGTCGATAAAATCCGTGTGGACTTACCGTAAACGATGGGAAAGGCACTCTTCATAGAGCCGCCGATGGACGAGGCCGGGGTAGCCGGGTGGGTGACATCCGACGAATTGGCCGAGGCCCGGCGTTTTGTGCGGGAGGGCCGGCGCCGGGAATACCTCACGTGGCGGGCCGTCGTCCGCCGGGAACTGGGTGCGGATGTGCGGATTGCCTACGATGCCGCCGGGGCTCCGGTCGTCGACAGGGACGGGGTATACGTCGGGGTTTCGCACTGCAGGGGGCGTGTGGCCGTCTGTCTGTCCGATATCCCCTGCGCGGTCGACATCGAGCCCGAGACGCGGGATTTCAGCCGTGCCGCGCCGCGTTACATGTCCCCCTCCGAGCAGGCGCTGTCCGGCGATCCGCTGCTGCCTGCCGCCGTCTGGTGCGCGAAGGAGGCGCTTTATAAATATGCCCGGCGTCCGGGGCTGGACTTGTTGCACGACCTGCGGGTGGAGGCGGTGGATTTCGCGGCCGGAACCGTTGCCGGGCGCATCGGCAGCGGGGAGACGATCCGGCTCACGCTGCATCGTGCCGACGGGTTTATCGCGGTATATATAGTGTAGTTCCCGTGGGGATTACTGAAAGCCCCTCGGTTGTCGGGGAGGCTTTCCCTTGTTGCGATACCGGTCGTCGGGGCGGGGATTGTCGGTATGGGGCTCTTAGAAGGCTTCGGAAGCCGTGAAGAGGAAGGCCGAGGAGCGTTTGCGATCCCACGGCAGGTTTTGGTTGCCATAGACGCCCCAGCCGTAGTCGAGGCGGATGTTCATCCGGTTCTTGAACTCGAACCTGTAGCCGCAGCCGAAGCTGTAAAGGGTGTTGTCCCAGCGGAATTTGTCGGTGCCCCAGACCTGTCCGCCGCCGATCCAGGCTACGATGCCGTGGCGGCGGTAGATTTTCTGGCGCAGCTCGATCTGCGTCTCGACAAGTCTTTTGTCGCGGTAGCGCCCTTCGTAGTAGCCGCGCATGCGTTCCATGCCGCCCATCTTGGCGTACATGTGCCACGACGGGGTGCCGGCCGTGAAGTCGGCGTAGAGGTCGTAGGCGAAGATGGCGCCTTTCCAGAGTTTTTGGTAGAAGTCGAAGGTCAGGGTGAAGCGTCCGAAGCTGCGGCGCGTATTGCCCAGCCATTCGGGATACCACTTGGCTTCGGCCTTGATGAAGATGCCCTTCGAGGCGTTGAACGTCACGTCGCGCGTGTCGTATTGGGCGAAGAGGCCGAGGCTGGTGTTGAAGGCGTCGGGGTTGTCGCCCGATTCGGTAATGTAGTTCGAGAAGGGATCCTGCTTGGCCGGGTCGTAGCGCCCCTGCTGCCAGAGGGTGTAGAGTTCGCCCATCCTGCCGCCCGGAACCGGTTTCCCGGCCTCTGCGTCGGCCTTGATGTCGTTCATATAGGCGACCATGCCCGTGTCTTTGTACTTCGCCCCGGTGTAGTCGATGCCCCCGCTGACGCCGATATAAAAACGTCCGGCGAGCGCCGTGCAGTAGGAGATGCGGAAGATGCCCATCGTGGTGGTGAGTTCCTGTGCATAGCCCTCTGCGCCGGCATTGTAGCCCACGCCGTAGAATGCACCCGGAAAGTAGACGAAGGCCCCGGCGTAGCTCAGGCGTTGTTTGTTGTGGTTGAAGATGTTGTCGCCCGAGAAGCGGAGCAGGACGAATTTTTCGGTCGTGAAGTTGCCGTAAACCGAGATGTTCGACGGGGCGGTCACGGAGTCCGTGCGATCTATCCGGTAAAGCCCCGCTACGAGGAATCCGATTCCGAAGCCGACATCCGACGAGTAGTTCGGGCCGGGGGCGATGCTCCAGTCGATTTTCTTTTCGAACGTACGGTCGATGTTCGAACGGCTGTAATAGTCGATGATGCGGCGTATGAAGCCTTTGCGTTGGGCGGGCGATGTGAGGGCTGCGGTGTCGGCGGGTTGTTTGGGGGAGCGGGCTGCGGCGCTTCCGATCTGGGACAGGGCTTCCTCGGTCGAGGGAAAGGAATCCATGTCCTTGTCGGGTTGCTGCCCTACGGCGGTATATGCTATCAGCAGCATGCAGACCGTTAAAATGGTTCTGTATCCCTTTTTCATTGATTGTTCGGTGAAAGGCGATCCAAAGATAGGAATTATTTTCCGTATGCGCAAAACGGCGGGCGGATGCCGGGGATGGACGCGGCTTTCCGGGATAAATGTTTATCTTTGCTGTAGCAACCCTCCCGTGTGCGGCTTTGCAGGCGGGGAGTCGGGTGCCTCTTTTACTGAATTTGACGATGCAGATAACCAGACCTGTCCCGGCCGCCGATCCCGTGGAATATACCGATGGTAGGGCGTTGACCGAAGGCGAAGAGATTGCCGGAGGCATTTTCCGCGGCATTGTTTTCCCGCACCTCGACCGGGAACATGTCTGGGTGCAGTCGTGTCTTTTCGCAGGCTGCCTTTTCCCGGCGTGCGTGTTGCGCGGATCGCATTTCACGGATGTGACCTTCCGGAACTGCGACCTGTCGAACACCGACCTGACGGGGTGCAGTTTCCAGCGGGTGGAGTTCCTGGATTGCAAGCTCACGGGGACGAACCTCTCCGAAGCGACGATGCAGCATGTGGCCTTCGAGCGCTGCAAGGCGGAGTTCGCCAATTTCGCGCTGGGGCGCTTGCGTTTCGTGGCGCACAGTCAGGGAGTCATGCGGGGAGCCGTGTTCGACGAGTGCCGCCTGGAGAAGGTCTCTTTTTCGCGCTGCGACCTGACGCAGGGTGAATTCCGCGGCACGCGCCTGCGCGGGCTTTCGTTCGCCGATTCCGACATCCGGGGAATACGTGTCGGCGAGGTCGATTCGTTTGAATTAAAGGGTTTGAAGATCAATGCATTGCAGGCGGTTGACCTGGTGCGGCTGCTGGGGGTAGAGGTGGAGGAATAAGGGTTTATTCAAAAAATTTACATATTTCTTAAAAAATCTTAATAAAATATTTGGAAGTTTGCTTTTGCCGTAGTACTTTTGCCTCGTCTTAAATGATAAAATATTTTAAGAATTATTTAAAATTATTTAGTATGAAAGCAAGGATCAATGAGTGGTTACGCACCGCCCTGATTATGTTGGGAGAGAGCATCAAATTGCGCGAGATGTAATATCTCCCTTTTATTTTCGGAAAAGAGTTAAAACTTCGATATACGAAAGCGGCCCGACTGTCAAAGTCGGGCCGCTTTTCATTTCGGGCTCCCAGCCGTCAAGCGGCTGAGGCTTCTCAGGGGCGGTCGTTGCGCCCGGGTTATTTGATGCCCAGTTTCCTGGCGATCTCCTTGGGCAGGGCGTGCTTGTTGACCATGACCGAGGTCGTCTTGTAGGCGACGAACGGGCGCGAGAAATACCAGAATCCGTCGTAGGGCGGACGTACGTCCCATGAATTCTGCACCTTGTAGTAGCGGTTGCCTGCCTGGTCGGTGGCCGTACCCATGATGACCATGCCGTGGTCGTCGGTGGTTTCGTAGTTGTCGAAAGCCTCCTGGCGCATCTCCTGGGTGATGGCGAGCTCCTTGCCCGGCTTGTCGAACTTGTAGAGTGCGTCATCCTTCTCCTTCTGCGTCAGTTTTCCCCAGCGCTCGGCTTCGGTGCCGCCCATGCCTTCGAGGTCGGCGGCCGGTACGATACCGATCGCTTTGGTGCGGCTGAATCCCTTTTCGCTTACGTCGGTGCCCCACGCGACGGGATAACCGTTCTCCAGTGCATTGTCCACGACGGCCATCATTTCGTCGAGCGGAAGGTTGTAAACCGTGCCCCACATCCAGTTATCGGGCACCTCGATGATGAACTGCGTATAGAAGGGGTGGTGTGTGAACGAACTGATGTCGATGTAGTCGTCGATGTCGATCGGCAGCGAGTCGGCGAACGTCCGGGGCGTGTATTCCTTGCCCTGATAGGTGAAGGTCTCGGGCATCGGGCCGAAATATTCGTCCAGGATGGCGTTGAAACCCCGTTTCCAAGCCGTCGAGAGCGGCTTATCCGAAGATTTGGTGCTGGCCTCCATCACTGCGTCGAGGTAGGCTTTCAGTACGCGCGAGAGTTCGTGGAAATCGGCTTTCTCGGTGCCGTAGTTGAAGCCCGGGTAGGCTTCGAACGGGACGATGCCGTAGTTGCGGATGCCTTCCGTCACGTCGCGCGAGGCCCCGCCTTCGGCGAAGTTGATCTCGCCGTGCATGCGGATGTATTTCACGGCTTTCTCCATGAACGTATGGCGGACGATCCACATTTCGGAGAGGTGCACGGGGGCGCCTCCCGCACGCAGGATTTCCCCTTCGAGGAACGAAAGGGTCGAGTAGCACCAGCAGGTGCCGCTACGGCTCTGATCCTTGACCGGGGTCATGGGGATAAGTTTGACGTCGGTGAACCGGTAGCCTTCGGCGGCGGTCGTGTCGGGTGTCTGTGCCGCAGCCGCAAGTGCGGCGCAGAAGGCAACGAGGGTCAGCAGGAGTTTCTTCATTGCTTTAGGGTTTAGGTTGTGGGTGTTGCTATTTTTTCGAGTCGGCGACGATCTTCAGACAGTCGTCGAGCGTGAGCTCTTCGGGTTTGCTACCCTTGGGCAAGCGGTAGTTCTTGCCCTTGTAGGCGATGTAGGCCCCGTAACGGCCGTTCTTGACCAGCATGTCGGGCTCTTCGGGGAAGCTCCGCAGCGGAGTGTTGGCCGCGGCGGCCGCCGCCTTCTGGGCATGGACGATCTCCACGGCCCGCTCGTAGGTAAGCGTGTAGGGGTCGTCGCCCTTCTGCAGCGATGCGAACGATTTGCCGTGGCGCACGTAGGGCCCGTATTTGCCGATGCCCACCGAGAGCTCTTCGCCGTCGAGCTGGCCCAGGTCGCGGGGCAGCGCGAAGAGCGCCAACGCCTCCTCGAGCGTGATCGACTCGATCAGCTGGCCCTTTTTGAGCGAGGCGAAGCGGCCTTTCTGCCCCTCCTCGCCTTCGATCTCGACCATCGGGCCGTAGCGGCCGATGCGTGCCTTGACGATATGCCCCGTCTTGGGGTCGTTGCCCAGGATGCGTGCCTGGCTCTTCTTGTCGGTCTGCGTGCCGATGGCGGTGTCGACCATCTGGTGGAAGGGGCCGTAGAAATCGTGGATCATCTTCACCCACGTGATGTCGCCGTCGGCGATGCGGTCGAATTCCTTTTCGACGCTGGCCGTGAAGTTATAGTCCATGATCGGCTTGAACTGCGTTTCGAGGTAGTCGTTGACGACCATGCCGATGTCCGTCGGCGAAAGGCGGTTCTTCTCCTTGCCGTAGCTTTCCGAGAGGTTTTTCGTGGCGAGCTTGTCGCCCGTGAGGGTCATTTGCACGTAGTTGCGTTTCTGCCCCTCCCTGTTTTGCTTGACCACGTAGCCGCGGTTGATGATCGTCGTGATGGTCGGCGCGTAGGTCGAGGGGCGTCCGATGCCCAGCTCTTCGAGGCGCTTGACCAGCGAGGCTTCGTTGTAACGTGCCGGGGCCTGCGTGAAGCGTTCCGTGGCGGTGATCTGCGTCGAAAGCAGTTCGTCGCCCTGTGCCATTTTGGGGAGCAGCCCTTCGCCGCTTTCGGCGGCCTGGTCGTCGTCCGTGGATTCGGAGTAGAGGCGCAGGAAGCCGTCGAAGCGGACGACTTCGCCCGTGGCGACGAATTGCTGCGACGAGCCCGACATGTCGATCACAATGGTTGTGCGGTCGAGTTCGGCGCAGACCATCTGCGAGGCTACGGTGCGCTTCCAGATCAGGTCGTAGAGTTTCTTTTCGGCCGGGGTGCCCTCGATTGACTGCCGGTCAATATACGACGGGCGGATGGCTTCGTGCGCCTCCTGGGCACCCTTGGTCTTGGTCTTGTAGTTATGCCACGACGAATATTTTTCGCCGTAGAGTCTGGTGATCTCCTCTTTGCACTGGGCCAGTGCCTGTTGCGAGAGGTTTACCGAGTCGGTACGCATGTAGGTGATGAGACCCTGCTCGTAGAGGTGCTGGGCGA
>ENA-UAMB01001683-UAMB01001683.1-human-gut-metagenome-genome-assembly--contig:-NODE-1683-length-10457-cov-9.744376_pt1 | contig 10457 bp, 4 predicted proteins | sample MGYA00243707_ERZ654484 | MGnify/ENA primary metagenome ERZ654484 (study PRJEB26926, sample SAMN06164464) | human gut metagenome | biome: ENVO:00009003; feature: ENVO:2100002; material: ENVO:00002003... | reverse complement strand
ATTATTATAAATGGCATGAGGTAGCAGTGAGTTCGGTAGTATAGCGACTGTTTTCTTACTGTATGTTTTTTGAAAAATATCTGTCACACTGTCATATGACTTTTCAATGCCTTGTTATACAGCGTGTTAAATCTGTGATGAATACTGTGACAGATAAAAAAAGTGTCACCCTTCTCTGTCACATAGAAACGGATGAAGTAGTTCTCTCGACGAACTATTTCATGCAGATAACCTATATGCTTAACAGGGTGTTCCAACGTGTGGAACAGTTGATTTCACCATCAGAAACAACTTGTTTTTCCCGGGGGAACTCCTTGTTTCACATGGGGAAATAAGGAGTTCCATCAGACAGGCTCCTTTGTTCCTCTCAAGAATGAGGAAGATAAAGAGTATTCGTTTCGAGAACCTGATGATAAACGGTAAGGTGATGTCGGCATGATATGCCCAAAGGGCCCCAATGGTATAAGATTCCGGATTGGGCAGGTATCTTTGTGGAAGAGCATATGGAGAATGCAGTATTTGTGAAATAAAAAATAAGGGTAATTATTTAAGTGGAATAATTCTTTAAGAGCAATCCTTTTTCGTATCTTTGTCCATTGAAAATGAATAAATTATATTCTTATGGAATTACAAGATAGATATATCCGTTTTGATTGGGCAGTCAAACGCCTGTTGCGTCATAAAGCCAATTTTGGTGTGCTCGAAGGGTTCCTTACGGTGCTGATAGGTGATGATATCCATATAGTGGAGATTCTGGAAAGCGAGGGTAATCAGCAAACGGAGGAGGATAAGTTCAACCGGGTTGATATCAAGGCTCTTAATAGTAAAAATGAGATTGTTATCATCGAGATCCAAAATACCCGTGAACTGTATTATTTGGAGCGTATCCTGTATGGAGTAGCCAAGGCCATTACGGAGCATATCTCATTGGGTGAAACTTATTATAAAGTTAAAAAGATATATTCCATCAGTATCCTTTATTTCGATATCGGTTATGGAACTGATTATCTTTATCATGGGCAGAATATATTTAAAGGGGTGCATACGGGAGATTTCCTGCAGGTCAGTACCCGGGAGAAGGATGCTATTGTGCCTCGTATGCCTTCCGAAATTTATCCTGAGTATTTCCTTATCCGTGTGAATGAGTTTAATAAGGTGGCCATGACTCCCCTTGAGGAATGGATAGAATATTTGAAGACGGGTATTATCCGTCCTGACACGACAGCTCCCGGATTGGGGGAGGCACGTGAAAAATTGAAATATTATTCAATGACCCCTCAGGAACGTCATGCTTACGATGAACATCTCAGCGCTTTAATGATTCAGAATGATGTTCTTGATTCTGCCAAGTTGGAAGGAAAGATAGAAGGGCGTATGGAAGGTCGCGAAGAAGGCATTAAGGAAGGTGTCGTTCGCAATGCCCGGAGGATGAAAGAAAAAGGGCTCTCTATAGAGGATATTATGGAAATTACAGGATTGACATTGGAAGAGGTTCATCAGTTGTAATTCTATGTTCGGTTAAAAAGATCCACAGGTATCCTCATGAGGTATCTGTGGATTTTTATTTTAATGAATGAGGTGTTGAGTGAATATCGTGAGTGGAGCGTATTAAAAAGAAAATATTCATTTAAACATATAGCTTGATGAGGAAATTAGTATTTGCTTTATTGTTATTGTGCAGTGCTTTGTTTGCTACTGCCCAAGAATGGCAATGGTCCGTACAGCTGAAAGGATTCATCTCTTCCGAAACCGGCAAAGAACCGACTGCCTTCCTGTGGATACCTTCCGATTGCCATCAGTTGCGTGCCGTAATGGTAGGAAAGCACAATATGAGTGAGGAAACCCTGTTCGAGATGCCGCGTTTCCGGGAAGCATTGTCCCGGATGGGAATCGGACTGGTATGGATCACTCCCGGAATCGACCAGCAATGGGATGTGACAAAGGGAACGCAAGAGATTTTCAATCGGATGATGAATGACCTGGCGGAAGTCAGCGGCTATTCTGAGTTGGAACATATACCTGTAGTTCCTGTCGGTCATTCGGCAATGGCCACTTATCCGTGGAATTTTGCCGCTTGGAATCCTGAACGGACATTGGCTGTCATTTCTTTGCATGGAGATGCTCCCCGTACCAACCTGTGTGGCTATGGCGGGGAGAATCTGGAGTGGGGTAGGACACGTAATATAGATGGTATTCCGGGATTGATGATTGAAGGAGAATATGAATGGTGGGAGGCGCGGGTGAACCCTGCTTTGGCATTTCGGATGATGTATCCCGAAAGTTGTATTTCATTTTTGTGTGATACGGGACGTGGACATTTTGATGTGGCCGGGCAGACTGCTGATTATATTGCTTTGTTTCTGCGAAAAGCGTTGGAATACCGTTTGTCCGGACATCCTTCTTTGAATGAGCCTGTCCGTTTGAAAAAACTGAATCCGGAAGAAGGGTGGTTGGCCGAGCGTTGGCGTCCGGAGCAGAAGGACAGGGCTAAGGCGGCTCCTTATCGGGACTATAAAGGAGATAAGCACGATGCATTTTGGTATTTTGATAAAGAAATGGCCGGACTGACCGAAGCCCGCTATGCAAAATATAAAGGTAAGCAGATGCAATATCTTGGATTTATGCAGAGAGGCCGGTTGGTTAAATATGATGCCGGACAACATGCCGGAGTGATTGCCGCTTTCCGGCCGGAAGCCGATGGCCTGACTTTTCACGTAAAGGGGGTGTATACGGACTCTTTGCGCTCCTCACTGGTAAAGGAACATGCTCATGGCGGAATTGAAGTTACTCGTATTTGCGGTCCGGTGGCAAAGGTGAATGATACTACTTTTACCGTGCGTTTTTATAGAATGGGAATGGATAATCCGAAGCGTACCGGAGATATCTGGCTGTTGGCCGCTAATGAGGGTGACAGTAGATATAAGAGTGCGGTACAACAATTCAATATTCGTATTCCTTATCGGAATACAGAGGGAAAACGCCAATATATACTTTTTCCGGGGATAGAAGATGTGAGGGAAGGAGTGGAATCAGTTTCTCTTGAAGCTGTTTCTGATTGTGGATTGCCCGTATATTATTATGTAAAGGAAGGCCCTGCGGAATTACAGGATAACAGGCTGGTCTTTACGAAAATTCCTCCCCGCAGTAAATTTCCGGTGAAAGTCACCGTTGTAGCCTGGCAGTACGGGATTGCCGGACAGGTACAGACGGCTGAACCGGTGGAACGCAGTTTTTTTATAACGAAATAGTCAGCTCCGCGTTGAGTCTTTATTTCTTCTCTTTCGTATTGAATGATATAAAGGGAGAAGTTGCGATTTGTTATTATCATAATTCAGTAAATACCATGAAAAAGAAGCTGATGACTTGTCTTTATCTATGTCTTTCTGTCATCCATGTTTTTGCTCAAACGAAGGAGCACGGGAGGACGGGAGAATTTAATATTCTGGATTTCGGAGCCACCCGTGATACTATGATGGTGCATACGAAAGCTATCAATGAAGCGATTGAAAGCTGTTACAGGCAGGGTGGCGGAAGAGTGGTTATTCCTCCGGGTAAATTTAAGACAGGTACTATTTTTCTGAAAGATAATGTAGAACTTCATTTGGATAACGGTGCCTGCCTTTATGCCAGTGAGGATTATGCTGATTTTCCTATTCAGCCGAGAGCAGCTTACCGCTCTTTGAAAGATGCAGGCGGATGGTCGGCGTTGATTTATGCGGTGGGGGCTAGGAATATAGCCGTTACGGGCAAAGGTGTAATTGATGGGAGAGGAAAGGGCAGAAAAGGGCGTGTGGGCGGAGTACCGGGTGATGCCGACGGCAGGCCGCGCAATATCCTTTTTATTTCATGTAAAGGGGTACGTATCTCAGGTATCAGTATGAGGAATTCAGCCTTGTGGAATCAACATTATCTGGATTGTGAAGATGTTATTGTAGAGCATATCCATGTTTTCAACCATTGTAATGGTAATAATGACGGTATAGATATTGACGGTTGTCGCAGGTTTATCTTGTCTGATAGTGTCATCGATTCGGACGATGACGGAATCGTGTTGAAAAGTACGGGGCTGGCTCCTTGTGAAGATGTCGTTATTAATAATTGTATTGTCAGCAGCTTTGCCAATGCTATAAAATGTGGCACCGAATCGACCGGAGGATATAAGAATATTGTCATTTCTAATTGTATTGTTAAACCGAGTTGCAATAAAGGGGACCGCATTATAAAATCTACTCCAAGCGGTATTACGGCTATTTCTTTGGAGGTGGTGGATGGTGGAATAATGGATGGCGTGTCTATTGACAATATCGTAATTGAGGGTACGGAATGTCCTTTGTATGTCCGTTTGGCGAATAGAGGCCGGAAATATATAGATGAGGCTCCGGTTCCTCCAATAGGAAAAATGAGAAATATACAGATTAGTAATGTAACCGCTTATGATACCGGTAATTTTTGTTCTTCCATAACGGGGATTCCCGGTGGTGAGATAGAGAATATTTATTTGAGCAATGTTCGCTTTCTAAATAAAGGCGGGCTTGTAGCAGGAAATTGCCGTACGGCGAATGATATGCAAGGGAAACGGCATGATACTGCCGGAAATGTATTTCGGAACCAATATTGGTCTTCCCATCGGGAGGTGAAAGAGGATGAGAAAGGTTATCCGCAACCTACTGTATGGGGGAATCTGCCGAGTTATGGACTGTTTATCAGAAATGTGAGAAGTATAGCTGTGGACAATGCCACCTTTCAATCGGAAAAGCCTGATCCCAGGATACCGGTAATTGCCGTTAATGTAGGGAACTTGTCGCTTGACCGGATACAAGTCAACGACATTTCTTCCGCCGGTGTACTTTTGGATAATGTCAGGACGGCGGATGTAGACAGACGGTTGAGGAAAAGCGGAAAGTGATTTTCTATGTCGTTAAACAATAATTAAACCAACAGAAATATGAAACGGATATATGTATGTCTATTGATTTTTTTATGCTTTGCTTTTGTACAGGCGCAAAAGATAAAACACCCTGCTTTGCTTTATACTCCGGAGCGCATTCAGCAGGTGAAACAACGGATTGTAAATGATTTAAAGATGGCTGAGGCATGGGCTTCTATAAAGAAGACGGCAGATGAACAGTTACAGAAAAAGAATCTAAGCAAGGCGGATTACCTGGCTTTGGCTTATTTGATGACAGATGAAAAAAAATACGCTGACAAATTGAAAGAGATTTTATTGGATGTCATTAAGGAGGATACGTGGGGCAGTGAAGAAATGCTGGCGCGTATCCCTGTCTGGAGAGCGGATTTGGGACTGGCACATAAAGCTTACCTTTCTGCCATAGCCTATGATGCTGTTTATAATGACCTTTCAAGTTCCGAGAGGAAAGAAATAGCGGAAGGATTGAAACGGTTGGCCCTTGACCCGTGTCTGGGGGACTGGGTGCTGGAGCCGGCACGTATTCATTCGTTGAATTCGATGGGACATAACTGGTGGACTTCTTGTGCCTGCATGGGCGGCATACTGGCCTTGAGTTTACAAAACGAATTGCCGGAGGCAAAGCAAGGAGCGGAGGTGGTATATGAGGCTCTTCCCCAATGGTTTGACTTTGCCGGAGATGTCTTGCAGCAGAAGCCGAAAAGCTTTGATGCCGACGGAGGGATGTATGAAAGCCTCAATTATGCCAATTTCGGGATTCAGGAAGCATTACAGTTTCGTTTGGCATGGATAAACACCCATCCCGGACAAAAGCCGGTTCAAATTCCGCAACTGAATAAATTGTCCGATTTCTTTGTGCATGTCTGCTATCCGCGTACAGGTATACTATATAATATGAATTTTGGTGACAGCCATAAGAATGTGACTGCCGAAAGTACCTTGATGCTGCTCTATGCGATAGGAATCAGGAATGATAATATGCTTTGGTATATGAATCAGGTGGAACAGGGGCAACACCGTGACGGTTATTTTATCGACCGTCCGATGGGATTTCTCTATACGCCCGATCTAAGCAAAGCGCCGCAGTTGCCTGAAATAAAGAAATCACAACTTTTTGCAGATTTTGGGTGGGCTACGATGCGTACTTCCTGGGAGAAGGATGCTACCATGCTGGCCGTTAAATCGGGGCATACATGGAATCATTCTCATGCGGACGCCAACTCGTTCATCATCTTTCATAAAGGAGTGGATATTATAAAAGATGCGGGAAACTGCTGGTATCCTAATCCTAGTTACCGTAATTATTTTTTTCAAAGCGAGGCACACAATGTCGTGCTTTTCAATGGCAAAGGACAGTCACGTGAACAACAATATCATGGTTCAATGCTGAGAGGGTATTTACATTATTTGCTCGATGCGGATAATGTAAAATATGTATTGGCCAATGGAACCGGCCCGTATTCAGACCAGTTTAGTCGTAATTTCCGTCATTTCCTGTGGATAGATGATGTGATTTATATGATTGATGATTTGAAAACTCATGATGTGGGACATTTTGAATGGCTTTGGCATCCGGGAGGAGAGGCGGAAAAACGTGGAATTGATCTGAATATAACAAATGGGAATTCTTCAGTTGTTGTCCGTCCGCTATATCCCCGTTTGTTGGCGAAATCCGATTTTGTACATGATTACCCCGAAGATTTATATTGGGAAGAAGTAGAAGCTCCAACGGAGGATTTAAAAGGAACAGAAACGTATTATTCATTTCATTTACCGGCAAAAGTGGATAGGGTGAAAGGGCTGACCGCCATCATCTTGAAAGAAACGCCGGACCAGAAAGATCTTCCTTATATGGAAAGACGGGAAGGCAAAGATTGGATAGGACTTCGTATTCGTTATAAGGGAAAAATAACAGATCTCTATATCAATCAATTGGCCGACGGGCGATTGATGCATAGCAATTCATGGATTGAAGCGGACGGATGGTTTACGGACGCTTATATGTTTGCAGTCACTTATGAGGCTGGTATGGAACCGGCCGATTCAAAAGAGCGCTTTATTTGTCATGGAAGCGCTTTAAGACGAGGAGATGTTTCTTTCTTTTCTTCTTTGGCTAAGCTTTTTGTGATTCAAAAGGAGGAAAACGGGCGGATGAAATTGTGGATGGATGGTCAACCGAAGATGAATGCTGGATTCAGAAGCGAGAAACGTCCGAAAGCGGTTGTCGTGAATGGAAAGGTAACTCCTGTAGTTTATGAGAAAGGCACGGTAAAAGTATCAGGCGTGGTTATTGAATGAGCGGGTAAGGCGAAGAATTTGGTGGAAGTTTATTTTACGCAAAGGTTTGCGTGCTTTTTGTTAAGCTGGCTGGTACTTATGTCAGCTTAATCTTTTTATTTTTGAGCATATAAATAAACGATTTGTTAACGTGTAAAATAATGATACGATGAAAAAGCTCTTCTTTTTAATGGCTGCGAGTTTTTTGTTTGCTCCTGTACATGCACAGATAACCGAGCGTGAACGTCCTGCCGAATGGCAACATCTGGTAAAGGGTGCACGTTTTATGGACCGTTTCCTTCCGATGCCTGACGGCATCCAGGCCAAGGGGATATGGGGAACTGACAGTGTGCTGAACCGTTATGTGGATAATGGCATTGAGCTTCCCGGAGTTTCTTTCTGGGGAGGAAATATATTGCAGGATACGGAAGGCAAATATCATCTGTTTGTGTGTGGCTGGCCCGAGAACTCTCCGAAAGGTCACATGTTCTGGTCAAACTCTACCGTTTTTCATGCGGTAAGTGACCGGCTCACGGGACCTTTTAAAATACGGAATTCCATTGGAAAAGGACATAATCCGGAAGCGTTCCGTCTGTCGGACGGCCGTATCGTGGTCTATGTTATTGATGGTTATTATATAGCGGACAGGGTGGATGACAAGGTTTGGACGTATGGAAAGTTCAGTTTTGACCCGCGTGACCGTAAAATCATAGAAGGCCTCTCTAATCTGACTTTTGCCCGTCGTCAGGATGGCTCTTATCTGATGGTATGCCGCGGTGGAGGTGTCTGGATCAGCAAAGACGGACTTTCACCCTATAAGCAGTTGACGGACAAACGGGTTTACCCGGACGTGGAGGGCCGGTTTGAAGATCCGGTGGTATGGAGGGATGATTTGCAATATCACTTGATCGTAAATGACTGGTTGGGCAGGATTGCTTTCTACCAGCGTTCCAAGGACGGAGTACATTGGGTGACGGAACAGGGAGAAGCATACATGCCGGGCGTATCATTCCATAAAGACGGAACGGTGGAGCGTTGGTTTAAATATGAGCGTCCTAAGGTTTTCCAGGATGAGAAGGGGCGTGCCGTCCAAATGAATTTTGCCGTGATTGATACGATAAAATGGAACGACCTTCCTAATGACAAACATAGTTCCAAGAACATAAGCGTTCCCTTGAATAAAGGGATGCTATTGTCCGTTTTGAATGAAAAGGAGATCACTCCGTCTACCCGTACCATTGAAGTGAAGATTGCCGCCGAAGAGGGGTTCCATCCGCAAACGGATGTGGATGTAAAGTCGTTGCGGTTCGGTTCGTTTACAGAAGTGAACTTCGGGCGTGGTTGCAAACCGGTGAAGACCAAGGTTTCGGGGGAAGACTTGATTGTGGTCTTTAATGCCAAAGGAAGTGGAATTACCTCTGATGAGTTTGCTCCCAAAATGATAGGAAAACACAGGAATGGGAACATGCTTTACGGTTATGCCCGCCTGCCTTATGTGAATTACCGGCCGGCTTTGCTTTCTGCCCGTCGTCCTGTGTTTGATAAGGAAAAAGGGGAATTGAAAGTGGAGATACAAAACTTTGGATTGTCTGCATCGGAACCGGCGGAAGTGGAGGTGATATGTGGCGGCCATAGCTTGGGACGGATGACTCTAAAGACATTGCAGCCTTATGAAGTAGAGTATCTGGCCTTCTCTCCGGATGCAGCCTTGGCGGATGACAAATCATCTTATGAGGTCGTATTTTTTTATGAAGGAAAAGAGGTGGAACGGAACAGATTCGGGAAAGACTGATTTAATTTGTAAGTTGACGGTTGATAACATCTTATTTTTGAGTGAAAAACGTTTGCCAAACGTATTTAATAAGAAAAATGCAAAATATGAAGAATTTATTGACCTTTTGTCTTATGGTATGCTGTGTGGCCGTACAGGCTCAATTAGTGACTTATCCCGAAGGACTGCAGACCGGTATGCCTCATAATGATGACTATACGGTTCGTGTCCGTGTGCCGGGGGGCGACTGGAAAGATCTGTTTGAGTATAATGTGCAGGTAGATATGGATAGGGTACAGGATGCTTCGATGGTACAGTTTGATATGGGCAGTCCTGTAGAAGTGATGGTGAAAAAAAATAATGGGATGATTCATGAGGTCGATATCCGTCCGCAGGCCAGGAAAGTGCAGTATGTGCAGAATAAGAATGTAATTACGTTTACGCTGGACAAACCTCAGTATCTGTCTGTGGAGTTTAATGGCGACCGCCTGCATAATCTCCATCTTTTTGCCAATCCGATGGAAACGGAGACTTACTCGGAAGAAGAGAAAGGAGTGATGTATTTCGGGCCGGGAGTGCATCGTCCCAAAGATCTGCCGAACAATCAGATAAGAATACCAGGCAATACGACGGTTTATCTGGCACCGGGAGCTGTTGTGAAAGCGAAGTTGCTGCTGGATAAAGTGGAGAATGTACGGATCATTGGGCGTGGCATTTTGGACCATCCTGTTCGTGGTATCGAAATCACTGATTCTAAAAATATAGTGATAGATGGCATAACAGTGGTCAATCCTGATCATTATACCGTATTTGGCGGAGGTGCTGAGGGGGTGACAATCAAGAACCTGAAATCATTCAGTTGTAAAGGTTGGAGCGATGGCATCGACATGATGTGCTGTCACGATGTATTGATAGACAATGTGTTTATGCGTAATAGTGATGACTGCATTGCTTTATATAATCATCGTTGGAACTGGTGGGGCGGTTCGGACAATATCACTGTACAGAATTCCATTCTTTGGGCGGATATTGCTCATCCTATCAATGTAGGTGGTCATGGTGATCCGAATTCTCCGACAGGAGAGATTATTGAGAATCTGGTTTTCCGCAATATTGATATTTTGGAACATGATGAAGATGATGTGCCTTATCAGGGATGTATGGCTATAGATGCAGGCGACAGGAACAGGGTGAAAAATATATTGTTTGAGGATATTCGTGTGGAAAGTATTCAAGAGGGGAGGCTGTTTCATATCAATGTCCGTTTTAACGGGAAGTATGACAAACAACCCGGACAAAGCATTGATGGAGTGACTTTCCGTAATATTACTTATAACGGGGTGGGAGAGAACCCGTCACTGATAAAAGGATTGGACAAAGACCGGATGGTACGGGATGTGACTTTTGAGAACGTTGTGGTTAATGGTAAGAAAATGAAAGATTTAAGTGGTTTTATAACCAATGAATATATTGAAAGAATTG
>ENA-UAMB01001676-UAMB01001676.1-human-gut-metagenome-genome-assembly--contig:-NODE-1676-length-10508-cov-6.743519_pt1 | contig 10508 bp, 7 predicted proteins | sample MGYA00243707_ERZ654484 | MGnify/ENA primary metagenome ERZ654484 (study PRJEB26926, sample SAMN06164464) | human gut metagenome | biome: ENVO:00009003; feature: ENVO:2100002; material: ENVO:00002003... | reverse complement strand
AATATGGACATATCAGACAAACAGGGAGGTATTACATATGGACGTTTATAGAACTGACCGAATTCGCAATGTGGTTCTTTTGGGTCATGGGGGATCCGGCAAGACCACATTAGCAGAGGCAATGGCTTATCTGGCAGGAATGACAAGTCGTCTTGGCAGAGTAGAAGATGGAAATACCGTCAGCGATTTTGATAAGGAGGAGATCAAGAGACATTTTTCAATCTCCACATCTGTGATCCCGGTTCCGTGGGACAAGGTGAAGATCAATATCCTGGATACTCCTGGTTACTTTGACTTCGTAGGAGAAGTAGAGGAAGCGGTCAGCGCAGCAGACGCAGCCATCATCGTTGTTTCCGGTAAGGCCGGAGTTCAGGTCGGTACACAGAAAGCATGGAATCTCTGCGAGAAATATAAATTACCTCGTATGATCTTTGTAACAGATATGGACGTGGATGATGTCAGCTATCGTAAAGTAGTAGAGGATCTTACCGAACTTTATGGCAAGAAGATCGCGCCGCTGCATTTCCCGATCCGTGAAGATGGCAAGTTCGTCGGCTATGTCAATGTTGTGAAGCAGGCAGGCCGAAGATATATCGACAAAGCAGGCAAGGAGCCTTGCGATGTTCCGGAATATCTGGAAGAATACCTTGAGAAATATCATGAAACTCTGATGGAATCTGTTGCTGAGACGAGTGAAGAGTTCATGGACCGTTATTTCGAGGGAGATACCTTCTCCGTAACAGAAGTTTCCGCAGCACTTGCAACCAATGTACAGGACGCAAGCATCGTTCCGGTATGCATGGGATCACCGATCAACCTTCGAGGCGTTTCCAACCTTCTCGATGATATCTGTGGATATTTCCCGAGCCCGGACAAGCGTTCCTGCAACGGTATTTCCCAGAAGACCAATGAGATCTTTGAAGCAAACTATGACTTTGCCAAAGCGAAATCTGCATACGTATGGAAGACCATCGCAGATCCGTTCCTCGGCAAATATTCTCTGATCAAAGTTGTTTCCGGTGTTATCAAATCCGATGATACTCTGCTCAACGTAGAGAAGGGTGAGGAAGAACGACTGAACAAATTATATGTTCTTGAGGGCTCCAAACCGATCGAAGTTCCGGAACTCCACGCAGGTGATATCGGCGCGATCGCCAAACTCGCAAGCGTACAGACCGGCGACAGCCTTGCAACAAAGGCAGCTCCGGTGCTCTATCCGAAGGCTCTCATTTCCACTCCTTATACCTATAAGAGATATAAGGCAGTCAAGAAGGGCGACGAGGACAAGATCGCACAGGCTCTCGCCAAGATGATGAGTGAGGACAAGACCCTCCGTGCAGTCAATGATTCTGCCAACAGACAGACATTACTCTATGGTATGGGCGACCAGCACCTTGATATCGTAGTAAGCAAGCTCAAAGAACGCTACAAAGTAGACGTAGAACTTTCCAAACCGAAGGTAGCTTTCCGCGAGACCATCCGCAAGAACTCCGACGTAGAGGGCAAACATAAGAAACAGTCCGGTGGACACGGACAGTACGGACATGTCAAGATGCGCTTCGAGCCATCCGGCGACCTGGAGACACCTTATGTATTTGAGCAGGTAGTCGTAGGCGGTGCTGTTCCGAAGAACTACTTCCCGGCAGTTGAGAAGGGCCTTCAGGAAAGCGTTCAGAAGGGACCTCTGGCTGCTTATCCGGTAGTAGGCGTTAAGGCTACACTTTACGATGGATCTTATCATCCGGTAGACTCTTCCGAGATGGCATTCAAGATGGCAACGATCCTGGCGTTCAAGAAAGGCTTTATGGATGCATCTCCTGTACTCCTTGAGCCGATCGTAAGCATGAAGATCACTGTTCCGGACAAATACACCGGTGATGTTATGGGCGATCTCAACAAGAGACGTGGACGTGTTCTTGGAATGAACCCGGATCATGAAGGCAATACCATCATCGAGGCTGATGTACCACAGCTTGAAATCTATGGATATTCTACAACACTTCGTTCCATGACTGGTGGAAGCGGCGACTTCTCCTATGAGTTTGCACGCTATGAGCAGGCTCCGAGCGATATCCAGGCTAAGGAGATTGAGGCACGTGCAAGCAAAGTAGACAACGCAGATGCATAAATGATCAGACTCCTGTGAATTAAGAAATAAAGAAAACCGGCTGCTGAATCTGTTTTGAATAGATTCAGCAGCCGGTTTTTGCTGTGCATAAAATATGTAATTCAGAAAAACCGGATCATTCTTTGATCTTGATCTTGTTTTTCAGTACAACGCAACAGGCAAGGTCTCCAATAACATTGACGCAGGTTGCACCCATATCACACAGAGTGTTGATACTGATGTAAACACCAAGGATACCTGCCGGAAGTCCTGCCATGGTTGCCAGTGCTGCAAAAGAAGCGATCGCACCGCCAGGGATACCAGGAGTACCCACAGACAGAAGCACGTTTGCCAGAAGGATCACGATCATCAAGGAAACGCTGACATTGATTCCGCAGGCGTTGGCGAAGAACATGATCATAAAGGACATTACGATGGATACCGCGTCCATGTTGACAGTGGCACCAAGCGGGATTGCGATACTGGTGATCTGGTTGGAAACACCCATCTCTTCCTCCATACACTGTTTGCTGATCGGGATAGTAGCGGAACTTGAACAGGTTCCGAATGCATTCAGTGCAGCAGGCATGATCGCTTTGAAGAAGCGGATCGGGCTTTCTTTGCCAAGGATCTTGACAGACAGACCATACACGAGAAAAGCAAAACCGAAAAATGCCACATAAAGGATGATGAGCTGTGTTGCCAGTGAAAGGATGGTCTCTGTTCCGTTTGCCTCAACGACCGGTACGATCGTACAGAAGACACCGATCGGGGTAAAGTACATGATCGTGCCGATGATCTTCAGACAGATCTCATTCAGTGAATCAATAAAATCAAGGAATGGTTTGCCTTTTTCTCCGATGGAGATCAGGGTAAAACCGATGATCACTGCGAATACGAGAACCTGGAGCATATTTCCCTCGGCAAAAGCCTTGACAGGGTTTGACGGGATCAGGTTTTTGATCGTATCCAGGATACTGCTCATCTCGGTTGCCTGGATATCGGCAGTTGCCATCTCAAAAGAAACACCTCTTCCAAGATGGATCAGACGCGGGATGATAAGACCGACGAGGCTGGCAAGTGCGGTGGTACTGAGAAAATATACCATGGCAGAGCCTGTGATCTTTCCGGTGGTGCGGATATTTCCGATGCTGCAGATACCGATGACGATCGAACAGAAGACCATAGGGAAGATCATCATGTTCAGGGCATTCATGTAGATGCCTCCGATCAGACTGGTGACAGTCAGAACCGGTGCATATCGTCCGGCAAGAAAAAGTCCGGTCAGGATACCAAGGACCAGTCCGGTAAAGATCGCCTGGGTGATATGCTTCTTGTACCAGGAATAAAAAGACTTCATTATATTGTTCCCTCCTCATAAAAACAATAAAAAACACGAAAAAAATTATATCATGTCGAAAAATGTGCGTCAACAGAAATGCTTTACTTTGATAAAGTTCGCCTTTTTGTTGAGAATAAGCGGATAATCGCGAAACGTTACATTGACAAAACGCTCTCCTTGAATTAAAATTAATTCTCAGATACAACAATGAATGTTGGAGGAACCATAGAGATGAAATACTTTTTTAAAAAAATTGAGCCTAAGTGGCAGGCGAAATGGGAAGAAAGCAAAGTCTTCGAAGCCAAGGACAACAGTGACAAACCGAAGTTCTATGGTCTGGTAGAGTTTCCATATCCAAGTGGCGCAGGTATGCATGTAGGACACATCAAAGCATACTCAAGCCTTGAGGTTATTTCCAGAAAACGTCGTATGGAAGGCTACAATGTACTTTTCCCGATCGGATTTGATGCATTCGGTCTTCCTACCGAGAACTATGCAGTCAAGACAGGAACACACCCACGTATCATCACAGATGAGAACATCAAGAAATTCTCCAACCAGTTAAAGAAAGTTGGATTTTCCTTTGACTGGAACCGTGTGATCGATACTACAGATGAGGATTACTACAAATGGACACAGTGGATCTTCCTCAAAATGTTTGAGAAGGGTCTCGTATTCAGAGACAGAACTCTTGTAAACTACTGCCCGCACTGCAAGGTCGTTCTTTCCAATGAGGACAGCCAGGGCGGCAAATGCGATATCTGCCACAGCGAAGTTGTGCAGAAATCCAAGGACGTATGGTATCTGAGGATCACTCAGTACGCAGACAAACTCCTGGAAGGCCTCAAGGACGTTGACTATCCGGACAATGTAAAGCAGCAGCAGATCCACTGGATCGGTAAATCCAAGGGCGCTTTTGTAGACTTCGACATCGACGGAATCGACGAGAAGCTTGAGATTTATACAACCAGACCGGATACTCTGTTTGGTGTTACTTTCATGGTAATCGCACCGGAGCATCCGATCATCGACAAATACAAAGACAAAGTCGCAAACATGGACGAGATCACTGCATACCGTAATGAATGTGCCAAGAAGACAGAGTTCGAGAGAACTCAGCTTGTCAAGGACAAGACAGGTGTGCGTATCCAGGGACTTGAGGGAATCAACCCTGTAAACGGCAAGAAGATCCCGATCTACATTGCAGACTATGTAATGATGGGTTATGGTACAGGTGCGATCATGGCAGTACCGGCTCATGACCAGCGTGACTATGATTTCGCAAAGAAATTCGGCATCGACATCATCGAAGTCATCAAGGGTGGAGACATCACCAAGGAAGCCTACACAGGTGACGGAGAGATGGTCAACTCTGAATTCCTCAACGGATACACCAAGAAAAAAGATTCTATCGAGCGTATGCTGGAAGAACTTGAGAAGAAGGGCATCGGTAAAGCAGGCGTTCAGTACAAGATGAAAGACTGGGCATTCAACCGCCAGAGATACTGGGGTGAGCCGATCCCGCTGATCCATTGCCCGAACTGCGGTGTTGTAGCTGTTCCGGAAGAAGAACTTCCGCTTCGTCTGCCGGATGTCAAGGACTTCGAGCCGGGTGAGGACGGACAGTCACCACTTGCCAAGATTGATTCCTTCGTAAACTGCACCTGCCCGAAATGTGGCGCTGCAGCGAAACGTGAGACAGACACCATGCCTCAGTGGGCAGGATCTTCCTGGTATTTCCTGAGATATACAGATCCGCACAATACACATGCACTGGCTGATATGGACAAACTGAAATACTGGATGCCGGTTGACTGGTACAATGGTGGTATGGAACACGTTACCAGACATATGATCTACTCCAGATTCTGGCATCATTTCCTGTATGACCTGGGTGTTGTCAATACACCGGAACCATATGCAAAACGTTCCATCCAGGGACTGATCCTCGGACCGGACGGAGACAAGATGAGTAAATCCAAAGGAAACGTTGTTGACCCGCTTGACATCGTAGAAGAATATGGTGCAGATACTCTTCGTACCTATGTACTGTTCATGGGTGATTACGGCGCAGCAACTCCATGGAGTGACAGCTCTGTAAAAGGCTGCAAGAAATTCCTTGACCGTGTGGCAGGTCTGACAGATCTCATTTCTGAGGAACCTGTTTCCGATGAACTGGAAATGAAGATCCACCGTACCATCAAGAAAGTTTCTTCCGATATCGAGAACCTGAAGTTCAACACAGCGATCGCCAGCCTGATGACTCTTCTTAACGAGATCACAGCAGAAGGACGCCTCAGCAAAGATGACCTGGGCATCTTTATCAAGCTCTTAAGCCCGTTTGCTCCGCATCTCTGCGAAGAAATCTGGGAGTTCCTCGGCGGAGAAGGTCTGCTTGCAGTTGCTTCCTGGCCGGTATACGATGAAGGCAAGACTGTTGCCAAGACAGTTGAGATCGGTGTACAGGTAAATGGTAAGGTAAGAGGAACTGTAGTTCTTCCAAACGGCTGTGAGAAAGAGAAGGCATTCGAGATCGCCAAAGCAGATGAGAGGATCGCTTCCTTCCTCGAAGGCAAGAACCTCATCAAAGAGATCTATGTACCGAACAAGATCATCAACTTTGTTGCGAAATAATGAATTTTTCCAACATTTTATGTTGAAAAATCACATATAATAGAGTACAATAAAATACAACAAAAGAATTCCTGGAATGTGCGATGCCCCTTTTTTTATTTGAACCTACATTTATTAATAGGGAATCCAACATCGCTGCTGTGATGTCAGGCCTCTCGTCGTGGAAGGCAGATCATCAGTTGAGGACACCCAACCTGGCGAAAGCTAGGCGTCAAATGGAAGGGAACGGCATTCCGGGGGAATTAAGAAAGAATGAGCCATTTGTATATGGCTCTTTTTTTGAAGAATGAATCGGGAGGAATTACAGCATGGTAACAGAGAGGATTTTTGGAAATTTACCTTCAGGTGAAGAATCACATATTTATCACATTGAGAATGCGGCAGGAGCTTACATAGAAGTTTCACAGTATGGTGCGATCCTGGTGAATGTCTGCGTGCCGGATAAGGATGGCAGACTGACAGACGTAGTCCTTGGATACGATGATCTTGAGAGCTATTTTGTAAATGGATGCTTTTTCGGAGCATGCATCGGCAGAAGCGGCAACCGTATCGCAGATTCCAGATTTATGCTGGATGGCACAGAGATCAAACTGACGCCAAACGAAGGCAAGAACAATCTCCACAGCGGCCCGGACGGATTTGAGAAGAAACTGTGGAATGCATCTGCAATAGAGGGACAGAATGCAGTTACTTTTTCCAGGATCAGTCCTGATGGAGAGAATGGATATCCGGGAGAATTCGAAGTTTCTGTTACTTATGAGCTGACAGAGGAGAATGCAGTCCGCATCGTTTACTCAGGTGTGAGCGACAAGACAACCGTTGCAAACATGACGAACCACTCCTATTTCAACCTGAACGGAGAGGGCAGCGGCACTGCAATGGACCAGTATCTTACTATTTATGCGCAGGAATACACTCCGGTCCGTGAGGATTCCATTCCGCTTGGCGAGAATGCATCTGTTGAGGGAACTCCGATGGATTTCCGTACCGCAAAGCAGATCGGCAGAGATATCGAGGCTGATTTTGAACAGCTCAAATTCACAGGAGGTTTTGACCATAACTATGTGACAGACGGATACAACAAGGCGAGCATCCGTGAGATCGCTTCTGCGTGGTCAGAGAAATCCGGTATCCAGATGGATGTTCTTACAGATTGCCCATGCGTACAGTTCTATGCGGCAAACTTCGTGGAGGATGAGCACGGTAAGAACGGACATGTTTATAATAAACGTGAGGCATTCTGCCTTGAGACACAGGTAGAGCCGAATGCAGTCAATGTAGAGAATTTCCATTCACCAGTTCTGGAAGCAGGAGAGAAATATTACTCTGAGACAGTTTACAGATTCTCTGTAAGAAAATAACAGCCATGTTTTCTGGCTTTCCTCATATAATGGATTATGAGGAAAGCCAGATTTTTTTATGTGTATTTAGTGTTGTTTGTGGTACTGCTGAATGAATTGTCTGTACATGACTGTGCAGCAGCCGGACAGACGAAAGAAAACAAAACAGAACCCGAGATCCGGGTAGCACTTACAGATTCTGATTTTCAGTTTGTATATCATGATTCTGTGACAATTTCCTTAAATGGAGAAGAGACTGTCTATGAAGCGGAGGCACTGCGTGGAAGAAATGAGATCATCTCGATCCCGGAGCAGGAAGGAGGAATCCTGATCCCGTCGATCCACAGGCAGTGCGGGACACCTTCCTATGGCGGCAGACTTGAGATCCGGCCGTGTGAAGAGGGACTTCTGGCGATCAATATTCTTCCGCTGGAAAAATATCTGGAGGCAGTTGTCCCGAGTGAGATGCCATCCACATACGAAAAAGAAGCGCTCAAAGCGCAGGCAGTCTGTGCGAGAACCTACGCCTGGAAGCAGATGCAGGGCAGCAGACTCCATGAATATGGTGCAGATGTGGATGACAGCGTAAGTTATCAGGTTTACCAGAATGTTGCACCGCAGGAATCGACAACAAAAGCGGTCAGGGAAACCGAAGGAATGATCCTGTCCCAGAATGGACAGCCTGTAGAGGCGTATTATTTTTCTACCTCGGCGGGTGTGACGAGCACGGATGAGATCTGGGGAGTTACCGAAACTGCATCTTATCTCAAAAGCGTTCCCTGTGAATTTGACGCAGAAGAGCCCTGGAGTGCATGGACGGTGCAGATCCCCTGGACTGCTCTGGAAGAGAAGGCCGTTTCCCTTCTGAACCTCGCAGGAAAACTGAAAGCAGTTTCTGTTCAGAAGAAAAGCCAGAGCGGTGCAGTGACAGAACTTACCGTAACGACAGAGGGTGGAACAGGAACGGTTGACGGAGAGTATTCCATAAGGGAATTTCTTTCTCCCAGGGGCTGCAAGATCACAGAAAAAGACGGCAGCGTTACAGAAGGGGGAAAACTTCTCCCCAGTGCCTACTTCGAGATCCAGAGCCAGGATGCGGATGGAATCACCCTGAAAGGCGGGGGATACGGGCACGGCGTAGGAATGAGTCAGACTGCCGCGAATGAGATGGCAAAGGAAGGATACAGCTATGAGGAGATCCTGGAATATTTTTTTCGGGAGATTGAGTTTGTAGACATTTATGGTGCGAAATAAGTGCTTTTTTGCTCAGTAGCTGCGTGCGGAGCGAACAGTAACTCAAACTTGTCACATTGTACACGATATGGTACAATGGTCAATAGACAAATTTGCTGATACCAGGAGAAGAAATATGGAAGAGAAGAAAGCCAAAAGCACGGTACAGTTGATCCTGGGCTTTATGGACCGGACCAAAAATGACCATATCGGTGCTTACGCTGCACAGGCGGCATACTTTTTGATCATGTCGTTTATTCCCTTTGTGCTGGTTCTTACCGCACTGATCCAATATACCCCGCTGACCTATCGGATGCTTCGACAGGTTATTATCGGGTTTGTTCCGACAAACCTTCAGGATTTTGTACTCAAGATCATTGCAGAAGTATTTACCAAGAGCGCAGCGGTCGTGCCGATCTCAGGTGTTTTTGCTCTGTGGTCCTCCTGCAAGGGTATGCAGTCACTCATTACGGGACTGAATGTGATCTATCATGTCAAAGAGACCCGAAACTGGCTGATAAACAGACTGTATTCTATGCTGTATATGTTTCTGTTTGTGATCGCAATTATCATAAGCCTTCTGCTTCTTGTCATGGGAAACCGGATCCATGCGGTGCTTGTGATTCATATGCCGTTTCTGGGGAAAGTCCTTGGAAGGATATTGAGTGCCAAGACATTTCTTGTATTTGTAGTATTGTTTCTTGTATTTCTGGTGCTGTACCGTTACCTTCCGAACCGTAAAGCATCGCTCAAGAGCCAGATTCCGGGAGCTTTTATCATAGCTGTCGCGTGGTTGCTGTTTTCGTACTTTTTTTCGCTGTATTTTACATTTTTCCCGAATTTCAGCAACATGTACGGAAGTCTGTCGGCACTGATCATGGTCATGCTGTGGCTCTACTGCTGTATGAACCTTCTGCTTTACGGTGCAGAGATCAATGCTTATTTTGAGAATCAGTTCCGTCAGGCACAGATTACTTTATGGCAGATGGTCAAAAAAAATCTTGACAGATTTTTCACTATGTGGCATAGTAAGAAAAGATAAGTCAAAGGCTTTGAAGGCGTTTCAGGGAATTGTTTCCTTTCAGAGAGAGGGAGTCAGCGGCTGTAAGCCCCCTTAAGTTCAGACAGTTTCTTATTTTCCCGCCGGAGCTTCATCTTTGAACTATTTCAGTAGGAGATGACGTTGATGCGCGTTAAGCATGACTCGAGTGCCTGCTCTTTAGCAGGAAACAGGGTGGTACCGCGGATAATGACTCCGTCCCTTTTTATGTGGGACGGGGTCTTTTTTGATGCTGTAATAAATAAACAAAAAGGAGATACAAAACCATGGATATGAAGGAAAGACTTCAGGAACTGGCAGAAGCAGCCAGAAAACGGATCGAAGAATCAGACGGTCCGGATAAACTGAATGAAGTAAAAGTTGCTTACCTTGGCAAAAAAGGTGAGCTGACAGCAATCTTAAAAAGTATGAAAGATGTTGCTCCGGAAGACCGTCCGAAAGTAGGACAGATGGTTAACGAGACAAGAACCAGGATCGAGGAACATCTGGAAGCAACCAGAAAGAAACTGGAAGAAGCACTTCGCGAAGAAAAAATGAAAGCAGAAGTGATCGACGTTACACTTCCTGCAAAAAAGGCAATGATCGGACATCGTCATCCGAACAGCATCGCACTGGAAGAAGTAGAGCGTATCTTTATCGGAATGGGCTACGAAGTAGTCGAAGGTCCGGAAGTAGAATATGCAGACTACAACTTCACCAAACTGAACATTCCGGAAGACCATCCGGCAAGAGACGAGCAGGATACTTTCTTTATCAATGATTCTATCCTTCTTCGTTCCCAGACTTCCCCGG
>ENA-UAMB01001673-UAMB01001673.1-human-gut-metagenome-genome-assembly--contig:-NODE-1673-length-10514-cov-3.453294_pt1 | contig 10514 bp, 8 predicted proteins | sample MGYA00243707_ERZ654484 | MGnify/ENA primary metagenome ERZ654484 (study PRJEB26926, sample SAMN06164464) | human gut metagenome | biome: ENVO:00009003; feature: ENVO:2100002; material: ENVO:00002003... | reverse complement strand
CAGCGTCAGATGTGTATAAGAGACAGCTGCTTACCAATCCTCATATTCCAAATTTTTTCAGGGCAAAATATATCAGGGCAAGGCGAAAACGGTATGCGTACCGGGACTAAACTGTTATTCCTGTCCTGCCGCGACGGGAGCGTGCCCCATCGGAGCCTTTCAGGCGGTTGTCGGATCATCCAAATTTAAGTTTTCCTACTACATAACCGGGTTCCTGATTTTACTCGGCGTGACACTGGGAAGATTCATCTGTAGTTTTTTGTGTCCGTTTGGATGGTTTCAGGATTTGCTTCACAAAATCCCCGGAAAGAAATTCTCCACGGCCAGACTGAAGCCGCTGCGGTATCTGAAATATATCATCCTTGCTGTTTTTGTGATTCTTCTGCCGATGTTTGCAACGAATTCGATCGGGATGGGAGATCCGTTCTTCTGTAAATATATTTGTCCTCAGGGAGTTTTGGAAGGGGCAATACCGTTATCACTTGGCAATACGGCTATTCGGTCGGCACTTGGTAAGCTGTTTTCTTTTAAACTTATCATTTTAATTATGGTAATTCTTTTAAGTATCCTGTTTTACAGACCATTTTGCAAATGGATCTGTCCACTTGGAGCGATTTATTCACTATTTAATAAGATTTCATTTCTCAGCATAAAGGTTGAAGATGATAAATGCGTTGGATGTCATCAGTGCACAAAAGTATGTAAAATGGATGTTGATGTTATAAAGAGTCCAAATCATCCGGAATGTATACGATGCGGTGCCTGTATGAAAGCCTGTCCGAAAGCAGCCATTCACTATCAATTTATGGGGAAAGCATGCAAAAGCAGCGATACCCATGTCAAAAATAATACAAACAAAAACAAAGGAGATTTTTAAAATGGAAAGAGCAATTATATTAGCGGCGTCGGCAATAGGTGCGGGACTTGCAATGATAGCAGGTGTCGGACCGGGTATAGGACAAGGTTTTGCGGCAGGTAAGGCGGCAGAGGCAGTCGGCAGACAGCCTGAGGCAAAGGGCGCAATTACTTCAACAATGTTGTTTGGTTGTGCGGTTGCGGAATCAACAGGTATTTACGGTCTTGTTGTCGCATTGATTTTATTGTTTGCAAATCCGCTTATAGGACTTCTTTAATCAAACAGCGAAAGGATGAGAGCAAATGAATGAATATTTGCCTTTTGTATCCATAGACACATGGACAATGATTTTTACGTGGGCAAACCTGCTCATATTGTTTCTGCTTTTAAAGAAGTTTTTGTTTAAACCTGTAATGAAGATACTTGATGAACGCGCAGAAGAAATCGAAAATTCGTATAAACAGGCAGAGGAAACCAACGATAAGGCACTAAGCCTTAAAAGTGAATACGAAGAAAAACTTTTGTCTGCAAAAAATGAGGCTGACGGTATAATAAAATCGGCGGTTGAAACGGCGGACAGACGCTCTGAATCTATTGTAAATGAGGCAAATGAAAAAGCTCGGCATATAATGGAAAAGAGTCAAAAGCAGATTGAACAAGATAAGCAGAACGCAGTTACTGACGCAAAGAGAGAGATTGCGTCTATGGCTGTCGATGCGGCAGAAAAAATTATAGGCAAAAAATTAACTGACAGTGATGATGAAGAACTAATTTCTGATATTATTGATAGAATGTAGGTGATTTATATGTCTGTACCACAGACTTACGGTGCCTCGCTTTACGACCTTGCAAAGGATGAGGGAATGTCAAGGGAGATTTTGTTTGAGCTTGAGGGGATTGTTTCGTTATTTAACGAACACCCTGCATATGTTAAAATACTTGATGCACCTCAAATCGAACGTGATGACCTTATGGAGATACTCAACGAAGATTTCTTGGGCAAGGTGAACAGATATGTTTTGAATTTCTTAAAGTTACTTTCGGAAAAGCATATTGTACATCACATCGGGGAATGTTTTAAAACATATGAAAAGCTGTATAATGAGGACAATAGTATAAAAATTGTTAATGTTACAACAGCAAAGCCTATAGGCAAGCATTTGGAAGAAAAACTATTGCAGAAACTTGAAAAGAAAACAGGCGGAAAAGTAGTTTTGAAAATGCACATTGATAAAAAATGTATAGGCGGAATTATAATCGAAACAGATGGTATGCGGATTGATTCAAGTATAAAATCAGGACTTGAAGATTTAAAAAAAGCTTTGATATAGCATAGGAGTAGAAGATGCAGGATTTAAGCAAAGTTATAAAGGACAGAATTAAAAATTACGATAATATAATACGCGAAACAGAAACGGGTTACGTTGTAGAAGTCGGTGACGGAATTGCGCGTATACACGGACTTGATGCGTGTATGGCCGGTGAGCTTATCGAGCTTGACGGCGGAGTTATGTCTATGGCACTGAACCTTGAAGAAGATAACGTCAGCGTTGTTATTCTCGGTGATGATACGGGAATAAAAGAGGGCAGTATCGCGAAACGTACGGGACGTGTCGCAGACGTTCCCGTTGGTGATGCACTTTTGGGTCGTGTTGTTGACGCTCTCGGAAACCCTATTGACGGCAAGGGTGCGATAAACACAACCGAAACACGACCTGTCGAATCTCCGGCGTCGGGAATTATCGAACGTAAGTCTGTAAGCGTGCCTTTGCAAACGGGTATAAAGGCGATTGACTCTATGATACCGATTGGCAGAGGTCAGAGAGAACTTATAATCGGTGACAGACAAACAGGTAAAACGGCGATTGCGGTTGATACCATTATAAACCAAAAAGATACGGACGTACTTTGTATTTACGTTGCGATAGGTCAAAAGCGTTCAACGGTTGCGTCAATCGTTGATACGCTTGAAAAGGCCGGTGCTATGGATTATACGATTGTCGTTTCCGCAACGGCGTCTGAAATGCCGGCACTTCAATATATTGCACCGTATGCAGGTTGTGCAATGGGCGAATATTTTATGTATAAAGGCAAGGACGTTTTGATTGTGTATGACGATTTGTCAAAACACGCAGTCGCATACAGAGCATTGTCGCTGCTTTTAAGACGTTCACCGGGACGTGAGGCATATCCGGGCGATGTATTCTATTTACATTCAAGATTGCTTGAAAGAGCGGCGAGATTGTCGGAGGAGTTGGGCGGCGGTTCGCTTACGGCATTGCCGATTATAGAAACACAGGCAGGTGACGTTTCGGCATATATACCGACAAACGTAATTTCAATTACGGACGGACAGATATTCCTTGAAACGGAATTATTCCATTCGGGCATTATGCCGGCGGTCAATCCCGGTATAAGCGTGTCGCGTGTAGGCGGTAACGCACAGATAAAGGCAATGAAAAAAGTTGCCGGAAGTCTGAAACTTTCGTATTCACAGTACAGAGAACTTCAAGCATTCGCACAGTTCGGCTCGGACCTTGACAAAGACACAAAAATGCGTCTTGCAAAGGGTGAGAGAATAGTTGAAGTGCTGAAGCAAGGAAGAAACACGCCGATAAGAGTATCATTGCAAGTGGTAATTATTTATGCGGTTATAAACGATTTGCTTGAAGATATACCTGTTGAAAGAATACAGGAATTTGAAACATCATTATTTGAGTATATTGAAAATAATGCACATGATATAATAGATACGATTGAAAACACAGGTGAAATGAATAAAGAATGTGAAGAAAAAATCCGTTCATCTGTTGAAGATTGTAAGAAACGTTTTGTAAAGTAGGGGGGATGCTCTGATGTCTGCTTCATCAATGAAGACAATAAAAAACAGAATAAAGAGTATAAGCTCAACTATGCAGATAACCAAAGCTATGGAGCTTGTTGCCGCGTCCAAAATGCGTAAAGCGTCCGAGGGTATTGAACGTTCAAAGCCGTATTTTAATATACTTCACGAAACGCTTGAAGATATTGCAAAGGATAATAAGGATTTCAGCTCTGTATTTACGCGTGAGAGAGAGGGAAAAACGTGTCATATTGTTATAGCCGGTGACAGAGGTCTTGCGGGCGGATATAACAACAATTTGTTTAAATCTCTTGACATAAAAGACGGAGATATAATTTTTCCGATAGGTAAAAAGGTTGTGGAGCATTTCGGTGAAGATAATGTGTATACCGACACATATGCCAAAGCAGGCGATATAAAAATCTCCGATTGTCACGCAATAGGAAGCTTATTGGCAAAGGCGTATGAAAAGGGCGAATTTACGCGCCTTATTCTTTCGTATACAAGCTTTGTCAATATGCTTACGCAAGAGCCTAAGACGGAAAATGTTCTGCCGATAAGAGTTGAGCATACAAAAGATGGTATGCGTAATATGAATTACAGCCTTATTGTGTATGAGCCTGACGCAGAGGAAACTTTTGCACAGATAATACCTTATTATATTTCCGGAATGGTGTACGGTGCTGTGTCGGAATCGGTTGCGTCGGAATTATCGGCACGAAGAAATGCGATGGAATCCGCAACGGACAATGCGTCGGAAATGATTGAAAATCTGAGCCTTGAATATAACAGAGCAAGACAGGCATCAATCACGCAGGAATTAACAGAGATAATATCAGGTGCGAATAACTTATAATCCGAAATTTTTCCCGCAGCACTACTTTTTGTTTGGAGCAGTACACCTGTACGGCATCACAAACTGCAAAGCAGCACTGCGAAAAAAATTACAAATTATAAAATTACGGACTATATAGAGATGAAGGAGTTATGTATGAATAACGTTGGAAAAATAGTTCAAATAATAGGTCCTGTCCTTGATATAAGGTTTGAGGACGGTGAATTGCCTAATATTTTAAATGCCATTGAAATTGACAATAAAGGTCAAAGGCTTGTTGCGGAAGTTGCACAGCATATAGGCGACAATGTTGTCAGATGTATTTCGATGGGCTCGACGGACGGACTTGTCAGAGGTATGGACGCCGTTGATACAGGTGAGGGAATTAAAGTGCCTGTCGGTGAAGAAACACTCGGAAGAATTTTTAACGTTTTGGGTGATGCGGTTGATAATATGCCTAATCCTGAAACAAAAGAAAAATGGTGTATACATCGTGAGCCGCCGACATACGAAGAACAAAATCCGACAACGGAAATACTTGAAACGGGTATTAAGGTTGTTGACCTTATTGCACCGTATGCAAAAGGCGGTAAAATCGGTCTTTTTGGCGGTGCGGGTGTCGGCAAGACTGTTCTTATAATGGAGCTTATCAATAATATCGCTAAGGAACACGGCGGTATCAGTGTTTTCGCCGGTGTCGGCGAAAGAACGAGAGAGGGTAACGACCTTTATAATGAAATGAAAGAGTCGGGCGTTATCAATAAGACTGCACTTGTTTACGGTCAGATGAACGAGCCGCCGGGGGCAAGAATGAGAGTTGCGCTTTCGGGACTTACAATGGCTGAATATTTCAGAGATAAGCAACATCAGGACGTGCTTTTGTTTATTGATAATATTTTCAGATTTACACAAGCCGGTTCGGAGGTTTCGGCACTTATCGGACGTATTCCGTCGGCGGTCGGTTATCAGCCTACACTTTCTACTGAAATGGGTGCTTTGCAGGAGAGAATTACATCTACAAAGAACGGTTCTATAACTTCGATACAAGCTGTCTATGTGCCTGCGGACGATCTTACAGACCCTGCTCCCGCAACGACATTTGCTCACCTTGACGCAACAACCGTTTTGTCAAGACAGATTTCTTCGTTGGGGATTTATCCGGCGGTTGATCCGCTTGAATCAACGTCAAGAATTTTAACACCCGAAGTTGTGGGTAAGGAACATTACGAAACAGCCAGAGCGGTACAGCGTATAATTCAAAGATATACCGAATTGCAGGATATTATTGCGATTATGGGTATGGACGAGCTTTCGGAAGAGGACAAGAATACCGTAAACAGAGCGAGAAAGGTTCAGAGATTTTTGTCACAGCCGTTCTCTGTTGCGGAACAGTTTACAGGTATGCAAGGTAAATACGTTCCGATTAAAGAAACAATTCGCGGTTTTAAGGAAATTATCGAGGGTAAATGTGATGATATTCCCGAATCGTGTTTCCTTTTCGCGGGCGGTATTGACGAAGTTCGTGAAAAAGCAAAGAAAATGGGTGAATGATTATGAATACATTTCATTTGCAGATAGTAACGCCCGATGGACTTATGTTTGACGGTGATGCGGAAAAATTACTTGTTCGTACAACGGAAGGCGATGTCGGTATTATGAGCGGTCACTGCGATTATGTAACGCCTGTCGATACGGGTGAGGCAAGAGTTACAACGAACTGCGATGTAAGAACGGCGGCGTGTTCGGGAGGACTTTTGAATGTGAAAAAAGGAACAGTCAGACTTGTTGCAAGTACGTTTGAATGGTCCGAAGATATTGACGTTGAACGTGCGTTGAGGGCAAAAGAGGCGGCGGAAAAGAAAATTAAAGAAGCTTCCGACTACGAAGAAAGAGCCGCTGAAATAAAATTAAAAAGAGCACTTACGAGAATACGTGTAGGTGAAGGAAAATAGTAGAAGGGGACACTAAAATTCAGTGTCCCCTCAGATTGTCAATAAATTGTCTGGAACGTGCAAAATATTATTCTTATAATTTAATAAAAAACAAAAGGCAAGCCTATCTTTAATATACGGCTTGCCTTTGCACTTTCAGCGAAAATAAACTCTAACGTACCTGTGTACGCTGACAAGTTCATTTTCGCAGAATCCAAACTAATTTCTTGACATCTGCCGATATGCAGATAAAATAAAAATTTGCTAATCGTATTGACAAAAATTAGCCGCTCGGATATACTAAAATATAAATAGGAGGACAAGGTATGCAGATTGAAAAATACTATAATGATTTAAACACATTGCATATTAATACAGAAGAAAACAGAGCGTATTATATGCCGTGTTCGGATATAGAAAATGCAAGAAAGGAAACGAATGACAGAAAGCAGGTTTTAAACGGTGAGTGGAATTTTATGTATTACACTTGTATTGATGATGTTCCGGATAATTTTAAGGACGGAAATACAGACGGCTTTGATAAAATTCCTGTACCGTCATGTTGGCAAACTCAAGGTTATGACCGCCATCAATATACAAATGTAAAATATCCGTTTCCGTATAATCCGCCGTATGTTCCGTATGACAATCCGTGCGGTGCGTATGTAACTCATTTTGAATCGGATAATGATTATAGGAAGTATTTGAATTTTGAGGGTGTGGATTCTTGTTTTTATGTGTGGGTGAACGGCGAATTTGTCGGTTACAGTCAAGTATCACATTCAACATCTGAATTTGATATTACATATAAGGTTAAAAACGGCGATAATATACTTTGTGTGTTGGTTTTTAAATGGTGTGACGGAAGTTATCTTGAGGATCAGGATAAGTTCAGAATGAGCGGTATTTTCAGAGATGTGTATATTTTAAATCGTCCGCAGAAGCATATCCGCGACTATAAAATCGAAACAGATATTCAAGGAAAAATTAATATTGAAATAGATTCGGACACTGATGTGAGCTTTGTTCTTGAAAATGAAAAAGGCGAGATATACAGTGGGGACAGTAAAACTATAACGGTTGAAAAACCGATACTTTGGAACGCGGAATATCCGTATTTATATACATTGTATCTTGTAACGGAAGATGAGGTTATACGTGAAAAAATCGGTTTCAGAGAAATAAAAATTGATGACGGAATTGTTTTTCTTAATAATAAACCGATAAAAATGAAAGGCGTAAACCGTCATGACAGTGACCCTGTAACAGGATATACCATAAGCCGCGAGCAAGCCGAAAAAGATTTAAAGCTTATGAAACAGCACAATATCAATGCACTTCGTACAAGTCACTATCCAAATGCTCCGTGGCTTATGCAGTTGTGCGACGAATACGGCTTTTATGTTATTGCGGAATCGGATATTGAAATTCACGGAACAGCATCATTTTTCGGCGGTTCACAAGCCGTTACATTCGGATTGCTTGCACAAAATTCCGATTGGGAAAATGCAATTTTGGACAGAGTTCAGAGAAATGTTATACGCGATAAAAACAGAACAAGCGTGTGCATTTGGTCGCTCGGCAATGAGGGCGGTTACGGCGTGAATTTTGAGAAAGCTGGCAGATGGATTAAGGAATATGACTCCACAAGATTGACTCATTACGAAAGCAGTATGTGGCAGATGGAGGGACATATAAACGATACCTCAATGCTTGATGTTGAAAGTACCATGTATGCGGATTATAAGTGGATAGACAAGTATTTTGAAAATCCGGGTGAAGTGGTTTGGCACAGAGTCAGTCTTGGAAAAGGCAGTGAATACGGCGGTGCGGGCGAATGGATAAATCTTTCGGAGAGTAAACTCGGCAAGAAAGAAAAGGAACAAATGGCGGTTGTAAAACCGTATATGCAGTGCGAATTTATACACGCAATGGGTAACGGCCCCGGCGGTATAAAGGAATATATAGACCGCCTATACAGATATGACGGATTTTTCGGTGCATTCGCTTGGGAATGGTGCGACCATGCTATTGATATGGGGGACAGTAAATATTTTTACGGCGGTGATTTCGGCGAATATCCGAATGACGGTAATTTCTGCGTTGACGGACTTATTTACCCCGACAGACGACCTCATACGGGACTTTTGGAATACAAGCAGGCTATTAAACCGTTTGCGATAAAATCATACAGCAATATTATGGTGGTGGAAAATCGTTACGATTTTGCGGAGCTTGACGATAAACTTTATTTTGAAGTCAACGGTGAAAGAATGGAATTTGATGTTCCGCCGAGAGGAAAAAAGAGTTTTCCGCGTCCGAATGGTGATGTCGTAATGGTTAAGGCATATCAAAAGAGCGACACGCTTTGGGCGAAAAAAGGATATGAAGTAGGCTTTGAACAACTTATTGTAAATGACAATGTGCCGAAACTTGAACCTGTCAATGCAGACGGAAGTTTTGAAGTATCGGAGCAAGGCAGAAACATTACGATAAAAGGCAATAATTTTAAATATATCTTTGATAAATCAACAGGTAATTTCAAAAAACTTTCCGATGCGGTTACAAGACCTGTTGAATGGAATATGTGGAGAGCACCGACTGACAACGACAGAAATATTATGCATGATTGGATAAATGCCGATTATCATAGAGAACAAAGCTACGTCTACGACTGTACTTATGATGTGACTGATACAGTTACGATAAAGTGCCATAATGCGCTTATTCCCGTTGTGCAGCGCAGGCATATGGATATTGAAACCGTATGGACGATTTATGCAAACGGTATTATTGATATGCAGTCGAGCGTTAAAGTGGGCGAAAATCTGCCTGTAATTCCGCGGTTTGGTTTGAGATTTTTCACTAAAGGCGAGAACGTCAAGTATTACGGCTACGGTCCGTATGAAAGTTACAGTGATAAGCACCTTTGCACATATCTTGATGAATTTAATACAACCGTTTCGGATATGTATGAACCATATATAAAACCACAGGAAAACGGAAGTCATTTCGGTACAAGATATGTTGAAACGGAAAATATCAGAGTAAGCTCGGATACTCCGTTTTCATTCAGTGCGTTGCATTACACGCAAGAGGAGTTGACCGAAAAGAAACATAATTTTGAACTTGAAAAATGCGACGATACTGTTTTGTGTATTGATTATAAGCAAAACGGTATAGGTCAAAACAGCTGTGGACCGCTTACACAAGAAGAATATCGCTTTGATGAAAGTGAATTTGAATTTAAAATAAGAATTGAAATTAAATAGGAACACAAAAAAGGATAGCGGCAATATGTCGCTATCCTTTATTTTATCTTACCATTTCATCTTGATGACCTGTAGCTTTGTGTGATTTAATAACGCTTTCGATTTCTTCAATACTGCTTGCTGACATATCGCCTGCAACAGTGTTTTTAACAGCTGAAAGTGCGTTGCCGATTTCGATTGCTCTTTCAGGAGTACCGTACTTGATAAGTCCGTAAAGCACACCTGCAAGATATGCGTCACCCGAGCCTATGCGGTCGATAACTTCGATATTATTGTAAGGTTCTTCTTCATAGAAATTACCGTTCATATATATTTTTGAGTTGAAATTATGGTGCGTAGGGCTTACGGCTTCACGTCTTGTTGTTGCAATAAGTGTGCAACCGTAAGTGTCGGCATAGCCTTTCATTATTTCTTCCAAAGTACCTGTTCTCTGCAACATCCTTCTTGATGTTTCTTCCGAAACGAAGAGAAAATCTACATATGGGAATATCGCCTCAACAGTCTTTTTAGCCTCTTCTTCAGACCACAAACTTGCACGGTAGTTTACGTCAAATGAAATATATGCACCTGCCTCGTGGAATTTATGTATCATTTCAATAGCCGTTTCCTTTAGCGATGGGTCAAGTGCAAGCGTAATGCTTGAAATGTGAAAAATCTTAGTTTTTGCGTATATATCCTCCGGAAGTTCGTCAAGAGAAAGTGAACAAAAACTTGAATTTGCTCTGTCATAACTGTCTCTTATACACATCTCCGAGCCCACGAGACCGATCAGTATCTC
>ENA-UAMB01001672-UAMB01001672.1-human-gut-metagenome-genome-assembly--contig:-NODE-1672-length-10517-cov-3.555725_pt1 | contig 10517 bp, 10 predicted proteins | sample MGYA00243707_ERZ654484 | MGnify/ENA primary metagenome ERZ654484 (study PRJEB26926, sample SAMN06164464) | human gut metagenome | biome: ENVO:00009003; feature: ENVO:2100002; material: ENVO:00002003... | reverse complement strand
ATACTGATCGGTCTCGTGGGCTCGGAGATGTGTATAAGAGACAGACTTGAAAAGTCAATTGATATCAGTCATAATAAGGATATTAAGGAAGGATAAAGGAGGTTCCCCATGAGCAATAAACAGATGACCGCCAGCACCTCAGTGCGGATCCGTATGGACGATGTGAAGGTATTTGGGCCCGGCATAGCGGAGCTGCTGGAGCGTATTGACCGGTGCGAGTCCATCCGTACCGCTACGATGGAGATGAAAATTGCGTACAGCAAGGCCTGGACCATGCTGCGCAGCTGCGAGGCGGCTTTGGGATATCCGCTGATCCAGCGCAAGGTAGGCGGCGCCGGCGGCGGCGGCTCCACCCTGACGCCGGAGGGGCATTCCCTGTTGGAGCGTTACCGCCAGTGGGAGGCCGACTGCAAAGCTTATGCCAAGGCCCACCTGGCTGATTTCTTCCCGGAGGCCGCCGAATGAATCTTTCGCTGGTTGTACTGGCGGCTGGGGCTTCCCGGCGCTTTGGGGCGGCCAATAAGCTGCTGCAGCTGCTAGATGGCAAGCCACTGTTATGCCACACGCTGGAGCTGGCGGCAGCGCTGCCCGTTATGCAGCGGGCAGCTGTCTGCTCGGTGGAAACCGCTCCCCTAGCGGAAGCGGCAGGCTTTACCGTGCTGCTGAACCCGCAGCCGGAGCTGGGACAGAGCCACAGTCTGCGGCTGGGGCTGGCCGCCTGCCGGGAGAGCGACGGTTGCCTGTTCCTCACCGGAGACCAGCCTTTCCTTAGCGTGGAGACCCTGCACCGGCTGATTAAAGCATGGGAGAAGGAACCCGGCGGCATATGGGGATGCGAATTTGAGGGGCGCTTTTCCATCCCCTCTATCTTCCCTGCCGCTGTGTATGGGGAGCTGCTGACGCAGGATGGCGATGTGGGCGGACGGGAGGTCATGCGGGCCCACCCGGAGCTGGTGCATACCATCCCTGCGCCCCCGCAGGAGCATTTTGATATCGATACCGTGGCGGACCTGACTGCAGCACAGCAAAAATAACCGAGAAGGAGCAGCCGGCGGGCTGTTCCTTTTTTCTGCGCCGTACCCGCTATCATACAAAAACGCCCCCGTCCTTGCGGACGGGGGGCTTTTGTGTAAAACACGATGAGAAATGGAGCTGTCTTTTTTGGTAGAGTTCATCCTTTGATGAACCCCATTCCCTCAAGCTCTAACAGATAATTCAGTCAGTCTGAATTACTCTTTGAACTCATAGTCCTTGCCGGGCAGGATAGCATTCAGGATGATGCCGAATACTGCAGCGCAGGCCAGGCCGCTGAACGAAACACCACCGATGTGGATCGGATAGGTGTTGAAGCCCAGACCGGATACCATGATGATGGCAGCGATCAGAACATTACGCATGTTAACGAAGTCAACCTGGTTCTCTACGATGGTACGGATACCGGTAGCGGCGATCATGCCGTACAGAACGAAGGAGATACCGCCGATAACAGCAGTGGGGATGGAGTTGATGACTGCCTCAAACTTGGGAGACAGGGAGAGGATGATAGCCATGACAGCAGCAATACGCATTACGAAGGGGTCGAATACGCGGGTCAGGGCTACTACGCCGGTGTTCTCGGAGTAGGTGGTGTTGGCAGGGCCGCCAAGCAGACCAGCCAGGGAGGTACCAATACCATCGCCCAGCAGGGTGCGGGTCAGACCAGGATCGGCAATGTAGTTACGGCCGGTGGTAGCACCGATAGCCATAACATCGCCTACATGCTCAACCATTGCAGCAACAGCAACAGCCAGACCAGCGATGATGCAGTCAGCGTTGAACTTGGGCAGATGGAAGTTGGGGAGACCAACCCAAGCAGCGGTGCCAACAGCGCTGAAATCAACAGCGCCCATGATGATGCCTACGATGTAGGAAACGATCAGGGAGATAAGAACGGGGATGATCTTGATCATGCCCTTGCCCCAGGTATTGCAGATGATGATCACGAGAATCGGAACAATACCGAGGATCCAGTTGGTGAACAGGTTATTAACTGCGGAAGCAGCCAGGTTAATACCGATGAGGATGATGAGCGGGCCGCACACAACGGGCGGGAACAGCTTCATAACTCTCTTGGTACCCAGAACCTTGATCAGGATAGCGAGAATTACATACAGACCGCCAGCAGCAACTACGCCGCCGGTCGCATACTCTTTGCCGTACTGGGGGATAATAGCCTGATACATACCCAGGAAAGCAAAGGAGGAACCCAGGAATACGGGAACCTTGCCCTTGGTGATGAAGTGGAACCACAGGGTCGCAATACCAGCGCAGAACAGGGTAACGGAAGCGGAAAGGCCCACAATACCCTCGCCATAGCTGTTGGTCAGAACGGGAACCAGAATGGTAGCGCCGAACATGGCGAAGCACTGCTGCAGGCCCATGATAATGGACTTGCCCCAGCCGAGTTCCTTACGAGCATCATAAATGCCGGTAATTTTAGTACTCATTAAATTTGCCTCCTCAATGATTTGGATTCTCCATTTCTCTTGGTCTATCGAACCTCTGCATCAAGACCGAGTGCGCCCATTTATGTACTTACACATCGGCACGGATTTCTTGCGAAATCTCTTTAATGCAGCATCCTTATTATATCTTGTGTTCATAAAAAATTCAATCTCTCGCCCCCCACTTTTCCGTATTCCACAATTTACAGTTTTTGATGTTGTGCATTTTGCCATCACCCATTGGAGAAACTCCCCAATATATCCCCTATCATTTTCAATTATATTTGGAATGTTATAAACATATTCCTATTGAGATATGTTAAATATGTCCTAAAATATGCTGCTATTTTCTCCATTTTTGCACCCTTTGCAATAAACTTGTTCGATAATTCGGTCCTTGAGGGATATTTTATGCTGTTAAGATTATGTTAATACACCACAAAGACATAGAAACAGGCACCCACCACAGAGGGCAGGTGCCTGCATTTTTAGTGCCTATTGCGCGCGCTTTTGGATAGAATTACTTCTTCTCAGCAGCGGCTTTTTCCTGCAGGGCCTTCAGCATGCGCTCGGGAGTGATGGGCATCTCGGTGAAGCGGCAGCCGGTCGCATTGTAGATCGCGTTGGCGATGGCGGGGGCGCCGGGAACCATTGCAGGCTCGCCGATACCACGGGCGCCATAGGGGCCGGTCTCCTCGGGATGCTCAACGCCCATGGCGATGAAGGTCTCGGGGGCATTATCGATAGTGGGGATCTTGTAGTCCACGAAGGACTTATTGAGGACTTTACCATCCTTGAGCTTCAGCTCCTCGAACAGTACAGTACCCAAAGCCTGCATCATACCGCCCTCTACCTGAGCCTTATACAGCTCGGGGTTGACGATGTGACCGGGGTCGCAACTCTCTACCATCTTCTTTACTTCGATGATACCGGTCTCGGTATCGACCTCAACCTCGGCGCCGGCCACAGCGGTGGTCCAGAACGCGGCGGGCTTGGGGGAATAACCGGTAGCGGGATCATAGTTGATGTTATTGGGCAGGGTAAAGGTGCCTACGCCGATGGCGGGACCGCCGTAACCGGAGCCGTCCTCAAACGCCAGACCCAGTGCCAGATCGGACATGGGCATACGGCTTTCGGGGTGGTTGCGGTTGATGATCCAGCCGTCCTCGAGGTACAGCTCGCGCTTGATGTAGCCCAGCTTGATTTGAGCCAGATCCAAAAGCTTCTCCTTCAGATCCTCGGCAGCCAGCTTGATCGCATTACCGGCGCAGTAGGTGATACGGGAGGCAACGGTCTGCCACTCATAGGGGGTATGGTCGGTATCGCCGGTGCGGATGGTAAACTTGGAGGGATCGCAGCACAGAACCTCGGCGGCAATCTGGGTTAGGGCAGTATCGGAGCCCTGGCCGATATCGTGACCGGAGGTCATCAGGAAGAAGGTGCCGTCCTCATTCATACGAATGATGGCAGCGGAGCCAGCGTTGGTGGGCTGAGAGGGGGACTTCCAGCCGCCGGCAATGCCCTTGCCGCGTACCTTGTGGGGGCCGGAGGGAGGATCGCAGGGCTTATCGTACTGAATGGCCTCAGCGACCTGATCCAGGGCCTCCAGGAAGCCGCAGGATTTCATGATCTCGCCGGTACCGGTGGACTTGCCGGGGGCCAGACCATTGACACGGCGGATCTCGATGGGATCCATGCCGATCTCCTTGGCAACCTCATCGATGTTCTGCTCGATACCGAAGTGGATCTCGCACATACCGAAACCACGGTAGGGGCCGCCTACGGGGTTGTTGGTGTAAACGCAGTAAGCGTCAGTCTTAACATTGTCGAACTCATAAGGGCCGGTGGAAGCAAAGCCGGAGGCCTTAACGATGTTTACGCCGTACTCGGTGTAGGCGCCGCCATCCCAGTAGAAGTTATTCTGAACCGCCAGGAACTTACCGTCGCTCTTACGAACAGCGGTCTTGATCTTGGTGTACAGGCCCTGGCGAACATAGGAGTTGACAAACTCTTCCTCACGGGTGTATTCCATCATAACGGGACGGCCCTTGCTGTGCATGGCCAGAGGAATGATGATACCTTCGATGGTGGTACCGGCCTTGGCGCCGAAGCCGCCGCCCACATAGGGGGAGATGATACGCATCTTGTTCAGCGGGATATCAAAGGTGGCAGACAGCGCCTGACGAACCGCATACGGGGACTGGCAGGAAGCCCAAACAGTGCACTTACCGTCCGGCTCGTACTGGGCCACCGCAATGTGGTTCTCGATGGGGGTATGCTGAACATGAGGAACATGGTACTCATGCTCGGTGATGTAGTACTCGTCAGGATGCTCCTCGGCATACTTGAAGGCCGCATCGGCATCGCCCTTACGGATGATGTGATGGTGAGAGATATTGGTATGCGCCTGGGGATGGAAGATGGGTACTACTTTATAAGTATGCAGCTCGGGGTGGATGAGAACGGCGTCCTTGGCCATACCCTCCATGGGGTTGTTGATGACGGGCAGCGGCTCGTACTCAACCTTGACCAGCTCGCAGGCGGCCTCGGCGATCTCCGGGGTCTCGGCTGCAACGGCAACAACGGGCTCACCGCAGAACTTAACGGTATTAACCGCCAAGAAGTTCTTGTCCTCCAGGTACAGACCGCCGCGCTTGGTGTAGTAGTCACCGGTGATTACATCATGAACGCCCTTCAGTGCCTTGGCGGCGGAAACATCGATGCTCAGGATCTTGGCATGGGCATAGGGACTCTTTACGCACTTGGCATACAGCATACGGGGCCATTTCATATCGCCCACATACTTGGCAGCGCCGGTAACTTTCTTAACGCCGTCTACACGCGGAACACTTACGCCAATATATTTACTCATTATTTGGCACCTCCATTCATGCGCTCGGCAGCGTCCTCAATCGCCTCGATAATTCTCTTGTAGCCGGTGCAGCGGCACAGGTTACCGGACATGTAATGGACGATCTCATCACGGGTGGGATGGGGATTTTCGCGCAGCAGAGCGGTAGCGGAAACGATGAAGCCGGGAGTGCAGTAGCCGCACTGCAGGGCAGCGTGGTCAATAAAGGACTGCTGGATGGGAGAGAGGTTGCCCTTCTCATCGGCAAAACCCTCAACGGTCTCGAAGTGCTTGCCGTCCATCTCGGGGGCCAGCATCAGGCAGCCGTTGATCAGTACGCCGTCAACGATCATGGCGCAGGCACCGCACTCGCCGGCGCCGCAGCCTTCCTTGGCACCGGTCAGGTCCAGCATATCGCGGATGACATTCAGCGCGGTCTTATTAGCCGGTACATCCAGCTCGTATTCCTCGCCGTTTACAAAGAAATCAACATGATAAGTTTTCATTTTTCGGCACGCTCCTTTCTCATACAGAAAGCTCGGCCAGGCTTCTGCGTACAGCAACCTTTACCAGGCTGATACGGTACTCGGCGGAAGCACGGACGTCGCTGATGGGAGAAACCTCGCTGCCGGCAAGCTCCGCTGCCTCACCGATGAGCTCGGGGGTCAGCTTCTTGCCTTTCAGCAGGGCCTCAGTCTTGGGCAGACGAATGGGGGTAGGAGCGCAGGAGCCGATGGCTACGCGGTAGTCCTCACCAAACTTACCAACTGTAGCACAAACGGTAGAAAGGTCTACCTCCTTACGGCGGTCAAACTTGGTGAATACAGCCTTCTGGCCTTCCACATAGGGGATCTTGAGGCCGATGGCCATCTCGCCGGGCTTGAGGCCGACCTTACGCACGAAGATGAAGAACGCGCCGCGGGCGATTCTTTCTTCCTGGCTTTCGCCAGCCCAGCTCACCAGGGAAACCTCACGCTGACCCTCGGGACCTACTACGACCAGCTTGGCGTCGCAGGCAACGAGAGGAGTGACGGTATCCGCCAGAGGAGAAGCGTTGATGACATTGCCGACACTGGTAGCACGGCCGCGCACCAGCTGGGAACCCAGAACGGAAGCCGCCTGAGCGTAGAAGGGGTAATTCTCCTTCACGATCTCACTTTCGGAGATCTCCTTGCAGGTAACGCATGCGCCAATGTACAGGCCGTCCTTCTTGGAGAAAGTGATCTCCTTCAAGCCGGGAATACGCTTGATGTCGATCACGGCTTCCGGGTTAATGAGGCGCTCGCGCAGACGAATCATTACATCGGTACCACCATTCAGGATGGTATACTTACCTTCGTACTCTTTCATCAGTTCGAGAGCTTCTTCCACAGAACCCGGAGCGAAATAGTTAAATTCCTTCAATGTAAGCACTCCTTTTTGATTGGTTTTATGCAGAGTAACACTTATACAGCATCTACATTATAATATTGGAGGCCTGTCAATTCAATTCCTTTTGATCGATTTTGATATTCTGCCTAATTCCGGCCCTGCAATTTGTGAAAATTGGAATATACCCCCTTGTAAATACTTCACAACAAAAATGAAAACCGTCCGTGATTTTTGTCAGAACGCTGTTCGGCGGGATTCGTTCACTTTTGATAAGATGAGCGAAAATGTTCTTATGCTCTTGTTGATATATCCTAATGCCTGTTAAATTATTAACTCACTTTATTTCGATAATTTTCATTTTTCTATGAAAATTCACCAAAAAATTTATTGCTTTCTTGGCGGCAAAAAAGTTCTTCCGCCATTTACTTTTATTCTGCTTTCCTTTATAATGTAGATAAATAACAAATAGAGTAGGGGTACTGCGGCCTTTTGCGGCCCGGCCCAAGGACTTGCTTTATTTGTCATGGGCACCGCCCCGCTTCCCTACCGATGCGGACGGTGCTTACCTACATCATTTTGGGAGGTCTTTACTTATGTCCAAAAAACCTTTGGAAGGCATCCGTGTACTGGATTTTACCAATGCGCTGGCAGGCCCCTACTGCTCCATGATGCTCGGCAATATGGGCGCCGAGGTCATCAAGGTGGAGAAACCCGGTACCGGCGATGACAGCCGCGGCTACGGCCCGTTTGTCAATGGCCAAAGCGGCTATTTTGTCAGTGTAAACCACGGCAAAAAAAGCGTCGTCTGCAACACCAAGGATCCCGAGGGCGTTGAGATGTTCAAGGATCTGGTGAAGCATGTCGATATCGTGGTGGAAAACCTGAAGGCCGGTGCCATGAACCGCATGGGCCTGGGCTATGAGGAGCTCAAGAAGGTCAACCCCAAGCTCATCTATGTAGCTATCTCCGGCTTTGGCCAGACCGGCCCCTACGCTCCCCGTCCCGCCTACGATATGGTAGTGCAGGCCATGGGCGGCGTAATGAGCATCACCGGCGAGCCCGGCGGAAAGCCTGTCCGCGTCGGCGCTTCTATCGGCGATATCATTGCCGGTATCTTTGGTGCTTTTGGCGCCGTTACCGCCCTGTATAAGCGCGCCATCACCGGCGAAGGCGATATGGTGGATGTGGGTATGCTGGATTGACAGCTCGCCATCCTGGAAAACGCCATCATCAAGTATTCCGCTACCGGCGTCGTGGCCGGCCCTCTGGGTGCTGTTCACCCCACCGTTACTCCCTTCCAGGCATTTGAAACCAAGGATAACTATGTCATCGCCGCCTGCGGCAATAACCGCCTGTACGCGGCCTTCTGCAATGCGCTGGGCTGCCCCGAGCTGATCGATGATCCCCGCTTCGACACCAATATGCACCGCAACCAGAACCTCAAGCTCATCGGCGACCTGCTGACCGAAAAGACCCGCACCAAGACCACCGCCGAGTGGCTGAAGATCCTGGAGGAGGCCGGTGTCCCCTCCACCGCCATCAATACCGTGGATAAGCTGTTCACCGATCCGCAGGTTGCCGCCCGCAACATGCTCATCGAGGTAGACCAGCCCGGCATGGGCAAGGTCAAGATCGCCGGCAACCCGGTGAAGATGGCTTCCGTTGAGGCCGATGCCGACCATCATCCTGCTCCCGCCCTGGGCGATTCCACCCGCGATATTCTGGTGAATATGCTGGGCTGGGAAGAGACCAAGGCCGACGAGTATGTCGAAAAGTTCCACTAAGTTTTTTGTGCAAGTCCCGCTTGCCGGAGACGCTCCTCCGGCAGGCGGCAACCCATATACTCTCTGAAAGAAGGATAAAACTATGACCAAACTTGAAGACCTGATTGAACGCAAAGGTTCAATCGCTCTCGGTGGCGGCCAGGCGCGTATCGAAAAGCAGCATGAGCAGGGCAAAATGACCGCTCGTGAGCGTCTCGAGACCCTGTTCGATCCCAACACCTTTGTTGAGATCGATGCCTTCGTTGTCCATCGCTGCTACTACTTTGGCCAGGAAAAGCAGCACTTCCCCGGTGATGGTGTTGTTGGCGGCTACGGCAAGGTAGACGGCCGCATCGTCTACGCTTATGCCCAGGATTTCACCGTTGTCGGCGGCTCCATGGGCGAAGTTCAGGCCAATAAGATCTGCAAGATCCTTGAGAATGCCCGCAAGGTCGGCGCTCCCGTAGTCGGCATGAATGATTCCGGCGGTGCCCGCATCCAGGAAGGTCTGGACGGTCTGGAAGGCTACGGCAAGATATTCTTCCGCAATACCGCTGCCTCCGGCGTTGTTCCGCAGATCACCGCCATCATGGGCCCCTGCGCCGGTGGCGCCGTTTATTCCCCTGCTCTCACCGATTTCATCTTCCAGGTGAATAAGACCGGCAAGATGTTCATTACCGGCCCCGATGTTATCAAATCCGTTACCGGCGAGCAGATCGATGCTGAAAAGCTGGGCGGCGCTATGACCCACAACCGCGTCAGCGGCGTTGCGCACTTCATGGCCTCCGATGATACCGATTGCATCAACCAGATCCGTCGTCTGCTGAGCTACCTGCCCTCCAACTTCCGTGATGCCGCTCCCACCATCTTCAATGGTGACGATCCCAACCGCATTGCCGATCAGCTGGATACCATCATCCCTGATAATCCCAACAAGGCGTATGATATGTACGATGTCATCAAGGCCATCACCGATGGCGGCGAGTACATGGACTACATGGGCATGTATGCCCCCAATATGATTACCTGCTTTGCCCGCTTCAATGGCCGCTCCGTTGGTATTATCGCCAACCAGCCCAAGGCCATGGCCGGCTGCATGGATATCAACTGCTCCGATAAGGCTGCACGCTTTATCCGTACCTGCGATGCCTTCGGCATTCCGCTGCTCACCCTGGTAGATGTTCCCGGCTTCCTGCCCGGTTCCACCCAGGAGCACGGTGGTATCATCCGCCACGGTGCCAAGGTCATCTATGCCTACTGCGAAGCCACCGTTCCGAAGGTTACCATGATCCTGCGTAAAGCCTACGGCGGCGCTTACCTGGCCATGTGCTGCAAGGACCTGGGTTCCGATATCGTATACGCCTGGCCCACCGCTGAGATCGCCGTTATGGGCGCCGAGGGTGCCGCCAACATCATCTTCCGTAAGGCCACTCCCGAGGAACGCGCTGAGCTGATCGATGAGTACAAGCGCGAGTTCAATAACCCCTACAAGGCTGCCGAGCGCGGCATGGTGGATGATGTCATTATCCCCTCCACCTCCCGTCAGATGATCATCGCTGCCATGGAGATGCTCGATGGCAAGGTCGTGGAAGCCCCCAGAAAGAAACACGGCAATGTTCCGCTCTAATCAAAAGGAGCGTGAATAATATGATGTATCTGTATATTGCCATTGCTCTGCTGGCCGGGCTGCTGCTGGGAAAAGCGCTCTTTGGCAAAAAGGCCGCTCCCGCGCCTGCCCCGGCCCCTGTGGCCGCAGTTCCTGCCGCCCCGCAGGAGGATGAGGATGAGATCGCAGCAGTCATCGCCGCCATTGCCGCTATGATGGGCTGCGCGCCGGAACAGGTACGCATCCTTTCCCTGCGTGAGGATTCTCCCTGGAGACCCACCTTACTAATTTCTGATGGAGGACAAATCGATGAAAAGATTCCTGATAAAAATAAATGGAAAAACATATGATGCTGAGGTAGAGGTCGTCGGCACCTCCGCCTCCGCTCCCGTAGCGGCGCCCGCAGCTGCCCCCCTGTCTCTTATACACATCTCCGAGCCCAC
>ENA-UAMB01001668-UAMB01001668.1-human-gut-metagenome-genome-assembly--contig:-NODE-1668-length-10532-cov-4.691992_pt1 | contig 10532 bp, 4 predicted proteins | sample MGYA00243707_ERZ654484 | MGnify/ENA primary metagenome ERZ654484 (study PRJEB26926, sample SAMN06164464) | human gut metagenome | biome: ENVO:00009003; feature: ENVO:2100002; material: ENVO:00002003... | reverse complement strand
TCGCCCCGGCGGCCATCTACCGCAACGACGAAGTCACCACCTCTGCGGCCCTCTCGCCCTATGATGTCTACTATTATAACGAGAGCGCCCGCACCCTGTGGATCTACAATAAGCGTGCCGCAGGCCGTGTGACGGCGGTCTCGCCCTCGGCCAGCGCTCCGACCTCTGTGACTGTGGCCGGGGTCAGCTACACCATCGCCTCGCCCTCTGTGGCCTACCAGCTGTCCTCCCTGTCCGGCGGCGGCGTGGGTCAGGTGGTCACGCTGCTGCTGGGCATGAACGACGCCGCAGTCTCCGTCCTCACCGGAGACGAGGCCGACGCCGTCTTTTACGGCGTGGTGCAGTCCTCATCCCGCACCCTCGTGGAGACCAACAGCGCCGAGGTGCAGCAGGCCGTCTCCATCATGTGCACCGACGGCACGGCCCGCACCGTCAACGTAAACAATAAGCTCAATTTCCCGGCGGGCAAGCTGGTGGAGATCTGCGTGGACGAGGGCGGCGAGAGCGTTAAGTCCATCTCGCCCCGCCCGGTCAGCGGCACCATCCGCGCCGACGGCACCGCACTGGGCGACACCCCGTTTGCAGACAACGTGCAGATCCTTGATACGACGTCGGAGGGTGTGGCTGGGGCAGTTCGCCCCAGCCGCCTATCGGGGGTAACTCTGAGCGAAAGCGACATCCGCTACTACACCACCAATTCCGCGGGCCAGATCGATCGGGTCATCCTCGACGATGTGACCGGTGACCTGTGGGAGTACGCTGCGCTGGATTCTGTCCGCCGCCTGACGGACGAAGCCGCCAAGAAGATCGACAAAAAGATCAGCGACAAGGCACAGGACGCCGCAAGAGAGGCCGCAGGCCTCCCCGCTGGGACCACCACCAAGGCAGCCAAGACCGATGAGGAGACCTTCCAGGATGTGAAGAACATCCTTTTCCCCAGCACCAGCGATGTGCTCTACGGCCTCATCGACGGCAGTGTCGTCAGCTCTACCTGGAACACCCTTACCGGCAAGACGGACCAGCTGTTCAGCTATGTGCTCCGCCGCACCGGCGACAGCGTGGGCGGTACGCTGGGCGACTTCCTCAACTATCTGGGCGAGGGCGCGACCTACGTCTGCTACTCCGGCGGCAAGCAGGTGGCCTACAGCACCGCCACCAAGTATCCCATCGTGGCGGGCGGCATCGCCATCGGCCGCTCTGCCGACGGCAAGGCCATCAACCGGATGCTCCAGCTCTCGCCGGTAGTCATCGATAAGCTGGGCGCAGCTTCGGTCATGAGCGGCGACAAGCGCTATGAGACCGCCGACGATATGCAGGTGTATCTGTGGTCGAACGGCCAGTATTTCGCCACCTCGCTGCCCAAGGTCAACACCGAGGACTACAAGCTCATCGGCTGGTACGACAACTTTGGCTGCGCAGGCGGAAAGAAAATCCGCATCCTCGTGGCCGTCAAGACGAACTGAGCCTGAAATTTTCCAATCACAGAACAGCAGCCTCGCGGCAGATGAAGCGGGGCTGCTGTTTCGTTCTCCCATTTGCCACACGACCTATTTCGTGTTACAATAAAAACTAGAAAAATTGCGGAAAAAGGAGGTGCGGCAATGATACGCATTGCTCTGGTCGAGGACGAGGCAGAGGTGCGGGCGCAGCTGCAAGGCTATGTGCAGCGGCACACCCGGCAGTATGGCACCGAGTTTGCTGTGACGGAGTTCGCCGACGGGATGGAGCTGCTGGATGATTACCGCCCGGTGTACGATGTCCTGTTTCTGGACGTGGAGATGAAGCATCTGGACGGGATGGAGACGGCCCGGCGGGTGCGGGAGCTGGACAAGGACGTCATCATTGTCTTCATCACGAATATGGCCCAGTACGCCATCGGCGGGTACGCGGTGGGTGCGCTGGACTATGTGCTCAAACCGGTGCCCTACTTTGCCTTTTCGCAGCAGCTCCGGAAGGTGGAGGAGCAGCTGCGCCGCCGGGTGCGGCACTATCTGGCTCTGCCGGTGGAGGGCGGGCTTCGGCGGCTGGACTCCTCCCTCATCTATTATCTGGAAAGCGAGGGCCACCGCGTCCACTTCTACACCGAGGAGGGGGACTTCGCGGCGGCGGGCACCCTGAAAGCCTTCGAGGAGAAGCTGGCTGAGCGGCCCTTTGCCCGCTGCAACAGCGGCTACCTCGTCAATCTGGCGCAGGTGAAGGGGGTGCAGCAGGGGATGGTGCAGGTAGGACCTTATGAATTGCAGCTGAGCCGGCCCCGGCGGAAGGCTTTCCTCGCGGCGCTGGCCGACCACATCGGAGGTGGAGGCGCATGACGGCGCTGCCCAGTATCCCGCGCCTCTACACGGCGCTGGCCGAGTGTCTGGCCGTGGGCATCTACGCCCTGCCGCTGGGCCTCCGCTTCGGCCCGAAAGCCACCCTCGCCGTCAGCGCGGCGTGGGCGCTGGTCCTCTGCGCTTTTTTGCAGGCCACGGGCAGCGTCCCGCTGGCGTGGTGGATCCCCTGCATGGCGGCGGCGGTGGCGATGCAGTACCTTTACCTCTGGCTCACCCGCACCATCTCGCTGCTGGAGGCCGGGTATGTCTGCGCCCGGGCCTTTGTTCTGGCCGAGCTGGCCGCCAGCGCCGAGTGGCAGCTGCACTGTTTCCTCTGGCCCCAGCGCAGCGGGGCCGATGGCCTGTCGCTGGCGCTGCTGGCGGTGGTCTACAGCGGGGTCTTTGGCTGCATCTGGCTGCTGGAGCACAAGCACGCCAGCCCCAAGGGCCGCATCGTCATCAGCGGAAAAGCGGCCCTCGTGGCCGTCGTCATGGCGGCGATGGTCTTCGCGGTGAGCAACCTGCTGTTCTTGGGCGACCGCGAGGTGGACATGAGCGTCTACTACATCCGCACGCTGGTGGACATCTGCGGCGTCCTCATCCTGACCGTCCAGCACGAGCAGCTGCGGGAGGCGGCCCTCCACAGTGAGCTTGCGGCGATGGACGAGGTGCTCCACCGCCAGTATGAGCAGTACAAGCGGAGCAAAGAGGGCATCCGGCTCATCAACAGCCGCTACCATGAGTTGAAAATTCAGATCGCAGACATCCGTGCCGAGCGCGACCGGGCCAAGCAGGACGCCGCGCTGGCCCGGATGGAAAGCGGCATCCGCCGGTATGAGGCCGAGAACAAGACCGGCAATCCGGTGCTGGACACCCTGCTCACCGCAAAGAGCATGGACTGCCAGCAGCGGGGCATCAATATGACCAGCGTGGCCGATGGCAGCAAGCTGGGGTTCCTGACGACCCGGGAGCTGTGCACCCTCGTGGGCGCGCCGCTGGACAACGCCATCGAGTGTGTCACGGCAGAGCCGGACCCCGAAAAGCGGCTGCTGCGGGTGGCCGTCTATGACCAGAGCGGCTGTGTGATGCTCCGCTTCGAGAATTACTGCGCCCAGCCCGTGGAACTGGGCGCAGACGGCCTGCCCCGCCACAACACCCACGGCGGCTACGACCTGCGGGGCGTGCAGGCGGCCGCCCAGCGCCACAACGGCACTATGACCCTCCATTGGGCCGACGGCTGGTTCACGCTGCGGATCCTGCTGCCGATCCCGGAATAAAGAAAAACCTCTCCGTCATTGCTTCGCAATGCCGGAGAGGTTTTTTCTGTTTTGCACAATAAAACCGGGCTTGTATTTGTGGATAAGCACAATAAAATTTGAAACAAAAATGAAACTTCTGCAAAATATGCCTCAGAAATGACAGGTTGTGAAAATCTTTGTAAATTTTCATTGAATTCCTTTATAATGGATGCCAACAGTCCGGGAGCTGTGCCCGGGAAATATGAATTCAGAATAAGGAGGAAGAATTATGTTGTCCGTCAATATGGATGATGTAATGCAGGTAGTTTCCAACATCCAGAACTACCTGATCGCCTTCGGCGTCGTGGTCGTGGTCGCACTCGTTGCGATGTTTGCGGCCAAGAAGCTGCCGAAAGCCAAGAAGAAGATGGTCCGTGCGCAGTCTGGTGTCGCCATTCTGCTGGCACTGGTCATCGTTGTCAACCTCATCTGCACCGGCCCCATGTCCACCATGCTGGATCTGGTCTCCGGTGAAGGCTCCATCAGCGAGGAGACCTCCGCAGAGGCGACCGAGCTGGTGAACGAGATCACGCAGGAGGGCATCGTTCTGGCACAGAACGATGACAACATCCTGCCTGTGGCCTCTGGCTCCAAGCTGAACGTCTTTGGCTGGGCCTCCACCAGCCCCTGCTACGGTGGCACCGGCTCCGGCGCACTGAACGACGCCTATCCCGTCACCGACCTGCTCACCGGCCTGCACGATGCGGGCATCGAGACCAACGACGAGCTGAGCAAGTTCTACACCGACTACTGCGCTACCCGTCCCAGCGTCGGCATGGCACAGCAGGACTGGACCCTGCCCGAGCCGAATGTCAGCCTGTACACCGACGAGATGATGGCAAACGCCAAGGAATACTCTGACACCGCCATGGTGGTCATCACCCGCGTCGGCGGCGAGGGCGCAGACCTTCCCACCGATATGGCTGCTGTCGTGGACGGCAGCTGGGTCCGCCGTGTGGCAGACTACCGCGGCTCTCAGCGCGGCGCTGGCTATTACAACGGCTCTTATGACGACAGCCTGAACGAGGGCAACGACTGGGATGCAGGCGACCACTTCCTGCAGCTGTCCAACCGCGAGGAAGAGCTGATCGATCTGGTCACTTCCAACTTCGACAACGTCATCGTCGTCTACAACGGCGCAAACGCATTCGAGATGGGCTGGGTCAAGGATTACCCCCAGATCAAGGGCGTTCTGCTCTGCCCCGGCACCGGCCAGTCCGGCTTTGAGGGCTTTGGCCGCGTGGTCGCCGGTGAGGTCAACCCCTCCGGCCGCACCGCAGATACCTATGTCACCGACCTGACCGCCTCTCCGTGGTGGAACAACTTCGGCGACTTCAAGTACACCAACGCTTCCGAGTTCAACTCCAATGCAAGTATGTTCGACCCCGAGGGCACCTCTCCCTCCTTCGTCAACTACGTCGAGGGCATCTACGTCGGCTACAAATTCTATGAGACGGCTGCCGATGAGGGCCTCATCGACTACGACAAGGAAGTGGTCTATCCCTTCGGCTACGGCCTGAGCTACACCACCTTCACCCAGAAGATGAGCGACATCACCAACGATGGCGCAGACCTGAAGTTCTCCGTCACTGTCACCAACACCGGCGCTGTTGCCGGCAAGGATGTTGTCGAGATCTACAGCGATCCTCCGTATACCAACGGCGGCATCGAGAAGGCCTCCGCAAACCTGCTGGACTTCGCCAAGACCGACGAGCTGGCTCCCGGCGAGAGCGAGACCATCGACTTCACCATCCCGGTGGAGGAGCTGGCTTCCTACGATTACCAGAACAACGGCTGCTATGTGCTGGAGGCTGGCGATTACGTCATCAGCACCAACGCAGACTCCCACACCGCTCTGGATTCCAAGACCTGCAACTTCGCTTCGGACATCGTCTACAACGAGTCCAACAAGCGCGAGAGCGATGAGGTCGTGGCCACCAACCAGTTCGATTTCGCTGAGGGCGAGATCACCTATCTGTCCCGTGCAGACGGCTTCGCAAACTACGATGAGGCCACTGCCGCTCCTGCCACCTACGAGATGAGCGACGAGGTCAAGGCTGGCTTCGAGAACTGCTTCACCTACACCGAGTCCGGCTACGAGAAGGACGAGGACCCCAACGCAGAGGACATTACCACCGGCGCAAAGAACGGCCTCAAGCTGGCTGACCTGCGCGGCGTGGATTACAACGACTCCAAGTGGGATGACCTGCTGGACGAGATGAGCATCGACGACCTGCAGCAGACCATCGGCTTCGGCGGCTATCAGACCGCAGCGGTGGACAGCGTCGGCAAGGTGCGCACCAACGACTGCGATGGCCCCGCCTCCATCAACAACAACTTCACCGGCGTCGGCTCGGTCGGCTTCCCGGCTGCTACCCTCATCGGCATGACCTGGAGCAAGGATCTGGCCCATGACTTCGGCGACAGCATCGGCAAGATGGCCAACGAGATGAACACCTCCGGCTGGTACGGCCCGGCCATGAACATCCACCGCACCGCATTCTCCGGCCGCAACTTCGAGTATTACTCGGAGGACGGCGTCCTGTCCGGCGCAATGGCTGCAAGTGCCATCGCAGGTGCACAGGAGCACGGCGTCTACGCCTACATGAAGCACTTTGCCCTGAACGATCAGGAGGGCAACCGCAACTGCATGGCGGCCACCTGGTCCAACGAGCAGGCCATCCGTGAGATCTACCTCAAGCCCTTCGAAATGTCGGTCAAGGATGCAGACTGCCACGCAGTCATGTCCTCTTTCAACTACATCGGCAATCGCTGGGCCGGCGGCTGCTCTGAGCTGCTGCAGAACGTCCTGCGCGGCGAGTGGGGCTTCCTCGGCTTCGTCGAGACCGACTACTTCGGCGTCTACGGCTACATGACCGCCGATCAGGCTGTCCGCAATGGCGGCGACCTGATGCTCTGCACCACGGGCAACGATTACAACAACGTGACCGTCCTGACCAACAGCAGCAAGCAGGCCATGCGCACCGCTGCCAAGAACATCCTCTACACCGTGGTCAACAGCCGCGCTTACGATGAGGAGAACCTGAACCCCGGTATGGCAAAGTGGAAGATCGTCCTGATCGGTGCAGACGTCGTCGCCGCACTGCTCATCGTGGGTCTGGAGTACACCGCCATCAAGAACTACAAAAAGCGCAAGGAAGAGGAAGAAGTCTAAGACGTAAGCACTCTCCGTGCAGCACCTGAACAAAACCGATGGCAAAGGCCCGCTGCAGCGAACAGCGGGCCTTTGCCCCGCTCAGGGATCAATGAGGAAAATGCGATGAAGCACACTGACATCATCCGGAAACTGAATCTAGAACAGAAATGTGCCCTGCTCTCGGGCGAGACGGTCTTCACCACCCGTGCCCTGCCCGGCAAGGGCATCCCGTCCATTACCCTGTCGGACGGCCCCAACGGCGTCCGCAAGCAGGCGGGGGCGGCCGACCATCTGGGCCTGAACCCCAGCGTCCCGGCCACCTGCTTCCCGACCTCCTCCGCCACGGCGTGCAGCTGGGACGAGGCCCTCGGCGAGGCCGTGGGCGAGGCGATGGGCGAGGAGGCCGCCGCACAGGAGGTGGCTGTCCTCCTTGGCCCCGGCCTGAACATCCAGCGCAGCCCCCTCTGCGGCCGTGACTTCGAGTATTTTTCGGAGGACCCCATCCTTGCGGGTAAAATGGCTGCGGCCTATGTGCGGGGCATCCAGAAAAAAGGCATCGCGGCCTGCCCTAAGCACTTCGCGGTCAACAGTCAGGAGCTGCGCCGGATGGCCTCCGACTCGGTGGTGGACGAGCGCACCCTGCGGGAGCTGTACCTGACAGGCTTCGAGATCGTGGTCAAGGAGGCCCGGCCCAAGACCATCATGACCTCCTACAACCTCATCAACGGCACCTACGCCAACGAGAACGCCCATCTCCTGCAGGACATCCTGCGGAAGGATTGGGGCTTCGACGGGGCGGTCGTCACCGACTGGGGCGGCTCCAACGACCACGCCCTCGGCGTGAAGAACGGCTCCACCCTCGAGATGCCCTGCCCCGGCGGCGACTCCATCCGGGAGCTGATGAAGGCCGTGAAGGACGGCAAAGTCACCGAGGCCGACCTCGACGCCCGCCTCGACGAGCTGCTGGAGCTGGTGCTCTCCACCCACGCGGCAGTGGAAAAAGCCCCCCGCACCTTTGACGCGGCTGCCCACCACGCACTGGCCCGCCGCGCCGCCGCCGAGAGCATCGTCCTGCTCAAGAACGAGGACGGCATCCTGCCCCTGAAGGCGGGCGAAAAGCTGGCCGTCATCGGCGACTTTGCCCAGACGCCCCGCTATCAGGGCGCAGGCTCCAGCGCCGTCAATGCGCTCCAAGTAGATGCTCTGCTGGACTGCATCAAAGCCGACGACAGCGGCATCTCCTTCGTGGGCTACGCCTCCGGCTTCGACCGTCAGGGAGCCGCAGACCTCAAAAAGCAGGAGGAGGCCGTCTCCCTCGCAAAGCAGGCCGACACCGTCCTGCTCTGCCTCGGCCTCGATGAGCTGCGGGAGAGCGAGGGCCTCGACCGCGCCGATATGGCGCTGGCCGAGAACCAGCAGCAGCTTCTGGACGCAGTGGCCGCCGTCAACCCGAATGTCGTCGTCCTGCTGAGCGCCGGTGCGCCGGTGGAGACCCCGTGGGCGGGCCGGTGCAAGGCGCTGGTCTACGGCGCACTGGGCGGACAGGCAGGCGCAGGCGCGGCCGCAGACATCCTCACCGGCAAGCTCTGCCCCTGCGGCAAGCTGTCCCAGACCTGGGCGCAGGCTCACGACGACACCCCCGCCAAGGCGAACTTCGGCGGCGAGGGCCGGAACGTGGAGTACCGCGAGGGCCTGTATGTGGGCTACCGCTACTATCAGACCGCCGGTGTGAAGCCTGCCTTCCCCTTCGGCTACGGCCTGAGCTACACCACCTTTGAATACAGCGGCCTCAAGGCCGACGAAACAGGCGTGACCCTCACCGTCACCAACACCGGCAGCGCCGCCGGTGCCGAGATCGTCCAGCTCTACGTCGCAAAGCCGGATGCGAAGGTCTTCCGCCCCGAGCAGGAGCTGAAGGGCTTTGCAAAGGTCTCTCTCGCCCCCGGCGAGAGCAAGACCGTGGCCATCGCGCTGGACGATAAGGCGTTCCGCTACTGGAACGTCAAGACCAACGCATGGGAGGTCGAGGGCGGCAGCTACCAGCTCCGGGTGGGCGCGTCCAGCGTGGACATCCGCCTGACGGCAGACATCACCGTCAAGGGCACCAATGCCCCCGACCCCTACGCGGGCCTGAGCCTGACCCACTACGTCTCCGGTCAGATCACCTATGTGACCGACGCCGAGTTCGAGGCTCTGCTGGGCCATCCCATCCCGGAGGACGTCGTCCGCATCGACCGGAACATGACGCTGGGCGAGATGGACCATGGCCGCAGCCCGCTGGGCTGGCTGGCCCAGAAGGTGCTGCGCAGCCGTCTCGACGCCAGCTTTGCAAAGGGCAAGCCCGACCTGAACACCGTCTTCCAGTACAATATGCCCCTCCGTGCGCTGGCCAAGATGACCAACGGCATGGTCAGTATGGGGATGGTGGACGGCCTCGTCTGGGAGCTGAAGGGCTTCTGGCTGGTGGGCATCGTCCGGGTCATCTACGAATTTATCAAGAACGCCATCCTGAACGCCCAGCTGAAAAAGCGGCTGCGTCAGGGCTGAGAAGGAGGAACGACCGTGAATTTCTGGAATACCTTTGCCCAAAAGCATCCGGCTGCGGCCAAATGGGTGCGGGAGGGCGGACTGTTCGTTATCGTGTCCAACCTCATCACCGTGTTCAAGTACCTGCTGCTGCAATTTCTGCCCAAAGCTTTTGCCGGTCTGCCGGTGGTGGACTTCGGCTGGCCGGGCATCGACATCACCCTCTTCGGGGAGACCTTCAAGTGGAACATCCTCGGCTACGATGCGGCCCACGGCGGCCTGCCCTACTTCTGCGCCTACATGGTGGCCATGATCATCGGCGAGTGCATCAACTTCCCCATCCAGCGCAGCCTCGTCTTCCGCAGCAAGGGCAATTTGGCAAAACAGATCGGCTGGTACCTGCTGGCCTTCTGTCTCATCACCTGCATCGTCAACTCCATCAACTGTATCTGGGTGGCGGTGGCCGGTCTGCTGGTGCCTGACTTCATCTACAACATCGGCACCACCGTGCTCAACGGCGGCATCTCGATGGTGATCTTCTTCTTCGTGAACAAGATCATCTTCCCCGAGGGCGAGGCCGCAAAATAAACTGACATCCTCTCTATTTTCATCATTTTCTTCATCCAAACCAACAGGCCGTCCCCTGAAAAGGGGGCGGCCTGTTGGCATATTGAGCGATTTTGGACGCTGGAAAGGACGAATTTTCGGTCATAGGGGAAGAATCTGTCGGAGAGGGTTGCACTTTGCTGCTTTAGTGTGGTAAAATCGTGCCATGCTTTTATAGAGAAAGCAGCAAAGGGGGAAATGTATATGAGTGAGATCTGTATCATCGTCACCATCATCGTCTATCTTGCGGCCATGCTGCTGGTGGGCTTCGCCTACAGCAAGACCAACAACGACAGCGCCGACTTCTACCTCGGCGGGCGGAAGATGGGCCCGCTGGTCACGGCTATGAGCGCCGAGGCCAGCGATATGTCCAGCTGGCTTCTGATGGGTATGCCGGGTCTGGCCTACCTGAGCGGCATCGCCTCGCCGGGCTGGACGGCCATCGGCCTTGCGCTGGGCACATGGCTCAACTGGCTCATCGTGGCCCGGCGTCTGCGCCGCTACTCGGCCAACCTCGACGCCATCACCGTGCCGCAGTTCTTGTCGCTCCGCTTTCATGACCAGCGCAACCTGCTGAACGCTCTGGGCGCGGTCATCATCATCGTCTTTTTTGTGCCCTACACAGCTTCGGGC
>ENA-UAMB01001666-UAMB01001666.1-human-gut-metagenome-genome-assembly--contig:-NODE-1666-length-10542-cov-5.488796_pt1 | contig 10542 bp, 6 predicted proteins | sample MGYA00243707_ERZ654484 | MGnify/ENA primary metagenome ERZ654484 (study PRJEB26926, sample SAMN06164464) | human gut metagenome | biome: ENVO:00009003; feature: ENVO:2100002; material: ENVO:00002003... | reverse complement strand
CCTATTAAGTCGTCGGCAGCGTCAGATGTGTATAAGAGACAGAGGCAGGCCCGCGCCTATCGCCGCGGCCATAGGCTCCTCGATCAAATCCACTTCCGCGGCGCCGGCCTGTCTGGCGGCGTCCTCAACGGCCCGGCGCTCAACCTCGGTGACGCCGGAGGGAATACACACCACCACTCTGGGCTTGCTGAACAGAGACGCCTTTACCGCCTTGCGGATAAAGTGCTTCAGCATGGTGGCGGTAATGTCGAAATCAGCGATTACGCCGTCCTTCAGGGGGCGGACAGCCACGATAGAGCCGGGGGTGCGGCCGATCATTTCCTTTGCCTGGGAGCCTACGGCCAAAACGGTATCAGAGCGGACATCCACCGCGACAACGGACGGCTCCCGCATAACGATTCCTTTGCCCTTCATGAAAACCAGGGTGTTGGCGGTACCCAGGTCGATTCCGATGTCTTTTGAAAACATAATTTATTTTCCCCTTCATCTCTTATTGATAGATTCCATGTCTTTTTTGTTCTGCATATGGATACATTATACCCCGAAACCGATAAATTCTCAACAAATAATTCCCGCCGTTACAAATTTTTTAAAAAATTTCCATAATTTACATAATTCTGGTTTTCTTTTCCTGCCAGGACTATCTGAAAGGCACAAAACCGAGGCCGCGGCCTTGGTTTTCAGCGCGCCGGAAAGCTTCAAAGCGGCTTCCGCTGAGCCTCCGCCGATTTCATTCATGCCGGCGGAGGAGATACGCTTATCCGCCCCGCCGCCAGCATCGATACGGCGCGCTTGCTTTCGGCGGCTCTCATAAAACCGGGGTTTCCCGCCGGGCAAGGCAAGCCTGTCCTCTGCTATTTTCCTCAACTCAAAACGCCCCTCGGCCAAGACAGATTTCAGTCTTTTCTCTGAGGCACACAGGCTTCGCGGTCTCTGAGCGGAGCTCGGCTTTGTCCTTCCCCATTTCGGCAGTCTCGCTTCCGGCGGGGCAGGCCTTTTCCTGCTCCCCGTGGAGCCGAAGCCGCCCGTCCCTGGCGGAGCGGGCCTATCCTCAGCTTCTTCCCGTGGAGCCGAAGCCGCCCGCGCCCCGCTGGGTCTGATCCAGCTCCGCCGCCTCCTGCACAGGCAGGGGGCACACAGGCATAACCACGAGCTGGGCTATCCGTTCTCCAGGCTGGATCTCATAGGGCTGGGTTCCCAGGTTGCACAGGCCCACACAGATTTCTCCCCGGTAGTCGCTGTCGATAACCCCGACCCCATTGGACAGAGAAATCCCATGCTTTACCCCCAGTCCGCTGCGGGCGAATACGAAAGCGGCATAGCCGCTGCCCGGCAGGCTGACGGCGATCCCGGATGGGATCATAGCCAGGCCGCCGGGCGCCAGGGTGACGGGGGCATCGATACATGCCCGCAGATCCAGGCCGGCGGCGCCTTCCGTGGCTCTTTGAGGCACCTCCGCCCCGGGCCTCATTTTTTTTATTTTTAAAATTTGCTCCATAAGCAATCGCTCCCTGTCTGTGCAGTAATCTGATAGGAAAGATGTTTTTAGGCTATAAGAAGACGGTAAGATTCCTTTTGGGCATCCTCTGAAAAGAGGCTGCCTGCTAGGGCCGGGAATCAGAGGAGGCTTTTCTGTATCACGCGCGCCGCGGGCCCTTTGCTTCGTTTTTCTCCGGCCCTTTTTCCATCTGAGGCCTTATAGATAGCCGGCGCTTAAAAAATTTATCATGATTTCGCGCGGGGTTTTTCAGGCCTCTTTGCGCAGGCCCCTCCGGCCGGGCGCTCTTCAAAATTAATCAAAGCCTTTTCGGAGGCTTATCCAGCCGTTATGATTCCTTTTTCACAAATTAACCATCCGGTAACAGAGTTTTCCCCAGCTTCTAACGGTTTCTTAAAAATTCGACAGTTTAATCCACACCTCGATAATATAATCCACGCGTGAAGCCATCTTTAGGGGCTTGTCCGCTGTGGAAAGCGTGAAATTTTTCCTCACTTTCCACAGAGTTTTCCACAGTAAATCTTAAAACGGTGAAATCCATCCCGGAAAAGTCGGATTTCCGGTCTTCCATCTCCAACGGTACGGAATTGAGAATTTGTGTGCAAATATGATCGCAAATCATCGGAAAGGAAACCCCTTTCCGATCCTTTAAGGAGGAGGCCTCCCCGCAGCCGGAGCAGCCCTCCCCGTTCCTGTTGGGACAGTTCCGGGTGAGCATCAGCGGCAGGCGGCCGTAGGCGATCAGGCCCCGGGGAAGCCTTCCTCCGATTCGCCTGGCCTGCTCCGCCGTCAGCTCAAAGGAAAGCTCTACGTCGCTGAGGCCGTTGTCCTCACACCATTCTACGGAGGCTGTGTTGAAAATATTCAGGCTGAACCCGCCGTGGATAAACATATCCGTTTCCTGGGCAAGGGCCAGCGCCCCTAAATTGCCCACCCACACGTGGCTCACGCCGATCTCCTCCGCTTGGGCAAGCTGGCGGCGGACCGCATCCTCCCGGCCGAACATGCCCCGGGGCATGTGGACCGCCAGATTTACCTCCTGGTTCAAAAGCTCCTCCAGCCGCTGGGGCGGGGTGGACAGCGGCACGTAAACCAGGTCGCAGCCCTTCATGCAGTCCGGCACCCGGTCGTGTTCAAACCAAACCCGCAGCTTCTGCTTTTTCGACGCCTGGTGGTTTTCCCCCCTGGGCGGCGCCACGGTGGAAAACGGCGCCGGCCTTCTCTGCCCTCTCTGCTTTTCCAGGCTTTCCACCACGGCCCGGCGCATCTGGTTCAGCTCGGATACCGGCAGTGAAAGCCCCGGATCAATGTGGGCGTCCAGCCTGCGGCAGAAAAAAGGGGTGCCTCCTGTTTTTTGCAGCTGCTCCAGGCACCGCGCCTCGGTGACCGCCAGGGTTTCCGCCCTTTGGGGCGCCGGTCCCTGGGCCATGGCGCTGTGGCCTTCCGAGTCCTTGCCGTGAAGGGCCGCGGGCCTTCCTTTATGAATCTCCACCCGGAAATCCAGGGGGATCGTCTGTTTTTCATCCTTATATAACTGCCGTAGCTCCTTCAGCACATCGCTGGTGGCGGCCTCTACGTCTTCCTTCTGCCGGATGCCGAACATTCCTCTGCCCAGCTCTCCGGTAAGATAGCCGTCGGTGAACCCGGACCGGGAAAACACCGCCTCCAGCTTTTGGGCCAGCTCCTCCGGAATTTCCTTTCCGTCGGCGGCGTACCGGCACACGGCGGTGGCGGCGGCCACATATTCGGGGCGCTTCATCCTGCCCTCGATCTTTGCCGAGGCCACCCCGGCCGCCTCCAGCTCCTTAAGGCGGGAAACGATGGAGTAATCCTTCAGGCTCAGGTCATAGCCGGTGCCGCCCTCCACAGAGAAGGGCAGGCGGCAGGGCTGGGCGCACTGGCCCCGGTTTCCGCTGCGGGAGCCAAGCATGGCGCTGAAATAGCACTGTCCCGAGACCGACATGCACAAAGCGCCGTGTACGAATACCTCCAGCTCGATGGGGGAGGCGTTATGGATTTCCTTGATTTCCTCCAGGGACAGCTCCCGGGAAAGCACCACTCGGGAAAAGCCGGCGTCATAAAGCGCGGCGGCGCCGGCTGGTGTGTGAACCGACATCTGGGTGGAGGCGTGCAGCCGGATTTTCGGCGCCGCCTCCCGCAGTAAGGAGGCAAACCCCACATCCTGAACGATAAAGCCGTCCACCGGCAGGGAGGCGGCGTACTCCGCCAGGCTCAGGGCTGTTTTCAGCTCCGGGTCCCTCAGCAGAGTATTGACGGCGAGGTACACCCTCACGTTCCGGATATGGCAGTATTCTACCGCCTCCTTCAGCTCCTGGCGGCTGAAATTCTGGGCGCCCGCCCTGGCACTGAACTGCTCCGCTCCCAGGTAAACGGCGTCCGCGCCCATGCGGACCGCCGGATATATGCTTTCCATCCCCCCGGCGGGGGCTAAAATTTCGATCGGCTGGCTCAAGCTACGCTACAACTCCTTTTTCGTAAACACACAAATCCTTTGTCCCGGCGGCGCCGGCGGAACAGCCGGAACAGCCCGGCGGCGTTTTTCTATGGCGGCCGGGGACGCGCGGGAGTCCTCGCAGGCCGCCGGGAACAGCGGGAAATAAAGAAGCGGGAAAGGGCCCGGCTCTCATCCGGCTTCCCTCAAGGAACTATTCCTCCGCCTCGCCTGACTGGAAAAACTCCATGATTTCCTGATCCAGCGTGCTTTTCTCCTTCTGCTCCGGCGCCGGCTGGCTGTAAGCGCGGTTCTGCCCGGCAGGCCGGGAGATGGGCGCCGGGGCGGCTACGGTTCTGCCCGGCACCTGAGCGCTTTTTTTCGGCTCCGCGGCCTGGTGCTCCAGCCTGGAACGCAGGGTCTGGACCTCCTTTTTCAGCTTTTCATTTTCCCTTCTGGCTTCATCCGCTTCCATTCTGGCCTGAGAGGAATCCTCCAGGTAGTCCTTGATCTGGGAACGCAGGTTATCGGCGCTCTCGGTGGCCTTGACCGCCTCGTCGCAGTAATCAAGGGCCGCCAGCACCGCCGCCATGGTCACGGACAGCCGGGGGTTGTCCCTGGTAATGCCCGCGATCCGCTTTTCTGTCTCCGCCGCGATCTGGCGGACGTAATTTTCTTCCTCTTCCGAGGCAATAATATAATCAGATCCAAGGATACTAATCTTAATTCTGTTTTTCGCCATAACAGCAGCCCCTTCCTGTTCATCAGCCTTTTCGGCAGCTTTTCCCATTCTATCAGTTTTTTATGGATACTTAATTTTATTATAAAGGATTTTTATTGAATATCAAGTTTTGGGCCTTAATTTAAGCCTTAAGTTTTTTCCGCCGCCGGCCTGCCGCCCTTTTCCCAGGGGGACGGCTGTGTGAAAGGAAAATTTTTAACAGGTTCTTCCTGGGTTAAGCCCTGCCTGTCCCACTGTAAAAAAGACCTTGAATGTGATACAAATTTTCCGGCCGGTTTGCGGGAAGAATGGTTTTAATCTGCTGAAAATTCCCAAACGGCAAGTCCCAGAGCGCCGGTTCCCTTGAATTGCGGGGAACGATCAGGTATAATTTTTCTAGAATCCCGATAAGAGAAACGGGAAAACCTAAATTTTTGGAGGTGCGCTATGAACTACAAACTATCCGCCAGTGAAATCCGGGAGCTGATCGTGGCAAAGCTTTCCCACAATTTCGGGGTGACGCCCGCCGAGGCCACTGACGAGCATTACTATAAAGCCGTGGTTTTAATTCTGCGGGATCTGATGACCGAGGGCCGCAAGGAATTCATTGATCAGGCGGAAAAGGAAAACCGCAAGCAGGTCTATTATCTCTGCATGGAATTTCTCATGGGCCGTTCCTTGCGGAACAACCTTTACAATCTGGGTCTGGAGGACGCGGTTTCCTCGGCTTTGAGCAGCATGGGCCTGAAGCTGGAGAATATTTATAACCAGGAGCCTGACGCCGGCCTGGGCAACGGCGGACTGGGAAGGCTTGCCGCCTGCTTTTTAGACGGCCTGGCCACCCAGAAATATCCGGCTATGGGCTACTCCCTGCGGTATGAATATGGTATTTTCCGTCAAAAACTGGTGGACGGCTGGCAGACTGAGCTTCCGGATTTCTGGCTGCCCGGCGGCGCCGTATGGCTGCAGGCCCATCCGGAAAAGGCGGTGACCGTCAATTTCAACGGCCACCTGGAGGAGCGCTGGGATGGGAGCTTTCACTCCATCGAGGTAAAGGACGCCACCAAGATTCTGGCGGTGCCCTATGATATGATGGTTTCCGGCAAGGACGGCAAGGGGATCAGCCGGCTGCGGCTGTGGGCTGCCAAGTCCGAGGAATTTGACATGAAGCTGTTCAACGGCGGCGACTATCTGCGGGCCATGGAGCGGAACGCCATGGCGGAGGTCATTACCAAGGTGCTTTACCCAGAGGATAATCATCCGGAGGGTAAAAGCCTGCGGCTTTCCCAGCAGTATTTCTTAGTTTCCGCCACCATTCAGGATATTATCCACCGCCATCTGCGGACCTACAGCAGTCTGGAGAACCTGCCGGATCTGGTGGCGATCCACTTAAACGATACCCATCCGGTGCTGACCATCTCCGAAATGATGCGGATCATTCTGGATGAATGCGGCTACGGCTGGGATGAAGCCTGGGACATCGTGACCCGGACGGTGGCTTACACCAACCATACGGTGATGGCCGAGGCGTTAGAGTGCTGGGACCAGGAGCTGTTCAAGCGGCGCCTGCCCAGAAACTATCAGATCATCGAGGAGATTAACCGCCGCTTCTGCGCCCAGATGCACGACCTGGGCCTGGACGGCTGTCAGGTGGGCCGCATGGCGGTGCTCAACGACGGCATCGTCCGCATGGCCAACCTTGCGGTAATCGGCTCTCACTCCATCAATGGGGTTTCCAAGCTCCACAGCGAGATTTTAAAGGAAACCGTCTTTAAGGATTTCTACCAGGTCATGCCGGATAAGTTTAAAAACGTGACCAACGGCATCGCTCACCGCCGCTGGCTGAACCAGGCTAATCCGGGCCTGGCCTCCCTGGTCACCGAGCTGATCGGAGACGGCTATGTCTATGACGCCGCGGAGCTGAAAAAGCTGATGGCCTATAAAAACGACCCCGCTGTGCTGGAAAAGCTCAAAAAAATCAAGCTGGAGAACAAAAAGCGCCTGGCCGCTTATGTGAAGCAGCAAAACGGAGTGGTGATCGATCCCAATTCCATCTTTGACTGCCAGGTCAAGCGGATGCACGAATACAAGCGCCAGCTGCTGAACGGCCTGCACATTCTCTCCACCTACCAGTGGCTGCGGGAGAACCCCAATGCCGACTTCACCCCTAAAACCTATTTCTTTGGCGCCAAGGCGGCGCCCGGCTACTATTTCGCCAAGGAGATTATTCGTTTTATCGCGGAGCTTGGCGAGGCCATCAACAAGGACCCGGCCATGAAGGATAAATTAAAGGTTATTTACCTGGAGGATTACCGGGTTACCGTTTCCGAGATTCTGAATCCGGCGGCGGAGATCAGCCAGCAGATCTCTCTGGCGGGCACCGAGGCCTCTGGCACCAGCAATATGAAGCTGATGATCAACGGCGCCATCACTTTGGGCACTCTGGATGGAGCCAATGTGGAAATTCACGAGGCCGTCGGCAGCGAGAACATGTTCCTGTTCGGCATGACCACTCCCGAGGTGAACCTCCTGCGGCAGAACGGCTATAATCCCTATCTGTGCTATAACAACAATCCCGCCTTGAAAAAGGCTATCGACGAAATGTCGGTTTCCGGGTTCAACGGCATGAAATTTGAGAAAATCACCCAAAACCTGCTGAGCACCGACCGTTATATGGTGCTGGCGGATTACAGCGATTACGCGGCCGTCCAGGAGAAGGCAAGTCAGGTTTATAAGGACCAGACTGCCTGGAACCGGATGTCCCTGGTAAACATCGCCCAGGCGGGCCGGTTCGCCGCGGACCGGGCGATCCGGGAATACGCCCGGGATATCTGGGGCGCCTCCCCGGTCAAGGGCGAAATAACGCGATAGCGGGCTCGCAGGCCCACGGATACTATTTCCCTTTTCCGTAATTCAGCAAAGCTTCTTTTGTTTTATCCTTTTCACCGCTTTTCCCTCCGTGTGAGGCGGACGACACGATTCCATCGAATCACCAAACGGGCCTGTGTGAAGCCGCCTGTCCGGCTGTTTCCGCTTTAGGCCCGTTTTCCCAATCATCGGGCCTGCCGGCCTTTATTTTCCGCCTGCAAGCGAAGGGTCAAGCGGGGCCGCCGGGAGCTCTCGGTCTGGAGCCGCAGCTTCGGTTTCCAGCGGCGCCTGCCGGACAGCACTCCGGCGCGGAGTTCCGGAAAAAAGGCGGGGAAATGGAGGTCTTTTCCGCCCCTCACAGGCCCTCCGGCGGCTCCGCCTTGCCCTAATGCTTCTTTTCCTTAAATATTTCCCCAGGAAGGAGACGACCAGCATGAACCAGCTGTTTGATTCCCGGGACCCCTTCCACCGCCTGCCTGTCGGAGCGGTGGAGGAGGAAACCCGGATTCATTTTAAAATACGGCTTCCCAGAGATTTAAGATGCTCCGCGTCCTACCTGCTGGTGCAGGATGATAAGAGCAAAAACGATATGGTCAGCAGCATGTTCTGGTGCGGCATGGATGGGGACGGCCATGAATTTTGGGAATGTGACTTTGCCCCGCCGGAGTCCGGGCTTTACTGGTACCGGTTTGAGCTGGAGACCTGCCGGGGCCGGATGCCTCTTCTGAAAGGGGAAGGGGGAAAGGGAGCCCTTTCCTCGGGAACATTTTGGCAGCTTACGGTGTATGAAAAGGGCTTTCAGACCCCGGGCTGGCTTTGCGGCGGTATTTTCTATCAAATTTTTCCCGATCGATTTTACCGCCCGGAGGGTCCGGTGAATAATCCCTTTCCAGACCGGACCATCCGAGAGGACTGGGGCGGCCAGCCCTATTGGCGGCCCAACGAACGGGGTGAGGTGACCAATTCCGACTACTTCGGGGGCACCTTAAGGGGGATTGAGGAAAAGCTGCCCTATTTAAAATCCCTCCATGTCACCTGCCTCTATTTGAACCCCATTTTTGAGGCCCATTCCAACCACCGGTACAACACGGCGGACTACACCAAAATCGATCCGGTCCTGGGCACGGAGGAGGACTTTCAGAGCCTCTGCGCCGCCGCCGGAAGGCTGGGCATCCGGGTGATGCTGGACGGCGTATTCAGCCATACCGGCAGCGACAGCGTGTATTTCAACCGCCAGGGCCGGTATCCCCAGCCGGGAGCCTACCAGTCTCAGCAGTCTCCCTATTTCAGCTGGTATCATTTTATTTCCTGGCCGGAAAAATATCATTCCTGGTGGGGGTTTGAAACATTACCAGAAGTTGAAGAAACCGATAATAATTACAATAAGTATATTAATGGACGGCAGGGCGTGGTCAGAAAATGGCTGAAAAAGGGCGCTTCCGGCTGGCGGCTGGACGTAGCCGATGAGCTGCCGGATTCCTTTCTCGACCAGCTCACGGAGGCCGCCAAGGAGGAGAAACCGGACGCGGTGGTTCTGGGAGAGGTCTGGGAGGACGCTACCACCAAGGAAAGCTATGGAAGCCGCAGGCGGTATCTTTTGGGCCGGCAGCTTGACAGTGTGATGAACTATCCCTTCCGGAACGCGGTTTTGGGATTTTTCACCGGGGCTGACGCGGCTCAAATTGCCGAGGGGATTTTATCCGTTCTGGAAAATTATCCGCCCCAGGTGGTCCGGATGCTGATGAATCACATTGGCACCCACGATACGGAGCGCGCCGTTACCGTGCTGGCGGGAGAGCCCTCTCAGGGACGGGGACGGGAATGGCAGTCGGCCCAAACTCTTTCCTCCGGGCAGAGAGAACGGGGCGTTCGGCTGATGATGGCGGCCTCCGCCATGCAGTACACCCTGCCTGGCGTGCCCTGCGTTTACTATGGCGACGAAGCCGGCATGGAGGGTTATAAGGATCCCTTCAACCGGGGCTGTTACCCCTGGGGCAGGGAAAATCAGGAGCTGCTTGCCTGGTACCGGCGGCTGGGGGAAATCCGAGAGGAGCATCCCGTTTTCAAAGAGGGAAGCTTCCGCCTGCTGAAAGCCAAAGGCAGCCTGCTGGCCTACGTCCGGGAGGACCCGGAAGGAAAAAGCCCGTCGGTTCTCTGCGCCTTCTGCTCCGGAAAAAATCCGGAGACTCTGGACCTGCCTCTGGAATTTCAAAACGGGACCGTTTTGCTGGGCGGCTCCTTAAAAGACCGTATCCTGACCTTACAAGGGGAAAGCTGCTGTCTGATCCGGGCGGCAAGGGATCTCTCCGCTTTTGCGGCGGGCGAAGAGCGGGACATGAAAATCTATGTCCCAAACGTCCCGAAAGCGTAACATCATCGGTAAATTGCTTAAAGGCTGGCGAGTTTTTCTAACTAATAGTATTTTTTATAAATAATAAGACTATTAGTAAATAAAAATCATCGGAAAACCATGGTCGTTTTGACCTCCATTGATAATCAATCAAAATTCGCAGGCCGTGGGGAAACCTCAGTCTACGTAAGAAAATATTTGAGCACTGATCAAGTCTCTGGCATGGCCCAACTCACCGGACATTGGCCATACAGGGCGGCGGATCAGGCGGTCAAGCCGTTTCCGGCAGACAGGTTTGGCTACGCCGCGCCAAGGCTGGGTCATTCTTAGACTGCCCGGCTTGCGGCGCTCCGGATTTTGTTCTTCTCCGTCCCGGCCGGTTGTTGTAATCAGTTCTTCTGATTATCTTAGTTGTTTTTCATTATATTAGTTATATTGGTTGTTTTATCTACAAAAAGTATAAAAACAGGCAAAGCATATGAGCGCTTTCAAGTTCTCAAAATGCTTTGCCTGTTTTTATTAGTAATAAATAACCTGATAAATAATCTTAAAAATTTGTAGGTCAACCGAAAAGAGGTAACGTTTTTAGAAACAATCTCTTATAATCTGTCTCTTATACACATCTCCGAGCCCACGAGACCGATCAGTATCTC
>ENA-UAMB01001643-UAMB01001643.1-human-gut-metagenome-genome-assembly--contig:-NODE-1643-length-10654-cov-3.918105_pt1 | contig 10654 bp, 8 predicted proteins | sample MGYA00243707_ERZ654484 | MGnify/ENA primary metagenome ERZ654484 (study PRJEB26926, sample SAMN06164464) | human gut metagenome | biome: ENVO:00009003; feature: ENVO:2100002; material: ENVO:00002003... | reverse complement strand
ATGTGTATAAGAGACAGCTTCAACATCGTGCAATACGGCCGTGACGTGGACGAAGTGCTGCACGAATTCATTGCGGCCGAGCTCCCCGCGGACGTCCAGGTGCAGCGCATCGCCGACCAGGCCAAGGTCGTGGGCGACTCGGTGCACTCGTTCCTGCGTGACCTGTTCGTCGCCATGGCCATCATCATCCTGGTGATGATGCTCCTCTTCCCGCTGCGGTCGGCCATCGTGGCGGCCATCACCATCCCGCTGTCGACCTTCATCTCGGTGGGAATCATGTACCTGTGCGGCATCCCGCTCAACACGGTGACCCTCGCGGCGCTGGTCGTGGTGCTGGGTATGATCGTCGACAATTCGATCGTGGTGATCGACGGCTACCTCGACTACCTCGGGCGCGGCCACTCGCGCTGGTTCGCGGCGGTCGAGAGCGCCCGGGAGTTCTTCCCGTCGCTGCTGCTGGCCACGGTCTGCATCTGCATGATCTTCTATCCGATCCTCTTCACCATGACGGGCATGATGGGCGACTTCCTGACCTATTTCCCGTGGACGATCACGATCAACCTGATGGTCTCGCTGCTGCTGGCCGTGCTGGTGATCCCATTCCTCGAAATCCTCATCATCCCCGCCGTACAGCCGAAAAAAGCGGGCAAGTCGGTCACAGACCGCGTACACGACCTCTACCGCCGCGTACTGGCGTGGACGTTCCGCCACGGCTGGCTGACGATCTCGATGGGCATCGCCTCGGTCATCGTATCGCTGCTGATCGCCACGCAGCTCAAGCTGCGCATGGTTCCCTTCGCCGACCGCGACCAGTTCGCCGTGGAGATCTACCTGCGCCCCGACGTGCCGCTGGAGCGCACCGCCGCCGTAGCCGACTCGGTCTACCGGGTGCTGCACGACGATGCGCGCGTGAAATCGGTCACCTCGTTCGTCGGGTGCTCCTCGCCGCGCTTCCAGATGAGCTACGCCCCGCAGATCGCAGGTAAGAACTACGCGCAGTTCATCGTCAACACCACCTCGGTCGACGACACCGAAGATATCCTCGACCAGTATGCCGACGCATGGGCCGACCGTTTCCCCGAGGCCTATGTCAAATTCAAGCAGCTCGACTACCAGAACGTCCCCTCGCTGGAGTTCCGGTTCTACGGCAGCGACATCGACTCGCTGCGCGCCGCGGCCGACGGCCTGATGGCGCGGATGCGCCGGATGCCCGAGCTGCAATGGGTACACTCCGACTACGAAGACCCCCGTTCGGTCATCGACGTGCGGCTGGATCCCATCACGGCATCGCAGCTGGGCGTCACGCGGACGCTGGCCGCGGTCAACCTGGCGCTGGCTTCGGGCGACGTCCCGGTCGGATCGGTCTGGGAGGGCGATTACCGGCTGCCCGTCGTACTCAAGAACGACACACGGCAGGGCCAGCGCTCGCTCTCCGACATCGGGGACACCTACATCTCGTCGCCGGTGCCTTCGGTCAGCGTGCCCCTGCGCCAGATCGCCGACGTGGAGCCCGTCTGGAGCCAGAGCAAGATCGTACACCGCAACGGCATGCGCTGCATAACCGTCACGGCCGACCTCAAACGCGGCGCCAACGCCATGCGGATGACTTCGCGCATCAGCGACATCATCGACCGGGAGCTGGTGCTCCCGGCAGGCGTCACCACGGAACTGGGCGGCGCCCATGAATTCGACTGGGAGACCATCCCGCCCATCGCATCGGGGCTGTCGATCTCACTGGTGATCATTTTCTTCTTCATCCTCGTCAATTTCCGCAAGTTCGGCATCACGCTGGTGGTCATGGCCTCGATGTCGCTGTGCCTGTTCGGCGCCGTCGTCGGGCTGCGGATCGCCGACTTCACCATCGGCCTCACGTCGGTGCTGGGTTTCATCACGCTGCTGGGCATGATCGTGCGCAACGTCATCCTGATGTACCAGCACGCCGAGGACAAACGCAAGGTCTGCCACTGGTCTGCACGCCTGGCGGCCTACGACGCCGGCAAGCGGCGCATGGTGCCGATCTTCCTCACGACCGCGACCACGGCCGTAGGCGTCGTGCCGATGATGTTCGGCGGCAGTACGTTCTGGGCACCGGTCGGCGTGACGATCTTCGCCGGCGGCATCGGTTCGCTGATCCTCGTAGTCACGATCCTGCCCGTACTCTATTCCAAAATTTACAAATGATGAAAAAGACCGTCCTATTCCTCCTGCTGTGCATGGCCGCCGCCCCGGGCCTGTCCCAGACGCTCACGCTCGACGAGTGCCGCGCCGCGGCCGAGGAGCATAACCGCACGCTCAAAAACAGCCGCCTCGACCTCGACGCCGCCTTGCAGACGCGCCGCGAGGCATTCACCACCTATTTCCCGCAGGTCTCGGCCTCGGGCGGCGTATTCCAGGCCCAGCACGGGCTGGTGCAGGCCGATTTCGCGATCCCCCAGATGGGGTCGCTGCCCCTGTCGCTGGTAAAACGCGGCATCCTGGGTTCCGTCACGGCCGTGCAGCCCCTGTTCGCAGGGCTGAAGATCGTCAGCGGCAACAAGCTAGCCCAGTTGGGCGAAGAGGTCGCGCAGCTGCAACTGCAAAAGACCGCAGCCGAGGTGCGCGAACGTACCGACACCTATTTCTGGCAGGTGGTATCGCTCAGGGACAACCTTTCGACCATCGAAGCCGTGGAGCGGCAACTGGCGGAGATACACCGCCAGGTCGCACTTTCGGTCAAGGCAGGGCTCGTGACCACGAACGACCTGCTGCGCGTGGAACTGCGCAGGCAGGAGGTAGCCTCCAAGCGGCTGAAGGTCGAAAACGGACTGAAGGTGTCGAAGATGCTGCTCGCACAGCATATCGGCGCCGACTGGCATACGTTCGACATCGCGGCCGCAGCCTTCGGCGAACCTGAGGCCCCGGCAGCCTATTACGTGCCGGTGGACGAGGCGCTCGACCGCCGCGCGGAATACCTGCTCTCGGAAAAGAACGTCGAGGCGCAGAAATACCGCAAACGCATGGAACGCGGCAAACGGCTGCCGACCGTGGCCGTGGGCGCCGGGTATCTTTATTATAACGTGACCGACAAGGACGTGGACGACGGAATGGTCTTCGCACAGGTATCCATCCCCATTTCCGACTGGTGGGGCGGGGCTCATGCCCTGAAAAAGGCCCGCATCGACGAGATGCAGGCCGAGAACGACCGGCTGGAAGCCCGCGAAATGCTCGCCGTGGAGATCGAACGGACATGGAGCGAGGTGCAGGAGGCCCACGCACAGATCCTGCTCATGCAGCGTTCGGTGGCATCGGCCACCGAAAACCTGCGACAGAAGCGCAATTTCTACGACGCAGGGACAGCTACCCTCACAGACCTGCTCGACGCCGAGACGCTCTACACCCAGAGCCGCAACAACCTCACCTCGGCCTATGCCGCCTACCACACCTCGCTCGCGAAATACATGCGCGTCACGGGGCGGTAAGGGTACGGCAGGCATTCGACAAGTATATTCGGCAGTCTGGCGGATCGGTCGTACTGCCTGATACCGGGTGTTTTCCGAGGCGCCGCATGAGGGTCGCGATATTCTCGCGTTTGCACTGGGTGGTGAAATCGGCCCTGTCCGCCGCGAGCTCCCCGATAAGCGGGCGGATAATGGGGTAGGTGACGAACGTGAAGATATCGAGCGAAAAGATATCCAGCATGAGGTGCCGTACGTCCACACGTTCGATTTCACCCCGGCCCGCCGCGATCTACGTGGTGCGGGCGCCTTCGAAACCTTTTTTCAGCAGCTCTCCCGGACAAGAAAAAAACAGGCACAGCGTACGCCCCACCGCAAAAAACACTATATTTGCGACCCGGAGCGGCACTGAGGCAGACCGGACAAAAGGTGCCGAAGTCGTTTACCCGCCCCAAATAACTTCTACCCATGTATTGCGTCCGTTTTACCGTCGTATTCCTCCTGTGCCTGCCGGCCATCGGCTGCCAAACCATTCCCGAAGCCATTCCACAAGCCGAGGCGATCGTCATGGAACACCCCGACAGTGCCGTGAGGCTGCTGCAGGGAATCCCCGCCCCCGCGAAAAACCTGTCTCGCCGCAACTATGCCCGCTACGCACTTATCTCGACCCAGGCGCGGTGGCTCGCTGGCGAAAACATGATCGGCGACACGCTTTCCGACGTCGCACTCGCCTATTACAGCACCCACACGAAGGATTTTGCCCGCGTGCACAAGGCCTATTACTATGCAGCCAAGATCGCCAACCTCCGCCACCAACCCGAAATCGCCATGTCGCTGCTGCTGAACAGCCGTCAGGCGCTACCCGCGGCGGGGGAGTGGCAAAGGCATTACGTAGTGGAAACGTGGCTGGGTGTCTTCTGCGGCGAGCAACGGCTCTTCAAGGAGAAGATCGGCCACGCCATGCGCGCCTATGCCTACGCCGACAGCCTCGACAGGGACGGCTGGCGCTGCATCTCGCTCGGCGACATCGCACATGCGTACATGGGGCTCGGCAAGTACGACAGCATGGAATACTATGCGCTGAAGGCACTCCGCCTGGCCGAGGAAAAGGGGATCACCGAAAATACCTCCCAGAAATGGGCCATGCTGATCGAAAACGCCCTCCGGCGCGGGGACTATGCCGCCGCCGAGGAGTACTGGAAACGGGGGTACGAATTCGCCCCCGAACGGGCCCGCTTTTCGTGGATCAAGACCAAGGCCGAAATATATAACAAGCAGGGACGCTACGGCATGGCACTGCGCATGATCGACAGCTCGCGGCTGATGTGCGCAGACACGTCCGACCTCACCGCACGGGCGCTGTGGGCGTTCCACGCCTCGGAAGCCTACGAAGGGCTGGGGCAGGCGAAGAAAAGCCTCGAAGCGCTGAAATATTATTGCAGCCTCAGGGATTCGCTCGAAGACGACATACACAGCGCCGATGTGCTCCACATCCGCGAATTGTGGCAGTACGAGCACCTCAAAGCCCGGAACACCGCCCTCGAGGGGCAGAAACAGCTCCGCGAACGCCTCGCATACCGGACGATACTGGCCTGCGGCGCGATCCTGCTGCTCGGGGCATGGCTGGGGATGCGCATATGGCACCGGACAAAACTGCGGGAGATCGTCCAGCAAAAGCGCCTCATGAAGCAGGCGAACGAGCTCGACGAAATGCGCCGCAAGGAAGAACAACTGCGCACGGCTTTCTTCCGCCAGCTCAACAGCCGCTTCATCGCGCAGGTAAAGCAGGCCGGGGAGTCGAAGAAATGCCGGATGTCGGATGAAGACTGGAAGACGATCTACACCCACGCCGACGCCGTGTTCGATAATTTCACGGTTCGGCTCCGCCAACGGTTCCCGTCCCTGAACGAGGATGACATCCGCTATTGCTGCATGGTACGCATGCATTTGTCGCAGGCCGAGATCGCCGGCGTCGTCTGCCTGGAGAAGGACTCGGTAAAAAAACGACTGAAGCGCATCCGCACCGAAAAACTGGCCTCGGCAAAGGGCGCAACACTGGAAGATGTCCTCTCCAAATTGTAAAATGTCCCCCTCTTGTCCCGCCTCTCGAACATGGAACGAAAAGAGAACCAGCGGGTTGAAAAATAATCCCCCCCCCGCAATATACCCCTGTATACCCATTCGGAACAGATGCCCTGCAATTAACTTTGCACCGAATACGACCGTCATGCCATGATTGCCGTAAAGGAGCGTCCTGCGCTTAGTCCGCCGGATAACGCGAACGGGCAACATTCATCCAAATTTACAATAATATGCAGAAATTCAACTACACCCCGACCAACCCCTTCAGCGGGTCGCTCTCATCGCTGGCCATCGGCGCCGGCATGGTCATCGTACCCCTGGTATATCCTTTCGGCATCCGCATCGGCCGCATGCCCATCCTGGGCGCCACCGCCACGACGGTCATCTTCGTAGTCGGCGGGCTCGCCCTGCTGGCATTCACTGCACGCGAGATCATGCAGGCACGCAAGCTCATCGCTCAGGGCGGGGAAATCACCGTCGACGGCGAGCGGGTCACGATCCCCGTGGTGAAAAAAGGCGCCGTAACCAACGAGTCGTTCAGGCTCCCGGACGTCGAGTACACCAAATTCGATGCGGAGGAAAACGAATTCACCATCTCGCTGCCGGCCGCCCACCATGTCATCCGCGGCGCATTCTTCGAAAGCTCCGATGCGTTCGACGCCTTCAAGTCCACCTTCAAATAACAGAATATACACCACGAACAAACAACGTTTTGCGATACACGACACGTCCGCTAAGCAAAACATTTTATCAATTAACGTTATAACCGAAAAGACAATGCGACACATTTTCAAACTGCTCGCCGCGAGCGTCGCTGCGGCAACGATCTGCTCCTGTTCCTCGCTCACAGGCTATCCGACGGATGCCGAGGCGAGTTATGCCAAAGCCATCGAAATCGCAAAAAAGAGCGTCGACACCGACAAGTTCAAGGTCTATTCGCTTTCGTTCATGGAGGGTGAAACCCTGTCGGACAACCTGTTCCTCATCTCGGTAAAACTGGTCAACAAGGACAACCAGGCATTTTCGCAGTCCTACTACATGACCGGGCTCGAACCGACCGCCCTGCGCGACGTGCAGCGCACGTTCGAGGCCCCCGAATACGAAACCACCGTCGGCATCGACCTTACGAAGCTCGACGCCGCGCAAATCGCCGCACAGATCGCACAGGCCAAGACCATGCTCCCCGAAGGGCACTCGTTCAAGTCGGTAGGAAGCTACCAGATCGAAGAGGATGTCCCGGCAGGCAACTCGGTATTCAACCGCAACAAGACATTCGGGGAGCAGCATACGTCGTTCGTCGTCCGCTTCACCGAGGACGGTAAGGAGACCGAGAGCAGCGCGGGCAAAACGTCGTATATCTACTACGAGGCCGAGGTGACCGTGGAACCCGACGGCACGCTTTCGATCGAAGAAAATTAAGTTTTTCGCCCGGGAGCGCGGTTTTCTCCCGATTTTTCCTAAATTTACAGGACAGATGCCCCGACAACCGGGCATTGCCATAATGAAAACTACATGAAAACTACCCACCCATTCGTCGCCCCTGTCCTCGGCTCGACCCAGAGCAAGGTCAACATGGAGGCCTACGAGCAGGCCATAGACCAATACAACGAGGGCAATTACCTCGGGGCGTTCTATCAGTTGCTCGACCACCTGAACCCGGAATTCCGCACCAAGTACGGCAATGCCAACGGCACGGAGTTCCATATCCCGCACGGATCTATCCTGGTGCACATCCGCATCGCGGACGACAGGCTGCACATCAGCGCCGATTTCCTGATACTCCCCGAAAAGGGACGCGTGGCCATGCTGCGCCAGGTCGCCGACCTGAACATCAACCGGCTGATGCTGCCGCGTTTCCGCAAGGAAGACGACAGGCTGATGATGGAATACGCCTGCCCGCTGTCACAAAGCCATCCGCACAAACTGTATTTCATACTGCGCAACATCTGCCACGTCGGCGACCGCTACGACGACGAGTTCTGCACGAAGTTCGGCGCCCAACGCAGCTACGAACCGCAGGTGACGCCCTACCCGGAAGAGGAGGTGACGCGCATCTACGAAGCCGTCCGGCAGACATGCCGCGAGACGCTCGACGCGGTGAAGGAATACGAGACGGAACGCAAGTACGGCTATTCGTGGAACGTGATCGACATCGCGCTCTACAAGATCGCCTATTTCGCGCACCCGCAGGGGCAGTTGCTCAACGACCTCGACAAGGCGGTCGACGACATGGACAAGGAGCTTCCCGTGGCCGAACTGGTGGCCAAGGGCAAGGCGTTCCTCGAACGGCTGCTCGCAATGCCGCGCGAGGAGATGGCGCGCGACCTTTACCTGGTCGACACGCTGGTTTCGACCAAGCGCCGCTCCTCGCTCAACAACGTGCAGGAGAACTTCAAGGAGGTGTACCAGGAGGCTACCGAAGCCATCGAATCGGAGAATTTCGAGCGTAGCACCGTCCGCATCCTCTACAAGTTCTACGAAATGTATTACTACAACGACGTGCAGGACGACCTGAACGCCGTCGTGGCGGGGGCGCTCGGCAAGTCGGCCGGGAAAACGATGGAGGAAGCTTCGGAGATCCTGTACGAAGCACTCGAAAAAATCATGGAGGACGACCTCTCGGCGGACGACGGGGATTTCGACGCCGGGGAGCTGGGCATCGCCGGTGCGGCCGCCGCGGAGCAGGTGCAGCAGATGGCCGCCGCCATGCAGGGCGAGGTCGTGCAGATGCAGGCCGCGATGCAGGAGGCGCTGGCCAAAGGCGACATGGCCGAATACATGCGGCTGGCGCAGGAATTCCAGCAAAAAATGATGGAACAAGCCCTCGGGCAACAAAAATAACCGCTCTAAACCCGTATATCCTATGGAACAGAACAATATTTACAAGTCGGTATTCAAAGTAACCCATTCGGGCGGCTCGGGCAGTTGTTTCTACCTCAAGGCCTATGACCTTTTCGTGACGAACTACCACGTGACCGAGGGTTTCCGCACCGTCGCCATCCACGACAACGAGCGCAACCCGTACCTGGCCAAGGTCGTGCTGGCGAACCCGGCGATGGACATCGCCCTGCTGGCGGCCGAAGGGGATTTCTCCTCGCTGCCGGACATTTCGCTCGCCGAGGACGACACGCTGACGATCGGCCGCAAGGTCTACGTCGCAGGGTATCCCTACGGCATGCCCTTCACGATCACCGAAGGTTCGGTGTCGTCGCCCAAGCAGCTGATGGACGGCAAATACTACATCCAGACCGACGCCGCGGTGAACCCGGGCAACTCGGGCGGCCCGATCCTCGACGAAGACCACCGGGTGGTGGGCGTGACGGTGAGCAAGTTCACGCAGGCCGACAACATGGGCTTCGGCATCCGGGTCGAGACGCTGCACGCACTGCTGGATACGATCGGCGACCTCGACCGCACGGTATTCCAGGTGCAGTGCGGCAGCTGCGAGGAGCTGATCGCCCAGGAAGAGGAGTATTGCCCGTCGTGCGGCGACAAGCTGCCCGAAGGGGTCTTCGAAGAACGCGAACAATCGCCCCTGGGCGGGTTCGTCGAATCGGCCATCGAACAGATGGGGGTCAACCCGGTGCTGGCACGCGACGGCTACGACTCGTGGTTATTCCACAAGGGAAGTTCGGAGATTCGCATCTTCGTCTACGACAACAACTACCTGTTCTCCACCTCGCCGATCAATCTGCTGCCCAAAAAGGAGGTGGAACCGGTGCTGGACTACATGCTGAGCGAGGATTTCGGCCCCTATAAACTGGGGATCGAAGGCCGCCAGATCTACATCGCATACCGCATACACCTCTCCGACATCACCGACGAATCGGAGGAGGAGATCCGGAAGAACATCGTCGACCTGGCTTTGCGGGCCGACGCCATGGACAACATGCTGGTGGAACGCTTCGGGTGCGAATTCTCGGAATATTCGAAGGCGGACGCGCAGTAGGCGCCACCCGCCAAGACAAGGCGATGCCGGGCTTCCTGTGAAGCCCGGCATCGTTTATTCCGGCATTGCACAAACCGGCGCTACGGGTTCCGGAAGGGCACGGGATCAGTAAGCGGCATCACGACGGCCGGGAACGGGCACCGTGCGGGCAAAACCACGCGACCAGGGCGCCATCGGGCAGCATGCGGCCGATACCCCGCAGTACGACACTATACGGACAGGCCGCCGGCTATCGGGACGACACCCCGCCAAAGCAGGAGTGGCGGCTACCGGAAAAGCTCCTTCAGCTCCAGCCAGAAGTCCCTCGGGCGTTCGCCCCTGTCCGGGCAACAGGCGCCGATGGCCGTGGAAAGCCGCGCGTAATTCTTCAGGTAACACGAAGAGAGGCGCACCTCGCGGCGCCCGCCTTTCAGCAGGTAACGGTATTCGTACACTTCGCCCCGGCTGACAAGGACGGATGTGGTGACACCGTCGAAGTCGTGCATATCGTACCTGCGGGTCATGCCCAGCCCCATATAAGGTGTAACGCAGAGCGTCCCGGCATCGAGGCACAACCTCACGGCCGAGCGCCGCAACTCCCCGAACACCAGCCAGCAGGAGCCGAAAAGCATCACAGCGGCAGCCAGGTACAACGCGAATGGTTTTGCCCCCGGGGCGAACAGGAGGCACAGGAACACGGCGCTGAACCCGACGAAGAGCAGGGCAAGGGCGAGGAGCATATACCCGCGCCATGAAAACCGCGACACGACGGCATTCCTGCCGGCCGCGACCGTATGGTCGCGTACGAACACCGCGCCCCAGAGCGCCAGCAGCGCACCCACCTCGCGGCGGGTCCATTTCGGCTGCGGTGCGGGCACGGGCGGGGCAGTTTCCGGCTTTGTCTCGGGCAGGGCCAGCGTGTGGCCATGGCGGGTAATGTCCCACACTGCAAAGATCAGCAGCACAAAGCAGACCGTCTCCCCAAGGCCGGTCAGGACGGCCACTGTCGAGCTGGTCGCGCTCGTCAGCCATTCATCGTTGGAGCCGGTCAGCGAGTAGACCGTGGCCAGATTGATGAACCCGGTCAGCGACAGGCCCACGCCCGCCGCATACAGGCGGATGTCGTTCCAGTGCGCGGCGGCCAGCAGCGTCAGCAGCACACCGGGCACCATGTAGCGCTCGTGCATACCTGTCTCTTATACACATCTCC
>ENA-UAMB01001640-UAMB01001640.1-human-gut-metagenome-genome-assembly--contig:-NODE-1640-length-10678-cov-4.475666_pt1 | contig 10678 bp, 3 predicted proteins | sample MGYA00243707_ERZ654484 | MGnify/ENA primary metagenome ERZ654484 (study PRJEB26926, sample SAMN06164464) | human gut metagenome | biome: ENVO:00009003; feature: ENVO:2100002; material: ENVO:00002003... | reverse complement strand
ATCTACACCTATTAAGTCGTCGGCAGCGTCAGATGTGTATAAGAGACAGGGCTTTGCTTCATCACCGTCGCGAACGACTACAACGTTGCCGAAGGGTGAGGACTTAGCTTCAAGCGCGATGGAATCATGCGCAGGATTGAGACCGGCCTGAAGAGCATAGTTGGCATTGATCACGGCTGCGGCCACATCATCGAGCGAACGCGGGAGCTGAGCCGGTTCAAGCTCATAGAACGAAAGCTTCTTGGGATTTTCAACGATGTCCACCGTCGTCGCAAGGAGCGTTGCATCTTTCTTCAGCTTGATGAGACCAGCGTTCTCAAGAACCTTGAGGGCACGGCCTTCATTGGTCGGGTCGGACGGTACGGCAATACGAGAGCCGGCCGGGATATCCGCCACGTTCTTAAACTTCTTCGAATAGACGGCCATCGGTTCAAGATGAACGGAGACGAGGATCTTGAACTTAAAGTTGTGCTGCTTCACAAACTCTTCAAGATAAGGAATCGTCTGGAAGTAGTTGGCATCCAAATCCTTCGAATCCAAAGCGAGATTGGGCTGAACGTAATCGTTAAATTCAACCACTTCAAGCTTTACGCCTTCTTTTTCAAGCTGAGGTTTGATGAAGTTGACGATGTCCGCATGGGGCACTGGCGTCACACCGATGTGGATGACTTTATCAGCAGCGGCAGCGCCGGCTGAAAAACCGAACGCAAGAATAGCTGCGGCAGCAGCACCGGTAAAAGTATCCACATACGGAGAAGGAAACAGACCACAGATCAACACCAATGGTCACGGTCAGTGGGAACTGAACTACGGAAACCCGCTGGATAACCAGAACCACAAATGGAAAGGTACCGTATCTTCCAGTATTTTAATTGAAGATACCGAGTATATCGAGATCGACGGTCTGGAACTGACCAATGATAGAAAGAGTACCACCGATACCGAAAAAGACAAAGCATATAACGATGCGTATGCGATGGACAGAACCGGTGTTGCCGGCGTTGCGAAAGACAACGGAACGGTAGATCACATCGTGTTGAATGATTTGTATATCCATGATGTGACAGGTAACGTTTATAACAAACATATGACAAACGGAGGTATTTACTTCATCGTTGAAAAACCAACCGATGAGAGTGCAACCGGAATTGCAAAATACAATGATGTGCAGATCAAGAACTGTTCCCTTGATACGGTAAACCGTTGGGGAATTGCCGTTGGATACACCTATCAGTGGAGCAAATTTACAACCGCTTCCCTGTCAGATGATGTCATGGCAAAATACGGTTCCTCCAACGTGGTTATCGAGAACAACTATCTGAACCATGTGGGTGGAGATGCGATCACAACGATGTACCTTGACAGACCGCTGGTTCAGTATAATGTATCAGAGAATGCAGCGGAGCAGATCAATACCACAGATTACTCCCAGCAACAGCCGAGACTGGATGCAAATGGCAACGAAACCGGCAAACAGGGTGTTGGGGCAGGACGAGTAGCAGCAGGTATCTGGCCATGGAAATGTAAAAATGCAATTTTCCAGTACAACGAATGTTTTGCAACACTGAATGCTTCCAATGGTAATGGAGACGGACAGCCATGGGATGCGGATTATGGTGATGGAACAAACTATCAGTACAACTACAGCCATGGAAATACAGCAAGTACCATTATGTTCTGTGGCTGGGAGTCCATTAACAACACATTCCGTTACAATATCAGCCAGAATGAAGATATGGGACCTCTGGATCCGGCGGGCAACTCCGGAAACTGCCAGGTTTACAACAATACATTCTATATCAAAGAAGGTATCAATACCATCTGGCACTACACACACGGCAATGGCGGTCCGGTTACCATTGAAAATAATATTTTCTATTTTGAGGGCAGCACACCGGCTACTGTAAGCAACTGGAATATCAGTGGAAACAAGACTTACAGCAATAACTTATACTACAATGTAAGCTCTTATCCGAACGATGAGGCAGCAGTGAAAGTAGATGCAGGAACGGATGTACTTGTGGATGCAGGATCAGGTCCAAGCGCAGCAGCTGCCGACAAACAGGCAAGACGTCACGAAGATCCAACCGCTTCTACCGTATTTGACGGATACAAACTGGCGGAGAATTCTCCGGCTATCAATGCAGGTAAAGTGATCGTTGACAAGAACGGTTATACGATCGATCATGACTTCTTTGGTCATGCCATCACAGCAGTACCGGAAATCGGAGCAGCAGAAAGTGATGCAGTTACAGCACTTGTACTTCGTTCCAATACATACACAATTTCAGGAACAAATGTAAGTGATCTTCCGAAGAATACAACAGTAGAGCAGTTCCGCAACAACATCATCGTTGATACAGGCGTTACAGTTACTGTAAAAAATGGTGATAAAGTTCTTGGTGATGCAGATATCGTGAAAGGTGGAGCAACCGTCGTTCTTTCTTATGAAGGAATGGAGGATGTAACTTATACAGTAGTTGCAAGTTCTGATAAAGAACTGAAAGATGCTTATTATGAAGTAAAAGGAACAACCATGAGCGTTCCTTATACAGCTAAAAATCCGACAACAGTGAGCGAGATGAGAAAGAATATCACTGTAGCTGATACAGCAACAGTTTCTGTATTAAATGGCGGAACTGAGCTGGCAAATACGGATGCAGTAGCAGAAGGCATGACACTTCGTATCACAGCTGAAGACGGAACAACAAATGATTATACAATCGCTCAGAAGAACACATACAACTGGACTCTTGACTTTGTTAAAGGACAGCAGGGAAATGTATGGTTTGGACAGCAGAAGAACGGAACCGGTGACTGGACAAATATGACAGAATCTGACAGAGACGGATGGCCGAACTGGTGTGTGAATACATATTATGGTCCTGGTATTGATGCTTCACAGGGTACAACTTCAACAACAGATACAAGCGTTCACGGACTGCTTTCCGCACCGCCGAACAGCGATATCTCAACGGCAATGGCATTCAGAGCACCGAAGAGCGGTACAGTATCTTTCAATGTAAAAGATGATGAGCCATACCTTCGTCAGAATGGAAATTCAGGCGGAACAGTTACATTAAGCCTTCTTGTTAATGATACAGTAAAGCAGAGTGTAACACTTCAGACCAGCCGTGAGAAAGCAACAGACTGGGCAAACTTTGATGCAATCGAAGTAAATGCGGGAGATGTGATCCGTGTAGTAACAAAGAGCAACAGCAATCCAAGCAAGCCGTCTGTTCATGTTACTCCGATTATCACATACCTTGATACAGCAGTAGCTGATACAGAAGCACCGGATGCTCCGACAGCAGTAAGAACAGCGGATGTTACAGAGACAACAGCAAAAGTTGCATGGGCAGAAGCAAGCGATAATGTTGGTGTAGTTGGATACAATGTATATGTAAATGATACAAAGGTAAATGCAGAACTTGTAACAGCTACAGAGTATGACCTGACAGGTCTTACAGCATCTACAGAGTACAGTGTAAAAGTTACAGCAGTAGATGCAGCGGGAAATGAATCTGAAGAATCAGAAGCAGCTACATTTACAACAGCAAAGGCAGCCGATACAGAGGCTCCGAGTGTTCCGACAGATGTAAAAGCATCAGATGTCAAAAAGACAGGTGCAACTGTTACATGGACAGCTTCTACAGATAATGAAGAAGTTGCCGGATACAATGTATATGTAAATGATACAAAGGTAAATGATGCACTCGTAGCTACAACAGAATATGTTCTGACAGGCCTTACAGCAGGTACAGAATATACAGTAAAGGTTGAAGCAGTTGATACAAATAATAATGTATCAGAGAAAGCAGCAGTTACATTTACAACAGAAAAAGATGCTGTAAATCCTGACCCGACAGTTGTTGACAAGACAGAACTCAAGGCAACTACAGCAAAGGCCGATACAGCACTTGCAGCAACAGACAAGTACACAGCAGAATCACTGAAAGCCCTGCAGGCAGTTTACGATCAGTACGCATCCGTTCTGAATGACGAAACTGCAACTCAGGTTCAGGTTGACGAAGCAAATAAAGCCATCGCAAAAGCCCTCAATGCTCTTGTAGAAAAGAAGACAGATGACGGCAAGAAAGATGATGACAAGAAAGACGACAGCAATAAGGGTGACAATAAGAAGGATGATACAAAGGTTGATAACAACAAGAACAATCCTTCTAACACATCCAAGTCTGACAATAAGACTACAACAAAGGTAGACAATACTAAGAAAGCAGCTAAGACAGGCGATACGACAAACGTAGCAGTTTGGGCATTTGCACTGGCAGCATCCGCAGCGGCAGCAGGCGTTGTAGTAAAGCGTAAAAAAGAGAACTAAAAACTTTGCAGTTTTGTAAATGTGAAATTTAGAAACAAGCGGGGGAGGTTATGAAAAATGCTGATCTCCTCCGCTTTGATAACATAATGGGAGGAAAGACATGAGAAAAAAAGCCTTATCAATGCTTATGGGCTTGGTTCTTGGAGTTACGACGATTTTCAGTTCTGTTGGAACAACAGGAGTAACGGTATATGCCGCTGAAAATGGCGTAACAGATGCGGACTGCACAGATAAAGATACTGCAGCACCAACACCGGACGATACAGTACCTGATGCAAATCAGTATAAGTATCAGAAGGATGAACTTGCAGCATTTTGTCATTTTGGTCCGAATACATTCAATGAACTGGAGTGGGGATTTAACCAGTCAACACAGAAAAAGCTTTATGAAGGAAGGACTCCGGATGAGATTTTTACGCTGGAAAGTGATTTCGACGCAGAAACATTAGTAAATACACTGAAAAATGCAGGATTTAAAAAGCTGATTGTAACAGCAAAGCATCATGATGGATTCTGTATCTGGAACAGTGCACATACAGAGTATGACATTGCAAGTACAAGTTATAAAAATGGAGAAGGAGACATCCTTGCAGAAATTTCAGAAGCATGTACGGCAGCTAATATGGACATGGGATTATATCTTTCACCATGGGATGTAGCAGAGTCAACCTTTGGTTCAGATGGTGGATCGATCAATAATGCCTACAATGAATATTATAATAACCAGCTTGAAGAAATCCTGAGCAATCCGAAATATGGAAATAAAGGGCATTTCGTGGAAGTATGGATGGATGGAGCGAACGGTTACAATAATGTACCGCAGACATACAATTTTGAAAAATGGTATGCAACAATTCAGAAATATGAAGGAATAGAAGCAGGTTACAAAGCAGATTGTATGCTGTTCGGAGCAGGAACTCATACAACAGTTCGTTGGATCGGAAATGAAAATGGATTTGCAGATGATACCACATGGGCAAAATCAAGAATCAGTAATGGTCAGATTTACAATGATGAAAGCCAGCGTGCCGGAGATTACAAAGGAGATCCGACAGACGGATATTCCAATGGATATGAAGATGGTAATCACTGGACAGTACCGGAGGCTGATGCAAGAATTACATCCGGATGGTTCTGGGGAACACAGAAAAATACTCCAAGAACTCTGACAAACCTTGCAGAGATGTATTTTAGATCAGTTGGTCATAATGCAACATTACTTTTGAATGTGCCTCCGAATAATGAGGGAAAAGTAGACCAGGCGATTCTGGATCGTGTTGTGGAATTTGGTCAGAATGTTCAGGATACATTCAGAACCAATCTTGCAAAAGCAGATGGAACAACAATTACAGCAAGTAATGTCCGCGGCAATGACATTGACTTCAAGCCGGGAAATGCAGTTGACGACGATGATGCTACATACTGGACAACAGATGATGGTACAACAAGTGGAAGCCTGACGATCAAGTGGGATTCTGCAAAGAGATTTGATGTTGTATCAATCGAAGAAGCAATCCAGAATGGACAGCATATCAATAACTATAAAGTTGAATACAAAGAAAATGACAATGCGAACTGGCAGACCATGGAAAGTGGTGTGACAGTTGGATCAAAACGACTGATCAGAACATCACCAATATCTGCAACTCAGGTAAGAATTACTGTCGGAACATCAACAGGAAAAGTTCCGCAACTTAGCGAAGTTGGAGTTTATAAAGCCAGCAAAGGCTTCCAGCTGAGTGGGGCTGCTCCGGATGGAATGGATTCGACAAGTGTAAATGATACAACGAAGTTTACATTTAGTTCTTCAGGATGGAATCCACAGACGGGAACTACTTATATTAATGGACAGAATACCTGGTCAAATAAAGCGGGTGCAAGCTTTACCTATGAGTTTGACGGAACAAAAGTATATCTGATGGGAACAAAAGATCCAGGGCATGGTCAGGCAGATGTCTATATTGATGATATGGATACTCCGGTTGCAACGATTGATACTCATGATACCGTAAGATCAACAGGAGCAAAGATTTTTGAGTCGGCGGATTTGGAAAACGGACATCATACACTGAAGCTGGTAGCAAAGACAACAGCAGCAATCGGTGTCGAGGCAGCCTATGTCATTAACAATGGCGGAAAAGGTATGCTCGAAATTGAAAATGAAACCTATACGATGAATGAAGACAGTGATCTTGCTGTCAAGATCAAGCGTGTTGGTGGAACAACAGGTGAAATCACAGCGAAACTTGAGCCAAACCCAGGAAGTGCGATTCAGAAGCATTTCAATACAGAGTTGATTTCTACCGTTCAGTTTGCGAATGGCGAGTCAGAAAAAGTAATCAGTCCTGCAGCACATGCAAACCGTGTGCCGACAACGGACGGGGATGTATATTTTACACTGGAGCTTTCAAGCAGCAGCCCGGTAATCGGACTTGCAAGCTCAGCCAAAGTAACAATTCTTGATGCTGATGCAATTACAAGAGATTCACTTAATACATTGATCACAGAATCTGAAGGATTAAAAGAACATCTTTATTCAGAAGGATGGACAGCGTTTGCAGCGGCACTTGCCTCAGCAAAGACAGTTGCAGCAAATGAAAATGCTACAGATACACAGATCAAAAATGCATACTCTACATTATATGCAGCTAAAGAAGCTCTTGTAGTACGTACGCAATATACAACAGATGACAGATTCCAGTTCCCGTGGAAGACAGGAACAAGTGCAACTCTGGAAGCAGAGTTTGCGACAACCATTACAGAAGCCTGCGGAGACACACAGTGGAGATGTGAAGTTAACTCAGAAAATTGGGCAAGCAACGGTAAGTATATTAATTCATTGAATAAGACCAATACAGGTACAGATAAAGTTGAGTATGCATACAATGCAAAAAAACCAGGTACATATCACGTGGTTGCAACTTATCGTAGTGGAGACACCAATAATGGAAATAAACTTGCATGGTCAGAAGCAAACAATAAGATTACGGCAGGAAATATAACAACTCCACATACAAAAGTAAATAATGTGCTTTCTGTTGGTACAGTTGAGTTTGATATTGTTGTAACAGAAGCAGGAGAAGGAACTCTGATCCTTCAGCCGGTAGACAACAGCGGTGCACCGCAGCTTGATAAACTTGAAATTACACCAAAGAACGTTGCAGTTGAGTCTTATGATATCACAGCAACAGCAGGTGAAGGCGGTACGATCACAGCAGAAGGTCTTGCAGACGGCAAGGTATCTGTTACAGAAGGTGAAAGTGCAACATTCACGATCACGGCAAATGATGGATATGAAGTCAGCGATGTTAAAGTTGACGGAACATCCGTAGGAAAGAGAACTTCCTATACATTTGAAAATGTAACTGCAGCTCATACAATTGAGGCAACATTTGCATTTGCAAATTATACTGCAGCAAATCCATTTGAATTCCCGACAACAAAGGGAACGACAAAGACTCTGGAAGCAGAGCACGCAACAACAATTACTGAGGCATGCGGAGCAACAGAGTGGAGATGCGAAGTAAACTCAGAAGCTTGGGCAAGCAATGGAAAGTATATTAATTCTCTGAATAAGACATCTACAGGAGCAGATTCAGTTGCTTATGCTTATAATGCACCGGTAGCAGGAACTTATAAAGTAACAGTAACTTATAGAAGTGGTTCTGATACGAACAAACTTGCATGGAGTGAGCAGGATGGAAAGATCACTGCCGGTCAGGTGGCAACACCGAACTCCAAGGTGAATAATGTGCTTCAGGCAAAGACTGTTGAATTTAACATGGTTGTTACAACTGCAGGAGCAGGAACTCTTGTATTTACAGCACCAGACGGAGATTCACCACAGACAGATAAATTCGATATCGAGTTAGTAAAACTGGCAGACGAAGCTGACCTTACAGAACTTCAGACAGCGATCACAAATGCAGAGGCAATCCTCAATGCAGCAGATAAAGATAAATATTCTGCAGCGGCACTTGTAGAGCTTCAGGAACTTGTAAATGCAGGAAAGCAGTTGACAACAGAAAGCTCCCAGGCAGATGTAGATGCGAAGAAAGCTGAGATCACAGCAAAGATTGCTGACATCCAGACTCAGTTCACAATTACAGCAACAGCAGGTAATGGTGGAAAGATCGCACCGACAGGAGCAACAAATGTTTACAAAGGAACATCCAAAGCATTCACGATCACACCGAATGACGGATATCATGTAGACAGCCTTACAGTAGATGGAACTGCAGTTGACGTTGTAACAGAATATACATTCTCAGACGTAACAGCAAACCATACGATTGCAGTAACATTTGCAAAAGATGCAATGACAGTTGCAAAGGAAAATCTGCTTGCAGCAATCAATACAGCAAATGAGAAGCTCGCACAGACAGACGCTTATACACCGGCTTCTCTGGAAGCACTTCAGAATGCTGTAGATGAAGCTCAGACAGTTTACAACAAAGCAGATGCAACTCAGACAGAAGTTGACAATGCAAAAGCAAATGTAGAAGCTAAGATTGCAGCACTGAAAGAGAAGGCAGACAAATCTGCACTGAGACTTGCAGTGAAAGCAGCAGAGGGTGAAGCAGCCCTGACAGATAAGTATACAGAAGAATCCATCGCAGCTCTTCAGACAGCAATTGATGCAGCCAATAGAGTTCTGGCTGATGACAACGCAACCCAGGCAGAGGTAGATGCACAGGTTGAAGCTGTAAATGCAGCAAAGGCAGCACTCGAAGAGAAGAAAGCACCGGTTGTAAAAGAGGAGCTTGAAAAGGCGGTTGCAGATGCAACAGAAGTTGTCGGAGCAACAGACAAGTATACAGAAGCATCACTTGCAGCTCTTCAGTCAGCAATCGATGCGGCAAATGAAGTTCTTCAGAATTCAGATGCAACTCAGGATGAGATTGATGCAGCAGTACAGGCTGTAAAAGAAGCAAGAGCAGCCCTGAAAGCAAAAGATGATGATAAGAAGGACGACAGCAATAAGGATGATGACAAGAAAGACGATAATAACGGATCCGATAATAATGGCGGAAATAACAACGGCAATGCGAATAACGGATCAAATAATAATGGTTCTTTCAACAATGGATCATCCAATAACGGTACTGCAAATGGTACATCAAATGTAGCGAAAGCAGCCAAGACTGGTGATACATCAAATGTAGCAGGAATGGCAATGCTTTGCCTGGCAGCAGGACTTGTTGTAGTAATGGCAAAGAGAAGAAGAACAAACTAATCTGAAGTGAGTTCCGAATTTTCAATGCAATAAAAGAATAAAAAATTCCTTCCGGGGGTTTCCTGGAAGGAATTTTTTTGTGGTTTTTATTTCAAAATCGCTTTTCTGTAATGGGATGGTGTTGCATTGATTACATTCATAAAGACCTTAGAATAATGCTGGGAATCTTTGAATCCGACCTGCAGAGCGATTTCTGTCAGCGTTAGACTTGTATTCTGCATTAACTCGATGGAACGGTTGATCCGGTAAATGTTAATGTAATTAGAAAGGGTTACCCCCATATAATTTTTGAAGATCTTACTCAGATAGCGGACAGAGATATGCAGCTGCAAGGCGATATCCTCCTGACGGATCTTCTGGGTAAAATGTTCCCGAATGTAATTCAGTGTATAAGCAACATAGCTGTTCTGAAGCTGTGCTTCGGAAAATCCATGCTCTGCCTCTGTATGGTCAAGGATATACAACATCAGGTTCATCAGTGCAACGTTAATATTTGCAGCAGAGAACAGACTGTTGGATGAAGCATAGAGAGTAATGAGCTTCTGAAGATGTTCGTCGATGACTGGATCAGATTCCATCCGGTAATAGAACTGGGCAGAAAAGAGGATCGCATGCATCAGGGTGATAGGAAAAACTCCCTCATCTTCAATAACAATCGTGGAAAACATCTCAGGGTTAAAGTGAATATGCTGAAATTCACAGTCAGATGTGTCATTCAGATAAAAAGAATGAACTACATCGGGGAGTAACATGATAAATTCGCCCGCTGTACAGTGGATCGTTTCCGACTGAATATCCATATAACATTCACCGGAAAGAATCCGATAAATCTCAATATTTGTATGTAAGTGCCGGGCAAAACTATAACCGGCTTTACGATATTCAACAACAGCACCGGACAGGATGGAATCGGACAATGTCATCAATCCAGGTACTTCGTGTTCCTGAATCTTAGTCTCCTCAGCAGGAGGAGTAGAATGTTCATTTACTGACTGAACAGTAGTTTTTTTCTTCATGTGTAAAAAAAGCCTCCATAGATAAGCACAATTAATAAGCGTTAATCTGTATTATCTGTCTCTTATACACATCTGACGCTGCCG
>ENA-UAMB01001623-UAMB01001623.1-human-gut-metagenome-genome-assembly--contig:-NODE-1623-length-10795-cov-9.056331_pt1 | contig 10795 bp, 12 predicted proteins | sample MGYA00243707_ERZ654484 | MGnify/ENA primary metagenome ERZ654484 (study PRJEB26926, sample SAMN06164464) | human gut metagenome | biome: ENVO:00009003; feature: ENVO:2100002; material: ENVO:00002003... | reverse complement strand
ACTCAATCACATCGGTAATCTCACAATTCAGCGTTTCGCAGATACGGGCTAATGTGTCCATGCTGATGTGCTTTCCCTCTTTGCTCATGTTGGCAATCATATTTGTTGTCATACCAGCGGCAAGCCTTAAATCCTCTTTTCTCATATCACGCTCTAACAGTGTGTGCCAGAGTGGTTTATAGCTGATGTGCATATTGTTTTCCTGCCTTTCTATCCATACCACCGGGGCGGCTGCCCCGGCAGGAACTTTTCTCTTATTATAGCACCAATCTTGTGAAATCACAATTTATTCTTGTAGCCTGCCGCTGATACCGTCTGGATTGTGCATTCCCTTTCTTTTTGTTCCCTTTAATTAGCCATGAACTGTTTGATGCCCTGGCTCTTTGCTCATGTGAGATAAAGAAGTAAAAGAAGTGTAAAAAATTTTGCCGTTCCCTGTCCGGCTGACTGCCGGACGGGTCGGGCTTTAGTCGGGCAATTCTACCTTGCCGACAAAAGAGTAATAGATTTCGATTTCCTGTCTGCGGAGCTTCCCCCGGCGTTTCCCGTCAAGGGCTTCCGATTCATGGATTACGATTTTCTCCACAAACTCCCGTAACAGGGTAGGGGTGAGTTCCTCAAAGCTGGTGTACTTGCGTACCACTTTCATAAATTTTTCAGCGTTCGCCGTGGCTTCCAGCGTCCTTGAAAGCTCGCCCTGCAGAACGGCGGCTTTCTCTTTCAGTTCCTTTTGCTCGGCTTCGTAGTCTGCCGAAAGCTCCGTGAAACGCTCGTCCGATATGCGCCCCGCCACGCTGTCCTCATACAGCCGCTTGAAGATAGCGGAGAGTTCCGCAATCCTTTTTTCTGCCGCTTCCAGCTCTTTCTTCTTGGCGGCGTTCCGGCGTTTGCTCCCGTCCTCGGTCTGCTCGGTCAACAGCTTCATAAACCGGGCTTCGTGCTTGGCGGCGTAGCTGGTGACTTTCCGTAAATTCTCGGTCACTCCCTCGGTCAAGAGGTCGGTGCGGATAAAGTGCGCCGTACAGTCACGGGTTCGCTTTTTGTAGCTGCCGCATATGTAGCAGTCCTGCCGCCGTTTGTCCGTCTGGTATCTCTGCTGGTACATGACGCTGCCGCAGTCGGCACAAAAGAGTATGCCGGAGAACAAACCCACTTCATCATAGCGGTTAGGGCGTTTGCGCTGCTTGCGTAGCTCCTGCACACGCTCCCATGTTTCCCGGTCAATGATTGCTTCGTGGTGGTTCTCAAATACCGCCTGTTTCTCCACGGGGTTCTCTACGCTGTGCTTTACCTTGTAGGACGGCTTCTCGGTCTTGAAGTTCACAAGGCAGCCCGTGTATTCCCGGTTTTCAAGGATATGCGCCACGGTGTTTGTCGCCCACCTGAACTCATAGCCGGGGTGGTAGCGGCGGGTGCTTCCCGTCCGGCGGTATTCCAGCGTTCCCGGCGTGGGGATTTGCTGCTCGGCAAGCATACGGGCTATCTTGGTCGGTCCGTTCCCGGCAAGGCAAAGGCTGTATATCTGCTTTACCACGGGGGCGGCTTCCCCGTCAATGATGAAATTTTCGTCCTCGTCCATGAGGTAGCCATATACGGGCTTGCTTGTGACGGGCTTCCCGCTCATGCCTTTTGACCTCTTGACTGCCTTGATTTTCTTGCTCGTATCCCTCACCAGCCATTCGTTAAAAATGTTACGCAAGGGGGCAAAATCGTTGTCGCCCTGTGCGCTGTCAACGCCGTCATTGATTGCAATGAAACGGACGCCGTTCTGTGGGAAAATCATTTCCGTGTACATTCCCACTTGCAGATAGTTTCGCCCTAACCGTGACATATCTTTTACGATAACCGTTCCCACAAGCCCCGCTTCAATGTCGGCAAGCATGGACTGGAAGCCGGGTCTTTGGAAATTTGCCCCGGAGAATCCGTCGTCCGTGTACCATTTGAGGTTGGAAAAGCCGTTCTGTTTTGCGTAGGCTTCCAGAATCCGCTTCTGGTTGCTTATGGAGTTGGATTCGCCTTGAAGCGTGTCCTCGTGCGACAATCTCGGATAAAGGGCGGTAATGAGTTTTTGGGTGGTCTGTCTTGGCATAATGTCCTCCATTTCCGACAGCCAGCCCCACTATTCCGTATGTTTATTATACCATAGGGCGGGGCTGTCTGTACAGTCTTTTTTGCTTCTTTACCGCCCGTCAAAATGACGGTTTTTATCTGCGGGTTGTCATGCGCTGTAAATCGGCTTGTGTCCGGCTGCGCTTTCGGCTTCCAGCACTTTCATCATCTTGTCGGCGGCGGTGGCGGTAGTGTCCTGTTTGAAATAGCCGGAAACCACAAGGACGGTGTTCCCCCGGCGTACCTCGGTCACGCAATCCGGGCGGCGGGCGGTAGTGGCGGTGCTTCTGTTGGGGGTGTCGGTCATAGGCTCTCCTTTCTGTTCAGCAGCTTTTTAAGCTGTTCCATTTTTTCCCTTGCTCTGGCTTTTCTGAAATTCTCCCCGGTAATGCGGACGGGGGTACACATTTCCGTAAGGCGGTCATATATCCGGGCATGGGCGGTGTCCTCCGGGTTCTGCAATTCCTCCAACGTCAAGTTTGTTGTCACGATTAAGGGCTTGCCGCTTCGGTATCTGCTGTCAATCACGTTGTAAACCTGTTCAAGCCCGTATTCTGTGCCACGCTCCATGCCGAAATCGTCAAGGATAAGCAGAGGGAAGCTGCAAAGGCGGGCTATGTACTCGTTCCTGTCCTTGTAGCTGGCGGAAAGGTCATTGAGGATAAGGGCAAAGTTTGTCATGCACACGGAAACCTCTTGCTCCATGAGGGCGTTGGCGATACACCCGGCGAAATAGCTTTTGCCTGTGCCTACCATGCCCCATAACAGATAGCCGATATTCCCGGCTTTCATTTCCTCCCAACACTCTACATAAGCATGGGCTTTGTGCATTTGGGGGCATTTCCCGTTGTCGTTTTCAAACGTCCATTCCCGCATAGCCGAGTCTGTAAATCCCTTTCGTTTCAGCCGTTCCACTTCCTCCCGGTGCTTGTATTCCAGATGGCTGGCTTCCAGCGTTTCCCGGTGTTTTCTCTGGCAGTCACATTCTTTGGGGTGTCGGTCACGTCCGAAAAATGTTTTGCCCTCCGGGAAGTAGGCTTCTTTGGGCTGACGGCAGCTCCCGCAATATAAAAGCCCGTCCTCCCCGGTGTAGTCCTCTGGCTCTGCTCCCTGTGCCGTGGCAAGCCGGAAAATGGCGTTATCGTAATCACACATAAAATCGTCCTCCTTGTTCATGGTCTTTTACGTCCTGTTTACGGGGCGTTGTGTCTATGCGGTTAAAGGCTCTCGCCCTCTTTGTAGGAATAATCGGGGATTCCCTTTTTTGGCTTCCCCTTTGCCTTGTCATCAGCCGCCCAACGCCGGATAGTGGCGGCATGGTTCTTGTAGTTCTTCCCGCTGGAAGCGATATAGCCGGATAGACGGTCAATGTAATACTCCCATTTGCCGGGAAGCTCCTCTTGCAGCTCCGCAAGCTCTTTTTCTGACAGAATGACGTTTTTGTATCTGCCAAAAGGGGCGGGGGCGGTCTGTCCTTTCTTTAGCTCTCCCTCTCTCTTTATCTCTAACTCTAACTCTATATCTATCTCTTTCTCTATCTCTATCTCTGGTGGACAAATGTCCGCCCCGTCTGGTGGACGTTTGTCCGCCACGGCTTCCGGCAATGCCTTTTGCTCCTGCAAAGCCAGCCTTGCACGGCGTTTCCTCTCCCCCTCGGTAGAGGACTGACCGATTAGGAGTTCTATGTTGCTCATGTACAAAGCCCCGTTCTGCAAGGCTTCTACAAGCCCCAGTTTCATAAAAATCTGCAAAGCCCTTTCCACTGTGCCGACTTGCTGGCGGGTGATGGTGGCTATCATCTGTGCGGTGTAGGGGATATTCTCGGCAAGCTGGAGCTTTCCCCCGTTTTTCAGCGATTTTAGGTACATCTTCAAGAGAATGTTTGAGTAGAGCATACCGTCCTGCATACTTTCCAGCAGCACGATAGCGTCCTCGTCAAAATAGCTCTCTTTCAGCTTTAGGTAGTAATATTTGCGGTTGTCTGCCATTCGTTCCTCCTTTGGTCTGTTTTGGGCTTCTGTTACGCTTTAGAACGCCGTTTTCGGGGGTAAAGGATAAAATGTATCGGCTACCCTTTGAGGGCGGTCAAAAAAGCCTTGATTTACGGGCTTCTTTCATAGCCTAAATGCGTAGAAAGGTGGTATCTTTTCCGCTGTCTGTCGGCTTCTTTCCGGCGGCGCACTCTTGCGGCGCAATCCGGGCAGTATTTCCCCCGGTTTGACTTGGGGAGAAAATACCCGCCGCACTCGGTACAGCGTTTCCTGTCTGCCCGGTGGAGTAAGGCGGCTTCCAGTTTCCCGTCCAGCGGCAGAACGGCGGTAATGAACCAGCGGCAGAGAAGCGAATAGCTGATACTCTGGACGCATACGCAAGGCTCGCCGTTATCCAGCACAATGCAGTTGCCGTTATCGTAGTTGCAGCACTCATGTACAAGGCGGCGGGCGGCTCTGTACTGTGGGTAGTCCATGTAGGGGCGTTTACCGTTCATTTTCCCGCCCCTTTCCCCGTTCCGGCTCACGGCGTAATATCTTGTCAAGATTGCTTTTCACGGTCTGCAATTCCCGGATGTTCTCTTTCTTCTCCCGGTACTCGTTGTAAAGGCTGTTTTTCTCCCTTGTAAGCTGCTCAATCTCCGTTTGTAAGGTCTTGGAAGCTGGCAGTCTGGAGATTCCCTGTGCCTTGAAATACCGGGCGGCAGATTCGGAAATGATAAACTCGCTTTCGTGCTGCTCCCGGTAGGTTCTCCGGGCTTTCTCCGTTTTCTGCGCCCGCAATCCGTCACGGGCTGGCTTGGTCTTGATGTACGCCAATAGCTGTTTCTGCAAGTCCTTTTTCTCCCGCAAAGTGCTTTCCACGGCTTTCAGTTTCCCGGTGGTTTCATGCAGTTCTGTACTGGCGGCGGCAAGGGCGGCTTCCAGTTCCTCCGGGGAAGTAAAGCCGGATTCCTCGTAAATGCTCATGGTCGCCGCCATTTGCTTTAGATTGTGAACAGCCGCCCAGCGGTCATATCCTATGCCCTTGCCCTCGGCTCGTTTCGCTTCCCGGTCTACCATGCGTTGTACTCCGTCATTTTTCGGTGCGTTTATAGCGGCTTTGTTGCGCTGTAAGCGGTCTTTTATGCTGTGGGGGTATTCCTGTTTGGGTAGGGGCGTTTCGGCGGCTCTGGCGGCGTTCTGTGCGTTTATGGTGAGTGCTTCCAGTACGGCGGCACGGTCAAAATCATCACCCAGTTTCCGGGCGGTGATGGGCTTCGTCCTGTCCGGCGTGAGATAGCTCAATCTCCCCCGGCTCTCTTTGACGGTCACGCCCTCCCGAAGCAGCAGAGAGGAAAAGTCGTCAAAGGTGGCAGCGGCGGCAAGGGCTTTCCGTATGGTCTGCCTTAGCTTTTCCTTGTCGGTTTCAAACTTGGTCTGTTTAGGCGGCTCTCCCGCGGCGGCATGGGAAGCGTTCTCTTTATCCAGTGCGGCTTGTCCTTTCCGCTTCGCCCAATACTCACGCTCGGTAACTCGGCTCTTGCTCCCGTTCAGCAAGTCAATCTGATAGAGGTTTTCCCGGTGGCACATTTCCATGACTTCCGCTTTGAAATATTCCATAGCTGCGTCCGTACAACGGTGCTTGCAGCCCTCCCTTGTGTCGGCTGGTCTTTCCATGTAGGGCAGTAGCGGCACTTCCGCAATCCGTAAAGAATTGATTACGATATGCACATGAATGTTGCCGCTGTGGTTATGCCCGTCCGGGTGGGTGCATACAAGGGCTTGGTGTCCGGGAAAATGTTCTTTACAAAACTGCTCGCCTAACTCCTGCGCCCGGTCTACGGTCAAGCCGTTGTCTGGTGCGTCACGGGGGTCAAAACTGATAATGTAATGGTGGCTCTTTACGTCCTCCCGTTTTTGGTTCTTGCCGTATCGGAGATTGGAACGCATACAGGCGATTGCAAAATCTTCATCACCGCAATTCAGAGAGGAAATGCGGTAATCGTCACGGAGAACAAGCCGCCCGTTCCCGTCCAGTGTGGGCTTCATGGTAAACTCGTCATGCTCAAAGGTTAGGTACTGCTCGGCAGCTCCATAGTCGGCATTTTTAGAGCTGATATGTTTGAATGTTGCCAACGGCTTCACCTACTTTCTGCAAGACTTCAAACTTCAAGGCGGCAAGCTCCGCTGTGGCGGCTCGTACCTCTTGGGAGAGGGCGTTATAGGGTGCGCCGTACTCGTTCAGACAGCGGGCAATCTGGTTCAAGTTGCCGCCGATTTTCCCGTACTCGGCTGTGAGTTTCCCAACGGCAGAGAGTAATTCATCATTGACCGGGGAAACGGTAATAACCGGGCGTATGCTTGACTTAATGAGGGCTTGCCGGATAAACTCGGCTTGGCTCATTTTGCAGAGGGTGACACGCTCGGAAAACTCGGCGTATTCTTCCTCGGTCAAGCGTGTCTTGATTACCCGGTGGCGGTGTGGCGTGTTGTATCTTTTCATGGCTGTGAACCTCCTTTCGTGGGTGGATTTTTTCAAGCGGCGCAAGCCGCAAAAAGGCGGGCTTGGGGTGGCAACCCCAACAAGATTCCCATAGGACAAAATGAGCCGGTAGGCGAAATTTGGTACTGTGGTAGAATCTTGCTCTAAGAAAGTGGCGGCTTCCTCTGTGTAGGCTTTTGCTGATACCCCGGCTTGTTCGGCGTGGATTCTGCCAGTTATGCGGCGGTATTTCTCCCTCTATTACTTACTACGCACGGCAAGGCAAATCCGGCAAAGTTCCCCGGAATTTCTTTTCGTGTTTTCGTAACAGAATTTGACAAAAACGGAAACATCAGCTCCGTTTTGCAGTGATATACGGACGGTTTCAAAAAATGCCAAACTTCCCGGCAATTATTTTTCCCCTTACTACCTACTACGGGAAAAATGAAAATTTTGGCAATGTTTTCAAAAAGTTTTTGAATTATTTTATTGCGGCGCAAAATCCGGCTTGGTTTTGGGCGCAAAAAAACAGGAAACCTTTTCTTGATTTCCTGTCTTTGGCTGCCGCTGATGGGCGGCGGTTATCCTGTTGTCATTCCCCGGAAGCGAACTTGTAGCCCACGCCTAAAACGGTCTTTATGTAAGTGGGCTTGCCGCTGTCCGGCTCTATCTTTTTCCGTAGATTGCATATCACATTTGCCACGTTTGACTGGCAGCTTTCGCTTTCCAGGCTCCACACGGCTTCAAAGATTTGCGCCTTTGTGAATACCCTCCCCGGACTGGTGGCAAGGCAGCAGAGTGCGCCGTACTCTAAACGTGTGAGGGGAATGTCTGTGCCGTTTTTTAATACCCGGCGTTGGTGCAATTTTATTTCCAATCCCGGAAAAGTAAGTACGGGGGAGTGGGGCGGCTGCATGGCTTCCAGCGGTATCATATCAGCAAGGGCGGCTATGGCTTTCTCAACCGCTTTTTCTTCTGTGTCGTTAAATATAAGCATGACTATTTTTGCGACAAATCTCACCTCCTGTTAGGTAGGCTGTCCGTCAAAGCGGAACTGGAACAGGGCAGCGATAAGCCGCCGTTTAATGTTGTCCTCGGTGTCCTTGTTGACCTGTCCGTTTTCAAGGGAAGCAAGCCGGATTCGTTTGCTGTAATGCCGCAAAACCTCGTCAATGGCTTCCGGCTCTCCGCTGGTCGCCCGGACAATGGTTTCATACGGTACAAGTTTAGGATTCCTCATGGAAAAGCACCTCCATTTCTTCATGCAGCATTTGCAAGGCACTGTGTATGTGATGCCACGCCGTACTCCGGCAGCGTCCGTACAGTTCCCCGATTTCCTGCTGTGTGTAACGCCCGAAAAAATAAAGGTAAATGATTTCCCTATTTTTCTCTGGCAGAGAGGACAGGGCTTCGGCAAGATTTCCATTTGTGAGGATAACCCTCTGACCGCATATCGTAACAGGGTATTGCTTGTAAGGGTCTATGAAATATGTGTCTGACGTACAAAATGGATAAAACTTTTCTTCTGTGAGATATTCAAAGGATATTTCCCTTTGCCGCCGTTTATCCCTGTCACGCCATGCGTTGATTGCTGCATAGTGTATGACAACTCTGCAAAAGGCATTAAAGGTGTACTCGATATGCTCCTTATATGCTTCTGTGCAAGGCATAAATAGTTCCCCCTTTCTCCCACATAATACGGCGTATGGTTTATAAGACACTTGTTATTTCAAGGTTCTTCTACTGTGAATGAAGCAGAATTGCCCGAATTATTATCCCGTAAAAGTTTTTGTGCTTCCGCTTCGGAAATTTCCTTAATCTCCATAACTCCATTTTCACTATTTTCAGCAATGGAAAGATATATACTGCCACTGTTATTAAAATAGATGATGGGTTTTTTAGTATCAATGAATATACCAATTATCTGGTCGTTGTAGTACCAATACCCATCTTTTGGGTGATAAACTATGCCATAGGATTCATAATCTTGGAGCGTATTCATGTTTTCTGTCTTATCTCCAGATTCCATGCTGTAAGATTCATGATTTCTAATCATATCTCCATTTTCTGTAGAAGTGCCAGCGGGCATTGATTTAAGTCCTGAATTTTCATACTTTTCTGTATGCCTGTCATAAACTTCTTTTGTGCATTCCCGAATACCAATAAGTTTATCGTTTGTATCCCGTTCCGCTTCAATATCCACTGTTCCCGTAAAGAAATTGGTAAAACTTGCGCCGCCCACTGGGTCATTAAAAAATCGGACAACATTTCCCTTGTAAGTGTAGCACTTGCTATTCTTATCATAAATCAATCCATATTCTTCATATATCCCATAGTCAATATTACCGCCGGGCAGTTCTGCCGCCGTATCGTAATCTGAAGCATTCTCGGAAGCATGTATTGGTTTGTACTCCTGTTCTTCAAAAATTGGATTATTATTAGCTTGGGCGGAAGTTGCAAATGCTGTAGCTACCCCGACAACAATCAGACACGCCAGTACCAGCGAAAAAATAGTTGTTTTTTTTGTTTTCATAATAGCAGTTATCCTTTCTTCGATAGCATTTTTACTAAAGCTGTTACAAAATGGCAATAGCCCACTTTTCGTTGCTTCCATGTTGATAAGCATTAGCGAATAGGCAGATTTTGATTTTTCTCCAAATTGTCGTATGACGCTTTCATCACAAGCCAGTTCTATATCACGGTTAAAAAGAATATACATCACCCACACAAAGGGGTTGAACCAATGAATACAAAGGGCAAGTGTCGCAATCAGCTTTGTTACAGTATCATAGCGATAAATATGCACATATTCATGTGAGAGGACATATTGCAGTTGTTTTTCATTTTTCCAGTCCATTTTTTTCGGCACTAAAATAACAGGACGGAAAATGCCATAAGTTAATGGGGCGGAAATCCTATCAGATTGCTTTACCAAAATTGGACGTTTCAATGGGCGTTCCGCCAGCCACTTTTCTACATAATGGTTGTGGACGGGTAAAGCTGTCCGAAATTCAATCAGACAACGCAAATAGGATATTACGAAAAACAATGCGATAAGTATTATTCCTGCACACCATACAATAAACCACATGGAAACAGATGATAAAATATTCTCTGGCGGCTGTTCTGCTCCCTGTGTCGTAACAAACAGCCCTTGCATAGTGGGAATGTTGTAATCTGTTCCAGCTTCCGGCAATGTTGTAGAAGATATGCTATGAGTTACCAACGTATAAACACTAAACATTGACGGAATCGAAAACGGGATAAGCAGTCTTAATATCACCAATTCCCATAAAACAAGAAAAGTCTTTTTCGGCAGTTTATTGATTGCCACCGCACGGATAATCACTACCGCAGTAATGAAAGCAGCCCCCGAAAAGCTCATTTGCAGTAAATTCATTTACACCACCTCATTCCAAATCTTCCACAATCTGCTTGAGCTTCTGAATCTGTTCAGCGGAAAGCTTTTTTCTGCCTAACAGGGCTGCAAACAGTTTGTCAACTGAACCGTCATAAATCTTGTCAACCAATTCTTTTGTTTCCGCTTCCTGTACTTCTTCTTTGGGAATAAGGGCATGGCACATGAAATTAGGCTCGGAACGTTCAATCGCCCCTTTTTTGATACACCTTTTTATCAGTGTGTAGGTAGTATTCATGTTCCAGCCAATTTCTTTTTTCAGAACGTCGGATATGTGTTTTGCAGTGGTGTCGCCCTCGTTCCAAAGCACACACATTACTTTCAATTCTGAATCGAAAAGTTTAATATCCATTTGTTTCCTCCTTTCCACAAGACCGCAGTAGTTTCTGTTTGATTACACATTACACCTTTCTTAATCGGTTGTCAACACTACCGCAGTAGTGTTAAGAAAAAATTCATAATTTATTTTCTTGAATAGATAATGAAATGAGAGGGCTTCCGCAGCAGTCGGCACTGTGCGTAATGTGCATAACTTGCTGTCTTATGGAGTTGTGGGAAAGTCCGTTTGCAGAATGTGGGAAAGCTGCACTTTAGCTTTTCCATGTTCTGTGAACGGACTTTTCCATGACGGAATAGCAAGTTATACACATTTCCACGGTGCTTGTCTTTTGGTCTTTGGTTTCTTTGGTTCGGAATAGTGTGGTGCTGGCAGTCTATCTCTTGTTTTCGGTTGTTTGCTTCTTTACCGTACATGAGCATTAGCACCGGGATTGTCATTTCCATATCCTTCCAGAAGGTTTACGACACCCCACA